>Ga0058701_10000016_pt1 | contig 125756 bp, 91 predicted proteins | sample AgamicOrMae_FD_97039 | JGI IMG/M metagenome (GOLD analysis project Ga0058701, IMG submission 97039) | Agave microbial communities from Guanajuato, Mexico - Or.Ma.e | ecosystem: Host-associated > Plants > Phyllosphere > Phylloplane/Leaf | place: Guanajuato, Mexico | collected 2012-06-04
ACCCTCCACGAGTCTATTTGGGCAACCCGCTCAGAACCAGGGCAGCAGTATATTCGGCCAAGCCAACACATCAAATATATTCAGTTCCAACTTGAACAAACCTGCCACAACAGTGGCGAGTTCTCCTTTCAGCGTGGGATCGCCGTTTGGTGCTACCACATCAACTGCGAATAATCAATCCAGTTTCTCATTATTCAACAAGCCAGCGCAACCGCAGCCAACCCTTGGATCAACTCCCTCAAATCAAGGTACATCCATCTTTGGCACACCATCAGCACAACCTACTACAAACCTTTTCGGGGCCACTCAAACTCAGAGCAACAGTCTATTCGGTCAGAGCAGCTCGTCCAGCTTATTCTCTCCCCTCAATAAGCCTACTACAACCGTCGCCGGTTCCCCATTTGGCGCAAACAGTTCAACCACCAATAATCAAACTGGGTTTTCCCTTTTTAGTAAACCCTCCCAGCCACAGACAAACCTATTGTCATCTCCTTTCGGAATGCAGCAGAATCAAGTACCCCAGCAAAACATGACAAGCGGCTTAAACACATCTTTACCTGGAGTTCAAACTGGTTTATCATTGTTCAATAGCCCACCACCACCTAATTATAGTTCGCCTCTGACAACTGGCCAGTCACCTAGCTCTCAATCCAAGGCGATCAGTCAATACAGAATGAACGCCAAGATAAATGTCAAGTTGAACAAGCAAAACACACAAAACACCAAGCCTGTCAACCCCGTGCTCTTTGATGGATTAGAAGACAACAATAGAGATGACATGAGCTGCGCAATAGACATTTTCGTGCCAAAGAAAAGTATCAAGAAGTTGGAACTGAAACACATAGATCTCGATTCGACACTGGATTCTATCCCCTCTCATTCGCCCCCAGGTAGAGGCAGTTTAAGGCCATCTGTCGTGAGCACGCGGCCAGACTATAAGCTCAAACCATCTCTAGAGGAAATAGAACGAAGGTACAACTCGAGTGACGATACCTGTATCATAGACTCTTTGCTGATTGAGAGGCCTAATTACGGTTCCATCTTGTGGGAGTCCCGAATTGATGTCGAAGGTATGAACATCGATGAGATAGTGCATATAAGGCGCAAGGAGGTGATTGTCTACCCGGATGACGAGAACAAGCCTCCGATCGGGCAAGGTCTGAATCGACCTGCAACAATTACACTTCATCAGGTTTGGCCCATAGATAAATCTAACAATGAAGTTATCAAAGATGTCAACCGATTGAACCTAATGAGGTATCCCGAGAAAATAGAAGCGGCAACGCTCGAGAAAGGCGCCAAATTCATCGAGTACAGACCAGAGACCGGTTCGTGGGTATTCTCAGTTGAGCATTTCAGCAAATACGGAATCACAGATGATGACGAGGACAAGCCACCTTTAAGCAGCTTGGAGAACAGTCTCAACACTACTAGGCTTGCCCTGAGCGGATTGTTCGAGGATGATGAGAGAACAGAAAGATCTCCAATTGTTCACGGTGCAAAGCGCCTTGCTTTGCAGAACATCAGCCCCAGTCGCCCGCTTGTTCCCAAGGCCCCCTCCAGCGTAGCAAAAAGAGTGAGAGAAATCAATCCAAAACCTGACTTGTTTGCAGCCCAGAACAAGCTAGTCCGTGACATCGCTTCAGTTTGTATCTCCGGAGCCCCTAAGGTTAGATTCTTCAGTGGGTCCAGAAAGTTCTGTTGCGTCAAGGGAGATAATGTTCTCATCAATGAACTTAAGCTGGTTCCTACAAACGAAGATGGCTCCCTTATTGAGGAATTGAAGGGTAGATTTGAGACATTTCTCAAAAATAATTCCACTGTGGTATCTTACGACATACATAATCAGAGTTACGAATTTGCCTTCGCCCCATACATCGAGACACAAGATTTCATTCCAGACGCATCATCCTATGATCTGCTCCGAGCTCTCTACGCGGACGACCTCAAGTCGAAGACACCGTATGCCAAACAGGACGAGCGTATGGCCAGAGTCATCAGCTGGCTTGCAGCAACTAATCGGCAAATACAGCCACCAGAGAATCTTTATCAGCTAATACTATATCACATGAGTTGTGATCGTTACGACTGTGCTGCCCAGTTAGCTTTGGAAAACGATCACCCACGCCTAGCTTTACTAGTATCTACACTTAATCTTAACAAAGATCTAATCTATGACCAATTATGTTCTTGGCGTCTGAGCGGTGCCGATCAATACATAGATACAGAGCTACTGAAGATTTACATAATTCTAGCAGGCTTGACAGAATGGAGACTTTCAAGCGACGAGACTGTATATTGTTTGAAGGGTTTGAATTGGACTCAGCAGTTGTGTTTGTTAGCCCTACATGTGACTTCCTTTGTCACTGAGCCGGAGAGGTATGGCTTCTACTTGCTACCCATGTACATGAAACGTTTGGATACAAATACCAATGACGTTGACTATCACATTATAGCTCGTCATAGCCCATCAAGTATTTTATCTGCTGCCACCACACTGGTCGAAGAGTGGTTTTTATTAGAATCCTTGAAAAGTTTTCGTGTCATTAACTCTGACTCAGAGTGTACTGATTCAGGGATTGTGCACTGTAACCTGGCATCACAATTGGGTTCAATAGATATCCGTTGGGCCTGCTTTGTTGCATTGCATATAGTTAACAACGACGTTCGTAAGCAGGTTCTGATTAGGTGCCTCGAGCAGAATCAATCCCAGCTGAATTCAAGTGAACGTTGGTTGCGTGATATGTTAAAAGTACCCCCCGAACTTATTGATAAAGCAAGATCAAAACCGGTATGATCAAATTTGTTCAGAGCGACCCAAGAGATTAAAGAATTGCCGCATAATTATCCTGGTCTCTATGCGTCTCCATTAGCCTTTCATTCTAAATTTTTATTGATGACTTTCCCACAATCATCATTCACTGATGCGCTTCCTTTCTTTTGCCTCCCTCTCTATCTTCCGAACTTCTTCATCGACAGCATTCGACTTGTCATCTGGTGACGATGATCTGTTTGTTGATCTTGGTGAGCCTTCCTCGTGAAGATCATCTGAGTCTCTCTCCCCCGAGGGTTCGTACATTATGCCGTCTTTGGTCGACCCTCGATCATCGTCCTCGCCTTCATCGCCTTCGTCGTCATCCTCTGGATTGTTGTTCACCAATTTTGATTTGCGTCTAACACTTTCTTCACCCTCACCATCCGAGGGTATTGACTCCTCTATGTTGCCTATCGTTTGGTCCACGTCTTGAATACTGTCGCTGGTGTCCCTCTCCATGTCGTTGAGGAATTTCTGCCCGCTGGCTTGATAATCTTCCTCAGTTGGCTTGCCGGATGCGCGCTTCGATTGGAGGGCTTTCCTCCTGTCTGCAGCGAGCTTTCTTCTGGTCTTTTCCTCTAGCTCTCCGAACTCTTCATCAAAATCGGCCACAAGGCTCTTTGAACCCATCTTTGAGGCCTCAGCATTTTTCACCCGTTGATTGTTGCCCATCCAAGTCGGCTGAAGAGGATGCTCGCTCAGTCCCTCAGCGTACTCTTCAACCTTTTGGTCTAGATCAAAATCATCATCTCCTGATTCTCTCCTCGTCTTCGAAGTTCGTTGTGGTTGGCCTCTCGGGCTCTTGTCATCCGGCATCTTGTACGTCGATTGAGGATGCGTTTCTGAAGCTAGTTCAAGGTTCCTTCTTGAATGTGTGTCGATTGGTCGCTCATCAGTTTGATCGTCATCGTAATTGACCAACTTCGAGTTGTTCAACGGCTTTATAGCCTCTCGTAGTTCGGAGTTCTCGTAGCCCAGTTTATCCTCGAGCGAAGGTCGGCCTTGTCTGAGGTTTCCCAGATCTGCCGTCGAATCATCAAAATCCTGCTTGGTTTCTTTGATCAATCTCTCGTTTCTCTCATCGGCAATCAAACTGGTTCTATTTGTTCTGCTCCATGGCAATCTGTCGAAATTGTCAGCACCAAACTTCGAATCGGTGGCCAAAGCCGCAAGGAGCAAGGCTTGCAATGGTATGTTCACATTTGGGCCCGAGTTTGCCTTCTTCTCTTCGAATTTTCTTTCGAATTTATCCAACAACTTTGATCTAATCTTTCTGATCACGTCAGTATCATTATTGTCCTCAGCAGCCAGGACATCTTCGTAGTCATAATTTATCCTACTTTTCCTGGTGTTTGGCTGGGCGCTCTTAGTGGAGCCCGACTTGAACTTTAACAGCTCATCTATTAGCGCATCCACCGAGCTTTCTTTCCTTTCAGCCGGCTTAATTGAGTATTTTCCCATCAATTTGATTGCATTTATAGAATTGGGAATCAAATTTGGCTTTCGATGGTCACCTCTAGTAGGCTCATCTTTGACTCTTTGGGAGTTTTCTCTAAAGAATGCACTAGCAGAAGGTGCTCGGGAGATTGTTCCATCATTTCTCTGAGCTAAATTTCTCATCTTTCTCAGTCTCAGCTCACTCTCTCCCTCTTGCTCTTCACTGGAGCCGTAGAAGGTCTGTTCGTCATCTCCCCCAGCGCCATCGTTTCCGCCCTCATCGTCACCATTTGAGTCAACTTGTTCCAATGCTGGAGGAAACATCCGATTGCTGAAGTCGACTGTTGTCACTGTAGGCCCATCATGTTCGAATATGATGGTGGGAGTGGTCGATGAGGTCAATAAGTTGGTGGGGATTGTTATATTTTCCCTCACCTCAGAGTCACTCCCTCTTTGGAAAGGACGACGATTGACTAGATGCTTCCCTGTATCATCTCGAGGTACATTGTACTCGTCAAAAGATAACTTCCGCTCTCGCTTGTCATTCGAATCTCTAATCAATGAGTATCTTGAAGGGCTGTTGTCGCTGTTTACTGTTGATAAATTGCTAAAGTACGAGGTTGGAACTTGATGATTTGCTGCTCTCTTCGCCTCCTTGAACGTCTCTTGAGAGCAACTGAGCTTCGACACAGAAATCAGCAGCAAATACGACAATATGGAGGTGAATTTTGTCTTGTAAAGCATCTTAGCGGTTCAAATTTCATCAACTAGATGAGATCATCTTCAATCCGGGCGATGAGTAGATCGCAATACTTTGAGAGAAAACGGGATCAAGTTTATCCAACCAGAGCGGCGAACGGTGAAACGTTGCTCCACTCTCGACCATTCTGATCTGGGGGAAACTGCTCCCGGCAACATGCCTAATATCAAACACAGGTTGGGTGCCAAGTGACAGGAGGGCGTGGGAAAATCACTAGAACCATCTGGAGTCTATCCAGGGCCTTCGGTAAGTTTGTAGAATCTCCGTGGAGTTGTCGTGGGAGATGAGACTAGATCAATTCGGTTGAGCAGAAAATGGGAGTTCGAGGCTGATCGCAGACAGTCGAATAGTCTTCGAATTGTAGCCAAGTTCTGAGGTGACTTCGGCGATTCCGAAAAGAGTGTTTCTCTTGGGATACTGCCAAGATATTTCTGTGAACTTTCGCTCGGGGTGACCATGGGTGTTGGCCTGTGGTGAGACTTGACGAGCTAGAACGATAAGTTGGCCGAAAAACACAGTCGACGCAGATACGGTAAAGTTGGATTCCAGATGCGATCGTTTAGCTCGCTCTTTCTGTGATCACCAATCGATTTAGCTCGATTTCGCGAGCTGCAAATGCGATTGTCTGTCTTGATTGACTAAAATATTCTAGTCTGAGGGTTCCGAGAACTGGAGTTCCTCGATGATCTATTGAGCTGGCAAGGGAGGAGATGTATATGAGAAGACCTGTCACGCGAGTAGGTTCAATCGATTCCTGCATGCAGATGCCATCGTGTTGAACTGAATAGTCTCGAAGACCGGTACCTGACATAGAACCATAAGTCTTGTTACTACCTGCCGGAGTTTGAGGTCGAGATAGAGAGAGAAGAGCGAGGGATGTAGAGATCGAGTGAGAGAGCTAGCCCACCATGCACCATGCATCATCACTTTGGTTTGGCGCGTCTCATGGGCGAAAATTGGGTACCACTTGACCGAATGATTGAGCATGGGCTCCACCAACCGACAAAAACACCTGTTGATGGTGAGTCTGGCTAGGGAGAGCTCCAAAGACATAAGCATACTATGGCAAACAAATGGAGTGTGCAAGTAAACCCAAGAATAGAGGATTGTCTCTCACGAGCAGTGCGGAAAAGTTCGTAGCTCGACACTTCGAACCGAATGAGAACCGGGAGACAAGAGGATGAGAACCAAAGGTCTAGGAGCCGATAATGGCCATGCTCGCCTGCTTCTTCTATGCTGCATGCACATCTTTGACCGTCCGGATGACCAGCAAAGTCGTGAAATCTCGTCATTCTCACTTTCCCTGAGCACTCAACCTTCAACGAACTCAATTGATTGCCTTCTCAGTAGCCCAATAACTTTCTATCCAAATGCTCGCCTAATCAGTTCGCCACAGCTGCCAGCGATTACCATCGGATTGTACCCTCAACTTCGCCCCCTAGAGAACCCCGAAGCAGGAGTCATCTACTACATGGCCGCTCTTGTGAGCCATGATCCGCAGCGCACCGGGTCTCATCAACTAATCTTCGTCGGCTGTTACATGTGATCTTACCGGTTTCACCAGACAATTGATACAGGGAATTCTGGAAAATCGAAATGGAGCAGGACCCAGCTTTGGCACCTAATATTCAGTGCCTGAATCTGTGGTCATATTATCTGATCTCACTTAACTCTCTTGAAAAAGTTGTCCAGTTTTGTAGTTATTTGTTTGTTACTTGGCCGCTTCAGTATAAACACTAGCAGCCTATGGGGTCTAACGAAGCCGAAAAGCTCGATACACGGCACGAGTTTCAGCTTTGCGGCCTCCTCGTTGGGATGCTGGATAGGAAGTTCCAGAAAGTGGGCGTCAACATAATCTCAGAGTTTGTACCCGGGCAAATTGGTGTATTCTTGATGAATTGGAGGGAAAGATATGCAGAGTCGGTCCTCAAAACCTGCAGTCTCTACTAGACAGTGGCGCTACTAGACAGGCAACTGTGAACAAGATTGCCTGCTTTTATCCTGCTCGTTGCTACGTGATCATTTGGAAGCCCCCTGTGCGTCTAACCACTAGTTCAGCACGCTCGTATACCTTCTCTCATCGATGCCTCCTCCACGACCAACCATCTCACAAGTTCCCAGTGTTAGTGATTAATAAGCCAAATATCCTCAAAAAAGTCTTCTGTCTAATCGGCATTCTCGCTGCTTTCGCGAACTTTCTCCCCTTGAACAGACGAGCAGCTATGAATAATGTCGTCAGTGAGGTACATAATTGCTTCAATTCAACTCGAGCCCGACGAGCCTCCGCGACGCGCCGGGCAGGACACTAAGATTGCTTTTCTATCCGATCAACAATTGGAGAGACAAAATCCAGATAGATATGATTACATTTGCCATAGAGAAAAGGACAAAGGAACTGCGCGATGTACTTGTTCGTATTGCCCTACCGCCAGACGCTTGTAGCAGAGGAAGACGCCGTCGCTTAGCTGTCGGCAGATCTAGACGGGGCGTGCTATAAACTCGGGATAGAATATAATTCTCGCCCTTCTTGTCTCGCTTGTTGCCCACTCCTTGAGTTGTTGGCTGGAGCTCTTTCCTGCTTGCCTTTCATAGAGACTAACACAAACTCGGTTGAGGAAGAATTACCAGAATAGTGAACATAGTCTAATGGTTTGCCGTTGTTGTTGTCCTTCCAAGGAAAGCGACAAGCTAGGTTAATGCAGCCATCGAGAGGAGGGGCGACATCGAGCCGTTGTCTTTTCTAGGAACTGTCTGTTAATATTCGTTCAATGCAGTCTACCCATAGGCAAATGACTTGTTCCACTACCGTGCCAGTGCTGGTGGTGGTGGTGTCGATTGGAGAAAGGCTGAAGCAACTCAGAGAGATCCCTGGCTGAGATTCGCGAGTTGAGCTTGATATATGCACTGGGCATTAGATGGTACGCGCTGGCTCTCTTCGATCCAGTTTCAGATGGTTGCTCTGCACGCCCTCCTTGTTGGTCTGCCGCTAAGACAGTGTTAGTTGGTCAGCGACGTTCAGTTGACTCTGGCTGTGTCCGCCGGCGGATAGAACTACGCTCTGGCCGAGAATAATGATTCAGACTGCACTTGGTTACAGGAGAGTGTGTTAGGTAGAATAGTACGATACCCTCACATTAACATTAACTTCCCAGCTCGACCCCTTTATGGGGGCGCAACTCTAACCAAATTCCCGGACAGACTAGGAAAATTAGTACTTTTCAGTCCCTATTAAAAACTACAGTTTGCACAGACTGCGCGTGCATGCTTTTTGCGCAGCTCAGACTTCTTCTCGTTCACTGTCGCAATGGCCCTGCTCATATGAGTGCCATTTCGCGCCTCCTCTACAGAACATCCATTCCACGTATCATCGCATCATGATCCATATATCATCATCCTTTATTTCTTAGTACAATCTTCATCATCATAGAAAATCCCCCAACTATCCATACACCAGCTGGTCTGGTTGTTATTGGTGAAAAAATGGAATGAATTCTGGACGGCACGCGCAAAGCAAGAAACTTAGATTGCCTTTTAATCGAGATTGATATACTTTAGTGAAAGAATTAATAGACCAAGCATTAAATATGGAGAAATTGGACCAAAACAAAGTAACCTGGACTGAAATTGCGCGTGTTTGGCTGAAATCTGCAGCAAGAAAGTATTACAGAACTAGGTTAGTGTTCTTCCAGGTCGGGTTCCCCCTCCTGGAACCAGACTGAAAAACTCATCAATCACGAAGATGGCTGTCGATTTTTGATCTCACTTGCAGAAAATCCAACCTACTGGCTCATCTTTGATAGTGTACTGTTGTGATCTCTCAACCGTTCGAATAGTATCACTCACGTTGAAGTCTTGCCCCCTTGAAAGAACTTTCCAAAGTTTCTACGACAAGATAAAGTTCTCGAATCCTCATAACCAGAACTAATTCCACTACTAATGAAAGCCTTACTAACTAGCGATTTGCAATCTCAAAAACTGAACAAAACAGAAACTCAATCAGAAATGGAATGTGGCCAACGTCCGCAAATAACCTCTACATCAGTTGTATCTTCACATATTTGCTCATGGTTACAGAACCTCAGCTTTTAAGCTTTGTCACACAACCACTATGGAGTTGGTCAAACTGGCTCGCTACAACTTTTTGGCCTTTGACCACTGCTCCAGCTCCGGAGATGTTGAAAGCGTTACCAGTGGCCATAGTCGCTTCTTTTGCTTTCATGTGTGTAGTAATGTTGATTAGACAGTTTCTACTCCGTGTATTGTTATCCTATCGTGGTTGGATGTATGTGTCCCTAAGGACGCCCCCGTTGAGAATCAAATTATGGGGACTATTAGTGAGATTAATCAGCGGCTATCAGCCATCATTGTATTCATTTCAACGTTCCCTTCCCCGTATGAGTGTCCCTCCAGTCAGGGATACAGTTAACAAGCTGTTAGAAACGATGAAATGCTTGATGAACGAAGAAGAGTTTAAAAAGTTCACTGAAGAGGCCCGCAGCTTTGAGGCAGGAATGGCCCATAAACTGCAAAGGTTGTTGATATTGAAATCATGGTTGACACAGAACTACGTATCGGACTGGTGGATGAAATATGTCTATTTGATGAATAGACAGCCCTTGGCCAATAATTGTAACTATTATATCATGGATCAATCTTATTGGCGTGCGACCGACAAACCTGTGGCACGCGCCGCATCTCTCGTTTACAACCTGTTGCGTTTCAAACAGCTCATTGACCACGAGGAGCTTCCACCATTAGTGTTACGTGATACTATTCCAATTTGCATGGCACAATATGAGCAGTTGTTTTCGACTACAAGAGTACCTCACAAAGAGTTTGACGAATTGGTCCATTATGAGTCAAACTTGTCCAAACACATTATAGTTGTGTGCCATGGCGTTTATTATCGACTCAATTGTTACGATTGCGAAAACAATCTCCTGTCGGCAAAAAGACTTGAAGAGCATATACAAACTTTGTTTGAGGATGCCGAAAAGAACAGCCAATTGTTGAGTGATGAAGAAAAGTATATCAGCGGATTGACAGCCCTCGAGAGAAACGATTGGGCGGAAGTTAGAGAGAAGTTACTCAAATCGAAGTTGAACAAAGACTCGTTGCATCAAATTGAATCAGCCATGTTCTGTTTGTGGATATTCCCCGAAGACAAACCTGAAGAACTCAGTGATAGAGCCAAAATCGTCTTCCAAGGTAACAAAGACTATCGCTTTTGGTTTGACAAATGTTTTAATGTTGTCGTCTTTGGCGATGGTCATTGTGCCATAAATTGTGAACATACTCTTTGTGATGCTCCCGCTTTCGCCCATATGTGGGAGTATACTCTCTGCAAAGATGTTCTCGAGTGCACCTTCGACACCGATGGCTACTGCTTCCCGCCTATGCAGACCTATAGGCAAGCCCAGAGTGAGCCGCCAAAACGGATTTTATGGGACGTCCGTGGTGATGGTGGAGCTGGTGATAGCAACGAGAACCTAAGCCTAGTGAACGACATTCAACGTGCCAATCGACTCACAGCCATAGCAAATGCCGACGTAGATTTGAAAATATTCGATCACAATGAATGGGGCAAAGGTGCAATAAAAAAGTGCCGCATATCGCCAGACGCATTTGTCCAGATCGCTATACAACTAGCTTACTACAAGGAAAATGGAAAGTTCGTCCAGACTTATGAAGCATCGATGACAAGATTATACTTGAATGGTAGGACAGAGACAGTGCGTTCCTGCACTGTTGAATCTTGCAAATTTGTTTTAGCAATGTTGAACCCTACATGTACTGTTGAGGAGAAAATCCGCCTCTTGAAAACTGCAGCAGACAAGCACACAATCTTATACAAAGACGCAATGAACGGCAAAGGCATAGATAGACACCTGTTTGCCCTTTATGTGGCATCTCGAGGTCTTGGTTATGATTGCAAGTTTCTAGCGGATTTATTAGCCAGACCCTGGATTTTATCTACCAGCCAGACGCCCCACACTCAGCAGACAAATGTACCTGATCCAAACTATCAGAATTTCAATGACAAACTTTGTTCTGGTGGAGGATTTATGGCTGTAGCAGAAAATGGCTACGGAGTATCATACTTGTTTCCCAATGATCACAGGATATTTTTCCACATAACTTCAAGACACTCGAGCTCTGAGACAGACACGAGTCGCTTTGGTAAATTACTCTATGATAGTTTGGACGAAATCAAAGCACTTTTTGACGATGCTGCGCCAGCTAGCTCTGATCAGTAGACCCGATGGTTGACAAGGAAAAAGATTGATTCAATCCCATCCAAACATTTGTTTGCTCACAAATATTGACTAAGATAGCATTGGCCATTGTAGGGTAGAAAATTATTAACGAGTCTAGAAGACCGGTGAGACATACATTTGCGCTTAACATAACTGAAAATTCTCATGGAAAAACCTGGAAAGGACCAATAGACGATGCATCTACCCATAATGGTGATCCATTATCCCTGAACAGTATCTCACCTTCTTACTGTAACAAGTAAAATAAATCAATTCAAGGCCTTTTGACTGATCTAATGGTAAAATGTAACTAGCGGTTGATAGCTAGGTCGCAGCAACTTAGGCTCGCAATATGTAAGCCGAATTTGTAGACCTCCGTGGGTGCAGACCTACAACCCGCTAGTAGCTCACTTCTAGAAACGGGGTGATGTTCTTAGCATCTGAAATTCATCGCCAGAAAATGTAGCCTAGCTTGAGGAATGTCAATTGCGCCGTGACAGACAGCCTCTCGCTTATGTTGCCTACTGGGCTCAGAGGTGTGTCTAGGATTCTGAACAAACAGATTCCTTCGAATGGTTGATATTCTTAATGATCACCAGCAAACACGATTGATTACGAAAGTTTAACACTATCCGTGGCTGTTGCATGAGCATGATGATTACTCGTGCTCCATATTCATGTCTGTTCACTTCCCTTTGGAGTGATGGGCGAAAATAAATGAGAAGTCGTAGAGCGCGTCGCGTAGTTTGCGCAGCATTATGACGCAGTTGTCTATTTGGTCACGAGTAGAATCAGTAAGAGATCTATTTCCAAAACATCAAATTTCTTTTCCAAACAGATCTCTGTTATCACAATATCCAAATGATGCTTCACTGAAATAGGTCATTTTGCAGTTAAGGCTAGATACTATGAACAGATTTAAACGAGATGGAACCACATCGAAAGCCAGGGATGAGGAAGGATTTTTTGAAAGACAAGCTCTAATAGACGATGACGATTGTACTGGGGATGCTTATTTACCCCAAGGATCTCTCAATAGAAGAAATAGGTATGAAAATGGTTATGAATTGAGGAGTCTCCAACGAATGAAAGATGCTACCGCGGAACTGAATGCAGATTATACATACTATGATATACAACCGGGTGATTCTCTTCAAAGCATTTGTTTACGTTACACGTGTCCAATAAACCATGTCAAACGATTGAATGGCCTAATGACAGACCAAGACTTCCATGGTCTTATCCGTCTAAAGTTACCCCTTGGAAAATTAGGTCTCCTGGAAGAAGTGATAAAGCAACAAAATTCTAGCTCAGAGCAAGACCTGATACAGATCCACAATAACAACGATTATGATAACAAAGCAGTTTCTCATAGATTTACTAACTCTCCTGGGTCTGCATTATCTATTAGAGGTCCACGTTTCAGACCACTCCTTTCTCCGGAACATAATGGTGATAATTCAGATAGAGAAGCTAACATTCACGAAACGAACAATCTCCACGTCTCATATTCATTCCCGTCATTAAGAGAATTAAGCCATAGCACAGATAATCGGACAATCGACGAAACAGAAATTTCAGGACAGCCTCGATATTCTGGTAGTCGTACAGACACGAGCAAATTGAGGCAGAAAAATTTAATTAAGAGCGATCTAGAAACCGGAGCTGAGTTAGCGAAGGTGACTATTGATACCCTGTTGACTGATGCCGAGCCGAAAAAGCCTAACATTTTCGAAGATTTGGATTTTCACGTAGAGCGAGCAAAGGTTGCCGCTGAAACTTACAATCAGAGGGCAGAAGAGCTAGCAAACCGTATTGACATAGATGGAGGCGGTCTAGAAAGACCCCAGACAACGCGGGCCAGCAAAATACCAGAGTTGTTCTTTAGTGGTGAAAATTTCGGTCTCAACCTAACGAAGCTCGTGGCACTTATATTCTTTATCTGTTTAGTTGTTCCCTTTGTTTATATGAATCAGGTTAATGTTATAAAAAAACAGTTATGATGGTTGTTGTGCGACTAGAGTCGTCCATTGTTGCTTTTCCGCCCAGCTAGTTCATAAAACATGTTGAAAAGGCCTAAGGCTATTGCTGTTAAAGACGAGTAAAACCATAAGCTTTCATAACCAAAGTGATCAATAGTGAGACCTCCCACAATTGAACCGATACCAACTCCAAGACCTTCGTAGCATGCACTCATTACACTTTGCATGGTTGCTCGTAACGCTTGGCGTAACTTATCGATAACTTCCGGATCATTTGCAATTACACCTTGAGCGACCACATTAGCTATTACCTCCTCGCAATCTGAGTAATCCAAGCCAACCTCAGTCATCACAACATAGAACAGACCGAAGTTTGGACCCTGGAATGTTTCGGTTAACAGAACAAAATACATGCTATGGTTTGGCAATAGATAATTGTAGAGGAGGTATCGCAATCCGATGGAAGCTATGCTGATACTGAGCGAGTGTGATCTACCCAATAGCTGGATGATATAATTAGATAGTACGAAGAAAGGTAGTTCTCCTAGCATTGATTGGCCAACCATTGAGAGTCCCGAGATGAATGTGAAGTCCGCTTCATAGATTTTCTCCAAATATAAAAAGAAATATGACCACTGAAGTGAGATCAAGCCGCCTGAGATCGTGAACAGGGTCATATAATGAAAGATTGAGGGCCGGAGTAGTGAAACTTGTTTGAATAGTATCCATTGCATTTTCAGACTAGATATGTCGATTGAGTTTTGAGCATTTTCGTTCCCTGATGCCTCGATGCTCACTGTTTTATCTTTTGTCACCGAACACGAGGTTCCATAACCACTAGAAACAGCTTTGATGCTTTTATCCGAGGCGGACAGATACACCGATTCATCCTTGAGATCGCTACTTGTCCCTTTGGCTGCTAACACTGAAAGCACGTCCTCACATGTTTTGTCAGAAGCTGACTTGTCAAGGTTAAAGTCATCCCTATTCTTCCATGTAACAACTGCAGATATATCTATGCTTATTAGGACGATTGTCATTATCACACCTGGGACTAGATATGGCAGTTTGTCATATTGATTTATGAAGGCTAAAAAGAATGCGCTAGCTCCCCATCCTAGAGTGCCCCAGAGTCTTATCATACCATAATTGGTATTGTACTTTCTTGATGAATTCATGGCAAATGCGTCGCTTAAGCAACTCAGAACACTCATAGAAATTGTGGCAACTGATGTCATCACACATATTGCAGCAAATGTTAACTGGTTTGTTCCGCTATCCTTCGCCGGTGGTGTGACGAGAAATGGTAATACAGCGAAAGAGCCATACCCCAACAAGGCCGAGACTAGAAAGGTTATGAAGAATGCACGATAGGCCCGGTATCGATCGGCTAAGGAGCAAAAAATCAGCTTAGACCCTATGGTCACGAAGGGTAGTATCATGTTGAGGAGGCCATACTGACTCGAGGTCGAGTTAGCATAATGCTGGGCATAAACACTTATGAAGCTTCGTTATCATTGAAATGATTATGGTAGAGAGATAAGATAAAATTAGTGATATACTATGAAGAATTAGGAAGTTTATACAACGTACATAGGCCTAACTCACCCGTATATAGAGGATATGGCGGCGAACCAGAGAAAGTAGTGAAGAGCAAAGAGATTGATACAATTTGACATCACGAAGTTGTGGGGCCCCCAAACTTGAGTAATTATAATTCATGTGATTTATGGTGGAGGGTAGTGCATTAGATGGGCAATAGATTAGAGAGAAGTTGGTGGAAAAATGAAATAAATCACATTTTCACGGACAATGTAATTTGATGGGAGAGAGGGAGGCTCGCCGCATAGATATATGGCACAGTGATTAGCGCGCACGTGATACTTGCGCAAGGCCTGCTCCGTGCTGTGGTCGATGGGCACATAATAATGCTGAAGAAGTCGGACAGTTGTCGGGATTAAAGGATTCGAGTTGAAATTATATCACAGGGACGAGCCAGAAGGAGAAAATTAGACTCCTCCCAGAGGAAGAGAGTTAGGTTGTCAAATGGCTTGCCGGAAAATGAAGCAAATGGTCCATGCGAATGGGACCAGCGCCGGGCTCTCACAAGGTCTCTTCAGCAAGCGTTTCCATCTTCATCATTAGTATCGGCCATCCAGAAAAATTCGCTCGTGATTCCCTTCCGAAACGTAACGCTTGAGAGGAGATTGCAAATATGGCTCCCATGATTGACATTGATGGAAAAAAAGGCAATTCGATAGGTCGCACGGCGCAACATTTTTCTAATCTCGTGCTCGACTTGCCATTTTTGCCACCAAAAGGACCACGAACGCATGAGTTCAGAACGCATGAGTTGAGCTGTGTTTCTATGATTTCAAATGCGCTTTCAATTGTTTCCAACTAAGGGCAGCCTTTTTTTCAAGGTCGACTCAGACAGGCAGTAATTCGCAAAAATGTTGCAATAATTTACAGATTATTGAAAATTCTTCAAATCCCATTCAAATCTCGCACGATCTGAGCAGAATTTGAGCCAATGGCTAGTGCCACAAATTGCTCATTGGTCTCCCCAAGTGGGCCGATCTAATGAGAAGTGAAAATTTCATCTCGAAGGGCGCTTTTTTGCCGTTCGGCGAGAACTAGCCGGCAAAGATTAGAAGGAACTGTTATCGTAACTGTGGCCACTAACCACGCTTAGCGAGAAGATTTTTCATTGAGATAGCAGCATGGATGTTTGCTACACATGATGAGCTTCAGCAGCGCTAATCGCAGCGAGAACTACACTCACAGCCGGGCCAGTTGCTGCCTGTTGAACGTTGCTTGCCTGCAAACTAATGTCAATCCGCCTGCTGGCTGTTGCTTGGCAAATGGATGACCATCCAAGTAGATTAGTGGGGGCGATATATTGGTCTTTCGGCAGACTGTAAACACCGAGGATTCGGCTATGGCAGCGAAACTGCATTTGCCCAGCCGCTTGTGCTGCTTTTGATGGCGAATCGCATCGGCTCTGCATGATGTACGATAACTTTTGGAGGCCGGAGCGAATCTGCTGCCTCTCGTTCGGCCCTCATCATCGAATCGAAAAAGTCTGGCACGAGCCAGCCACGTCTGGCCCTGAATTGCAACCAGCAAAGCCGGTCGCATCCATCTGCATCTGCATGAGTAATATATTGTTTGCGGCTGCCAACTACAGTTCCAAACGATTCTTGCCACTGCAGTTGGATTCTATCTTTCTCTGCCAGCCTCTCTCTCTCTCTCTCTCTCTGTCCATCTCGCATCAGATCCGAAAGTTGGAGTGTGAGTCGCGCTTTTCCATCGAATTGCAACACGTTCTTGCTTCTCTGGAAAAGGCCCACAGGCTTCTTCACTTCTAGTTGTGGGCAGAGTGCGTGTGCAGATTGCAGAGCGGCCAGAATTGCATTGTGGTCATCTGTGTCTGTCGAGAGGGCAGCTGCCGCCGCCCCTGTGGCATCTCTACCTCTCTCGAACAATCTAGTGTCCAACGCCCCGCGCGTCGTGGTCGTCTCTCTTTGGCGCACCCCGGAGCGCGAACGTCCACTTTTCTTACAAATTTCTCTCTGTCTCTCTCTCTCTCTCTCTCTCTGTCTGTGTCCCCTCCCTACGGCATTACTCCTCACAAACATGCAGCTACATGTCCAGTGAACCAGCCACTACTGGACGAACCACAGCCCATAAATTCGCATTTGCACTCGCTCAAGCCCATGTGCCTCCTCTCAAGGGGAGACTGTTAGTCTATACATTTGTGTGATGGTCATTCCTTTCGGATTTGAGCTCTTGTTCTGTGCCCGCCAATGTGGCGTAATGGTCCAAATACAAAGCAACAGTAGTTGAGTGCACTGTGTACAGCTTGCATCTAACAATATAAACAAGCGCCAGAGCGAAAAGAATGAGCCAAGAAAGTTCACTAACAGGTTTACGCCGTCCAAAGAAAACTCAAGCAAATCTGCATTGCACGGAAACTTTTTACACAACAGCCCAGGATAGTTCGCAAGAGTAATTCTATATAACTTTAACAAGTAAATAAATACAAGTCACGAGCGCGATAAAGATACAACCGTCCCATCATCAGCCCATATTTGTACATCAATGTCAAATCTTAGATCCTTTAGAAGCTAATGACAAGGGATATTTGTTACAGTCCATCGTATCTATCCAGCCCATTCACTACCATCATCAGCATCTGAGCAATGTCCGCAGACATTCTTTTCCGGCTAATATCTGGTTGACTAGATCTTCCTATGCACTTTAATACAAGCTTTATCATCATACCGCCCTGCAGAAAAAACAACATTGCCGATGACATTCGAGACACTATCATCTAGGGAAACACTATTAACGAGATCAATCATCATACTGTGTCGATCTAATCATCGTCAAGCAATTGTACGATTTGCCAATATCGACCAATTGTTCAGCAGACTCCAGTCTAACTCTCAACTGTGTCCCGTTTCTTATGACGAAATGATCGTTTGAGTATTTGCTTGTCAGTTGGATCCGCAGAAGTGGTGTCATATTGTATGCATCGCCAAGATTGCGAACATTAGCGCCCACTACAAACAATAGTTGCCAACCAAACGACACTACTAAACTACTGGTGTACTCGACTTGCACTTTTATCACAAGATTTTGGTATGATAATTTTAATTATGTTCAACATCAATATAAACTGATGTTGTCGCATTGAACATCCCTTTCAAAAACTGGCTCATTGTTGGTTGGTGAATTCTAATTGTTTGCAACGTCCCTGGGCTGTGGAAAGAGTCGAAAAAATTTTGTGAGAACAATTCGCAAAATCGATTATGATAGAATAACTAATTGGTAAGGCAATCAAGTTAGATAGTTGCAATTAGGTCGTGGAATTAGTGGTATAGATTTTTTGAATAGCCTATTAACGTCCCGGCGGCATCATTTAACGTCGTGATGCTTCAACGGCATATAACATCGACATCATTCATTGTCTCATCTAACGAGAGTTTAAGTAGGCCCTCATCTTTATTATCATCATCAACATCAGCTTGCGGGCAATCTACGGACAGTAGTGAAAATATGTCAACAGCAACGACCAACAGTATCGCTGATTCACACACAGACCAGTCATATTTCAGCCAAAACTCTTCTGACTCAATTCCGACAGATAGCATTAGTAACAGTCTCACGATTGGCAGGCAGCGCCATTCCTGCTATCAAGCTACTGGTCGATATGCAATGCTTCCATCTCAACCGATTGTCCCGCCTCCACCACCGCCGCCGCCGCCAATGATTGTTTCAAGCTCGCAAGATCAAGTTGGTATCAACCCTGGATTAAAAAACGGAGACCATAACCTTTCACAACAAGTCAACTCTTCCAAACTAGTAGACTCGATCTCATCTAATGTCAACCAAATTAGTTTTGATAGAATCAACAACGTCCAACCAACATATAACACTCAAGCAACCCCAAAAAATGGCAACAGACACTCGCTCAACATTCTAGAGCATAATCAGACACGAATGCGTCCGGCTAATGATTTGTACTCCAACCAAAGCAATATTCTAGTCCAGCAATCCTTTCAGAAGAGTATCAACAATCTCAAGCCGACACCAGCCGGCATAAACCAGAGGCCGCTATCAGCAACAAGTGTCCCGCACCCGCCTGCCGTCTCATCGCCATTGATGCCGATGAATGTCAAGGGAATGCTCTTGCACGGTCTGTCTAGTGAAGAGGCAATGCGCAATCTATTGCAGAGCTTGTCCTGTGATGATCTAATCAAAAATTTTATCGACCATGGCTATGATGTCCACCTTATGACTAAGATGACCCCTCAAGATCTCGTAGCGGTCGGATGCAAATCTCCAGTCTTGAGGAAGAAGCTATTAGGTGAAATAAGAAAATTGAACTTGAATTATGATCTACCCGAGTATAAACCGATGATCCTTGAACAGTGGCTCGACTCTCTGAAACTGAAAAGCTATTATACATTACTTTTATCCGAGGGATATGATACTGTGGAGAAGGTATGCCAGCTTACTTGGGAGGATCTTGAGGAGATAGGTATAATAAAGCTGGGCCACCAAAAGAAACTACTACTTGCCATTGAGAAAGTAAATAAGTCTATGAAAATGCAAGAGGAGCGAAAAAACGAAAGTGCAATTTATGATGTGCATCCAAATCATCGAGTCTGCCTCAACGGTGCCAATACTATGGGGCGTACGCGATCCGGCCTTTTTCAAACTAGAACCGGAGCTAACTTAGATCATAGGGGTCTGCCCATTGCAACTGTCACGCCAGCTTTGAAACATATCAGTAGTCCTTTAGTCAATTCAGATAATAGTGTCCAGTCAAGCGAAATGATCTGGATAACGAATTCAAATGAGAAAAATAGGGGCACAAACCCGCCAGAGGCCTTAAAAATGGATGAGTTCGCCACTACTCTCAAACGAAACCCACCACCTTTACCCCCTGTGAGGACAAACTCTCTCAAGCTACCCCAGCCAACTGATAGGCAGCCAATATACGATAATAGTAATCTTGTAGGCTCTGAATGCTCAAACAACGAGCTTATATATGGAACAAATTCAAGTTTTTTGACAAACAATAATACAATTGTTACATCAGGTGCAAATCAACAGAGGAATTTTCGTCCATCCATGACACGCAATACAATCATGCCTATCCGCGAGGCCCCCTTGCCACCGCATTTGCAGAGCCGACTATCCGTGCCAGAGAAGATTGACGAAGAGCCATCCAATTATACACATCAAGGGGGCCTATGCATAAGTTCAGACCATATAGGAGGCTCAGATCCGTCGAAAGAAGACGAATTTCCGCCACCCCCACCATAGTCTACTTTATGTCATGCATTTCTAATAAATAGATTCAATCAATACTGCTACGCTTTATTCCTCCCAGATTCAATCTCAGGGCTTGTTGAGAGATCACTGGAGATTTCCTCCGTTGGGTAAATCTCACTCAGCCCGCGCAATCAATAATCTGCGCAAGTTCCGGCGTTTCAATTAGTCTGATTTCAAAACGTCTGAATAAACTGAATCGTAGATTGCCAAGATGAAGTATTTTCACGCATCGTGACAGATGAAATCGATTACCTCAGTATACAATATAATAGATTATGAGCTAATCATCGCTCTCATCTCGCATAGAGAGATGGCGCCTGGATGGTTGTGACTCATGAATGTGACTCTCTGCCTACAGATACTTTCTGACTACTATGCTAATCCGTAGCTCTAAGTAGAGTCGCGTGAGTTTTCATCTAAATCATATCGAGAGTGGGCGAATCTAGAGAAGCTATCTCTTATTATTGCTGCGCACCTCACCAATCCCGGAACCTTAATAACATCGGATCCCAAGCGGCTCAATCATGAGATCTGATTCGGCAAATTATTAGCCATATAACTTAGATCTCAAGCGGACGGTGCTATTTCAAGCAGAGGATTGAAAACTCGGAGATAGTTCATTTTGCGAGCGAATCGTTGGAAAAGCATCTACCTGCTAACGATTCTTATGGTGCTTTTGTGTTGCACTCTCGACGTAGTCTAGTGGTCGTTATTGGCGCTGTCATTACAGTCGTTTTTTCACTCTCACTTCCCTATTAGTTTGGGCATATTCTCTCAAGTCTTAATTTTTGATTCTTCGTCGAGATTCGTATCGGTTTCACATTGTCGAACAATCAATGCTGATACATGAGAAAAAACAAGGTATGCTGAGGTTGATCCAAACTCAGTACTAGGGGAAAGTGCACCGAAATACCTTGGGCCAGTAAAATATTATATCTGAGATGCTGATTAGATTATATCGCAGTACCATTTCTCCCGTCGACTCAATTCTGACCTAGTTCATGAATCCGGAAACCGACTGATCTCCCCGACGAGCTCAGATGTTCAATGGTCGACTTTTGTAGGGCCCAGCGCTCTAATCAGACACTGCAATGAGTTCCATGATCTGAGATTGCAGGTGAACATCGATAAACATGCAGGTTCCTTGCAGGTAGAGAAAGACACTAGTTTGTCGCACGATCTAAACAATGGCAGAAATGTGATGAGCAGTCTAATGTGACCGTGTTGTGTTTTCTTGAAAATTAGCACCTGCTTTTTGTATCTCGCAGATGTTCTTCTGGCCTCTCTCTTGCCATCTCCTACTCGAGGATACCAGCCCACTAACTTGCAATCCGTTCCTTAGCCTTACACAACTCCCACGTAACTCCAGGATAGACGTAGAGTCTAGCCCAGAGAAAATCACTACACAAAAACATACATCTTCGGCTCGTGTCCAACAAGTTGCGAGACGTCAAAGAGAAAACTGTCGAAAATCAAATGGCAAACATTAAGGTTGTTCTGATAACTGGTGGAAGCTCCGGTATAGGGGCTGCTACCGCTAGACTATTCGCTAAAAGGGGATTTAAGGTGGCCGTCGCAGGAAGTAATCAAGAGAGAGTTGATAATATCTCACAAGAATGCACCGATTTGTCCCCAAGCAGCCACAAGGTAAGTGATTCGGCAAACTAGGTAAGCATCTGCCGATAGATTTGAATGATGCCAGATGGATAAACTAACGATCATTACGCAAGAACAGGCATATCCAATCATCGCTGATTTGACCAACTCCGAGAATGGAAGCCTCGTAGTAAGAAAAACAGTCGATCACTTTGGCAGGCTAGATGTATTGGTGAATAATGCCGGTGTGTACTATAAAACACATGCTGCCGATGAATCTAGCTTAGAGTTGTACAAAAAGACCATGACTATAAATGTAGACTCAGTTGTCAGGACTACGATGGAGGCTATACCTCATCTGGAGAGAACGGGTGGAAATATTGTATTTGTATCAAGTGTCGCATCAATCAAGCCAGCTGCAAACGGGTACGCTTATCGAATGTCCAAAGCGGCTCTGTCCAGCTATGCAAAGTGTGTGGCAGTCGATGTAGCACCCAAAATCAGAGTCAACATCGTCAGTCCAGGTCCGGTGGCGACCCCTTTGTTCGACAAAGTTGGTATTAGCCGTGAGACTCTGGAGAAGAAGATGGGTCCAGCAACCTTGTTAGGCCGCGTTGGAGAGAGCGATGAGATAGCTGCCACAATCTTCTATCTGGCATCAGATGATGCCTCTTTTGTAAATGGAGCAGAGATTTTTGTAGACGGAGGATACCTTTGCAAGCCACCTGTTGTTCATTAAATAAAGCCGAATAACGTTTGTTACTCTCATTCTCATTGATCTAATATTGAGTGGCTCAACGTCTGACGCCGCCTCCTCTCTGATACGGGTGATACCTCATATTTCCTGCGCTATAACCGGTTGGATTCTCATCAATATGGGCCCAATAATCATTGTATGGGTGGTGCGGCAGCAAGTTGGGAACTGATGTGGCGGGATGAGGGGGATAGTTGTGATGGTTGGCGTAAAATTCTTCTTGGAAACCCTCTGGTGGCATCATTGGATCGGATCTGAGAGGATTGAATCCATTCTGATAGACTGGGCCTTGTTCCATACCCCTTCGGCCGTGATGACCATATCCTGTAGGAGGATCAAACAGATGGCTCGGATGTTGCTCATGAAAATTAGTCGCCGCTCTGAAATGCTCAGGAGCACCTCTTCTGCGGCCAATCGGGCGTCCTCGCGGGCCTGAGTAGACTGCATGTTGTGGTCGATAAGAATATAGATCATACTGGCTGGGCGGATGACTAGGAAGAGGTGGGGGTCCGGAGCTGATCGGGTCATAACCATTGGTAAAAGGTGGATAAAATTGTGGTGGAAGTGGGCCGTGTGCATGGTGGTAAGCCTTATTTGGGGGAGCCCTCAAATCAATATCGGGATAGTAAGTGCCACGAGATCTTTCAGCATACTTTCTATGTCGTGTTTGTTCTTTCAGAGTCGATACGCTAGCCAACAAGCGTGTTTTACTATCACGAGGGAAAAGCAAGCAAAGTTTACGTCCTATTTTGGAATCAACTTGTTGTCCATCTCTAGCGACCTTGATAGGTTTGTCTTCGTTTAGAGGATTGCGCAAGTCTCGTGTGTCATTGAAACTTAACTCCTTGGTGCACAACCATTCTACCTTAAAGACCCCACCGAGATTGGAGCGGCTCAACCTTTGTGGTAGCACCCATGGAAGAGGCTTGGTGGTTGGTCTTGCAGGTGATGTCATCCGGGCGAAACCTTGGAAAGCACCACTTTGTTGCACACTGAATATCAGTATTACGTTTCGATGTTCACGGAAGGCAGCATTCAAGCGTAATTCGTTTTGTGCTGGGGTGGACCAGATACCCATATTCTTTGATATTTCTACATTCTCATGGTTAATACTCTTGATTTGGAAATAGCAAGTATCTTTGAAAAAGTATTTCAGAAGCCGCTGGTAGCTTTTCGTTGACCTATCCTTCGAAGCTTTAGTCTTCAAATCGGAACTTTCATCATCATCCTGGAGATTGACATTCATGAAACTTCTAAGCTTCCTCTGATGAGTTGCGGTGTCTTCGGAATCACTGAGATCTGAGTCGACATCAGACTCTTTGTCGAGGTCGGCTTCTGGTGCCTTCAATCTTTTGGAGTGGCTGCTTTGATGAGTAGCACCTTGCTCAGATGGAGCTCCCGTCGGCTCTTTCTTCTCGAGATCAGAGAGTTCTTGGCCATGATTGGATGGGCTGTCTGTAATACTATCTTCGTCATAATCAAGATCTCCATGCTGATCGTCCTCAGACTTGCCCGTCACACTGGCACGACCTTTAAAAGAACGAGATTCAGGGGACCTATCATCATGCTCCGAGTCAGAGGCATGACCAACTTCGGAAACAGTTGTATGAGAGTTGGCCCGCAGCGATTTTCCATCCACACACTCTTTGTGACGCAACTCATCATCACTCGGCCTGACTATTGAACCAGGCGATCTTTCAGATCCTTCATCAGAAGCATCATGGTCAGCATAGAAAGACAACTTCTTTGAGCCTTCCTTGAGATTGTTCAATTTTGGGTCTAAAGTTGGATTGATTAGGTAAGAGGAGTTCATCTTGCTCTTATTAGTACTGATTGTGGCCGGCATCCTTGGGCTCAATGCAGCTACTCCAGTCGATTTCTTGACCGATCCCTTGTGTTTCACATGTATAACATTATGTCCATCAGTGTCGTCAGAGGATCGTCTTCCCTCACCTAGATTTTTTATGGATCATGTAAAATGGTGTAAGTATTTGTTATGGAAAGAAATTTGGTAAAATCAATCGGCAACTATCACACGAACACTACACTTTGTAAGCTCATAATCTTTGGAACACTCTCTATCTTTGTTAAACCCAGATCGTCACTCTTCTTCCGTTTTCAATCGAGGCCATGCGCTTCCCATCAGGCGACCAGCAAGTGGCAATGACTTTTCCACTATGATTCTTCAAATTAGCTTCCAGCTTCGCGGTATTCACATCCCAAATATAAAAAGAGCCATCTGATGACCCACAAGAAACGTATTGACCATCATTGCTGAAGCTCACTTTCCAACTATCATCTCCTACTCGGAATCTTTCATCGGTATAGGTTTGGAAAACCACATTATTGTTACGTAAGTCGACACACTTGATAGTATTATCTTTTAGGCAGCAAGCAAGCTTGTTTTGATCCACCGAAACATCGACCGATATCACTTTCTCGTTCAGCAGTATGACCCAAGCAGGATCATTTTTATCCTGGGTGAAATCCCACCCCCTTATCTTCTTATCAAAATGGCTACTGATTGTTTGATAGTTTCCGTAAACTAAATCGAAACAGTTGCTCCCCGCGAAAAAAGTTCTCGTGCAGGCTCCCTTCACAACGTCCCATAATTTGACTGTTCGATCCGCGGACCCGGAAACTATTTTCTTGTTATCGCCAACGAATTTAGCAGAGTTTACTTTGGCAGAATGTCCAGTAAGTGTCAAGTTCAATCTTTGATTATTGAGATTCCATACCCTTGTAGCCATATCACAGGAGGAGGCTAATAATGAGTCTGCTTCGACATCGATTGAGGTGATACTGCTGTTGCTACCTTGCAAGGCATCACCTACTTGGGTCGCCTTTGAATCGGCGATCTTCCAAATTTTCACCTTGCGATCTTGTCCTCCAGTAGCTAGGAAATTGTCACGGGGGCCCGAGTTATAATACCAGCGAGCAGCAGATGACCCCCCGTCGTGAGCCTCGAAAGAAAACTCAGGTGCAGATGGGATACGAGCTGGAAAATTGTAGATACTAAACTCATCATCATCACCCAAAGTCTCAAAATTGTCTGCGGCCATGGCACCAAGTGTCAAAGCGTTGATATCACCAGCTGCATGTTTCTTTGCTTGTTCCCGGGTCATTGCCGCAACGTTTGCTTCGACCGTCCTCCTTTCACGCTCTCTCTGTAGCTTTAGGATCTTATCATTCTCGGCATTGAGCCTTTCAGCATCCTCTCGTTTGGCAGCAAGAATCTTTAGACTCATATTATCATTGTCGATCTTGAGGGCATGATGCCTCTTCTCCAAGCTCTTGTAACTTAAAGTTAGTGCGAGGTACTCGTCAGTTTGGGTTTTATACTTGTTTTCTAGTATAACATATTTGTCTTTAAGCTCTTTGAGCTCTTTCTCCAACTGATTAACGATCGCCGACAAGTGTCTGTTTGCTCGATCCTTTTCATCCAATTCTGTCTTGATATCACAGAGTTTTTGAACCGAATCGCTCTTCGATTTAAGAGCCTCAGCTAGATTTTCCTGCAAGTCGAGAATTTTCTTTTCTAATTTAGTCTTTTCAGCAAGTAGGGAAGCATGCTGGATGCCAATATTCTTGGAACTGCCAGCAATATCGTCACTCGGGTCTAGACTAACGTTAGAAAGTTTTGATATGATTGTCTTGGCAGCATCGCTCCCACCAGCCAAAAGCGTTTGCTGGATACCGAGGAGTTGCTGCTGGAGTTGCTCGCGTTGCAAATTTAGTTGAAGGTTTTCGCTCTTGCAAATATCCACCTTATCAAACATGGAATTGGCGAACGAACACAACTCTTCAAAAGGAGTTTGCTCTCTTAGTTTTCTGGTCTGTAATTGAGTATTGATAGATTCTTTCCAATTCCTTCTTGGCGTTGAGAACTTCATATTTTCCATATCTCTGCTTCGCACCGATGGGGAGGCCATTTTGTTCTCAGTCTACTCGGGGAGAACTTATTAGAGGATGAGAGAAGCTCGTAATGGAGTTATCTCATACACAAGTGATGGTGTAAACAATTCTCCACCTCCTACACTCCACTCGACAAGTAATACGGAGTTTGTTGACTCGCACGAGATTAGTGTTTACTCTCGAGCACATGCACTCTAAATATCACCCTCAAGCTATCGAAAGTTTAGATACTTTAAAATATTGCTCGAACCTCTTATCACTAAAACTCAGACTAGAACGTAATCACTCTTTCACATAGGTAGCCGCTTAAAAATCAGGAGTTTCTCTTGTTGTTTGCTTATGTTGGAACTACACTTACTTGACATTCCACGTTGTAGAGTGTTCTCGTACGACCCTAATCGAGCTTTCCTTGGGGGTTCTTATGTGGCGTATTGGTATTAAAACCTATAATGAAAATATAAAACTAATTTGAGAGTGTCAATCGATCAATCTTTCACATCATAAAGTTCTGAAGCACGAAGAGAGCAGGATGGTACTAAATTTTGGCTCTATAACTTTCTGAATTGCTTAAGTCGGATATGCCTGAGTTCGAAATGAGGATGGGATCCACGAAACACCTCGTGGAACTAGGGCATATCGTGTCCGATAAGTTGACAGAGTACCCCTAAATATTATGATGGTGCTCAATTATTTTGAGAGAATTGTTCGAAGGTTGACAGCGCCTGTTTGGCCAGGAGAAGATTCTTGCTGTCTCAGGCTTGCAACTCTCAGCGATGGCCGTTCCCTCTAGAGGTTCATCCTTCCCCTTTGGTAGGCTCCCACTGAGCAGACCACAGTGGGGAAAGGCAGAATGAACCTGCAGAAATCGCAGCGGCGTCGACTCACCCTGCGGCAGGACTCCTGCATGCTGATGAGCTGCTCTGCCGTACAATTAGCTTGGCTAGCAAAACAAACCAATTATTGGTCGTTATATGGATTGGGTTCCCTTGCCGGCGCACGTGTAATAAGGAATCTGTAGGTTTCACCAACTCCTCTACACCCATTTGATCTAGAAATCACCTTAGTTATCGATTTCACCACTTGTGATGACACGTTGGCAAATTTTTTGCGCAGTTGCTCTGCGTCGTCTACCAGAGACTATACCAAAAAGAGATGCTGTCGAATTGAAGGTCCAACAAATTTTTGATGCGTACGACTCATCCAAGAGTAGATACTCCCAGCATGAAGTGGACCATGAGAATGAGTTGAAGCTGAAATCTGAGGCAGGTTCGCTCGTCAAAGAGACAGCTCAAGATAGGCTAGACAAGTGGATGAAGATTAAGTCGGAATTCAAGTTTGCTGAACACAACGACAGGCTTTCAAAATCTAGATATCTATTCATCAACACCCGATTCAATACCGATATAAAAGACCAGTGGCTCTTACCCCAGGAAATATTTGACAGAGCAGAAGGTGACAGAGATCTCGTAGACACAGCCCGTAGAGCTCTGAAAAAGAATCTCAGTATCATCAATGGGTTCACGATAATCTCCAAGATTCCTTCATCCTGTTATTCATTCAAATATCCAAAAAAACTTGTCGACTCAATAGGTTATGATGGAGCACAGGTTTTCTTTCTCAAAGCTAACTTAGATCGTCCTGACCAATCGGTCCAAGATGCAATAGATGACACTAAGCACAGCAATCTCAAATGGCTTTGTCGAGACGAGGCTTATGATATTGTGCACAAGGTGTATATGAGGAAATTCGACCAAGGTCTCTTGCACGAAGATAAAGTTAGAATCGAGAGGATTATTAGCAGAGCCAAAGATTACGCTTCAAAGAGAAAGACTTCGGTCAAGACAAGTGTCTAGATATAAAAGAAGGGTTTTGTGTTGTGTAGGGTCATTTTCCTCCTCTAACGGATCACGTTCTCTTGCTCGTACTTTTTCACCATTAGTATAAGCGAGCATTCTGTGCAGACCAGGGTTTTTTGCGATCCCTCAACATTCACGAATAGCAGCATGATTCTGCTGATCCTGATACTTTCAAAGAACGGGTGACCAGCTAGCAGAGACAAGCCCGTAGTTTTCATTGTTGCCCCCGAAGTCTGGCCTAATTTTGAGTGAGACTAGATGGGTGTCCCTGATTGTGTCATGGAAAACTTTTCCTCCGCATGATTGGATATAAAAGCGTTGGGCAGAGAGTAACATCAAGGGACATGTTGTTGCTACTCTCAAAGTGTCGCATCGGGGCAACATAAAGGTAGACGAATATAACGCTCCTATTCCATCTTTTGTTCAACGACGTAGCTCGAATGCAACAGGTCATGCAGTTCTTCATACAGTACGCAAACAGGGACGCAGGATACACAAAAGAACAACTCCAGCGATTGTTGTTACTGGTTTTATGTTAGCGGTTTTCTTCGCCGAAAGATACTTACCATGACGAGGTAAGGATTTTTGTCGGCGCCCGCCCAAGAAGTGGCCAGGGCTCTCCCCCATTCTAGACGGCGAGATAGCCTTTCGCTGATTTTCCACTCAGTCTCCAAATGAATATCACCTCAGAATGTGTTTTGAATGGAAGGGAAGGCTGAACTAGACACTGGTCAAGCATATGCAGATCTAGTTGGAGCTTTGAATGTCTCAAAATAGTGGCAATGCAATCCTCCCCTTCTTCTGCGCAGTCTCCCTCGACCGTTCGTCCTCTCGAGATCTGTTGCCTGTCGATCATGACTTTCATCCCTCTCTCCCTATTTAGAAAGGGAGGAAAGCTATTTAGAATATCCTTCTGGCCCATTCAAGGCGTTGGAAAATACACTAGGCGTCTAGGAACTGGCAAGGTTCAAAGCATCAGAAACAAAGAGGAGAGGTAATAAAGGTCCCTCAATGTGATACTAAGCTAGATTGTTTAAGGAGAAGACTGAGGAAAGGCTTGATGTTGACCGGTAGCGAAATTTCGGCCATCGAATAAGTGAGAGAGTGATCCGAGAGGGCAACCAATTTGAGCGCCAATCTAGAGGCTATGAGGACGGGACGATAAGGGGTGGAATTGTGTGAATGGCGTAGGTCTGGTCACTGCTGTCTATCGATTTGGACGTCCGAACAGATTGAAAACTCGAAAGGTTAATGTCTTGGAAGAGTAGGAAGACTGAGGCTGATATTCGATTATCAGAAGTAAGAAGGTGAATGAGAGAAAGATAGGATGAAGGAGTGAGACGACAGTTAAGGCAGCAAGTCTGAGAGATCGAGAGCAACTCTTGGCTCCATTGGAAAAACACTGAAGATTGGAGGTTTCGCTCCGAGAAGTGGTGCTGACTTGTTGAGAGCTTGGTTAAGGCCAAGCATTTCATTGCCTCACTGTCCGGGCCAGTGGAGGACTGGTTTGAGTTTATTGATTTGGCTGCGCAGGAGTCACAGAGTCAAGGGGAGATTCTGTGAGAGCCGCTGATTCTTAACCAGCAATTGTGACCCCGCTCTCTTGCTCCATAGCCGAGACTCTTCTTGGTCAGGAATCCTTGATTTCACTTTCAATAGTTTCACTAGTTCATTGTTTCTCATCACGCCAATGGCCAACAGATAGGAGATAAGAAACCATCGGTGAACCATTGGTTCCAATCTAGCTAGGGGAGAACCTTTCTATAGGCAGTGGTCATAGAGTTGAGTTCGTTTTCCAATTTGAAAAAGGGCACGTCGGAGATCGTCATTTGAACTACATCAATGCTTCAAAGAGAATTCAACTATTTATAAAACCAAGTATCTTGAAGACACATCCTTAGGATCCTCACAAGCAACTTTTTCGATACAACATGGGTGAGAATAATTTATTAGCGGAAAAATGTGATAGTAAGAAGTTGAAAAGTAAACGTCTTAGTTTGCAAGATCATGGGGCAAAACTATTTATCCTTTCAGTAATAACAGTTAGCTTTTTGTCTGATGGTGATAGAAGATCAGTCCTTTTAGCGAACGCCTCAAGGATTAGGCATGGTAAGTGTTGATCCCATAAGGTTGCCGCTCATAGGGGAGACCTTGATTCTGCTCAACTCAATCCTAACCCGTAACTTTTAAAATTCTTGGTTCGAAACAGGCTCATTCAGCGTGATAAGTGCAAAACCGTGCCAAAATGCCCTCGGTCAAATAGGCACTTGCATGTTCATGTGGGATTGCATCAAGACAGAGGGAGTCCATCTGGGCACTTGCTCGGACAGATTTCTATTCGGCAGCTGCTGCCATCATAACACGACAAGCGGCTCAACATCACCGCTTGACATAGCTCCTCAATTTATATCAACTAAAACCAACTCTAGCAGCCAGATGGATGCGCAAAGCTCACAAAACAGTGTTGCAAACATCCTCCACCCGATTACCACGACTTCCCTGGCGGATCTTGTCTCCGTTAACGCGCAACACCATTCCCCAACACAACCGACACTGGCACCAGTACCCTCTGTTCAACAGACAATGATCCCACCCACCAGACCTTTCATACAGAGCACCTCAACAATCAATTCCAACGGACTAGATGAATACTTTTCCCCGATATTCTCAAATAATAATGAAACCAATAACAGAACAACTAGTCACGGCACATCAAGCAACCAAACTACAAGTATCGTCGTCGACAGGGTCCACAACGATGGATCCAGAAACGGAAGCACCGCTAGCCTCAATTGGATCAATGAACAGACTTCACAGATAGATAGACCACAATCAAACATATCGAGCCCTCAAATGAGTCCAGTTCCAATGGATTCGCAGATGCAACAAGGAGACACAACCACTGTCACTTCTTTGAACTCAAACAGTTTCACTGATGGTAACAACTCCACCTCACCGGCCTCAAGACCAGAACAGTTAGATACTAATAACTCTACCAATTTGGCGATGAACAGTGTCAACCAAATGCAGGAGCATCACGATCAGCCCAATACGTCCCCTCAACATCAGCTTGTCGGTTCATTCCAATCTATGCTAAGACCGAGCTATCAGCCAACAACGACTTACAGCTCCGTTTACATGAACCCCTTGGCACCAAGTACTCCCCAGCAAATGATTCCAGCTCAACAGCAGAACAAACCCCAAGGAATATCGTGGCTCAGTAAGCCAAGTTTGATAGCTAATGCCATATTTCATTCATTCAAGCCTTATCTCAATCCGAACAGACAGCGACCCACCTACAAACCTTATATTAGCACTAGTTATCGCCCGCAGCATTATCGACCATTGGTGGCCCAGCAAAACCAGCAACAGAAGCCCTCGTTCGCTCTGTTTGGTCAGACAGCACAGCATCATCAAGCTATAGAGAAACCAACCATCAACTCGGCTGGGAGTTTGAACCATCAGATTTCAATACCAAATACGAACTCTCAAGAAATCAGTATGGACAACAATTCGAATAATGACCACCACATTGTCAATCTCAACAGTTCCTCCTCGATGACGGACAGACATAGGCCAATGGATAAGAATCATTACGGGATAGATGGTAGTCTGCAGCAAAACTATCAAAAATACGGCCAGTACGATCTTTCGAACAATTCATCGACAACTTTGGGCAGCGTCAGTGGCTCATACAACTACAATATTACACTATCGCCGCCTTTGTCACCTTCAGCCTCTTATTCAGTCGATGCAAACTCGACAGCAAGCTTGGACGGCAGCAAGAATACTCACATGGGGTTAGGGGACAAGAATTCCTACGAGTATGATAGCATGGAGAAGCAACCTACCAATACATCGCTTGTTCATGGAATGATGCAAACTCTGAGACCTCTCGGAGTTGGTAGCCAGAGCAATCTGTCTTTTGCTGCCCAAAACCAAAGTGTTGAGCTAAGTGGCTCTGTCATGAATCTTCTGACTAGCAACAATTTCACCGCTCACCAACAGTTTCCATCATATCCTCTGATATCTGGACTTTCAAACAACATCGTGAACCTACCTACATCGGATCCACTAGATGAGATTCACGGTTTGTCCACAATCAACACTTCCGTCTCAAATCAGGTTTATGACAAATTGGACGCTTTTTCTACTGGCACATCTACACCAGGTAGTTCAATGGTGACCAACCCTCAGGGCTCGCCCGCAACAATCATTTATCAATCACAACCTAATCTCAACGATCATAGTTCAATGCAAAACTCTCAAGCTACTCATATTCTCAGGCCCACAGAGGAAACAACCACCTTGCCCCCGGGAACGGTTCTCATCGGCAACATCGATGATGACAATCCAGTTATTTCTACCGGCAATGAACTGAACAATGGCGCGGTCGCTTCTTCAACATCAACAATGGAGACGACTATGGGCGGGCTACAGAATGGAAGCATCCATACTTCAACTTTCACATCAGTGCCAACAAGCACACTCTATGAGTCGACCCCGAGCTCTTCTTCGGGTCTTTCAATATCACCGATTGTCACCATGCCAGTGACGTCATCAACTACAACAACTGACCCACTCACTTCGTCGAGCTTAACACAACCAGTAGACGCGATAAAGAAGGGTACAGTCAACCAAGTGGGAAATAATGGGTTCCCATTGCATATCCGGGATCCTAATAGTAAAGAGGTGGCATGCGGAGTAACATCAATGTATCCACAAACGAAGGTGGTAGGCGGCAAGAACGCCGCTTTTGGCGCCTGGCCCTGGCAAGTTTCCGTCCGAAAAGTATCGTTTTTTGGCTTTTCTTCAACTCACCGTTGTGGAGGTGCCGTAATAAGCAGTGAATGGATCGCGACGGCTGGCCACTGTGTCGAGGACCTGGCTTTGCAATCAATCAGGATTCGAGTGGGAGAGTACGATTTCTCATCCGTCTCAGAACCCTACCCCCACATAGAGCGAGCAGCAAGGAAGAAAGTCGTACATCCAAAATACAACTTCTACACCTACGAAAATGATCTAGCTTTAGTTCAATTGGATCAGCCGTTGCAATTTCCGCCCCATGTGGCGCCAATCTGTCTCCCTCCCGACAATATCGATTTGCTCGGCAGGAATGCTACCGTTACTGGTTGGGGTAGACTCAATGAGGGTGGAACATTGCCGACGATTTTGCAAGAGGTCAGAGTGCCGATCGTGAGTAATGACAAATGCAAAGACATGTTCTTGAATGCTGGCCGTCCAGAGTACATCCCTGATATATTTTTATGCGCTGGTTACGAGGAAGGAGGCCGAGACTCTTGCCAGGGCGACTCCGGGGGACCGTTACAGGTTAGAGGGGACGACGGCAAGTGGTTTCTTGCTGGCATCATCTCTTGGGGAATTGGTTGCGCTGAACAGAATCTTCCTGGTGTTTGCACTAGGATATCTCGATTTAAGCTCTGGATCCAATCAACTATGAATGCAAACTCTAACGGCTGAGATATGGGGCCACTCATTCATAATTCAAGCTGACATGATGTGCCATCCAAGCAACACGCGCTTTAGATCAAGGCTAAATCGCTAAGGCGCTAAATCGACAGTCAATGATACATGATGTGTATAGGCCGGAACATTAAGTCATTATGTTTATTATTATTTAACATACGTTATTATCTGAGGTTGAGGTTTGGTTAAAATTTTATATTAAACTTATTCGCGAATTTTTGTTAACCTTAATCTAGCGTCAATATTCATGGATTGCAATTCCTGCAATAACAACTTGTAGGCATAAGGAATCTGAATTGAGGCCACATTTTGACTAGAGCGGCAGCTAGAGCACCAATTAAGATAGCCAAATAGCCCACACTTCGTACAAACATCTGCATTATAGGCGTCACTGGATAGCATAAGTCTTTCTATAAGTAGCATGCTAACCCCATGACCAATCAAACAATCCCGCTCCATCTCACCCAAACGTAGACCTCCCTCTCTAGCTCGACCCTCAGTCGGCTGACGCGTCAAGACCGCCCGAGGACCGCGAGGTCTACCGTGAATCTTATCCAATACCATGTGCTTCAACTTTTGATAGTAAATAGGCCCGAAGTAGATATATGCCTTCAAGGGTTCCCCTGTGATGCCACTTGTCATTATTTCTTTAGATTTCAGGTGATAACCGGCCCCGATAAGAATGGATTCCATCTCTTGAAGAGAAGTACCACCAAATACTGTCGAATCATGTATCGTGCCTTTGATCACGGCTGACTTTCCTGCCATGAGTTCTTTCAGTTTGCCGACCGTCATCCTAGAGGGAAAACCATGAGGGTTCATAATCAAGTCAGGACATATTCCATCCATATTGAATGGCATATCCTCCTGGTTAGCTATCAGTCCCACCACACCCTTTTGACCGTGTCTCGAGCTAAATTTGTCTCCAACTTCCGGTCTTCGATGCTGTCGCAGATTCATCTTGATCAGGAACGATTCCTCCAAGTTAGAGGTGATTATGACCCTCTCAACTACTATCGGCTCAATTCCTCTATAAGTAACAGCGTTCTCGCGGTAATTGGTTGACCCGATCATGGTTGCTCCTTTAGGGTCATTGGCGTAGATCGGATTCACAGTTGGCGAGTAACGATTCACTAGTATTTGTCTATCTGAGACTCGCTCTCCTGGAGCCACAATACCGTCATTATCTAAACACGCAACACGATGAGCAACACTCGAGTTTTCCGGTTTGGCGGGAGGGGCTTGTATTTCGTCTCTTCCAGTGTTGGCAGATTTTTTCAATAAGCATTTCTGACTTTTATAAACGAAACACCTACCGAAGGCCCTATCGATACTTGCCTTATTCATCACGATTGCGTCCTCTATGTCAAAACCAGAATATGACATCACAGCTACTATAGAGTTGATTCCAGCAGGTATTTCATCGAACTTGATGAGCTCTATGGTTTTACTACTAACGACAGGCCTCTGGGGGTAGGCAAGAGAGTAGAGAAGAGTATCAATGCGCACACGTTGATTCAGGCCTATAGTTCCCATGGCCTGCTTTCCCATAGCGCATTGATAGGTGTTCCTGGGGGACTGGTTATTATGTGGGAAAGGAATTAGACCTGCGCAGACTCCGAGCAAAGTGAACGGCTCTATTTCTAGATGAGTAGTTCTATCACAAATTTCTGATTCAGCTAGCGCAAAATGCGAGATGCTGGCCTCATTCACATCAAGATATTCGATAACACCAATATCAATAAGATCTTGAAAGTTTAAAAATCCCCGCTCCAGCTTCTTCAGATGATCACTCGTAAGCAAAGGTTTACCTTTCTCGCCGATTATAATATATGGACGACATAACCTTCCGCCGTCAGTAGATATGTATACTGACATGTGCAAGACACTGTAGCTGACGGATATAAATTCTGATATCACTCTACTCCTCCTTAGATCTCTTATGGTGTCGACTATTTTTTCTGGTCTTCTGGTGAAGCCTATGATCAAACCATCCACATAGACTAGATAATTTGAGTTTATGAAAAGTCCAGACTGTGCAAGGGCTATGTGTTCCACGGCAGCCTTGTCAAAACAATGATCTACAAGAATTTTCCGGTCGACTGAGCTGACGTTTGTGGTGATATGCGTCATTAGAGCTAGATTCTTTATCAAACCACATGCCTCGCCCTCGGGTGTATCACAGGGGCAAACAAGGCCCCATTGGCTACATTGAAGTGACCTAGGACCAGACGTCTTTCGTGTCTTCTCGAATGCGGAGTTGATTCTGGTCATCATACCGAGCGCCGATATAAAACTCAACCTACTCAAGACTTGGCTGACGCCCACTCTCTCAACTCTGAAACGTTTCAGGGTCCAATTACCAGTTGCAATTGCACTCGTGAGACCGTTTGTGATAATGTCTTGACGCATGTGCTTCACGACATCGAATTGAGCTGTCTTAATCTTAGGAATATTCTTGTCAGCGATTATTCTCAGTTCATTGTTGAAGCGCTTGAATAGATCTTCGAATAGCAGAGACAATAAGGAACCAGCTAATTCGAGTCTCTTGTTACCGTAATAGTCTCGGTCGTCGATGTATTCGGGATTATCTATGGCTTTGATCAATCGTCGAACCATTTGGCACAAGTATAAAACTTTGAGACGGTAATTATTGTTCACTACGGGGATGTGGGCAACAACTGTAGTATTTAAAAGTTCGCGTACATTCTCAAGTTGTGATTTTTTTCTGTGGTCGTATTGATTGGATAGTTTCACCGGGACAAAGCTCATTGAAGTTTTAAGTTTACCCACGAGATATCTTAGAGCTTGCTCAGCAGTCCAAACATTTGCAGCATGTGCAATCTCTATGGAAGGAAGCAACATGTTCTCATCGATAGAATTGGTGGAATCTTTACAGATGAGATCAACCGCCTCTGCATCACTTGAGAGCCCCATGGCACGGAGGAGAATCAAAATGGGAATATCATCAGAAAAGGCATTGTGTTTCATAGATATTTGCCCTTTCTTGTTTATCACAATATTAGTGCGAGATTTCCTTTCCAAAGATGCCGATGTAACCTGACAAACTGGACCCTCTTCAATAAGCATCCTATTCTTAGCTAACTGCTCATGAATTAATATCACCTTTTCACTGCCGTTCACAACGAAGTATCCGCCTGAATCGATGGGACATTCCTGCGCCTTGACTAATTCAGCATAGTTTTTCCCATGAAGTGAACAATTCATGCTTTTCAGCATTATAGGCATCCGACCGATTGTTAAATTATGCTTGACTATACGCTGATTTCCCCTAGCATACTCTATGTCGACCAGAATTGGCGCGGAATAAGTCAGGTCTCTTAGTCTACATTCATGGGGTGTAGTTTTCCTGGACATACCGAAACTCTCTTCGATATCAGGAGTTCCAACTCGGATGTCTATGTACTGCACGAACCAGTTTGGGTCGGCGTCACAGTAGATATATTCATTTGCTTTAACTATTTCTTTCAATTCAACCTCCACGAAGTGGTTGAATGAGTCGAGGTGCTGTCGAACCAGACCTCGAATCATCAGGAATGCTGGTAATAAGCGCCATTTTTCCTCAATACTGCACATATTGTGCTAAATTGTAATAAGATTTTGATACGATATGGATGTATCATAAAGGGGAAGATTTAAAGTGGGGACCTCGTGGTGAATCGCCGGCACCAGAGAACCACACGTGATGGTGGCACATAGATGCAATGCCACCGCGTGCATTGCTGCCGCGCAGAGCAGAGGAACTTATCTGACGCAATGTATTGCGATTGAGGAGCTACAAGTGTGAGGGGCTAAACCTGAAGGAGACGAATATGAAGATTATTTCATATTTTCAAAATGAAGATGTGAAGGTGCAAGAAGAAGTGGCCAAAATATACGAGATTGATCATGGAAATTGTCACAGATTAGCAGACAGAGCTTGACACCACCTCCTGCCCGATGGTCATGGTCCTCCATACGTAGCTCTCCGAGATCGACCCTACCACTCGACAATTTATTCGGAAACGGGTTGGTCTCTGGATCTACCTCTTACTACCTGATGCTGTAGGGGCACTCTCGATTTTGACTGTTGATGGACTAGAACTTGAATTGGATGCGCTTCCAGAGGGGGAAACATTGAGATGATCTTTCTCCTGCTCCAACCAATCCTTTGTCTTTTGCGACATTTCATCGAGGGCTATTTTTAAACGAGACCGTTCGGTTTCGTCTTGGCATGCTTCGATTTTTTCTAGCAGAAGGCGTTGTTGACTTATGAGATTGTTCAATAGATCTTTCTGCTTTCGTTTCAGCTTATTCTGCTCCTCTCTCATTTGAATCATGTGCTTGAGGACTGCCTTACGTTTTGCGCCCATAAGCCCGTTGTACTTCGAGACATCTAATTCTAAAGGTTTATTATCACAGCCATGGCTATAGGGACAGCCATGTCCCAAAAGGCAATAGCCCTTAATTTCATACTCCCTACAACTGTTATCCTTCATGTCATAGGGCGCTGCTATTGGAGATTATCAGTCGAATTCGAAGGAAAAAGTTGGTCTTCATAACGGTCAGAGGTAACTTTGGTTGCTTTCTTTCGTAAAGCAAAAACTTTATGGGCGCATGAGAACCACTTTTGTTGTGAAAAATCGGAGCGAAAACGGTCGACATGAAGGAGTCAGCTGAGTTCTGTTTTTCGCAGAGTAAGCCTGGCTTCCATGTGCAACCTTTCCACTAACGCGCAGTGTCGATTGCGCAGCCCACTTAGATCATCGGTTTTGTTCAGGTTTACCTTGACTAGAAATTGCAGCCAAGGTGACTCAAATTGGCCAAGAAGATTAAAAGATCTTTCAAAAGATACTACATTTTATTGTTAAATTAGTCGTCATGTTTCCTCGGCGCTTATCATTTCGAGGTGTGACTTCAACAAAACGGGGAGCTCTGGATGTGTGAATCCTCGATCATCACACCCTTGCATCAATCCAGGTTTTCCAAAAAATGGTCGTCTAGCGAAGGTAACTTGTTCCAACTCACACCTGTGCTTAGACGAAGCAGCTGATTGGTATTTGCAAAGCAAGGTAAGAGTATTCGTTGACCTAGAGTGATTTGCACGACGATTCTTGTTTGGTCAGATCTAGGGAATGTCCCTCAATCGTTTGATACTAGTTGAAGGTAGCCAATGAGCCTGTGCTAGGAGCGGATGTTTTTTTGTTTAGTAAAGCATAACTAATCGAGGCCCAAGTTTTGCGAACAAACTGCCACGAATTATTCACAGTTAGATCATTCAGAGTGGCTAAAGAGGTATTGAATATTTTCAGCACCCGCATCGTTTGCGAGTAAGCCGATTGACTCTTTTTGTTGACGTTCAAGCACTTGTGTATCCTATCTCGCATCGATTTTGACATTGCCTCGTCGATCAAATCTTGGACTATCTTCAGCCATTTCGAGGCAAATTTGAATGGTGTTATGCAAGTTATTGCGGACAATTGTTGCTGCTGTTGTTGCTGCTTGGCAAGTACGTCCAAGAGAGTAGAATTTGTTTCATTTTTGAAAAATTTGAACGGTGTTTGATGATTTGCACTTAAGCTAGTTGTTATCCCGAGCAAAGCGGATGCAGTGCGATTGTTTTGTACAACTAATGAGATCATGTTTTGTAGATCAATATTTTCGCTGAAATAATCATAAACTTGGCTTATATTCCATGAGGGCAATTTACATAATATTGTCTCGATATCTGGCTTTTTGGGTTCGTAATTGATCGTTTGATAGGCACTGGAATTGCCATCAAATTTGGATAGACAGAGATGGCCATCAATTTGATCTAGTAATTGGGGCAAAGAATGCCAAGACATGTTGGAAATCTTGGACATCTTGAGCGTTCTGAATGGTTTAGATAGTGCAATCAAATATACTACAGTCTTGTTTGAAATAGATTCAATATTCTCCAACTGCTGGCTGTGTATGAAAGTCGCTAGATGCCGACTATCGTTGAAGTCTTTCGTGAGCATTGACAGGTATCTTGTCATATAGTTGGTCTTCCTTGATAAGGAGCTCGTCTTTCTAGATAGTACAATGTTCATCACCGTCAACCATTGAGACGAATGATAATGGCACAGCAAGTTGACCAATCTTTCTTTCGAGTCCAAATTATAATTGAGTAATTCTAATTTTGAGCTTGTGGACGAGGTTTTGTTTGTTGCTAGAGGGTGATAATTGGAGTTGTTTTGGCAGAGTATTGTCTGAGCCTTGTCATTATTGATGAAATAATCCGAAATCGATTTCAAATATCTTAGCTGCTTGAATGTCCTGAATGAAACGAAATTGTTTGCCTCTGGGAACATTACGTTGGCCAATGTTGAGGCCAACCTCTGTTGCTGACCCAAGACCAAACCTGAGCTACTGTTTAGCTCGGTTTGCCTAGGGGTCAAATCTTTTCCCGGAAGCGCAAGCGGAAGCGCCAACCTCGATTGGAGCTGATCGTTGGCTTGGCGGACGTTGTTGGTGCGCTCCAATTCAGCAGCTCTTAGGAGGTAAGCTGAGACTTCCGACAACTCATAAACTGACCTGAAGATGGCTCTCCAAACGACGTGATTCGAATTGATCGAATCTAGAGTTTGGAAAATTCTAACCAGAGTTAGCGCGAGACCACTATTACCCTGATGCACTTCAGTTTGATTGAGCCACCAAACTCTGAGCTGGTCCCATTGGTTCTTATCAAAGATTGGCGGCTTTGAATCGATTGTCTCGATGAGCTTGGCATCGAGAATAGCCAATGATGATAGTTTGAAGAATCTATCTATGGAATCTATGAGAGCAGTGCTACCTCCATTTGAGGAGGTATTGGCTGCGCTTGTGGTGCTCTGGTAGCAGAAGGCGATAGGGTTCAGATTTTGCACCAAAGTTTCCAGATTAGTGTCGCAGATAAACTCCTGAAAACTTTCCAGAGCGTAGGACAGTTCCTCTTTCTTTTGGTCATTGGACGAGACAAAGATGGTCTCTAGACGAGATCTGTCTCGCATATCGCAGAAAGCGCCCAGACCCATTTTGGGCTTAACGAAGTCATTTAGAAAACGTTGGAACTTTTTGTGGGCCAAAAAGGTGTTCGCACCCGCCGAGGCCAACTCGATGCCATTGTTAAGGATCGAATGGGCGGCCAAAATATCTTGACGGTCTTGGTAGATGTTGGCCAAGTTGTCCCAAGTGATGCCGCCCTTCACTGTATCTAGGGCACAATTTAACTGGTCAAACATTCTTACCAACGACTCATGCAGGCTCGTCGAAGTGGCATTGGTGGACGAGCTTTGTTCACGAACCGATCTCGAGTCCCAGGCCAACACCAATTGATCGAGGGCGCTCCACATCCAAGTGAGATTTGTCGGCTCGTCTTTTAGGGGACTGATAGAGGGGAGCTTCTCTTGCAATGTTTGCCAGTGATTCAGGGTGAGAAATTTTGGCATCTTTGATGCAATTCGATTCGAGTTTCCAGACTGCGTAACCAAATCCAAAACCTGACCCCATTTGGTGAGAGAGACTCTTATTAGTTGCCTCGTGGAGTATTGATCTAAAGCTTCCACAAGTGACCCGGTACCGTATTCTAGCAAATCCCCATTGAATGTATCCCAATTGAAGCTGCACAAGTTCTCTTTGGCCTCATTCATATTGATGTACCTAATTTGGGTGGGCAGTGTTGCCTTGTTGTTCTGTGCAGAAGTTATTTCAAGAGGCTCGAAGTCAAGATAAGTCTCGGTGGGCGAAGAGCAAAAGCTTGCCCAGATTGAGTTTTGCTTCTCAGTTGAGCCATTCAAGGCTGGCCGAAGTTCATAAGTACCCTCACTATTGAGCTGTGCTCCGCCGCCAATGAGAGTCTCCAGTTTTGTCAGGTTGTCTGCAGCTGTTTTGAGCAAACTTTCGGCTGCAATTGGCGAATATTTGTCAGCCCAATCGAACAGAGTTTTGAAATGCCTCTCCACAGCTAGTCTATTTGTATTAGAGGTTGTGTATGGTTTGCTGCTGGTTCCATTTGCGGTAACTGCAGCGATTGTCAGCCCACTAGTTGCTAAAGAGTCTCCATTGGAGCTCTGAAGATAGTCAAGCAGACTCTTGGCAGCAAAAACTGACAACTTCAAGGATCTTCTGCTAGAGTCCAACAAGTTTTGATCCTGCTCACTGAGGCTGCTCGAGCTGTTGGAGGCTTCAAGGGCTACTTCGGGCAGCAAATTGTCGCCAATTATCGGCACCAAAACTTGCAGTGCTAGCTCGAACCGTTTCTCACGATATTTGTCGAAACTTGAGACTGCCTTATTGACCAGGGTGGTCCAGTAGGAGCCAAAATTGAGCACCCTAGCAATCAAACCATCTGACATACTGCTCGGCTTCACCTTGCCAAAGAGGTCAAGAAACTCGTGCACTCCAAGCAAAATGCCACGAAACGAGGGCTCTATACCGAGCGGAGACACCTCGAACCAGGTTACATTGAGCTCCTTCATGGTGCTGGTCCATTCGCGCACCTTGAGCGCCTCGCCACAAGTAGCCAAAGAGGACTCATGCAACAAGTGACATATGGCATCGCGCAAGCGTTGCTTTCGCACCAATTGCGTCTGATCGCCAAACGGATCCAAGGCCGCCGTTTGACTTTCTCCAGCCCTGGTTGAGCATAGAGTGTCTCGTAGGGTGACTTGGAGCTCCAATTGGTTGGCTGGCTTTATTTTCGTCGTCGTGCTTGTTGCTTGGGGACTTGTTGATGCGATAAGAATAGTCTCCAAGGTTAGATCGACGATTTGCGGCAGGTTATCCATCAGGGTTGTGATGGAACCATCGAAGAGGACACAATGGTTATTTTGTGCACTAGTGGTGTTTCGTCTCTTGCTTGATATTTCTTGCTGGACGGCCATTTGATTCATGATGCTTTTGAGCATCAAATTGAACGTCTTGGTAATATTGTTGAGCGCATAGGATGCAAAGTTTGCCGCCGATATGGCGCACTGCAATCGGCGCGGATCGCCGGCCACATTTGGTGGCTGGCTGGCCTGCTGGGCCGAGTCGCTTGACTCGAAGGAGCTCACGTCGCCAAAAATGTCTCTAAATGTGGCCAAACACTCGCTATTGAATGAGTCGAGAGGCTGAAAGGTGCGCAGGGCGACCGGCATCACGGTGTCGAGCGAGTAGGCGAGCAATTGGAACTTGTCCCGCTTGCCAAAACTCTTGAACAATTGTTTGCTCGTCTCAGCTCGCAGCATAATCTCGTCCTGGAATGAGGGGATATCTGGAAATATACTGAACACTCCCTCGAAGGACATGAGCCTCTGGATGGCTTCATATAGCAGGGCTACACTGGTGCCCGCCTCAACCCAGTCGAACTCGGGCAACTCGGCGTGCACTTCGGGCGGGTCCAGAGCACTGCTCTGCAGGATGGCCACAATCTGAGCCAATCTCGGATTCACCACCAATTCATCGATTATGGACGAGGTTTCATTCAGTTTACTCGCTATGTCGCCCCCCGATTGTGCTGCCTTTGAGACTGCGGAGGTGTCACGCTTATAGACTCGCTTGTAGCCAGATGAGGCTTGCTGATTGGGTGCAGGAATCGAGGGCACTTTCTGGATGGCGCCGGAAATTGGGGCAGCCCAAAACTTGGGAGCAAAACTCTGCAAAGAACCTCCAAATGATCCGCTAAAGTTTCCGCTGAAAACCATGGACAGAAATTCGTTTGTTAGATTATTGATCTGTGCCATGGTTATACTTGGTTTCGTTGACAACTGTTTGCAAACCAATAGTTCCAATTCCACCAACTCAACCTTATAATCTGCCAAACTTGGTATCAATTCGGCCAAACTGTAACCCTTGCAAGGTCCCTTCAAGTAGTCTACTTTTTGGTTGAAGAATCTATTCACCAGCTCTGGTAAACCATCGACAATGGTCTTACTGATGGCCTCAATCAGTCTGGGTAACAGATGCAAGAATTTACTTAGGATCTGCTCTAAATTTTTCGATCCGATGGCAAGCTGCTCAACGGTGAATTTGCCATTCTCGCTGGAACGATTCAACTCTTCAATTACAATGTCGCTCAGCTGGTTCAGGGCGTTCTTGTACTTATAGATATCCTTCCATAGGGCAGACTCCAATATCTCTTTCGGCATATGACAGTTGGTCAGCAGTTGGGCTATACGAGCGAGCATGATGACCCGATCTGAAATTTTAGTCTGAGTCCAGCTTGTCTGAAGTTGCTTTTGGAGTCCTTGCCATTGTTTGTCGTTGAGTGCTTCGCGGGCCAGACGGTACAGACGCAAACCCTTGCGCACCAGTTTGTCCCATTGGAGCTGTGAACCAGTAGCCAAACTTGTCTCGCTGCTTTCGAACATCTTCTCTTGGGCCCCAAACTTCTTCATCGACAATGAGCTGAACATGATGCAAGTCAGCTCTTGGGTGAGTCTATTCTCGTTGATTTCTCCAAGTTTCTTCAGCTGCTCCTGGCGCTCCACCTGAGCGTTTGAAGCATTGTTGCTGGAAGTTGGTAGCTCGTCAGAAAACAAGACCAACCTATTGTGGAATGAGTCTAGATCGCAGATTATCTTTGACCAATCGTTGCATTTCTTGGGAAACGAGTCATGTTTTAGTGACTTAAATAGAGTCTCCAGCATCATGGATAGATGATCGATTCTTCTCTGAGGGCCGCTGGTGGTCTTGCTAAATGCAAAAATGCCATGGTTCAGGAATGTGTCCAGTGTGGAATAGAGATCGATATTGTTCCAGGGCCACACATGCCAGGGGAAAAGTTGGTTGAGCGAGCTTGTCAAAGTTTGTACCTCGACTGGTAGCTCGCGTTCTAATTCCGGTTGTTGGCTAGAATTTTTGCTAGCCCCCTCTGTCTCCTGACGATTGATCGACGATGAATTGGCTTTGTGCTCGCTAGCTGAACCTGACGAGCTGATAGGCTTAAACATGGCCAAGATCGACTCGAGCCCCTTGAAAACTCGCATCAGAGCTGACCACTCGCGAGTCGAGGTGAACCGTTCCAGACTATTGATGAAATGATCAACATTTGCCACCAATTTCGGCAAAAATTTTGTCTTCTCCTCATCAGTGGAGCCCAACAAGCCGGGCGTCTCATCGCCCAGCAACTGGCCGGACTGTTGAGAATCCACATTTGCTGCTTGTTCCTTCGTTGCTGTTGGGTTTGAAGTCTCGGAATTGCAATTTTCCACACCCGATGAGCCTTGCTGCTGCTGCTGGGCCCTATTTGGAAGATCTTTCTGCTGGAACTGGGCCCGCTCGTTGGCATAGGACGCCTTCAAAGAGCTCAAATCGAGTTGTCTGCTTATTGGCAGAGTTGAGCTCGCAAACTCGAGCAGAGTTTTCATCTCTAGCTCGCCAGCCGCCAGGTCCTTGATCATTCCTACCAACTCTCTCAAACATTTCTTTCTTATCTCAGGCTTGTTCGTTGACCCAGCACCTGAAGCATACTTAACTCTCTCCGTTGGCTCGCCCGTAATCTTGCTTAGGATATATGCAAACTCTTCATTCGAACATGGCACACTGCAATTGTTTGTTGTCGAAACTTTGATTGTCGTAGTTTGACTCGTTGAGCCATTAATCTGTTTGTACTCTTCTCTTACTTGTTGCTTGTTCAAAAGAATGGCCGCTGTTTCATTCAATGGTGATCCTTTAGGTTCCGTTAGCGTATTGGTGATGTTAGACGTTGAGGCTCTAGTTGCATCTGTGGTTGTTGCATTGGCTAATGTTACAAATATCACACATAAAATCAAACTATATTTACACACTTTCTGAGTGCTCATCTCTCTTGAGTTTGTCGCAGATTTCCTCGACATCTTAACACTGTCGAGCCAAATTGTTTCTGTCCATCTGTCTGTGGCTTGGCCCGACGACTCGTTGGTCCTCTTCGGGCCCACACCAAATCGATCAACCTCAAGCGACATGATCAGTCTGCAGAGCTCTCCTGGGTGCTCTAACACAACATTCGATTAGGATAGTTCTCTTTCTCCTTGAAGCGATAGTTTTTGTTTGGACTTGCAGTGAGGATTAGACAAAAATCTTTCTCTAGCTCTCTCTCTCTCTCTCTCTCGCTTGCTCTTTCTACCTTTTTCCCTGCCTCTCTCTCTCTCTCTCTCTCGTCGTTCGATCAAGATAACGGACAACTATATGGTCATCGACTTTCAGCTGCGCACATAAGAAAGCAACGAGGGGCTCACCGGCATATCTTGTTCAACTTCCTTGTTGTAGTTGTTGTTTTTGTTGTTGCTGTTGTTTACCATTGAAAGAAGCGCCAAAAGTGAGCTTGAACGTGAAAACCGGCGCCAAGGCAACTTTCTCCTCGCTCGCCTCCTCCGATCGATGGTCATCAGCAGTGGCTGGTCAAACATCCGTTTCCCGCGCCTGTACTGCGCTGTGAAGCCTACTATGAGCCAAGGCAACGAGCCAAAGCGGCGTCCCTTTCCCTCTAATTGAATTGCGCCTTTGGAGTCGGCGGCTGAAATGGACGCACTTGTAACTGACCGACGGCGCTAGCCAGCTCCATCATGACGACGATGATGACCATCATCATCGCCATGATCATCATCATCATCATCATCATCATTCTTTAGCGCTGTTTGCCCGCCGGTCATTGTGCTACCGATCAGACGTTGTCGAGCGCTCTCGGCAGTCACTGTAATCAACTTCTTTCTGGTAGCGCCATAGGATGATAAATTCCAACGCTCAGGCCCAGTTAGATGGATTCCTAGCCAGAGAGATGACTATTAGGCACTCAGCTAGACGGGTACCTTTCGCACGCACTCGAAAGCTTTCTGCTCGTACGAACTAATCAGTGGTCTCGTGATATCAACACTGGCCGCCAAAAACGTAAAAGCGAAAGTGTGTCTGAGTTAGTGAATGAAAGTGTCTGGGTCTGTGTTTTTCCCATAAGTTCAAGATGTGATGAAGGCGCTATTAGAGTTGCCGCCAGCCACTCGCCATGAACGATCTCTTACAACTCGTCCAACATCTCGTAAGTGCCCAGGTGTGTTGTGACGCATCCATTGAGACGAAGAAGAGGTGCACAGGAAAGTCTTGGCACAACACAATCTCATTTCCGCACAGAAGCCACTAGGCCGCACAGCGTCACAGACTTGCTGCGCGACCGCGTGTTTTTTTGACTCGATATTGTTGCCTATTCTGTGGCATTGCTTCTGCCCCCATTGCTTTCCGTTTTTGTTGTTGTTGTCGTCGTTGTCGTCGCCACCGCTGTTTTTCTCCTCGTTGTTTAGGCCTTTCTCTCCGGTGTCTTTCTGCTCAAATAGCTCAGCCTTGCCCCATAATTTGCCACACAATTGCAGCATAAGATCATGACGTGCTTGAAGCGCCACAAATCATTTAGCCCAGTCGACTCAACACCGCGGCACAAACAACAACATAAACAAAGAAAATACAACCCTTACAAGAAACCAAAAGAGTCACTCATGTGATCCAACAATAAGATCTCTCATCCATCTTATCCGCCTCGTTTAGATTTACAACTTCTATTAAGTTTATATTTCAATATTGTTTATTATAATTTATTGTGTTCTAATACAGAAGATATCTGTAGCATATCTTTAGCCTCTCCCCATAGCGCACAATGATGCCTAATCACAATTATGAGAATTATTATTCTTTGTTATCGACAATGATGATCAACAATATTCATATCGTGATAGCAATAATATTAGTCCTAATATCCTTGATATTCTATTATACTAGGGCCACCATTGTGAAGAGGCAGAAATCGCGTTTCAGAAAACGAGACAAGATTATGTTCTATGGTACACGATTTATCAGAAGATTGAAGACAATTAAAAGGAAGCAACTCAAAAAATGGGCCCTCAATTCAAAACCACCAGTTGTTTGGATGGGCAACACGAATGATAATAAGGCCGTGCAATGTTCTGCATACAAGAGCGTTGCATTGTTCCCAAACTCCTATGAGGTACCGATTAGTTCTTTCTCACGTGAATTGAAACACTCACTAAGTGCAACTGAAAACGTTCTCCATTTGAGTAGCGGAAAGGTTCTAGAACAGTTAGGTCAATCCGCCTTCGAAGAGTCAAAGTCGCACCTCTTATCGTTATGGCTTGATCAACGAGAAAGCGAGCACGAGATTGTTGTATATCAATGCGATTATGGTCTAACCCCGTGGACAAAACAATGCTTGAAAAAATCTAACTGCATCCTAGTCATAGCAATGGCGCATTTAGAGCCAAATTTGAGCGCTTTCGAACAGCAACTATATAACTTACAATTAACAACCCCATTAGAGTTGGTGTTGCTACATAAATTTGATACACAGAAGCCAAAGCATACAAGTCTCTGGTTGAGTTTACGATCCTGGCCACAGCACCATCATTTGAGGTGCCCCACACGTGTGTTAGTAAGAAAGCGTTCGAAGATCGAGGACATCTATGGTGAATTAAGCAAGACTTGTCCAAGCAGCGATGGCGATTTTCCAAGACTTGCCAGGTATCTCACTGGCAAATCGATAGGTCTCGTCCTGGGCGGTGGCGGTGCACGTGGAGCAGCCCACTTGGGTATGATAAAAGCCATGCGAGAGGCCCATATGCCAATAGATATGATTGGTGGGGTTAGTATAGGGGCTTTCATGGGCGCTTTGTGGGCGCAAGAGGCGGATTTAACGCCCGTAACTCAACTGGCACGAAACTGGAGCTTTAAAATGACATCACTTTGGCGTCAGTTATTGGATCTCACCTATCCGGCTACCGCTATGTTTACAGGGGCGGCCTTCAATGCGACTATATACGAAGTGTTTGGTGATCGCCAGATCGAAGACCTTTGGATACCTTATTTCACAGTGACCACAGATATAAGCAATAGTGCTCCAAGAATCCATCGTCACGGCTCACTATGGCGCTATGTGCGAGCCAGTATGTCATTATCCGGTTACCTTCCTCCACTTTGCGATCCAATAGATGGACACCTGTTGTTAGATGGGGGCTATGTAAACAACCTGCCAGCAGATGTGATGCACAACGTCATGGGAGCCAGAAATATAGTCGCCGTCGACGTGGGTAGTCAAGATGAAACAGATTTGACCGACTATGGTGATACATTAAGCGGTTGGTGGCTTTTATGGAATCGTTGGAAGTTATTCGGACAGACAATAAGGGTCCCGAGTTTGCCAGAAATACAGTCTCGATTAGCCTACGTCTCGTGTGTGCGCCAGTTAGAGGAGGTAAAGAGGAGTAACTATTGCAATTATATCAGGCCACCAATTGATAAGTATAAGACCATGCAGTTTGGCTCTTTCGACCAGATATTCGAGATTGGTTACCAGCACGGAAAGATGACATTTCCCGATGAGAAAGCCGCAAGAAGAGCAGTACAAGACGCTTAGCTTATGAGATTAATCACCCTTGCTAGCGGGGATTTTTGCGCTTACTAAGCTCTTCGGCACCAACATGGTCATTATTAGAAGATAATAATGCAGCTTATATCAGAGATTTACATATATATATATATATATACATTTGAGACTGTGAAAGAAAGCTACCAAGTACTTGTTTTGCTGTTATTGTACGATGGTGGCACCAAAAATTCTGATCTCATACGTGTAGAGCATTGCAATGTTATGGATAGTTAACTAATAAGATTAAAGTTACGAAAAGAGACGATGAAAAGTTTTACTGAAAAGAATGGACGGCTGACTCATTCAACTATCCTGTCGGGAGGCAATTGTTTTTGCTCTCGGTTCTAAAGATGCATAAATCGAGGTTGTGGCTTTGGCCTATGATTTTTAGAAATCTCCACGGAAGAGAGAAGGACGAAGAATGTTCCAATGCCAATCCGAACGATCTCACCACCGACTGTCGCACTAATTAGTCCCCTTCCCCTTATTTTAACATATAATGCTCTCTCCTTTGATTGTTTTCATGAATTGTGAAATGTGAGCGGCCGTCACAAGCTACACTAGCCAGCTGCGTTCTTTGGTAGCCCTCTCCTTGCTTAGGCTCCCAGGGGTGGTCGAAAGTCTCAAGCTGGTGGATGACACCCGCGAGTTAGATTCACTCTAGATTAGCCCATTCATCTCCCAAAGGAATGGGAGCAAAGACGGAATGAGATTGAAAAAGACAGGGCTAAAGGTGAGGGAGAGGAAGGGAGCCGAGTCATTGGATAAAGGAGGATTCGTTGGAAATCTGACAAACTGGGCTCATGGTCTCTATGACTGTGTCACCCTGAAAGCGAGCCAAATCGAGAAGATGAGGTCGTGTCACCTCACGACAAGTTTAAACTGGCCAGCCGAAGGTGGTTGATTCCAAGCGCACAGGTAGAATATGCACTTGTCTCTCGAGTTTGTTAGGCTCTTGTGTGCATATTAGACGCTTAAATTGTCCAATAGTCAACAGGCAGAAATTAATTCAACCTGTGAGAAGTCGCTTTGTCTTGTTGATTGTTAATACCAGAGCTCGTGCCCGCACTACCCAGGGCGATAGTGGCACGACCATTGGATTAGAGTTACCTTTTTTGAAGGATTTTTGGAAAGGGGGGAGGTGGAGTGAAAAAAGAATGCAGAGTTGAATAGGCTCGAGCTGCTGTTGGCTCGAAGAAGCCAATCTAAAGGGTTGCTGAATTCATTTACACTGCTTAGTTTGGATCCTGGCAAGTTTCGAATGCTCTTGTCAATGGCGAGAGTGAGTGTAGGGGGGCCTGACTGAGAGCTAGACAGAGGGGGAGAGAAAGAGTTGTAGAGAGCCTTTTCACCTGTTCCAAACTGCAACATTGGCCACCTCTCTTGACGCTAATGCATTTTTTATATTCGAATCTGTGTGCCCATGTTAAAGTTGCAGCCAGTAACGTGATAAACTAATGAGAGGCGACTTTTATTATTTTTCCTCTCTTGCATTTATGCATTCTGCTGCCCTTTTGCCCTCGTTGTTCAGCATTGGCCTTTCAGGTGGACGCTTTTGTTATTTGCAAGCACTCATCTCAATGCAGATCCTTCGGGCACTATCCCCAAGCGGTGGCCTTTTAGGTGGAGTTAAAAGAGAGAACACATAACACCGTAATGGTAGCCAGCTTGTTCCTGTTGTCTTTTGGTAGCTCTCTTCCTCTGCGTGTCTCCCTGTCCCATTCATGGGTCGACACGAATGCGGATCGGGCCACGATCAGCTAGCAAGTGGGATCCATGAGCATCTTGAGCACCAATAGCACATCCAGGCCAAGCGTCCAGCAGTTAAACCAGAGGTTAGCCCAGTTCGCCTGCCCACCTCCATCATTGGCTCCCGCTACATCCGAGTCGAGAAACGGGGCCACCATCGATTTGGAGCCACAAATTAAGTTGTAACATGGGCACACGACGATGGCCGGCAAAGATGTAAAGGCCGTCTGCACATACACTGTGTGGTCTGTAGTGTCCAACAACAACAATTACCGCCGCCACAACATGACACAAGACTCGCCCCCGTCCCCTTGCCCCTCAAGCCACATCTTGCTCCCTCCGCTCGAATTTGCCACTCGCCAAGACGCCCTCTCGGCGACTCTGGACTATCATTCGGCCAGATCTTAGTTAGGTCCTCCGTTCGAGCTGGTGCTATTTCGCGTGCATTTTTTGCGACTTCGCGAATTGGTCACTCTGTGTCGCTGCGCTTTGTGTCCTTAGCTTGGCGGCGTCTAGGCAAATAACCGCTGGTGGGGGACAGATCAAGCGAGCGGGTGGAACAAAAAGCGACCAAACGCCCGCGCATAAAGTTTCCTTCTATCTCCTAACGATACACCAGCACTCACCCTTCTCTTGTGCCGCCAATCGACGCCGGTCGAGAGGGCCCGAAGACCAATTTCACACACACACGCTACGGATGATAGGCCATTGAGCAGGCACGCGAACCCTTTTCGAGCTCGGCCAAGTGATAGTGATACAGTGTAAAGCGGAGTCCAGTGCCTTAATGTAGGGACTGAACCGACGCGCAAATGGTCACCACTGCACAATCTGGCCGACCACATAAGGACTGGCCAATTGATCCCAGTTGGTGCTCACAAGCGTGCTCGTGTCACCCGCTCCAACGCTTGGCTGCCTATCCCATCGTGCTATCTCCCTTTTCGAGTCAGCTCATTTGTTTGGCTTTCTCGCTTTTTATCACTTGTTGCCTCTCCCAATTGTCGCAAATTTTTATACCCATGGATATTTATTGGTATTAGATTTGCCAGCAACAAGTTTCATCATTCGTTTAAGGCTCGAGCCAATGATAAGCTATACATTGCTGAATTGCACCAGCTGCCCTGGTCCGAGCTGGTCAGAAACTTTGGCGGCAAGTTCGATATGAGTTGTGATTAAGATAATGAGAACGATTCGACAGTGGCCCATGAGTGCGTGTCTTGAGAGCATTGGTGCTGCCAAGCTGGACTCGGAGCCATTGGTCTCGCACCATTAGATACGCATAGCAGAAAGGGATCGCTTGCCTGCAAATTGGCTTATAATGCAGCAGCTCTTGGTGAGCTTAACAAGAACAAAGTAGTGGGAGCACACAGTGGTTGAACTGGACTGGAAGGCGGATGAGTATCGTGAATTTGTTTGGGCAATTTTCCGCCCCTTAAAGAGAAGGCGAGAGGGAAATCTCGTGCCAATGTGCTCGCAAGAGCTCCTCTTGGAACAGCAAGATGGGCACAGGTGGAAAGGGAGAGGGGGCGCTAGTGGCTAGCAAGAAGAAGAGTGGAGAGCTGGCCTAGAACAAGATCGAGAGGTTTAACTAGAGTGAAGAGAGGCTGAAATTGTGCACTATCGCACGCTGATTTGTGTAACACACGAGCAACGAGCTCGCTCTCGAGAGCATACATTTGTTTCAAGGCAAGCGGCAAAGAGTTGCTGGAAACAAGACAACAGAGGCTCCCACAGCCACCAAGCTATGGGCTCTCAATTACAACCCCATGGACACACGTTCAAGAACGCACCCAAACCTTAGGACTAGAACAATTTCAACTTTTAGCGTCCACAACAAACTTCTCTCTCGTTCTTCTTCTCACTTTTCGCTAACTTTTTCTCGCATGAAAATCCCGAAAGGCTCATTAATTAAACGATTCGTTTCTTCGACTCGGTCAACCAACCAGAAGGACACCCTTTTGATTCTTAATGAACGCTTTGCTAGTTTCACTTAATGCCCCCGCCATCATGCACCATTTCTCAGCCACTTCTCAGATGGCCCAAAAGAGTCTAAATATATCAGCTGGCATATTTTCGTCCCATCTGCAATGGTGGCCCTAAGTGCTAGCCAGTGGCATTCACACGCCGGCACTCCTTCACTATCCTGGATTTCCCTCTTGAAATTGGCCATGCATTTGTGTTCCAATGTGGAAACGAGCCGGATAACGCTTGTTCTCTCTCTTTCTGGTCGACATTTCCCTGTCAACTAGGATCGCTTGAAATGAAATCTGATAGCCTAGTGAGGGCCACGTTCTTAGCATAATTCGATTTGTCGATATTGCCTACTGAAAGGCGCAACTGATAAGGAGAAAGTTCCACCAATCCGCCCAGACCAATGGCATCAACATGGCCATGGAAAGCGGGCAAGCTGAGGATCGGGCAAAAAACATCTGGTTGATCTTCATCTATTTTATGCCAAGGTTCTTCCTTGAGAATTAATTAGAGAAATCGATTGTAGCTTGGCCACCAAACAATAGAAATCCTTTGGCCAAGGCTGCTGAAATAGGATTTGACTCTGGCCTAGCCTTCGTCGGGCTCTCGGTTGGCCGGTGAAAAGTTGTCGGGAGCTCTGAATTAATTGGAGCTAGCAGCCTGAACTAGTTACAGAGGTCGAGAGGGAGAAATCTGCCTTCAAAAGGGACCAATAAATTGCTCGAACTACTTATCCTGCAACCCTAATTTCCAATTCAGTGAGAACTTTTTGCACCAGAAAAGAGGCTCTCATTGTGAATAAATTAGTCTCCTCCAACTCCCGATGGACTTGCACTCCAACGGCTCGCCCACTTCAACTGGTCACTAGGAATTTTATAGCACAACTCTGTTGGCCGAGTCATGTGCGAAGTTTACATCTACCCAAGTGTCCATTTCGCCAGACACTCACCAGCAGGATGCTGTCTCCTAAGCTCGCCTGTTTTCCATCCACTTGCATGCATGTTTCCGCACCGGAAACGAGTGAACGCGTGCTCGAGACTGTAATTGGCCCACCGACCAGGAGCGAAAGTGGCGGATTCATTGCATCGCTTGAGACCTGGTTCATTTGCGAGTAGCGTGTGATCTTTTGGTCATTTTTGCGGCCACCTTGGTGGTCTGACGAGCGCGGATTGGGCTGAAGTTTGGCGTCAGTTTGTCCTCGAGACGCACTCTGCCTGTTGGGCAGATTGCGGCGTGCTGATAAGGAAGAGAAGAGTTTAGCTTTGGCTGGGCAACCAGCACTATGGTTCGCCACTATGCTTTGCAAGTGGCGCTTGCTAAGACGGGGAGCCGTTATTGAGTGAACGGAAGTGGATGGGCGTAAGTGTGCAAGTAGGTGTGTGAGTGTGAGTGGCTTAGCTTTGGTAAGAATAAATAAAATTAAATTTCGCCCCCGGTTGAATGGTGAAAACAACGGCGCTGGTCAGCGAGAAGGAAGAGAGCGCGATAAATGGAACACTCTGGTGTGTATCTAATCAATCATGCGGCCATTTTCCGATTGCCAAGCTCGTGCGCACGACTCGCCTCTGTGTACGCCTCTCTGCCGTGCTCCTCTTCATCTGCCGATGAAACTGGATCGGCTGGAAGAGAGTCGTTTGGCCATCCGCACGAAGCTCATTGGCCATGTCCGTGTAATTAGGCGCTCGAGAGAGAGAGAGAGAGAGAGAGAGAGTGTCTGTTCGTCTGTCTGTCTGTGTGTTTGTGCCAGAGGGGACCAGATGAGATTCAATCACTCAGTTTCCCTTTCCATGGTCCGTCCACTCAGTCAGCTGGCTCGAAAAATCTTCGTTTTTTCTCGCTTTCTCGCGCCACTACACAGGCGTCATTGCCACTGCAAATCTAATGGATAGATTGCAGAACGCCTGTTCGTTGTGTGGAACGTGGAGAAGATTTATTGAGCTAAACAAACAGATAAATCTCGCCGACTGGCCAAGTTGGGCTTCCAAGCGGTGCAAACAAACGAGCCGGTGGTGATTCCATCACGAAGAACAAAATATGAAGCTCCAGCTAAGATCTAAGCTAACCGGGATAACTGTTTCTGTTGGCCACATCAGGCCAATAGAAACAGTTAGCCGAGTTAGTGTGTATTTTCAGCCTGCCTTGAGAGCTTAATTATCCTTCTTCGAAGCCTTCAGTCTAGCTCAAACTCCCGCGCTAAGAATCCAACGCCTCCGCATCATTCAGTCGCCATTAGCATCATGATGGTCCTCATCACTGTGTCTTGGTTCGTCTTCGTGCCGAATCTCGCCACCAGTCTCCATCATTGGCAACCGGAGGAGAGTCCTCCACAGAGAGTTTACTCAGCCAGCAGACCAGTGAAGTGGTCCTGGAGCATTCTTCAACTCGTAACCTCGCGCCTGTTGGTTGGTTGGCCACATGAACCCGCAGCAAACGTTACTAGTTTATAAATCAACAGATGGACGAGGGGAGACGAAACGTGTAAATTGGCCAATGCTTATTAGCGGCGGAGTGGCGGGTGTCTGAAACTGCGGGTATTTATTCCTGGGACTTTGGCGAGTAGTCGAGTGGAACGAACGGTGCTCAGAACAGACTGATGTCCAACTGTTGATTCCCGCCACTGGAGGGGCGTTCAGTTGCATCTCATCATCATAATATGTGGCGATATTTACCGCTGACCGACTCGACACTTTTCGCAAAATCTCGCCAAATTCCCCAATGTTTAGCTTCCATCACTCAGACGTCCTCTTGGTGGCGGTGGAGGCTGCATCAATCTGGCCCGCTGCAACCCCTTTCGGAAAGGCCAATGCTCGAGTGGAGTATGCAAATTTGTTGGCTGCCTCCGTCGGGCGAGATAAGTTTCTTCGCTACCTTTCACTCTCGCCATACATCGCCAAGATGTGTCCAATCTTATTACTGCTCTCTAATGGGATGAAGTAGACATAAGTCTCGTTTTCTCGCCCGCTTGCTCGTCTCTTCTCCTTCATCCAGCTGATCTAACGATGGCCAAGCAGATGGATGTTCCCGAAGGGGCTAAAAAGTCTACTGCCTTCGGCTTGGGACGATCAAGATAGTGCCTTTCGGCTGCTTTGCCTCTCGCTCCTTCCTGTCTCGCCTTTGGCCAGACGGACGCTCACTGGCCAAGTTGCTGAGGGAGAGGGAGACGATCAGCAGATTAGGCAGACTAAATCGAGCAAAGCCAGCCCAAGCATCGCCACCCGTGTGTCTGTATTTGTCCGAGGACTCGGATACGATAAGCGGCCGGGCCGAAGTTTCGCTGCGAGAGAGCTAAAACGGGACGCGACAGGAAGAGGGCGACGAAGATAAGAAGAAGGAGGAGGAAAAAAAATAGAAGTACAACTAGAGGCATGGGACCAGACAAGCCTGCATCTTGCATGTGAACGTGAGAGATGAGCTAAATACTGGACCTGTTCCAGATCGCCTTTTGCTTCGCCTTTCCGCTGGGCTTTCGGTTTTGCTAAAGCTCGCCTGCTCACTTGTCTTGTCGGCCAATTCGAGGAAGGAAGCCCACTGGTGGACCTTATTAGGCCCAACACTACAGTGGGCAACCAGTATGAGCAGGACACGAAATCTATGCAGGGCCGATTTGTTGTTTGTGTATGTCTGTGTTGGCTCCGACAACAGTCTGCCTCTCCATGAATGCTTCTACCTAATTAGAGCTGCCTAATGTAGTAGAGAGGATGCAAAGCAGGCAAATGGAGAGCATTTCAAAGAAAAAGACCAAAAGTTGGTGCTTGCACAAATTAAAACAAAACAAAAAACACCACCACCACCAACAACAACAACACAATGATAATTCGCCAGTTGCTTTTTGGAAATCTCTGTCCAGTTCGAGCGCATCAGACAACTCTTTGGGTGGTTGTCTTTCGACTTGGGGTTGGATAGCAATTTTCGCTCACAATGGGCAGAAATGTAACAGTTTGACAGCCCCTCTCTGTTTATCTTTTCCTCTCCCTCTCTCTCTCTCTCTCTCACTCTCGCTCGGACTTTCACTCCAACTTCCCTGGCCAAACGTAAACACAAACTGCTGATTAATGAGCACCATTTCCGGCTCAAAGTGGCCCGGTTTGAAGTGTCTGCCTGATCTCTAGCTTGTTCAACCATTTGGTCTGTGAATCAAATTAAAGGCCATCGATTGTGCACTAGGGCCACTCTCAAGTGATACCAATCCAACTGCATGCTGTTGCGCGCATTCTTTGGCCTCACCCAGCATTTATGATATCAAAATGGTCATCTAGAACTGTTGCCCTGGGCCGCCAGTGGTCTAGTTGACCAATGGTGGCGGTTATTGTGTGCATTGTGTGCAATGGACAAGTTTCGGATCACATTTGCATACCCAAAGAGCTTTGGTATGCAGAGGCAAAGTGGCATGGGGAGAGAGTGAGATCATTTTTGTTGGACTTTTATTTTTCATTGTTGTTCTTTTGGCCTCGTTGTTCTAACGAAACTTGGCCAAAGCAGAGTGCTCAAGGGTTTAGATCTCCATCAAGCTCTCCCCTTCCAAACCTCTAACTCCAACTGGCAACTCGAGCCCTCACATCAGGCAGCGGGCGACCAATGGTTCTGGCCGTCGCCTGCCGAACCGACAAAGATAGCCTAAAGTGATAAGGAACAATAATTTGAAGTGAGAACTGATACAACTTCAAATTCCTTCATTTCCTCCTTCTCTTCCATTCCGTTTTCTTGCCCTCCTCCTCCCGTGTTGGTCCACCAGCTTGGCGGGCAGCAAGCTGGCCGACTGTCTTGAGCAATTTAAGCGGGCCTTAGATGAGCGAGTGAGCTGCTCCTTCTGTGCAATGCAACGAGACAAAAATTATGATGATTATGATGAGGATCAGGCAATGGCGAGGAGACGATGGAGTGTGTGTTGCGCTTATGCGGAGCCAAAGTGGTCTGGAGGGCTCGTTTTGAGAAGGACGAGCTTGTGTCACGAGCATCAGGATCAAGCGACTTCCCCGGGCGGCCTATCTACTGTATCTGGCCGCCACTCACTGTGCACTGGCGGATTGTGTCCACTCCGAGAGAGCCTCTAGCCATCTTGTGACTGGGCAGACACTTGAGCTAGCACTTGGAGGCACGCTAGAGTATGCTAAGACTTTCGCCCTGCTCTCTGTCTCTGTCTTACTACTGTCTCTACACAGGGATATGGACACCATCAGCACTCCATTGGGCAAATCAACTGTGTGTGGCGCGCCATCAAGCGCGCGCCACCAAGCGAGCTCGAGTGACAGAGTGCCAACGACAAAACAACAGGTATCAGCGCCGCAATGATCGGACACACACGGGCACACAGTTGACCATTGCTGGCGCGCCGTTCCTTGCACTACATACTTCTCATCTCTTATTAATACCGTCAAGTGGACTCCAAACTGGCCGCCAACAACCACCTGGAGCTGGTTGCCTCCGAGCACTGTGTGCCGCCTTTTGCCCAATTCCATGCAAGCTCGCCCATCCAAGTGTCTCGTAACAAGGGGGCAACTCTATCCACTTTCTCCTCCTTGCCACTCGCCCGCCCTCCAGCCAGCTAGCCAGCCAGCCAGCCCTCCCTTAGCTCTGGACCTTAATCCATTCGAGAGCATCGCAGTGCCATGGGACGATTGAAACGAACCCCAAACACTTGCCCTAACGAGTGGCTAACTGGCCCAGTCTCGCGCTCGCCCGAAGGAGCGAAACCATCGCCGAAAGGCGAGCCGAAACCTATGGCCAGCCCAAAGGGAGAGCCTAATCCATGTAGGAAGCCGAACGAAAGTGGCCCAGCCAATCCACTGGACGCTGACCATTGGGAGGCGCGTGTCGTTCAAGCGCTACGCGTGGATCTGGTGTATCATTTTCGGTTCGATGATGTTTTTGTCTTCACACTCTTCACTCTTCTATCTGTCCTCCCCTCTCGCCCTGCTCTTTTTTCTCATTTCCAGCCACTTTTCTCGGCTCCGTTTGGTGCAATCGGTACACTGCTGGAGCTAGGCTCTAGCGGGCCAACGCTGACCGGTACGGGCGAGCTTGCAAATGTATATCATCATGAAATGGCGAGAAAACGCCAACGACAACTGGTTGGTCACCTTGCCTCTCGGACGCTTGACTTGCGCACATGAGAGCAGGCCAAATGTTGCCTTGCAAACTCTCGATCATCACGCCAACCCAAAAAGGGGCAGGGTGAGGAAGCACTTGCTCGCCCGGATGGCTCTCTCTCTCTCTCTCTCTCTCCCTTTCCATGTCTTGCAATTGTTGGCGTCCTCCTCCAGCCGAATCATCCAGCACCATTGCCCGAAAACAACAACAGGCGGCGCCCAAAATCAACAAGCTCCTCTTCCAAGCTAACTTCTTGGCTCTTGTCTCAGTTGCGGAGGTAGCCCAAAGGATAAGAGATATCAAACTGGCTCATTCCTTCGGCAAGCTTTTCTCCCTAATTTTGCCTCCAAACACCCCCATTGGCATTGCACAGAGAATCCTCGTCTCGTGCGCGCGCGCATCAGCCAATGGTAGAGCCAACTCGGACTGGCGGCAGCCACTGGTTTCCAGTGGCCAGCGAGTCCGAGTTGGCTCTACCATCCAGCAAGCTAGCTTGCCATCAGCTTTCGACTATCCGGGCTTCTTCCAGGTCCGTCAGGTGAAAGTAACTCCCAACCGAGATGGAAAACGCCACCCATTCTGAGCTTCTCTTCCTTTCTCGGTCTCGTCCTTTGCCCACTCTTGCACGCCTCTCTTTCGCCCCCGTTTCTTTGGCCAACACTCTCCGCTAGCCAACGAAAGCCCGCCACTTCTTCTCTCACTTTCACTTTCACTATCCTGGTCCCAATCCTGCTCGCCTGCTCTCCGCTGTTGCTTCTGCTTCTGCTTCTGCTTCTACCTTTCCTGTTGCTTCTACTGCACCGCTGCCGTTGCCTCTGCTTGTCCCTCTTGCCAAGCTTAACTTTTCTCCGTTCCCTCTCGGCAACTAGATCTGCTGGCCACGGTGACAAGCTTTGTTTCTGCCTAGCGTCTAGCTTTGCTACCCTCTCTTCGGCCTTCTTCCATCAAGTTCGACCAAGCCCCCCTAGATACGGTGAGCTCTAATTCTCGTTTGCCACGCGCCAAAAAGCGGAAAGAAAATTTGCTATAAAAGTGGCTCGCACAACCAAATTGACCAATCACTAGTGAAACATTGTTGAGCTAGGGAAAAAATTATTTGGAACCAATTCACTCAAATTTGTATTTTTCTACCCCCCTTTTAGACAAACCAACGCAACCATGAAACTTGTAAGTATCCAACCCATGGAGCCTCAATCCATCGAGTGGCCCAAACTGCTCGTGTGCGATCCCCCCTCTCCCGTTTGGGGTCCAAACAATTTCCTCCAATCTCCACACACCCCCCTCTGAAACCTGCAACGCTCCGTGATGTGTGAGAGACCTCAAGTTGGCAGCTCCAGTGGGGCTGGATAGCAAGCTATCAGAAGCAATCTACTTGCAAGAATCACCATCCACTCAAGCCAGCCAAGGTTTTGCTATTGACGCCGGTTGTCGGTTGTTGAATGTGCTCTTGATGCAGCAAGCAAGGCGCCTCTCACGGCGAATAGATCAAGAGATAAGAAACCGACTGAAAATCGATCAAGTAAAAGCGGAGACCTTTTTCCAGGCGACTGATGGCGCTCACCGCAATGCTCCCGCAGACTGACACAACAGGTGTACCCGCAGCGCAAAGAGAGCTCATTGAGAGATGAGAGAGAGAGAGAGAAAGCAATCTAGCGGCAAGGATTGAGAGTTTCCCTTGAGCCCCAACGACGACGAAAAAGGAGGCACTAAATTCAACTGATTGAGAGCGGCCAAATGTTTGATAATGCGCTAGTGACAAGTCAACAAGTTGACTAACAAAAATGCAAATCCACCCAACTCAAAATTTACCTCATGGCGCATTACACTCAATCAGGCATCAGCAATCTGCCTTTGCGTTGCCCTGTACATCCCCGCAGCCATTGCCGGTGGCTACGGTGGTCAGAATGGCGCTGGAGCTGGCTCTTATGGCGGCAACCAGGGAGGCTACGGTGGAGCACAATCTAGTCATGGAGCCATGATGGCCCCAGCTGGCGGCTACGGTGGCCAACAGCAACAACAGTCAGGATATGGCGCAAGCCAGGGCGGTTACGGGGGTGCCGCTCAACAGCAACAGGGAGGATACGGCTCAAGCGAGGCTCGCCGCGCCAGCTACAAGGTCCTCTACCTGCCAGTGATCCCAGTTAAGACCGCCAAGAGCGCTGGAGGCTACGGCAACCAGGGAGCTTCGGCCGGAAGCCAGGGAGGTTACGGAGGTCAGGCATCTGGAAACCAGGGAGGCTATGGTGGCGCAGCCCAGCAGCAGTCCTCGGGTTACGGAGCCTCGAACCAGGGCGGTTACGGTGGTGCCATGTCATCTGGTGCTAGCTCTGGTTACGGCCAGCAGCAGCAGCAACAGTCAAGCGGATACGGCTCAAACGAGCAATCGGTTGCCGGAGGCTATGGTGGCGCCGCTGCCGGAGCTCAGCTCTCAGAGGATGCCGGTTACGGAGCAAGCCAGGGAGGTTACGGTGGTGCCATGTCATCGGGTAACTCAGGTTACGGAGCTGCCCCAGCTGCCCAGAGCTCAGGCTATGGTGCATCGGCTGGTTCCAACCAGGGAGGCTACGGTGGTGCTTCTCAGGGCGGTTACGGTGGTGCCTCATCGGGCGCTAGCTCAGGATACGGTGCCCCAGCTCAGGCTAGCCAGAGCAGCTACGGAAGCTCTTCCAACCAGGGAGGTTACGGTGGCCAACAGGCAGCCTCAGGCTACGGAGCCTCGGCAGCCCAATCGAGCGGATACGGTGCAGGAGCAGCCTCAGGCCATGGAAAGGACGACTCTCCAGTCATCCCAGTGATCATCATCCAGAAGTCTGAGGAGGAGGCCTCATCGTACGGCGGCAACCAGGGAGGTTACGGAGGTGCCTCTCAGCAGGGATCTAACGGTGGCTACGGAGCCTCATCGGGCGCCAGCCAGGGAGGTTACGGTGGCGCCAGCCAGGGCGGTTACGGAGCCCAGTCGTCCGGAAACTCAGGCTACGGAGCCATGTCATCGGGTAACTCAGGTTACGGAGCTGCCCCAGCTGCCCAGAGCTCAGGCTATGGTGCATCGGCTGGTTCCAACCAGGGCGGTTACGGTGGTGCTTCTCAGGGAGGTTACGGTGGTGCCTCATCGGGCGCTAGCTCAGGATACGGTGCTTCCTCATCAAACTCCGGATACGGAGCTATGTCATCAGGTAACTCAGGTTACGGAGCTGCCCCAGCTGCCCAGAGCTCAGGCTATGGTGCATCGGCTGGTTCCAACCAGGGAGGTTACGGTGGTGCTTCTCAGGGAGGTTACGGTGGTGCCTCTCAGGGAGGTTACGGTGGTGCCTCTCAGGGAGGTTACGGTGGTGCCTCGTCGGGCGCTAGCTCAGGATACGGTGCCCCAGCTCAGGCTAGCCAAAGCAGCTACGGAAGCTCCTCCAACCAGGGAGGTTACGGTGGTCAGTCGGCCGCACGTGGAGGTTACTCATCGGGCGGATATGGTGGCTCTGCATCAAGCGGATACGGTTCAAGAAGCCGCGGAAGCGCAAAGAAGGCTTTGTCAGGAGGATACTAAATCAATTAGTCTCATAACGATTATTTGAATCTTTAGTAGATTGCAAAAGAAGAAACTGCGAAACGATATTAAATTTAATTTTAAATATTTCTCTTAGATCACACTCGTTTTCGACCCCCCAAAGGGCCATCAAATAGTCAATATCTTTTGCAAAGCTGCTCTCTATGTTTGATATTTGTATATATATAGATATATATGCATATATTTTTCTTACTGAGATTTCCTCATACACATATATCTGTATACATAAATATGCTTTCATTCTCTTTCAATGATAACACTGCTCATAGTGTCAGCAATTCAAAAAAGATTTCCACCAAACACAGTTGCCAAAAGAGCGGTTCCTGTTGCAAAAGGGGATATCAAGCTCTCCGAGTGAATGCCTGGATACACACGCATAGCTAAGTGATCACAATGTAGTTGCTGCACTGGGAGCCGAAGAGATTGTGGCCGTACCAGTTGCTGTTGTGGCTGTTTCAAGAGGTGCAGAGGATGTGTTGGTTGCTGAAGATTCTCGATTATCTGTGGGCGAGCTAGCCTGGCTGGTCTTAGGTGTACCGACTGTGCTGTTGCAGTCCGGGGCCGCCTCATTAATATCAACTATACTGAGACGATCGCTTTCATCATCATGCGAGTCATCCTCATCTGGAGAGGCAGCTGTGTTAGTCTCGTCAAGAGAATCTATGGGAATCAATGGTGGAGGGGCGACAGTATCGACTTGGTTACATTCTGTAGGCGATGATGGGGTGCTTGAGGTTAGGGTCGATGATTGGGCAGTTCCTTGATCGAAATTCGAACCCGGTTCAGTGCTGCTAGACACTCGCTGTTGCTGCAATTGTTGCTCTGACGACTGCTGGGGTTGATTTGGCTGGGATAGAACCTGTCGTTGTTGCTGAGCCTGCTGAAGCAATTGATGCTGTTGTTGTTGGATTTGTAACTGCTTCTGCTGATTCAACAAAGCAGCTTGACTCGCAACAATGAGGTTCAGGTCATTTGGGTTTGAGAAGGCGTTCTGTTGGTTAGGCATCTGTAGGGGAAACACCGATGGCACTGGTTGTCTAATTAACTGTTGCACCTGTTGCGGTTGGCTGAGAATTGAAGGATTCATCATATGCTGAATATTGGGTAATTGTTGTAAAGCTGGGGCCAATGGTATTTGTGCGATCTGACTTGCTTGATTGTTTGGCATCAAACTGATTGATCGATTGATAAGCGTTGGCTGCTGTCGCGAATTGATATTACCAAGTTGTTGATTGAGATGACTAGTGGCTGGAGCATTATTACTGCTAGAAATCCTACTTGATAAATTGGTGTCATTTACGCTATTACTGGTCGATGTAGGCCTGTTAGGATTGGCCAGTGGGTTTGAGGTTGTCCTATTCGGTGGATGCGTCGAGCTTGATACAGAATTTCGGTTAACACTACCGGTTTGTCTGAATGGATTTGAAGTTGTCCTTGGTTTGGCCGTGGTCGTTGAGCTCGATGCTGTCGATAGTGAATTTGCGGAGCTGCTGGGATTGGAATCGTCATTCTGAGAGTCATTAGAATTTTCGTTAGTATTGTTCGATGATTGAGAAGCTTGCTGTGACTTGGAAATTTTAGGAATTGTGTAACGGATACTCGGTGTGGAAGAGCCAATATCGATGAGTTTGCTAGCCTCAGACTTGCTGACCGCATTGGTAGGATTGGGAGTTGTTGTTTGATTGGATGAAGCAGCAACGGTTGTTGAGGGAGTCAATGTGGCTGACGCCTGACTAGAGGGTGCTAGCGACATGCCTTGAGGATTTGTAGGCTTCGTTTTTGTAACAGTCAATTTCAACCCACTCCCAGAGCTCCCCTGTTTGATAGCGAATTGATCACCACCAGGCTGGCGCGAGGCCTTAGATTTTGCTCCATTCAAGATAGAAAGTTTTGCTGATTCATGATCGCTAGAACTCGACTGAGAGCCTGCAGCAAGACTTTGTTGCTGTTGTTGTTGTTGCTGCTGTATTTGCTGCTGCTGCTCGGGAGTGACATTACCGACCAACCTATCTAATAGGGCCCCTATCGAACTCTTTCGGGGTTTACCACAGGAACTGTTGGCTGAGTTTCCCCCGTTTGCTTGAGCTTTGATTTTGATACTGTTGATGATATCATTAATCCTTGGACTAGATGACGAATCGGATTGTTTCTGGATGGCACTTATGATATTTGATGATTGAGCTGTGGAATTTGTATTTGCCATTCCTATAGAAGTAGTGCTCGGCTGATTGTTTGTCGACGAAATCATTGGCGAGAGTTGGCTCTTTGTTGGTGAACGAATCAATGATATAGAGACATTCGAGCTAATACCTGCAGGCTGCTGCTTAGCTTGTTTACTAGCTAGTCTAGCTGCGGACGCCATCTCTGGTGTGATAAGTTTTGTTGTTGTGAGGCCCGTTGTAGTGTGGTCTGAGTTACTTGAATCGTTTGAAGAGTGTTTCGTCTTGACTTTTTTGGCCACAGGTCCTTTGAGATTTTGATCCTCTGGAGTTCTTTTCAACATTAGCGAGAGTATCTTATTGCCAGTTTGGCTCTTTGTCGTGACGCTTTGTTTTATTTTTGGCTTACAGGAGAATTTTTTCAGTAAATTAGTTCTACTATTGCTTGATTCTGATTGGTTCTTGGACTGGATATCATCACTTCCGCTCGTTGATGCATCGTTCAGTTTGCTTGAAAGGAACTCTGCTATAGAATTGAGATCACGAGAATTTGGCTTTTCATTAATATTGTTGAATTTGTTCTGTAGTGTATCTTGTAGTCTTGAGTTGATCTTCAACTGCGGACCTTGTTGGGTGGTCGCCGAGTTGTTTAGTAGTTCTTGTAGCTCTCTCTCACGGCGCTTATTAGTATCTTCAAGAAGAGCGAGACGTTTCTCATTACACTTCCTCAAAACCGATCTCAGAGTTATTGGCATCGACCAGCATTTCTTGAGAATTTCTGTGGCAAATTCGTCGGAACACACACTGTCTTTGTCGAGAGCATACAAGTGACAACTCAACTCTTTCAGGTCCAATTCAAGACTTGCGAGCGATTCCTTCGAAGGGTGCTCGAAAGAGATGCATATGGTGTTCAAGCTGACTGGAACAACATCGAACAAATTTGTAACATTATTGCTCTTCGGAGGATGGTTTGTATCGAATATAGTAGTTGGCGTACCGCTACTATGCTTACTACGTCTCATACAGCTACCTATGACAAAGTTGAACATTGCTTGCTGTCGTAGGATTTTCAAGATGCTCGGGATGGAGGTTGGATGAGTAAATGGCATCTTCGATATATAAACGCCCCCAGCCTTTTCTAAATAATTGTCAAAGACATGATAGGTATGAGCTTCGTCTGGAAGTTTTACAGAATAAACGTGGTTCTCCAAATCGCAAGACTCTATATGGGCTACTTTGGAGGTGTCAACAGTCCTGCAAAAAGGACCCTTATTCAAATCAAGTTCCTGCCTGGCAATCAAAGTAACGATAGACTCCTTGCTGTTCGCCGCTAGAGAATGGTAATATTCTCTAATGGTAGCTGGTTCGGTGATTTCGTTGGTGATTTGATCGATAGATGTAACCATGATTGGAAATGGTTGTGATAGTTTGAGGACGAATTGGGCTGGCAGTTTCTCTGAGTTTTGATTGCTGAATGGTGCATAAGCTGGAAGACTGGAATTGTTTTGCATTATCAGGGGTTTGACTTGTATCTTGTGGGAACTCGAACCCTCGATCTCTACTGTGGCAGACAGGCCCAAGCCCAAGTCCATGATACCTAATTTTGAGGCTCTCAGTTAGTCGATTATTACATTAAAGCTGAGCATGATATGTAATGATGGTACATAGTGCGTGCCATTACAAGATAAGATACTGTTACAGATGTCAACACTTACTATTTACATTGAGGTTTATCAACTTTCTCTGCACTGTATCGACGAGCTCAAACGGAGTTATGAAGTAAGTTAGCCTAACGGGGAGCCCGCCTTTTCGAGGTTCCATGAAACCGATAGGCGATTTATGAACAAGGTCATGGCAATTTCCTACTCTCCGTCTATCGTTGTTTCAGGGGGGTTTTAATATAGTTAGCGGGTCTTGTCCATTGACCGGGGCACAACATGAGGACCTGTAGTTGCGTATCTTTGTGGAACTTACCTTTGATGATCATACAGTAAGGACAGATCTGATTCTAATGCTGTGAGCGCTGGATAGGCTCTTTGTTTCACTTTCTTGTCATTTGTGTTAATCTGATAAATTGAATGTAAGCCAGCTAGATGCTTTGCAAACGTCTCGAAGTCCTGATCCGCGAGAACTTTCCTCAAAACGGGGCAAGAGATTCCATCGGTGTTTATTGCGTGACTGATTATGACATCTTTTACGGATTGATGTGACTGGTCAACTTTTATTTCAATATAGTACATGTCGCAAGACATGAAACATCCGTAAAATTGATCATCACCCGGTTTGAGTTGTGTCGGTGGCGTGAACTTCAGACCAGGTATACGTTTCGCTACAAAATCTAGCCGCTCAACTATGGTTTGAGGCCTCATCCTCGAGTTTATCGATGTAGGGTATGCGCCTATTTGTCAAACAATATATCTTCAATTTGTCTAGTGCAATTGATTGCCTTAGGGAAATAGTGAGAAGTTCGCGGGGTGCGATGCACGCACCTGATGAAGTGAAAAGGTGCTCATCAAAGGAGACGATTTAAATAAGATTTATATGTAGCAAAATTGTCAAACAAAATAACACCGACACTTGGACGAACTCAAATTTAACACAACCCAGCAATGCAGTGCTGCGTCCTAACGTTGCGCACTCGCCCGCCGAAACAAATAGGCCTGAAGCAATGCTGATCGCAATGCTTTCCCCCTTCCGAGAATTGAAGAATATCAAATCCTCACGGTTTAACCTGTCTCACCGGTATATTCCACATTATTATAATGATCTCCAACTCATTAGGCAAAACTCTTTTCATCATCGATACTCTCAATCTATTCCGACAAGGATAGTCTATCTTTATTAGAACAGCTCAGCATGGCTAGATATCCGAGTGTAAAATGTAAAGCTCTCTACATAACCGGTGCAGTGGCATACCCACAACATTATAATAGTCCCCTCTGATTTGTTCCACTAAAGTTGCACCATTGCATTGTATTGCATATGCTCCAGCTTTATCAAATGGTTCACCGGTAGCGATATAGCCCTTGATGATGTCATTATTTAGCTCGGCCATTGTGACATCTGTAGATTCGTGAAAAGTTGTCACTAGATAATCTTTTATATCTAATGAAGCCTGTCTGCTGTTGAAAGGGTTGAATTGGAGTGATTTTGCGCCTGTCTGAGATAGTTCATTATCTTGGGATTCTAGGCTGGAGGGTTGCGAGCTAGATAAAACGTGTTGATTTTGAATCATCTGTGGTGGCTGCTTCGGTTTGGTAACCAAAGCAACACCAGTGAATACAGTATGCTTTAGACCGCTCAACTTTTTCAGCATCTCAAAGGCATCCTCTTCATCTTTGGGCTTCTCCATGATCTCGTCGTACAGGGTTACAACAGTGTCGGCTCCTATCACTAGATCTGGGTAACTTGGGGGCCCATTTTTGGTCTGGTTCTTAGTTAAACAGCACAGTCTGTTCCAAACCTCTATTGCCTTCTGCTTGGCATTTTCCTTGACGTATTCACATGGGTGAGAGAACGAACTTTTGTCGAGATTCTCTTCAAACTTCGAAGCTTCAACTTCGAATTTGAGGCCAATTGTCTTGAGTATCTCCAAGCGTCTGGGTGAGGCACTAGCTAGTACGATCCGCTGTTGTGATAATATATGTCGAATTGGTTCCAGCATAACTGTTTCTAGTTCATAGGTAGGTTGGACAACATAAAAACATGGACATCCCCGGAGGTGTGTTACGTTTACAACTGGACAATGTTTCTCGCTGATGCTCTGGCACGTTGTATTGTCCTGCATGTTCCGTGTGCAGCAGGTAGCAAAATTGTCTGTAAAATCATCTCGAGTAAAGCAGTAAGTCCATATGTGTATTCTCGCAGTATTCATCACACCTGGACACCGCCGTCTATGGCGAGTCTGGTACAATCATTAGGAAACTGTTGATTCTCTACCCTATTGGAACTTGTAGATATGCCCCTTCTGTCCATACATGTGTATCGACAAAACAGAACGGGGGAGAATCTTACTATACACAGATGCCCTCTGCTCCGGATCTTTGAACTTCTCGACTAGGAGCCAGTGATGTGACGGAATGCAGATCCAAGAGTTGCCCATCGTTAAGATAGATTGCAAGCAGGGATTGATAAAGGCAGTTAGATTCAATGGTTAGTATTCGAACAATCAGTCTGAAGCTCGCCACCATTTTGCGATACGCCCGCCACATTAACCATGCTAATGTGTTTTCTCCGTAGCTGATGGACAGTATGCAATGACTTGTGGCTCAGATAGGACAATAGTCTTGTGGCGTCCAATAAAAGCTCTCCAGCTCAAACAATACAGGGGACACTCCGCCGAAGTGACTGATTGTCAGGCAAAGAGTGACAATTCTCAGTTTGTTTCATGCAGCAACGATAAAAGCTTGATCTCATGGGATGTCGAGACTGGAAAGATCTTACGCCGTTTCAGAAATCTGGCACCCTTCAATACGATATTCTATGGACATGAAGCAAGTACAGTATTTGCGGGTTCAGCCGATGGAACCGTTAAAGTCTATGATCTCAGGGCTGTCAATGCATGGGAGCCAATTCAAACTTTGGCCGACGCAAGAGATAGCATAACTAGTTGTAAGATCAATAAGCATCTAATCTTTACAACCTCACTGGACAGATGTTTGAGAATCTACGATATCAGGAAAGGACAATTGTTCGTTGATAAGTTCCACAAACAGTTGAATAGCGTCTCAGTTAGTCAAGATGCCAGACTCTTGTTGATTGGATGCTTGCGTAGTGATATACTGTTATTCGATCGTCAAGAGGGTAGAATATTGCGAGAGTATTCAGGCAACGAGAACAAACTTTTCAGATTGGAAAGTTCGTTTGCCCTGAAGGATAGTCTCGTCGTATGCGGGTCCGAAGACGCGAAAGTCTATGTATGGGACTACCAATCTAAAAACCCAAAGTTGGCTCTCAAACATCCGGAGAACGTTACGCCAACAGTTATACAATCGGTCTCCTCCGATACACTGGATAATCTTATGACAGCATGTGCCGGTTATATATTCCTTTGGTCGATATAGGCCCGTGAAGGTCTGGTGAAAATTAGAATCTCTCTCAAGTGCGAATAGCTTCCCAAGATGGACCGTGTTGTTGACGTTCTTCCCTGAGTGCGCGTTCTCTGTTTGGCCTTCTCCTTTGCGTGCGTTCTTAGGTGAAACCTAAAGCATTATGAGTAAGGCCTGATGAGCTTACAGGCATCAAATAAAAACTGAGAATCATCCTATGCCACCATGTTACACCTTGTAACTCTCTTCCGCATATTGAGATAGTCTATCCAATTAAGCCTTTGAAGCAGATGTCGGCACCAAGCATCTGTTTGAGCTCAAATTCAGCTATATGCATTGGGCCAGCACACATGGGCGTACTCAAAGGTCGAAAGATGTATTAGTGATTGATATCGAAGTCTTATTACGATCCGTCCCATCAAAATTCTTACGCCCTGCCTCGACGACCGAATATTCAAATAAATCTATGCAAATTTGATCATGGCTCTCGTTGACCGTAATTTGAGGAGCTCTGCCAACTACATTTGGAATACAAGTGCAGTATTGGGCAAGGGTGCAACTGGTAATGTGTACCAGGGTACCAGTAAGCATACTGGTGAAGCGGTCGCAGTCAAATCATTCAATCATCTGAGTCATATGCGACCTTATGAAGTTCAGAGAAGAGAATACGAGGTGCTAAATAAGGTAAATCATGAGAATATCGTGAAATTACTAGCGATTGAGGAGGAGACAGAAAGCCAACATAAGGTTCTGATCATGGAACTTTGTACTGGCGGAAGCTTGTTTAACATACTAGATGATCCAGCCAATAGTTTCGGTTTGGAAGAGAGTGAATTCCTGCTTGTCTTGAAACACTTGACAGCCGGTATGAAACATTTGAGGGATATGAATATCATTCATAGAGATCTAAAACCGGGTAACATTATGAAATTCCTTGCCGAAGATGGCCAGTCAATATACAAGCTGACTGACTTCGGGGCAGCCAGAGAACTAGAAGAAGATCAACAATTTATGTCACTTTACGGGACGGAGGAATATCTCCATCCAGATTTGTATCTTCGCGCAGTTTTGCGGAAACCGGCTGCCAAGTCTTTCAGCGCCAAAGTAGACCTCTGGAGTATTGGGGTGACCCTATTCCATATAGCTACCGGATCGTTACCATTCCGTCCATTCGGTGGCCGTAAGAATAAGGAAATGATGCACAGGATCACGACTGAGAAACAACAAGGTATTATTTCCGGGATACAACATTCCGATAATGGTGATATAGAGTGGAACTCAAACCTTCCAAAAACATGCCTACTAAGCCCATCGTTGCAAGAGCTAGTCACCCCACTATTAGCTGGCCTATTAGAATATAACCCAAAGAACATGCTGACTTTTGATCAATTTTTTCAAGCTGTCACTCATTTGCTCAGCCATGAGCCTGTGTATGTGTTTTGCGTGAATAATATCTCCGACTATACTTTTTATGTTAAGCAGAACGAGAAGATGTCTCACTTGAAGGCGCGTCTAGCGAAGAAAGAGGCCGCTGGTATCCCGGAGGAGGATCAACTTATGGTCTGGAACAAACGTGAATTGAACAGTGATGAATTCGTCACGCGTGTCACTCGCGACCAACCAATCATCTTGATCAATAGTAAGGCAACAAGTCTGAAAGGGAGCAATCTCATAGCTTCACAGTTATTTAAATTCCCGGAAATACTCAGTCCGGTCGCAACAGCTCATGCAGGGGAGCATGATGCTCAACAAAGCAAGGCTTGCGCCTCAATCGCCTACTGCATCCAGAGGACCGCCGTCAAAAGCGAGCTATATTGCAATCTGATCAAGCAGGTCCCCGAGCAGATGATGTCGCTGATTGATTCAAATATCAAGGTCTTGAATGAAAAGCGAGAGTCGTCAATGCATCTGATTGGATCTCTTCGAGATCAAATCGAATACATATCAGGATCAACAATCAATCTATCTAAGTGCCTTGATAAACTAGACCAGGGATCTTCGCCCACTGTTAGTTCCAATAGTGAGGTTAACAACATTAAGACTGATTTTTCTGAAAACATAGACAAAACGTGGCGAGAATTATTACCAAAAATCATCGACTTGACCAGACGCGTTGAGTGTTTGACAGAGCGCTGGGATAATGAACCGCAAAAATATCAAGTGATAATGAAAAGATCTCGCGCTAGATGCGACTATCTATGCGCAAGGATAAAGGAAAGTTGGTTATTCTTACACAAAAACAAGTCATCACGGTCATTGGGTGGAAACGAGGGTCAGCTACATCATCTTGAGAAGATGCGCATTGACACGAATTGCAAGAAGCTATTGAGGGTTCTCTACGAGGACATTCACCAGGCTTTGAACGATTTGGTTGAGAAGCTAGACGACTGGTACAATGATGCACACGTTGCTTTGGTACAGTCTGGCTGTCTCTTCGACGAGCTATCGCTTCTGCTGAAAAATCGCGATAGAACACTGGAACAACTGAATGGGGCCATTGAATCTCAGCATCAGCAATGGCAACGGTTACTCAAACAGTTATCATTGATCGCAGATAGACTACAACAAATTCCTTGGGACGACCACGAACAAAAACTCAGTCACAGGCCAACAAGCACTACACGCCAGGTAAACGTGAAGAGCCCCGAAGAAAAATTACCAGGAGCTGGTGGAAACTTGTTCTTGCAGCAATATAACAGTAGGATTGGGCCAAATTCAAACGCAATCGAATCACCTGTTGATAAAATTCCAGAAACATGCTCTCATAACCAGGAAAATTTAGCCGAGGAGATACAGAATCTTAAAGAGGCTCAGAGACGCCTATGTGCATCTCTGAGCGAGAACCAGAATCTCTTTAGTGAGCTCGTTTCAATCACAATATCAGCCAAAAACTCAGATTCCGGTCAGTACTGACTCTTAATTGTTTAATCTATCACTTCATTATAATCTCATGAGAGATAGCATGACCGGATATGTGCAATATCTCTGTCGAATAAACGTGAATAGGAGTTGTGTTTGCCTGGTCTAGTATTCAAGTTCGATGCTCTTGACACCTCTCTCAATTTGATCGAGACACTGGATGTTCTCTAAAACTGAACGGATGTGGCAAGAATAGGGTCCCGCGGAGAGCAATCAGATGTTGGCGCTTCCAGACTGTACTCTGAAGCGACAAATATAGCCCTTCGAACCCGATAAAGATTTTGCGAACAAAAAAGCAATAAGGTTGAGACCACCTGAAGGGTCTCAACTAGCCTCCACTGACTTGTAGTAGGACGAAAATGAGAGAAGCCTAATCGCAATAGAACATCAATATTTGCAAGGATCGTTGTATATCTTCGGTCTAGAGAATTAATCATCTACGGCTTGATGCCGACGAGGGGGGATATCTTCTCCGAGACTCCATATCCAATACAGATCAGAGCATCAGGCTTAACGCTGTCAGACAATTCTTTATGTTTCGCCCTAAGACGTTCACCTCTAATCAATAGGTATAGCTATCAGTCTATATCTCGACACTTCCAGGGATATCATCAATCGCGACATAATGGTGCTCAATTTTATCGTCCAGACACTTGACAACTCTGATACCACTCTTATCATCGCCAAGTTGTGCGCCTATGGCGGAAGTGACAACCAACTCCATTTTGTCGTCATACCAACCACCTGCATTCCGATGATAGTGGCCGCACATCACTTTGTCCACGCCAGCCTCTCGGAATTTCTTGAGCCACTTCAATCGCAGGTCTCTGTCGATGTTGAAGTAATCTTTATCCTCTTCTGGCTGATTTAAATACCATGGAATATGCTGGAACACTATCGAGTACTTAAACTGTTTGCATTTGCCCAGGAGATTCTCGAGCCAAGTGTCCTGCTTTATGGCGTAATCTTCGAGATGAGCGCGGTGCTCGTAGAATTGGCTATCGATCACGATGAATAGCACTCCGTTGGTGATGAAGTAGAAATAATCATCACCGAAGTCACGCCAATACTCCTCCAAGCCTTGACGTGTGGGCTCATTTCCAATGTCGTGATTTCCACAGACGCAAACTAGCGGGATTTCAGGATCTAGTTTAGAGAAAACTCTCTTCAGATCTTCTACCTGTGCTCCACGTAACGCTGTTCCCGGAAATGCGTCTACAAGGTCTCCACAAATGACCATGAATTTTGGTTTCGGATCCAATTTGTTGCAGCGCTCTACTAGACGTTCACTGAACTCGACCTCTTCGTCCCATTTTGGATCAGGTAACTTCTTCAAGTAATTGTCAATCATTCCAAATTGACAATCAGCAGCCTGTAAGAAGTAGAATTTCTCGAATCTAGTCTCATCTTTATCATCTTTCTTGTTTGGTAACTTATGAAATCTCTCGCTAGAGTTTAGAGTGACTCTAGTTGTAGTCACTAAGCTATGGCTCGCCATCGATTGCTCGCTACCCCCGTTAGATGACCAAAATGGTAGGTCTGATCTAAGAACTAATATATAGTGATTGTTTTACTCACTCTGGTGAGACGACCCTATTTGCAACGAGTTTCGATAAAGTATTCCGGGCTTTTTCACTGTTCAAGGAGCAGAGAGACGCCATTTCGGTGTCAAAAGAAGAAGCAATGCGCGGCTCTGGTGACACATAATCTCAAACGCATCTAGACGTTTCCGTACTAGCTCACTACTAGCATAGATGGCCCAAGATCGATAATGAAAGAAAAATAATAGAACCGCACGGATTTTAAACAAGATTTCCCTTGGATTTCGCAACGAATGTCATAAGAATCTGTCCGAACTAGCGGTCATAGTGACAACTTTCCCCATCGGATGGCAAGGCTGACGAACGCAATCAGAGGTAGTGGAAAATAACCGGGCGAGGCGGGGTTGTTTCTGTTGATCATTTCAAATCAACAAGTTACTCGAAGATAGATCATAGTTTGATGATGGATTTATTGATATTGGCGGTGTTGCTACCACCGCTCTGATGGGGCACAAACAAATGAGAGGCCAGACGAGGTGCAGTTTCCTTCTGGCAGGAGTCCAAGAGGTTGCTGTCGCCAACCACTAATTCTAAATCATCATCTTCGTTGTCTTCGTCGTCGGACGGCTGCATTGCCATGTAACGAGTGCTTAGCACTTCAAGCAGAATCACTCCGAGTGGATTGTCACAAAATGGTCTCATAAGACGGTACTTTCTTCTGATGTTCCTCGAACCTTTGCCCAGGGCAGTCTCGTTGGTTCGCGTCATCGAGTGGCTTACAGATTTCAGCTTGACACCTCGTTTAATCTGCTCAAGCATGCTGAGGGACGAATCGGCAGTCTCTCCATCGTCGTCCACATTAGCCTTGGTGGCGGTGTCCTCACTGAGTCTTCCAATAGCAAAAAGTGACTTCCTGATCGAATCTGGCAGCAATCTCAGATCATTGGATTTGATTCTCAAAGCATTTGAACGCTTGAAATAAAATCTCACTTCTTCACCTTCGTCGTCACTTTCAAGTCGAAAAGCCATCACTTCTTGACAGCCTTCCTCTTTGCAATATTTGGATCATTCAAACATTTCCGCCTGTTCTCATACAACAGGTGATTCTTTCCCTCATTGATTCCGCAGTAAATTCTCTCATTAACTCCAAGGATTGTATTTCTCGCCTCAGCCCATTTACCAGGTCCAGTGAGTCTGTACTGATACGAGGCACAAGGGCCAAACATCATCTGTTTCCACAGAGTGAAATCTTTGAAAAGGATCTTGCCCATGTTGGGCTTAACTCCCAAAAATTTTGCTATTGTATCTGTGTACTCCACATATGAGCCTATCAGTTGGTCCCTCGAGTGAGATCTGACTGCTTTTGATCGAACTCTTTCCATTTTGTCCATGTGGTTTTTCATTGTCTTCATTGTGGGCAATTCGAGTTTTCCAGCAAAAACGCGGGCAGCGTATCTTGATTGCAGTTCTGAAATAACTGTCAGCGATCCATTAGGTTGAACGAGACCAATAAAGGCAAAGGATCTCATAAGTTCTTGTTGCGGATCTGCTCGATTGATCGGCAGTTGGTGCGCAATCAACGAATTGGTTTTACCTTTTTCTATATTGTTTGATTGCGCCGGTTCGTTCTGCTTGGCATTGTTGTGATTGTTTGCTATGGTTTCTGTGGGTAGAGTAATTCTTGGAGCGAAGATATTGAGGAATAAGTCATACTGTCCCGCAGTAGGAACCACATCTTGTCGGTCTCCTAAACACTCGGAAGCTGGCCGGCTCGGAGCCTTTGGGCGGCGCAAACCGAGCGCAGTCTCATCTAGGAATGGAACGCTCGCCACATAGCCAGTGGCCAGGACAATGATATCAACCTCGCACTCTTCCTCCTCTTCACCTTCAAACACCACTCCTCTCTCAGTGATCCGGTGTATGTTTCCCTTGAGCACAACACCGCCCGTATAAATCTTGTATGGAAACAAATCGTTGATTGCGGGCACATTCTCAGAAGGCTTGTGCTTGGGCATCAGGCCTAGCATATGATGGTTGGTCCTTTCCTCCAGTCGACTCATAACTGCCTTATCAAGCAAAAATTCAGGAACCCATCTCGATAGGTGCATGTAGGCCCTGCTCTTGACGTAGAAGTCGTAGGGGCCGCTCGCCAAATAGCGGCTGGTAAACCACTGGCCTCGGTGACAAGAGACGTAACACTTTTCCGAGACGAGCGAGATGTCATTGGCAGCATCGCAGGCTGAGTTCCCCAGGCCCACAACCACCACTCGCTTATCGACAAACCTGTTGCTTGCCAGAATGTCCTTCAGTCTAGCAGAGTGGATGATCTCGCCGCGAAATTTCTCCTGACCCAAGTAGCTGGGCTCAAATGGAATATTATGGTGGCCTATAGCCACCATTAGTCGGTCAAATTTGGTTGTCAGCTGCACACCATCCTCGAGACGCTCAACTCTGACCAGCCATTTCACCTGTTGCGTGTCGTCGTGCCACTCTGGGTGGCAATCTAGAACCTTGTGTTTAAGGTTGATGTGAGACAAAAGGTTGAAGTGCTTCACATAGGAACGAAGGTAGTTCATATACAGCTTATGCTTCATAAAATTTGGCAAATTGGCCGGTGGGGGGAAATCAGAGAACGCAGAAAGCTCTTTGCTTGTGTTCAGGATCGTTGTCCTCATGACAGAGGGTTCATATGTCGCATCTTGATCGCCAGCTTCGGGCCTGAAACACCAGAGGCCCCCATATTGCGAGCTCTTGTCATAGCAGGTAACCTTAAGTCCCTCATCTAGACAGGATTTTATGGCTGCAATACCACTTTGATTAACGTTCAGAAAAAGTGATATCGATTCGCCACCACCACAATCACACACGTTTGAGACACACAATCACAGACAGATACACACATTAAGCGGGGTTGAGTGACGTAAGCCACACGCCGAGAGCACGAAAAGTTGGTTGAGTGGGAGATTTTCGGGTAAAAATGGGGAGAAAGTTAGAGTTATGCGATGAGAAACAATGGCTTTGGTTTAGAGATCATTCATCATAACTCACCAAACACCTGCCCCAACTATGCACACATGAACCTTATCTCTTTGGATGGAATTCCTCTTGATTTGAGCGTCTCCAGATTGATGGACTGCAGATCCAGACATAACTGGTCAACTGAAGGGATTGTCAGTTAAAAAATTAATTAAAAACCTCTCTTGGCAACCACTGTGAGGTTGTCTATGAGCTTGTTCTGCTCCTCTACTTGATTCGTTGAAATTTCTCACTCACAAGAGGGAGAGAGATAGGTGAGATATGAAATTTTCAGCACTAATAAGGAGTGACGAGATGGTTGTCGAGAGTTTTATGCGCTAGGGGATAAAGTTGTCTAACTGACAAATGATTTTTATCAAGATTTCACACCCGGGTCGGCTGCTTCAAGACATGAGCATGCCTAGAGAGTCTGATGAGTGGCGCTGTGGAGTCTGTCTCGTTTGCAGCATCTAGCACTTTCCTCCCATAGGCTCGCTGGCGTCAAACTATTGAAGGGACTCGCCTGCAAGTCGGCTGGAGGCACTGGCTAGTCGAGGACAAGGAGGGGCAGCGGCATGGCCACTTGTCGGTGCTAGCTTGCCGGGTTGAATTCAGTTCCGCTACTGTGCCGGCACAAAGACTTGGCCATTATAGAGAGGACGCCCAAGAGGGTCCATAGTGGGCTGTTGCTTTGGTTGCCTGCACTTTTGGTTTGTTTGCATACACTGTACTATCAAGACATCGCAGTCAGTTTTAGTTGTAGGTGGTGCGCATGGACTACAAGCAGTCGCAAACATTATCAGCCACTTGTCAGTATCAGCGTCACACAATTACAACAACAACAACAACAACAGCAACGATGGACAAGCTGCATGGTGACGCGCAGATTCAGGCAGATTGATTGATCAAGTAATAAAATGAAATCAGCCTCGCTGATTCAGTGAATCCTCAGCAACGCCAATTTTATTTTAGATCACGTCCACATCAATCTCGAGTACATCTGCTGCAGCACCAGTGTGATCTCAATAGGGCAAAGACAAGTCCGAGCAGAAAGCTAAATAAACCATCCATCTGGTTGTGCATAGATAAATCTGGCAAGAAATCACTAGAACAGGAAGTAATGTTGCTCTCAATCAGGCATAGCAACAATGAACTAGGACCAATGTGTAGAACTATAGAAATATAAATATGCCGCATAAGTGCTCATTCCATGTAGACTTTAGATTGAGTTCAGGTGAATTAGTTGACATTCGTTAAAAAGACTACCTCGTCGTAATAGCGACAAGGTAGGTATAGAAAAAGGTGCTGCAATGATAGTGTACACTTGATTGAGCTGTGGACCAACGCTTAGAGAGTATGATTGTGTGGCAGAGTCCGTGGCTTTGGCGCGTTGTCAGAGTCCAAGCGGCGTGTCCACAATCAAGCGAGGCCATAGCTTCAATTCTACCTACACTATTTGTATGTATCGAAGTCTCGTGGTTCCTATTCACTGAATAAGTGAACTTAATCCAGCATATATTGAGGGCGAAAAATGATTCCAAGATTCCTTCTAGCTTTGGCCCTCTGTTGCGTCTTATGGGCCAACACAACTCTCAGTCTCGACAATGGACTCGCCCGCACTCCACCTATGGGTTGGATCTCGTGGGCACGCTTCACTGACACTGTGGACTGCCGCTCCTATCCAAACGACTGTCTCAATGAGCAGTTATTCAAACAGATGGCCGATCGTCTAGTGGAGGATGGTTATGCAAAAGTGGGCTATAATTATGTCAACATGGACGATTGTTGGTCGGAAATGAATCGCACTCAAGAGAAAGATGAGCTGGTTGCAAATCATGAGAGGTTCCCGAACGGCATCGGGGCGCTGGCTAACTATGTGCACTCGAAGGGCCTCCATTTCGGCATCTATGGAGATTGCGGCACAAAAACCTGCGCTGGATATCCGGCCCAATTGAAGACGACGGCCAATTTGGAGGACAATTACTTTTCAAAAGACGCCCAACTATTTGCCGAATGGCAGCTGGATTCACTAAAGTTCGACGGGTGCTATTTGGAGCCAGACAGACAAGAGCTTATCTGCCCCAAGATGGCACAAGCGCTCGCTCAGACCAAGAGACCAATGGTGCTCATTTGTGAGTATCCATTCTACATGTTGGGCCAGAAATTGCAGCCTAACTGGACTCTGGTGGAAGAATCTTGCAACGTTTGGCGCTATTTCTTGGACGTTGAGGACTCGTGGCTGAGCATATTGAATATAATTGATTTTACTGTTAGATTACAAAGCACCATCATCAGACATCATGGACCAGGCCATTGGTTCGACCCAGATCAGTTGGTGATTGGAAACTTTGGGCTGAGCGAGGACGAGGCTCGGGCGCAAATGGCAATATGGTGTCTCTGGTCGGCGCCTCTGTACATGGGCAATGATCCACGCAACATGGGCCAAGAGATGGCAGCTATTCTAAAGAATGAGAAGTTAATTGCAGTTGACCAGGACAAGCTGGGTCTATTTGGATTGATGGTGTCCGAACAGTCAAATGGACACATTCAGGCGTTCGTCAAGATAGTTGAGCCCACCAAATTTGGTTGTCCATCATTCGTTGTTGTCTACTTGAATAGAGACACTCTAGGTAACACACGCATAGTGAGCTTTGGATTGAGAGATTTGCTCACCAAAATGCCTATTGCATTGGCCGGCCGTCGACAATCTGAGGTATACAAAGTTACTAACGAAAAGTTTGATCCAATCGAAGTGGACAAATGCAAGCTGTTACTCAAGTCGGGAATGAGCCGCAAGCGTCGCCAGGGCGACTCTCAAGTCATTAAGCCGGTCAAAAAGGAAGGCGGGGAGGAGGAGGTTCCAGTACAAGAGAAGCAGGTTCTTTTTGAGGTTGAAGATCTTTTCGGCGACTCGGCGGAGCCGGAGATATATCTGAATTCCGAGCTCACTCTACGAGTTAACCCCAGTGGAGTAAGAGCTGTCAAATTGACTCTAAAGCAGATTGGTTGAAAAAAGATCACTTCGATATTGAAGAGTTTTGCCTCGAATGAGTTGAGTGTGTTTGGCCTACTAGATTAACTCTCACACCCTGTTTTCTTTTCAAATCGTTGCTAGCCTCTCCGCCAATGTTTGAGACATAGCGTAGTGAGAGACTCCTCTCGATTTTTCTTCAAACCAAGGTCTCCGGTTCTTAGGGCCCGTGGCTCCATCTAAAATATTCATTCTGAGACCCGACATATAGCTCAAAACCCATCACATAGTTTGTAACTGCCAAGCATGTGCAGAACACAACTATCGGTGCATCTTGAAGTGTCGAGGTAGAAATGATTTTGACGGGAAGCCATCTATCGAATCTACTCTCGAAATGTCTTGGTCGATACGAGAAATCCTGTAGATTGTTGACTCTAGGGATCAGGCTTCGAGAGAGCATTCATCGTCTTGGGGTAGTTAGCATCGAGCTTCGAAGTCTGTTTAGACAGAAGCTAGTCACTTCGTCCACACAGAAGCGTCATTCATGAGGTGAAGTGTTGATAAGAAGCATCCTCCGATGATGAGAGCTAGCTACTCTAGCTCAAACAAGATTAAACTCTTCCATCTTTCGTTACGCGTCAACTCTGTGCAACCTTAGCATCCATATGATCTAGATTTCGTCACACCCGGAGATTTCCCTAGCAGATCCATTCTCAAAGGAATTTATGTCAAGACGGCGAAGTCCTCCTGAACGTGGGACAATCTTCAATGGAAAAATTCCGCATCAGCTCTCTATTGGCTTGGATTGGAGATACCACTCAAATCTGGGGAGTATTGAGGGATCTAAGATGCCTGTCCTATGCTGATCCAATTGGACTGCCGCCAAAGAGGTCGAAGGGGTGTAAAGTTTTCAATAAATCAACCCTTCACAAGTCGGCACGCGAGCTAGTGCAAATTAACGACCCCTAGCGGGAGAAATATGTCCAATGAGCAACCGGGTTAGATATTCTAGCTGAAAGATAGAGGGAATCGATCCGGTCGGTTGTGCAGCGGCGGCCTGCCCACAATGGCTTCAATTGCAACATTTGTTGACACAGAATGTCTTCGGCCATTAGTCTATTATCGACTGACTTCCAAGTTCCACACTCCACAAAAGTTTGAGCCTCCTCTTGTTCAGAGGAACTAAGGCACACCTTTAGCTTAGCTCAAAGGTAACTTTAAAACGAAACAGAGATTTACGCGGAACGCCTACACCCACACACGTCGAGATGGTGCAGATTCATCTGTTATATATGTGAGCTGCTAGATCGCAAACAGACGGCATCCTAAAACATAGACGCCTCCCCAGAAGAGGCCTTAGCTATGCGCAGATTCAAAAGCGAAACTCAAGGTCTACTTGGCTGCCATTGGCAAGCTTCAACAGAGCCTAAAAGCTGGCATTGCTTGCTCAGATTTCGTATATGTTTGGGATCAATTCAGTTAGTACATTTCGAGGCTCCCGCTTGGCAAGCACTTCCATTGGATGGCGAGAAATTCCTCCATTTCTACGTGGAAAGCAATCAGACGCTATATTCCAAGTGAAAGTTCTGCATCTACTTGCAACCGAGCCCATTGAGTTTCCATTCGACACACGACGCGCTCGGTCCTGTTGAGACTAGGATGGCAAGACTGTAATATTCAAGCTAAAGAGGTTTGAGCTCGCATATGAGCCGTTCGGAAGCTACAAAACGGCTTCCAAATACTTGAGTTCACTGTGCAATTGTTGCTGCTACAACGGCGACAACAACAACAACACTCCAGTAACAACACCAACAATAGATGGAGATTCGCTCTCATCGACGACACCGGATTTCGAAAGGCAATACATAGAATCGGAGCTGATAGTTGCACAAAGGCAAGGCGAACAATTGGTACAGATAGAAAGAAATCATGAGAAAGTGAGTGCCCATCCTGGGGAATCGAGCAAGACAATTAAGATGTCCAACAAAATGAGCGAAGAAAATGATTATGGACAAGCAGGGGAGAGCAGTAGGGGAGAGAAAACTAAAGGTAATTGCGAATATAACCCCGGGGATCAGCAACCAGCCGACATGAAGCAAACCACAGAGTCAAAAGCAACTGTTTATACCCACAAGCTCCTTTTATCCAATGAGAATGAGATCTCAGCGCAAGATAATGACCGACTGTATTCAGGATTCAATCTGAACGAAAATAGATTGTTCCGTCGGTTCGAGTTGAACAGAGCCATTTGGGAGGTTCCAGGACGCTACGAAGATATTAGGCCAGTTGGAGCTGGGAGCTATGGTCTAGTTAGTTCTGCGAACGATATTAAAAAATCGACTCCCGTTGCCATCAAAAAGCTTGCCCGTCCATTTCAATCATCAATTCATGCCAAACGTACCTATAGGGAGTTGACACTATTGGCTCACATGAGGCATGAAAATGTGATAGGCCTACTAGACGTTTTTTCGCCCTGTCAGTCGTTCCTTGATTTTAACGAAGTCTATCTAGTCACACATTTGATGGGTGCCGACCTCGGGGGTATCATTAAAACACAACAGCTTTCAGATGATCACATACAATTCTTAACTTATCAAATACTCAGAGGCTTAAAATATATCCATTCAGCAGGCATTATACACCGAGATCTTAAGCCGAGTAACATAGCGGTGAATGAGGATTGTGAGTTAAAAGTATTAGATTTCGGACTCGCGAGACATACTGAGGCCGAGATGACAGGATATGTGGCTACAAGGTGGTACCGAGCGCCTGAAATAATGTTGAATTGGATGAGATATAATCAGACTGTGGACATTTGGAGCGTTGGTTGCATAATGGCCGAGCTGATCACTGGGCGTACCTTGTTTCCAGGCAAAGATCACATAGACCAACTGTTGCGCATCATGACCCTTTGCGGGACCCCGGATGCGGAATTCATGAAAAAGATCACATCAGAAGAAGCTCGCAATTATGTCAAGACTCTACCGGTTATGAGAAGAAAGAATCTCTATGATATTTTTGCTGGAGCCAACCCACAAGCAATCGATCTGCTAGATCAAATGCTCCAACTAGACTCTGATCTCAGACCCACAGCGGAACAAGCCTTGGCCCACCCATATTTGGCTCGTTACTCAGATCCGAGCGATGAGCCAACTGCCTCGAGTCTATATGATGAATCCTTCGAAAATCTTGACCGGACAGTGGAAGATTGGAAGCGATTGATTTGGAAAGAGATTGTAGATTTTAAGAAAGCTAACCCTGATCCTTGATATATCTGTATACCTAAGTAGTGGCAAAATCCTGATAAAAAGCTCTTTACTTTTTCCCTATATCTAATCTTGTGCATGGTCCATTTCAATAAAATCTCTTCCTCGATGAGCTCTTCTTACTCTGATACAAAAAGTAACCAAATCCAGAAACGGCTACCACACCTGCGATCACACAGACAAAGATAAACAACTTTCGTAATGCTGACATTCCGTTCTGTACTTCCGGTGCTAGCTTGTCACGGTTCATAACACTGTAATCAGCTCGAGGTAGATCATCATCTTTAGCTTGATGATTGAAAATGGTGGACGATAATTGTCGCATCTTTATGGATAATATGTCATGATTGTCACTTAAGTCTCCGGTAGCGGCGGTTATACCAAAGTAGTAATGAGATGGCAGATATACACCCCTAACGTGAACACAGTCACGCCAGTTTCCTGAACTTTCGATATCTGTCTTGATGATGAGCTCATCATTGTAATATTGCACAAGAACTCTCGCCTCGTGCTCTAAACCACGGAATTTACATTCACAACCCGCCAGCTCGGAATGTTTGCCGTCTGACTCATGATCATAATGCTGGGTTCCATTGTTAACCATAGCAGATATATAGGGATGACCATGAGATTGGTGACTGTTTTGGTTTGCATATGTATCTAATATAACGGTTAAACCAGTGAAGTAATCTCGGTTACCAAAGATTGGACCCCCTCTTGGAGGCTCCTTGACGTACCACAGTGCTAATCCATCACCATACAGTTCACTTCCATGACCGTGTATTCGGAAAGTAACTTCAAATTCCCAGTACCTAGACTGATATGGAACTACATTCCAGATGCCACCCTGCCTGCTTTGAGCGTCTTGAGTTAATCTGATGTAGTTGCTCGTTACAATTGTTGAACCGAAAAACTCCCAATTCGGGATCGTCTGTTATATCAGATTCGATTGATGCCGGGTTAACTAGATTGGTCAGGATCATGTTGGAGAGTGTGCCTCATGTTGGGAAGTATACATCATGTTTATGGTTGGGAACTTACCATTCCAGATCCCTGATAGGGCTTCACTAAGGAATGTTCTCTCTGGTAAACATTATCAATATTACCTTGCTGATAATCTGTGGCTAGTGTCAAATCTAAAAAGGTAAAAAACATTACTATTAGTGAAATCATCTTCGACATTGGTTGAGCATGACCCCTCCATAGTATTCCGTCCATCATTTATCGTCCCTATATCAATTATTACGAGAGGATTCATTTGCCTGGTGGATTGACTAAAATTATACGTAACCAGTGTCATTCGTGTGAGCCCTTCTGCTGAGGCAATGTTGGCTTCACATGCGGATCTCGAACGGGAGAGTGTGCGTCAAACCCACGCGTCGAATAGGAAAAAACGTGCCACGAGCCGGCGAAAAGCTGGCGCATTTCTATTCTTAACGAAAACACACTCACATGTCCAGTGGTCGATTGCCGGTCCTCAATCACTTGTAACCAATTCTTGAGCGATCATGAATCAAGAATCTCGAGATGCCAACAGCTTCCTGCTCGAGCTCGACAGAGGATTGCAATCCTTCAATATCGGGGATCAGTGTGAGGCGGTGATGAGATTTACTAATCTACTTAAGCGTCATCAAGCCCCTCTTCTTGTCAACACTGCATTCCTCAAATTAGCCGAGGCATTCAGATCTGGCTCCAACTTCATTAGGATTCAAATATGCGAAGTTATCGAACGAAATCAAGCGCAATTGAAGAAGATACACAGTGTGGAAGACATATTTCGCAATCTATTCTCTGTTACCACCTCAAATGACCCGATAGCTAGATCCATAACGTTGCTCACATTGGGGCACATCGCGCCTATCGTCAGTGATTACAAGAGTGCCCATCATTGCATAAGCAGTTCCCTCGACTCATCGATTGAACATGAATTGAATGCGACCATAAAATGTGCTTCATCATTCGTCAAGCACTCGGCTGAGTTTGCCTGTAACATATACCCAAAGATAGTCTCGATTATAGACTCCAAGAATTCATCCCATGATACTCGAATGAAAGCTTTGTCTGTATTAGATCATAGATTTTATAACGCTAATGATGCGATGGTTGTTAGATCCTATCTCATTGATGTTGTCGAAAAAACAAATATGAGAAAGCTTATCTGTGCTTGTCTAGAACTGTCCACCAAGATCTCTCACAACTCTCTATCTCACATCACAGCGCAAATTGAACTATTATTGAAGATATTTTTACACGATACAAGGCAAGCAATCAGATTCAACGCCCTGAAAAACCTGCTCTTTCTAGCCAGAAAGAGTCCACATATCTGGGAGTCTTCACATGTGGAACCTATGATCGCTTATCTCGAGCGAATCATCATCAAAGGCAATCTCAACAACAGTGATTTGACTTTCGTGAGATTCACGCTTTCCCTATTCTGTGAACTACTAAGCTGTAACTGTAATTTCATATCTCAGGAAGAGAAAGATAAGATTTATCTACTTTGTTACAAGCTCACTTTAAACGACTGTGATCTCAGCCTCTGTCCATATGCCTTCGAGTTATTGACTGTGAAGTCTGAAGAGGCACTTTATTCACCAACAAGATTGGAATTCATCCAAGGCGACGAGAAAGGTGATAGCACGTTGCGTGCTATCGAAACTTTTCTAGCTCTTACTTCTCCTAAGTCAACAAAGATTAAGACAGCTAATCAAGAGCAAGTAAACCAAACTTTCCAACAATTGAGCACCAGTGCCAATCACAACGCCCATCTTAAGACAGTCTATAGGCACATAGTTAAGTTGTGCGTATTGAATCCGCAATATTGCTCAGAAATATTGAAGTTAGTATTCAACAAAATATCCGTGAAAGATGCATCATTGACAGATTTATGTCCATATTACACTGAATTGATTTGTGCCATATCTCAATACTCTAAGGAATACGTCATAACTCCCGATAGCTGCTGGAAAATAATCAATTCCAAGAATTCCGAGTTATCCGAAGTCACTTTGCTCAACCTTTCCGTGTTGTATTTTCAGGCATTGAGATTGAGCTCGAAGCATGATGTACCATCTGACTTCGTGGAAAGATTACTCGAGAATAGATCCTCTCTATTCTGTTACAAGGTCATGCGTCAAGCAATGCGATATGGCCACTTCCAGATAGCTAGACTCCTATGTGAGCAGTTACATCAGCATGTCACCACAGACTCTTTTGACTTTTATGTTAAGAGTTTGATCCGCATTTGCACTGCCGAGACCACTCTATCACGATCAGCTAGCTTCGACAAAAATCTCAAAGAGGCTTTACTTATTTATGAGGAGTCTGTTTCTCCACTCAGAGCCTCCATTGAAGTGTCATCAACGATGAACTTTCAACTGCAATACTTATGCTTGCGCGTTCGCACTCTACAGGTGCATGGAAATCTTAGACAATGTTGCAAGATTTACGACCTGATACCAATCACCTGCGCCACTCTATTGAACGCCATAGGAGCTGTCCGCAGTGGTGCAGCTAAAACTATTGATCATAGCATAGCTCACCTAGGCTCTATTCAACAAATGCTCAGGATAAGTAAGGATTTTCGTCATTTGGCTGAGTGCTATGAAAATTTGTCTGCAACCTCATCATGTGGGGACAAACGAACGTTAGATTACCTATATCTTTTGAAATGTAGTAATATAATAATGGCTGACGCCATCGATGCCGTTTTCCAGTATGGAAAAAATTTGCACATGATCAATAAGCTTTCTCTGGACTCGGATAAGAAAATGGCCCTCGAACATCGGACTCTCGAAAGTGTGTGTAACAAATTGATTGATTCCATCAAATACAACATAACAACCCCAGGTATATTTCCAAGCGAAAAGACAATTCACCCGTTCATTGAGATGTTCAAGGAATTCAGTGATGAGTTTCTCAAGTGTCCATTCACCTATCCACGTCAGTTTTTCCAGAACAGTAGCAGTCGATCAGGTCCCTGTGACGAAACTTGATGAACTTGAGCTAATCTCTGCCTTAGGGCACTGCATCCCAATCAAAGATCTCTTTCGAGGAGAGAACTTCTTCATCCGAGGAAGTGTGGGGGCAAGTTCTAGAAAGACGACGAAGACGAGGAAATGGTTGACTATCCTCGCCGAGCCGCTTAATTGCTGCCCTATGGTCTCCCGCTGAGTAAAATAAACCTCACCTCTTCTACATGAGAAATGCAGATTCAGACCTGTGACAAGTTCAAAAACCCTTCCAGAAAGGAAATGGTTGCCCGTGTCACACCGTTTTAACCACTTCCTTGATCATATTTCAATTTTTTGCTGAATCAGTCTGACAAAAAAAAAATCACTGCGGCATAAAATCATGCCCACCTCGAGAAATCACGAGGCGATAGCTTGATCTGTTATCAATTTTTCTCCTAGCTGACTTTTTCAACTTTCCTTATGGATTCTCACGCATTTAGGTGGGCGTTCTCGGATCAGTGTCAAAATGCACGCGATCAATAGTTCAAAATTTATCCGATACCCGGACCAGAATTAGCGCAACAGAGAAACAAACAAGGAGGAGACAAACGATGAAGGCGGATATTTCTCGAAAATTTCCTCTCGATGCAAGTTACAAGTGGCGCCATTCACTTTGGAACAATTCCTAAGGTAGGGGGATGTCTGGGGACTTGGTTGGTTCTCGACGAGAGCCAATATTCATACTTTTGGTGGCAATGGACTGCTGAGTATGGTGGTGATTGTCAAAAGCACCAAGCTGTACAGTGAGTCGCCGCCTATCGCCCGTCGGGTGTTGCTCCAACACAAACCCCTCGAGTGGTTTGTGTTGGTTCCTCGCGACTGCAGACAGGTGCATTTACAGCTCAGCCTAATGGTGGCGGAGACTGACATGGGGTCCTATGAATAGTTATTTTGAAACCAATTGACAACTTCCTATCGTCAAGTGCTCGTCTTGCCATTGGGCAGGCTCGACAAGTGGCCAGGAGCTGAAGGCGCCGCTGATTTATCATGCTCGTTCGACTCTAAGGCTCATGAAGAGGGGGCGGGGCAAGTCATGGGATGGAGACAGAAGTGTGGCCAGGGGGAGGCATTTTTCGGCACATTACTGTTTGTTCTTTCCTCCCCCATTGATTAAGATCAGTCCTTCTTTTCCAGCCCGTTGGGTCTTCCAGCATTCAGTGGTTTTTCTGGGTTATTCTATGGCTCTGTGGAAAAATAGTACTAACATTGCGCATCCGCGGCGGAAGAAAAGGTGAAACCTCCTGAGAGATTGGGAATGCCGCAAAAACTTTCAGAAGGCAAGTCAATGGAGGAAGAGGGAGGGTCGTGCGGTGCAATTCCAGACAGAAAAAAACCACTTGAAACGAGCACTTGGGATTTGATTATGAAGTCCCGAGTTCCTTGTTCTCCTCTATCTGTCCTATCCAACAAGTTATCTCTACTCTCTCGAACCACGGGGTCTCATTCTCGATAAGCGAGAGCAACACGGCAGCATGTTGATGTTGCTCCGCCTGACCCTCTGTCTAGACACGCCAGATAATACTAATGAGAGGGTGTTGTTGGGAAAAGTTGCCATTGGAAAAACTCTGATAAGCTTGTTCTCTGTTAATCTGTCGAGCATCACAACATCCTGCCAGCTCGACCAATAGGGATCCTCAAATGTCAAACCTAGTCTCGCTTGGCGGCCGCACCGCTCGCTTGCAACACTGGTCGGACATGCGAAGATGTGTGTGGCCTGGCCATTAAACTGGTGGCACTCATCATTGTCTGGGGAAACTACGGCCCCATCAATAACACCAACACCTCCCGAGAAGGAGGCAGAGGAAATTCATTGCCAACTTTTCGTTGCGGGTGGCAGTCTCCCGAGGTGGAATTCGATCTGTGACGATGTCTCGCTGTTGTGCCACTGATGTTGCTGTCTAGCAAGTGTCAATCCTCCAAATGCTACCTGCCTGCCGCTCGGACAACGTGAGCCGACTGACGAAGCGAAGAACGAGTTCAAGGAGATAATCCAATTTGAGTCATGTTTATTTCCATCTCTTGCACCCGTTTTCTGGTCTCTAGTTTCTGGTTTCGGCGACTCTCAGGATTCTCACTCCAAGTCGCCCATAAGGTAGCCCTTCTTGCTAGGAGCTCGTGGTCGATGGACAGTGTTTGGGCGAGTAAACTTGAACAATTTGACTCGCAGCTTGGCGCCAGCAGTCACAGACCACGATCTGTGTGAATTGACAAACAACGTCAGGATGTCGGCCAGCCCATAGGCTGACTCCGTCATCAGATCAACTCGAGGGCCAGTGGACCGAGTGGCCATTGGTTAGAGCGCAATGTTGCCTCTGATGTACCAGTTTGCGGTTCCATTTTGGTTCGAGGATTTTGGCAAGGCGATAAATATGACACTCTGGCGGTCAGATCAAGCTTGGAACGAGTGTCAGCTTAGCTGTGCGGGATTGCCACGGATATTTGGCGGGGTTTTTTGCCCCAAGCGAGCACCTCTCTGGCCTTATGGGCAGCCAAGATCCCCGAACCAAAGTGGCATTGCCAAGTGGAAGAAGGGCGCCACTTGGCGAGAGCATAGCACATTCACGCCGGCTTGCCGTCTACGCTTGGCGTGCCAGCCCAAATGGACAGCAACAAACTCGATATCAAAATGGCAATCAAATCGACCGCTCTTTGTTGGCTATCTTTTGCTGCCCCTCCGCTCGCCTGCTCTACAAACTGACCGGCCGATGAGTGGAACGTCCTTGATTCTATTTTGGGAACCAGTCTTACTCACTTTTCACTCTGCCTTTCGGCCTCTCTCGCATTGCCCGCTCGCTCTGGACACTTGTTGCTGAAACCGATCGATCAAGAGCCAAACAACAACGACCGGGATCTCTCTCGCTCGTCGCGTTCGCTCCACCTCTAACTATCCAAACCGGCGACGGCTCCCCAATTTGGAACCACCAGGACGGAAGTTGGTGACTGGGAAGCTGTGCTGGAGCTCAGTGTCAAAGAACAGACGTAATGGAATCGTGAGATTGACGAAGAGAGAACTGGGCCAGCTGTTTGCTGGACGGCTGTGCGTGTATTTCCTTGTGGCGCCCAATTTATTGCCACTGTTTATTGTCTTTGTCCATGTACGTCATCCAAAGTGGTGGAATCTGTCTCTATATTTTCCTCTCTCTTTCTCTCTCTCTTTCTCTCGCCTCCATAGTCAAGCTGTGGTGCAGTTATTCGCCAGTCGCGACTTCAAACAGTGCTACTACCAGTTAACAGTAGACTCAAGTGGAGTTGATACAAAAAGAACACTCGGGCAATCGCCAAGGTCCGACCGATCGGCAAACTGCTTAACTAAACAAGGAATACAAAAACTGGCCAGTAGTTGCCTTCTTAGCAAGCAACTGGCCAGCAGCGAACAAAGAGATGAAGACTAACATCCGGACGTTGAGAGCGCGTGCTAGAGGAAAGCAAGGCAGTTGTTGTTGTTGTTGTTGTAGAATGAGCTTGAGAGAGAAACACACGAGTCCAGCTCTGAATGGACAGGCGGCCGGTGGAAGGAGATTCAGTTACAAAGAGAAGAAGGAGAAGGTGGTTTTGGCTCTGTTTGTGCCCACTGCAAGCATAGCTTTGCACGACTTTCACTACTCAACCACCACAACCACAAGCAAGTCGAACGAGAACTGCGAAAATAATTATTGCTCTGCCAGTTAGTCGGCCTGCACGAGCGCATCGCCGTTTCTGTAGTCTGTGTTGCTTTTGCTTCTGCTTCTTATCCTTCTCCTCCTTCTCATTCTCCTTCGCCTTCTTCAGCCTCTTCAGCCTCTTCAGCCACTGCAACCATTGCCATTGCCATTGCCATTGCTGCAGCCGGCCGCCGCCTGGGCAGAATTTCTCAAGACAGAATGGATCTCGATATCTCTTACACAATTTGGCTCACCGTGAGAGGCGAGCGAAAGAGCAAGCGAGCGAGCAAGCTAGCCAGCTAGCCAGCCAGCCGGCAAGCTTGGCGGACAAACCATCGAGCCTGTTGGCGGGCTGGCTCGTTTGCTCGCATTCAACTGGCCGCTGCCGCCGCCGCCCCCCGAGATGAGTATGCGTAGCAGTCTGGGCACGTAACCTGCGCCAGTGGTGCTTGAGCCATGGTGGGCGTGTTGATCTTGGGCACCTGCAGGCGTCTTTGCATAGACGCGAGCAGGCGAGCTTGGCGCTGGCTGAGCGGGGCCGAATAGATTTCAATGTATTCACTATGGGCTTGCATAGAAACTCAACACTGAGAGTGGCGCGCGCGCCTCACCATCGCACGAGCTGCATTTCTCGTCGGCCCGAAATCACACAACTCGAGGGCCAGCGCACTCGTTCGCACACTCGCACAGACGCACAAACACACTAGCTGCTTGCTAGAGACTGCCATACGCATGCACACACGCACAGGCACGCAGTCAACCCGACGAGCGAGCCGCACAAACCCAGACAGCTCCGTCGTCTTGCGCGCTCCCAGCCAGCGTCAGAGTGCAAACGAGAGCGATAGAGATGGGCAGCAGCAGTTAGGATCTTTTACTCCCCTCGATCAACATTCGCCTACTTGGCTTATATAAGCATATCCAGACTGAACTAGCCGGCGTTAGTCGTAGTTTTCTCAGCATCAAGATCAACAGACACATACACTATAGCACACGGCCCACTTGACAAACACTCTTTCACATATACAGACACACACATACACACTCGCAAACACCTAGCTGATCATCCCAGAATACGTGCTAGTTTTTAAGAACACCTCAAAAGGGCATCATTGTTTTAATTACTAAACAGAAGTGAAATTTCTAATCAGCGAGAAGAAAACTAAGACTCAACTTGATACACGGCCAACCTGTTCAACCCGAAGCTCGGAAGTTTGACAACTTCACAACTATATACACCATCGGTCAAACCGACAAACTGATAGACAGGTAGACCGATTGACAGACACAAGCAGACAACCAGATATATTTATATTTATATATATATATATAGACACTCCATTAGTTGATAGACGCCTCTGACAGGACTTTCAAAATGTCGTCCGTCTTCACAACTATAGAGAATTATTTTAAAACAAATGGCGACAAAAGGGTAGCTGAGCTCAGATTTATGGACAACCCTTGGGAGGTTTTAATTATTTCAGTATTTTATGTATATTTCTGTTATGATCTTGGACCAAATAGATTGATGAAGAATAGAAAACCGTTCGACCTAGTTTGGACAGTCCGCGCCTTCAATACGTTTATATTATCTCTGAATGTTTGGTTATTGTATCGTCACTTTGCCTTGTTGAATTGGGGCTTAGACAGTTTAGGCTGCTCGGTAAGTAAAAATAACGTTTGTTTATTTAATTTAAAACCTTTTCGACCTGTTGAAAATAGTCACCAAGTGTACTACTAGCGCACGAACCAAAATTGACCATGGTACAATTACGCCTCTTACGACCTCTCTTCCGTTTTCTCGCACGTAATCCTCACGCGAACTACGCCCCATTGCTCCGCTCACTAACTCTTTCTTTTCCTCCCCCGCTTTCGTACGCAACCCAATTGATTGCGCTCGCATCACTTACATGCATCCCGTTTGATTGTTTGACTGACGAACTCTATCATCAACACATCACAGCCTGTCAGTGAGAACGACCGAAGCCCGAAGGCTTTGGAACATATTAATATATGCCACATATTTCTCTATTCGAGGATATTAGAATTAATTGATACTCTTTGGATTTGTTTGAGGAAGAAGAACCGCCAAATTACATTCCTACATGTGTTCCATCATTCATTCGTTTTGTTGATGACATGGTTCTACATTAAGTTCGCTCCAGGTGGAGCCACAGCCATGTTTCCAATTGTCAACGGAATGGTCCACACTATCATGTACGCCTATTATATCCTGAGTACATTCGAATCGGTTAAACCCTACTTGTGGTGGAAAAAGTATGTGACCACAATTCAACTAATTCAATTTATAATTTTGGGTCTTCACTTTGCTGTGGCAGCATTGACACCCAATTGTGGTTATCCAAGGTCATTGTCACTAACTGGCGTCGCCATAGCCTGTATGTTTTTCGCTTTATTCGCATCTTTCTACAAGGAAACCTACACGGCGAGGAACGACGCAAGGAAAGAAATAAAATCTGTATAAATGTCAGACTGGATTACAATAAAGTCTCTAGTAAGGTCATCATCGAGATGATATCACCCGAATGATTATAGCAAAATTTCTCATAGATTTCCACTTAACCGGGGAGAAAGTTCAACGACAGTTCAGTGTTCCATGAGTAACCGCCACGAGTGAGCTATCTATTCAGAGGGATGAGCATCTCTCCGAGTCAGTGCGGTGAGAAAGAATATATGGCACTATTCTGGATCTGGAAGGTGGAAGTAATGGATGATGAATTATTTGCATAGCCTCAGTTCTAACAGAAGTAGTCAGAGTTCTACCAGAATGTAGCCACTCAAAATGTTCCGATTCAATAACGTCGATGATCGATCGTCGAATATATGAATATGAGAGAAAGAGAAAGTGGAATTCAATTAAGATAACGCATTAAGTCTACTATGTTCAGACACATTTAGTTGGTCTTAGAAAACAGTGGAGGCAGTTTATAAGAATTTGTTCCCATAATAGCCATAGTAATTGTAGTAAGGACTTGTTGTTGCTGCTGAGGCAGCGGCGGCGGCGGCGGCGGCCGCCGCTGACAAATGATGATGCTGATGATGATGCTGGCCATGATGATGGTGATAAGCATGGTGGCCGTATTGTTGTTGTTGAGCTTGGTTTAAGCCCACTTCGGCTGAGGCTTGTTGCAGTTGCTGCTGGTGTTGGGCCGTGGTGGTGGAGGCAGCATCGTAGTGGTTGTGGTGATAGGCCACGGCGGCGACGGCTGCCACCGCGGCATTTGCGTCCACTGTGGCGCCCTGAGTCTGTTGGTGGTGAGAGACGGTATTATAGTCGGTCTGGTGGTAGATCTGCTGTGCTGGCACGACGGGCTGGTGGTGGTTATGGTGCTGGTGGGCGTAGGCGCCGCCCGCGTCTGCCGCCAAGCCCGCCACGAAGGCCGCCTTGTAGATGTCGCTGCGCGAGTAGGGAATCTGGTGGTGGTGATGGTGGTTTGCATGGACATGGGCCTGTGTGTGGGCGTGCTGGTTGTGTTCGGGCAGAGTCGTGTGGCCCTGGTGAAGCTGTGCCGGATTGGCGTGGTTTGGGGCGCCCACCGAGGAGGCGGCCGCCACGGCAGCGGCGGCGGCGGCGCTGGCGTATGGGTGCGGCCAGGCAGAGGACGACTGTATCTGGTGGTTGGAGTGTCGTTTCTCCTGATGGTGTTGACTCAGCTTGTTCACCAGACTCAGACTCACGCTCGCCTGGTGCTGCTGGCCATTGGTGTTCTGGAGGTTGTTGTCATTGTGATTTCCATTGTTGTTAATATTATTATTGTTGCTTGTGAAGAGATTGTGCTGATTGTATTGGTGGTGCTCCTGGTTGAGGAACTGATGCTGCTGCTGCTGGCCAATGGTGGTGGAGCTCTCGATGGAATTGTCGCCCGTTCGAGTGGAGAGGCCGTTCTCGTCGTTGGAATTGTTTGCCAACGAGGAGTAGGCCTGCTCCAGACTGTTGGCGCTTTGTCTAGACAGTGTCACCGATCTGGAGCTTGCATGTTTGGCCGGCTGCTTTCTCGTCTTGGGCGTCTTTGTTTGGTTCGTCTGAGTGGCATGATGATGCGCGTTATCGTTCCGAGTGATGTGGTTCTGCTGCTGCTGCTGCTGATTGTGGCTTAGGTGGGCCGGCCGATTCGAGGCCAGCGAGCCGGCTGGACTCTGGCTCGACTGGGCAGACAGATTGATGATTCCACCCCCATTTCCGTGCCCAGAGGCCAGGTACCCTTTGTAGCGGCTCTGGTGGAGCTGGCCGGCGGCGTTGTTTGTCTGCGCCGCCGAGCTGAGACACGAGGCCGGAGATGGGGGACACGATGAAGCGGGCGAGCCCGTCCTGTTGTGCTGGCTTGGCAAGGAGCCCGCAGTGGAACCGGCAGCCAAATGGGCTATCTGCTGGGGTTGCATGAGACTGGTGGCCGCCTGATGGGAGATGACGGGCCTGAAGTCGGCCCCTTGGCAAATATCCACAATTTCTCCCTTGTCAATCACGTTTGTTATCATGTAGTTGACAAATATTACACACTGTTCCTGGTCCTGTTGCGGTTGGAATTGTTGCTGGTGCTGTGGCTGGAGTTGCAGATGGAGCGGCTGGCCGGCCGAGGGGTCCAGGTGACTGTAGTGGATCGGCTGGTGGGCTGCCGGGGAGGTTAGAGAGCCCGAGCCGAAAGGGGTGTGCATCTGCTTGAAGTGGCCGGCGCTCTGCTCCTGCTGGTAGAAGGGCTCCCCACTGGTTGAGGGAGTGAGACTGGCCCGAGCCGAGTCGACATTTGGGTGCTGGTGGTGGCGTTGTTGTTGTGTTTGTTGTGGGTTGCAGTTGGGCGGGCCGAGGTTGGAGGGCGAGTAGCAGCTGCCGGTGGGCGAGCCCGAAAGCCCGCCGTGTGCGAGCGGCGCGGCATTCGATCCCGAACTGGCGCCGCCCAGCGAACTTGGGGTGGGCGCGGCCGTGCTGCCCGCCGCTGCAGTCGCACTGTTGCTGTTGCAGATCAGCGTGGCGCAGGTCTGGATCCAGATGTAGCCGCCCGAACGGGCCAACAGTCTGTAGTAGCCCGACATCATTTGGCCCTTGCGCAACAGGTCCTGGTGACACTTTTGCACCTGGTGCACGTCGGCCGGATGGACCAGCGAGTAGAGCGAGCGGCCGGCCAGCAGCTCCACGGGGTAGTGGAGCAGCTCGGTGATCTTGGGCTCGATGTGGCTGATCCTAAGGTCTAGCCCGAGTCGCCACACGAAGGTGTCCGACTCGAGACGCAGCTCGTTGATGGAGGGCGGCGGCAGAGCTATGGCCACGGCCACCATGCCGATGATCTTGGTCCCCGGCTGGCCCACTTCCGACTCTTGCTTGCCGTTCGTGAAACTGAAGCCACTTCCTCCACTTCCGGCACCCTGGCCAGTGGTCAGGCGCGACGACTTGGCCACTCCGTCTCGCTGCTCGCCCTCGCCCTCCAGCGTGTCCAGCTCGAGGCCGTCCGTTTCGGAGGAGCCCTTTTCGGCCTTCAGCGAGCCTTCGTGGCCGTGGGCGCCCTTCGTCTGCTGCTTGGCGCCGCCCGCAGCCCGTTTCTTGCCCCCCGAAGTGGCTCCCTTGGGCGCCGGCTGGCCTCGAGCGCCTGCAGTGGGCGGGTTCGTCTGCTCGTCGAAGGGGTCCATTAGGTGGCCGTGGTCGTTGGACTGGTAGGCGCGCAGGTGGGCCACCACGTGCACCACTCTGTAGCCGCTCGACTTGAAGTGCTGGCAGCCCCGTTTCGTCAGCGTCGACTTCATCCTGATGCAGAACTGTCTCACGTAGGGGTCGCCCTGGGTGCCCAGTTGCCGCCGGTCGTGGGCGGCGGCCAGCGCCTGATCACTGGGGTTGTTGTCGTCCTGGTTGAAGGGGTCGCCCGGCAGCTTGGCCTCCTCGTTCCTGGCCGGCCGACTGTCCGAGTCGCTCTCGAGCTTGATGGCGCCCGCCGGCAACTGGTGGCCAGGCGGTCTCTTGGGGGCGCTCGCCTGGCTGCCCTTGAGCGGGCCTTTGGGACGCTTTGGGGCGCGCTGGTTGGCGGCCGCGTTCACGTGCTCATCAATCAGAGTCTCACTGCTTGCGGCCGAGTACTGCGAGTGCACAGAGGCCGGCGCTGGGCTTTGGTCGGACGCGGTTTCCATGCTCTGCTGCTTGTTCACTAGTGTCACGCCTGCGCGCCGTCGAATTGTTATTGTTTACATTTTTGATTTTCGACCAAAGTTTTTAGTTATTTTAGCCGTATTTCATTCGGAGAGACATTGTTAGGATTATAATCATTGAAAATCTTCAGGTTGAAGAAAAAAATATGAGACATTCGTCGCAACAGTCGTTCTCTAGTCACGGGAAACCTACCCAACTGTTTGGCTAGCTCCTCGTGGTCCTGCTGGTGAGTGTAGTCGAATACCGACGAACCAGTCATCTCCACCTGGCTCAGGCCCAGGTACATGGAAACCGTTTCGGAGATGTAGAGGAAGCGTCCGTCGCGGCCTATTGCGAAGGCGAACCCATCGAGGGACTGCAGAATGTGCGTTCCCTGGTGGACGTCGAAAAGACTTGCGGCTGTTGGTGGGAGTTCGAGTTGGGTGACAAACAGATTAGGTTAGACTTTCAGATTTTGGATCAGTTTGCTCTTGTGAATGCTGAGACAAACACGATGGAGATTTTGTAAAAGGTCGCCCTCAGACACTTACTGTTTTTGATCAAACTTGTGCCCTTGTCAATCATTGAGCCCGAGTGCTCGAACAGCGAGCCCGCCCCAAACGGCGCCGGCTGGGCAGGCCCCACTCGCGAATATAGATCAATACAGTGGCCTTGTTGGTGCTGGAATGTGGGCCCCAAGTGGCCGGGCGCCAATTTGGACCCGCCGGTGCTGGCGCCTCTGGCCAGGTCGACGGCCGGCGATGCACAGTTGCTGCCCGTCTCACTTCTGCTGGCGGCAAGCTCGCATCCGTTGGAGGGCGAACGCAACTGGCTGCCAAACGCGTTATTGCTATACGGATTTGCTGAGCCCAAGGTGGTGAAGTCAGGCGCCCACGGCGGATGGCCATTGACTGAGAACTGTCTCAGCTTCAGAAAGCTGATGGTGAGCCTTATTATCGATGCCTTATCGAGAAAGTCTGTATTTTTCGGGTTGAGTTTCATTTTCGGCTGTTAGTTTGTGCTTTGATGACAACTTCACTGTAAACTTCTATCTAATCTATTTTATATCTATTTGATATGATTCTATTTCCAGTGGATGTTCCCAGTTGACGGAAATCGTGCCTCATTCTCTTTTTCACGGCACTTAAATGAAGCTTGCGATTCACCGACGCTAGTCTATGGCCACAGACTTGAGGATAGCTTTCAGGACATAAAATAAGACAATACTTACCTAATTGCGAAGTTATTGCGGCCGGAAGTGGAAGAAGCTTGGCCAGTTCGTAGAATTCGTGGTTCTCTTTGCTGCGTCGCGAGCGAGCAGCGTCGCGCGACTTTTCCTTCCTCATTTCGAGGATTCTGTTTGGATATTATATTTGTTAGATTTGCCAAGATTGAGGAGGATTGTTGAGTCAATTTTCAATCAGTAATTTGTTTGAGTTTTGCACGCCTTTTGAGGAATTGTTTTGCAGCTTTTTGCGGTTGGAAAAAATTCACCGCATTGCATCACACTGTGGCTTTCTCTCAAGGGCCTCTCAAACGCTTCTCTTGCTCTCAGTTGCTCGAATGGTGATGATATTTTTCACCCAAAAACTCATTAAGGCACACGCTCTCGGATTGATCGATGCGATCCCACCGGAACGGCGGGCCCAGAACGACGGGCGGAGGTTGTTTTGCGCGCCCAAAGGGGAAGGAGAATCGCGCCTATAGAGTGGGGCTGGCGGCGTTGGTGGTCACTGGCGGGAGCGCATTGTGCGCATGTGGCCCAAGTATTTTGACAATCATAGACGGGGAACGGTGGGCGCCAAGCTGGGCCAAAAATGGAGGCCCCGCAGAGACAACTGTGAGCAAACAGGCGGCCAAACTGGCGCTAACACACACACACAAACACACGCACGCACCCGCGCGCCCCAATGGCCGAGCGGCACGCACGCACACGCGCACGCACGCCAAGCGGGCTCGCTTGTGGCGCCGCTACTCTCTGGCCTGCCTTTTCCTTTTGCCTCTTTCCCTCTTCCCTTTTCCCTTTCTCTTATGGCTTGCTCTTTTTCTCGCTCGCTGGCCGCCGTAATATAATAATTCCGCCGGCGGGCCGCCACTTGCCAGTGGCCATGTTTGCCGTGGCCGCCACTCGTTGTTGTTGTTGTCGCTCTCCTTCTTGGGCCCCTTTTCCTCTGCCTTCGGCCCCTGCGCCTTTTGGCCGGCCGTCGTTAGCCTCTGGCCGCGCCTCTATAGAGGCGCTCCGATATTGCGATCGTTAGGGATGCGCGCAACTATGCGCCCGGCCAATGTTTGTGCTGGCCCTGAGGGGCGGCCGCTGCGCAATGACCAGCGGCCAGCGCCGCCCTCTGGCCACACAGCGCCTGGATGCGGCCTCCTTGGCGGCTGTAAGAGTTCCCGCTGGCACTGGCAAGATAACTGCGTCCAGGGGCCACACTCCGCGGCGGCCCCACGACTCTGCGCTCCTCGCCAGCCGGCCAGCGGCCAGCACCAGAAGGACGAGATGTGATTCATTGCAAAGTTCTCGAGCCGCTCGAGAACAAGCCCGTGTCAGGAGGGGCAATTGGGCTCGCGTGGGCCAGCGAATTGAATTGGGCAATTGTCCAGGACGGGCCGGCGGCAGTTTGGGCGCCGGCCAATGTGGCAGTGGCCAGTCGGCAGTGGGCGGCTGGTGGGCGGCCGGTGGGCGCAAGTGCAGCGCGCAGTGTGCAAGAGAGGCAGACTCAGTGTGTGCGCGCCGCTGCAGTCGGCCTATGGGGCGCGCGGAGGGGGCCACGACGCCGCCGCCACAGACAAGCCGCCGCGCCAAAGAGCAGCGACGTGCTTTGAATTTTTAAACAATCACAATGTTTTGCGCGCCCCACCAGGCCCGCCGGCGCCCCAAAGAGCACAAGAGGCCCCAGAGCACCCCAAATGGGGGCCGCGGCGCACGCGCAAAGGTGTCCCCTGGCGCCCGATGTGCGCCCGCCGGCGGAACACCAGCAGCGGGCCGCCCAACTGGACTCGAGAACATCTTCTGGCCCCGATCTTGCGCCAGCCTCGACACAGCGCCAGCTCGCAGCGGCGGCCGCCCTCTGCCAACCACCTTATTGCTTTTGCTGATTATCATTTCCCTGCCAACTGAGGCGCCCCTCTTTGTCCTCTGCCCTTTTTTCTGCCTCCCCCGCGCGAGCCATACCCTCTGGAGCTTCTCCTGCGCTATTTCTGCATCTCTGGCTGTCTCAGCCGGCCTAAACTCTGCCTGCCGAGATGGGACGCGAGCAATTAAATACATCAGCTCGAGTCCAATCGATAACTCTCCACGGGGCACTCGCAAGCGCGGCCGCAACCGGAACCTCCGCCTGTCTAATCGTGTGGGCAAGTTTCGGTCCACCTTAGATTGAGTTGAGGGGCAGTAGAGAGCCGCCATATATCAGCGGCGGCGCATTTGTTGCTCTCGCGAAAGAGCTCCAGTCGAGGGCCAAAAAGATGGCGGCAAATTAAATCGTTTTAAAGCTGGCGCCGAGAACTGTCGGCCGGAGAGAGTTACTTATGCGCTTTATATTTATTAGCTAGCAACGAAATTGCACTCGGCCTCTCTCGCAGATACCAATGGCAACCATTATTTCGCCAAAACGGACTGTCCTCATCGGAGAGAACACTCTCTCTCCGCATTGGTCAATCGTGGCCAATTGCAACCGAAGAGGCCTCCGGTTGAATGTTCCTCAAGCCGCCTCTCTGCCAGAACAGTGGCCGCTTTTCCAATGTCCGGCGGCGAGACCATTGGGCTAAGATACAGGCTGAATGCTCGTCTGAGCCGACCAACTCTTGCAAGTGGGGCCCACTCACTTCGTGCAAAAAGTGCACCTTTTGCACAACCGGCCGAGCGGAGCCTAGAGCGCGGGCGGCGAGTCACGCGCCATCTGTGCGCGGCGATCGGAAGCTTGTGAGTGTTACGAATGAGGGGAGACGTAATTTCTTTTCCCCGACGACGTTACTCCCCTTCCCTTTTTTCTCGATATGAATCCCGGTTACTGAAATGAAGAATGTCACTCGGTACCCTTGTTTCTCCCTGTTAACATGGTACGTAGAGCATGGCAGTCCCTTGAGCGACAGGGGAAAAGTAATCTTGAGAAAATGAAGGTGTCTACAGATGCAGTGTGATCGAAGCAGAAGTCGACAAAAAACCAAGAAAAACAAAGGCTGTCTTCTGACAGACACTCTCAGCCACTGTGCATCGGGCTTTCGAAGAATCCATAGCTTCGTCCCCTTTCCTATTGACTCATCAATGGTACTTATCAAGAAAGCGATCGATATTCCGATATCAATAATATATCACCGTTAACATCTCTTCAGTGTCTCCATAATGGCTTTATCAAAATTTCTCGGTGTTAAAGGCGACACAGCATTCCGCCGTATTCTCGGCACAGTGAAGAATAAGGATATTCTGATTCACTTCTTGAATGATATTCTGAGATTCACTGGTTTCCAGAAGAATCAGAGAACTCAAGTTCCTAAGCACCATTCAAGTTCCTGATATTGCAGCTAAAAAGCAAAGTATTGCTGACGTACTATGTAGAGATCAAAATGGAGTGCAAACAATGGTTGAGATGCAGGTCGCAAAGACTCAAGCCTTTGAAAAACCCCAATATTATGCAGCAGCAGCATACTAAAGCTGGAACTGATGAAACAGAAAAGGAAGAGACAACTGATGATGACGATGAGGAAAAAATTTTGCGAAGCAAGAAGAATGACCTACTGTGTCTTGGACTGGTCAGCGGTAGTTTGAGAACGGCACCCTTGCGGGGCGGGATGTTAGGGATGAGAGTGGGCGTAGTTTTTTCCCCCGACGACGCAACTCCCGTCCCTTCCCCCTTTTTCCCTGTGTTAACACGAGTGCAAACACTGCAACCATGCAGTGTGCAGTCCGCGCGGGATCATTACTGGCCCACTAATTTGCCGCCTCTTTTCCTCCCCTTTTCGCTTTCTGGCTCCATCTTCCATCCTAGACTGGTTTCTCGCGAGCCAAGACAAACAATGCCGCTCATTTGCCTTATGGTGTGACGCAATCTTTGCGCCCGCCTCTCGCCGAGTGTGAAAGTGGGTGAAATTGTACCTAACGAGCAAATCATTAGATTTCCTCGCTAAATTGGAGCCCACCGACGGCCGCTGGCTGACCGCCGAGGGTGGACAGTGGCCAGTGGTCAGCTTTTGTGTTGGCCAACTGGGCAGTTTTTGGATAAAAAAAGGGAGAACTTGCGCTGCAATGTGGCAGCCGACCGCAAGTCGCAAATGGGCGCGCAAATGGTGCGCATCCAATCGCTAACAATTGACAAATGATTGCTCGCCCACTTTGGCCAGCAGGCCATTAATTGTGGAGCACAGCCGAGTGGAGGGTCCTCTCCTCTGGCGCAACATTAGGGCAGCGGCGGAGGAGAAGCCATACAGGCAAGAAGTTGCCTTCTCTTCGGGAAAGTTACTGGCCCAAGTGAAGACAACTGCTGATGCAAACTGGCGGCCCAAAGGGGGCCAACTTGGCCCAAGATTCTCTGCTGCTGCTGCCAATTCAAGTCTGAGTTGAAACAGTTTGAGTTTTGCTGCAAAAAAAAACGAGTTGTCTGAATTGTTATGCAAATTATTATCACTCGCATGGACGCAAACAATTGCGGCCGCCAGTTGTTAGCATATGCTTGATTGGAGAGCCAAACGAGGTGCCCAAAGAGGCAGGAAGAATGATTATTGAATCACGAGACTTGGAAACAAGTGGCGCCCGCTCCTTGTCTGCAGTGGCGTCTGAGGGCGTCATCTTGATGGGGCGCCCTTCGAGCAAGTTCCGGCCAGGAGACAGAGGGACTACTAGGGCGCCAGCTTGCATTTGCAAAAGTTTTAGATACACGCTGGGAGGACTAGGGCCGAGCGCCGACAAACAATTGTTCCAATTTCATAGCTGCCTGCCAGAGTGTGGCCTTTTTTGGCTCCTCTTTGGCCGCCCATTTGCTCTTCGGGTGCCGCTTGGGCAAGGCCGAAGAGGAAAAGCTGGAAGTGGGGCCGAGAGAGGAGCTCTAATTCAATTCGAGCTTTGAAGAGCAAAATAAGCGCCAGAAACACAAAATAGCCTAAGAGCCAGCCAAAGGAAAGCCTTTTTTGCCACTCCAATTTGTGAGCCGCCTTCTTCTTCTTCTCCAAGTCGATCTCTTCGACTACTGTGTGTGCTTCCAGTTCGTCTGTCTAACAACTTGGCCCTTGCACTGCAAAGAAGGCGACTGCAAATTTACGAGCCTTCTCACCATTTGGGCGCCAATGGTGAGCCAAAAGGAGGCCCAAAAGAAGGCCCAAAACTTTGGGCCACACTCAGAAGCGCAAAACTCACGCTCACACTGCAACAGTGACCAGCCACTTCGAACTTCGAACGTCTTTGATTAGAATGATTGACTCGGCTGGACAGACTGGGGAAGACTGGCCACACATGAAGACTTTTTTCGACCACTTTCTTGGCGCCGTTTTTTTCTCATCTTCCGCCAATATGACTCATTTGACTCAGTTGAGTCCACGACCGAAGAGAGTTGGCCTCTTTTCCGTTTTGGGCCAATATTTTCACCACCCGCCAACAGTCTCCAGACTCCACGTAGAGCTAATTAAGTTGCCTCAAGTTTACCAAACTTCTGGCAAACTTCAAGACGGCGCGTCTTGATCCATCACGTAGTTCAGCCAGCAGACAGTCAGACGGAGCTCGTTTTGTTAGATTTTAATCACAACTCTTCACTCCGAGATTAGCACTGTCGAGCTTGCTGCCCGCAGACAGTTGCCCCTGATGCACGCTCTCTGCAGATATAGCTCTTTGCCTCTTTTGGATGACTTTTGCTCTGTGTTGAAACGGAACTGCACCTCGACTGCAGCATTTTCGGCCCAGACAAGTCCTCAAACAACATTTCATCTGTGGGTCAGTCTAGTTTGCCTCTATGGTTCATGTATCAGAGAGTGTCAGATTGTGGGCTGGATTCTGTTTGTCTGTTTGCTCTCGAACGAGACGCCCAATCAGCCAAGGTCTTGCTCGAATTGGTGGATCCAGATCAACGAGAGAAAACTGGCCACAACTCAACTGGCACCAACTTTGTGGCCGCTCGCCATTCGAGAGGATCTGCGGCGGGCCCGAAAACCAAAGCGAAACCTTCTGGTTGAGGAGACTGGCTCAGAGGAGTTTTGCGTTCAAACTGTCACACAGGCAGACAGTACACTCGATAATCTAATCAACAGATTAAACATGCTCCTGGTCATTCGATCGAAATCTAAATAATCCTGTCCGGCCAACGTTCGGACGCTCGGCTGAACTTTGTGTGTGGGGGGCCTGGTGGGTGGCGAGCAGCCAAACAGCTGGTTGCCAGCGTAGTTGCTGCTTGTTGGGGGTGGGGAGCAGAGAGCACGCTCGGCTTCATTTCCACAAAGCGCCGCCAAAATCAGCCACACCACTGGGCGAGGAGCGGGCGCCAAAACAAGGCCACCACCACTGGGGCCCAAAGCGCCAACCATTAGATTATTTATTTGCCTCGGATCTCTCACTTGGGCCTGATTTTGAACACTTGCATAATCAGACAACAAATCAACTGGGCCCCAAACACATACACACAAACACACGCTCACTCTGAATCAAAGGCTTTCCTACCCCCACAAGCAGGCCCCACAACTGTCGCCTCTTTGCTCGCCCCCACATTGCAAGGGAGGGGCCTCAACTTTGGGCAATCAATTGGCAAAGTTACGATCCGATTCCTATCAAATCAACTATATGTCACGTCTCACTGTTTGCAACCGCTTACAACACAAAGGCGACAAACACAAAGGGTACACATAGTTACACACATGACTAGCTCTCGTACCAACAGTTCTCTTCCATCCTAGTTGACAGCCAGCCAATCAGGCTTCTCCTAAATTACATGATTATTAACATTCAATTAATAACAGAGTCTCCCTCCTTCCTCCAGTGTTCACACTTCTCGAGAGTGAAACGCTTCACTTTCACACTTGGATGCTTCAAGAAATTTATCGAGCCCGCCAAGTTCCACTTCTGGTCCATTCAGTCTTCTCCATTAGACAAGCTTGCAGGTCAACTAGTAGCGGCATCTCCTCAATGCTGAGCGTTTCCATAAACATTGATGCAGATTGGTTGCATACAAACGCCCATCCGTTGCCCTGATGCTTGCTGATTTTCTCTTAGGTGAAAGACCAGTCTCCTAATCTCCCTCTAGCCTTCGCCTCGAGCTAAACGAGAAACCGACAACAGGAAATGGCCTCTCATATCGAGTGGGACCATTGTTTATGGGCTCGGCTGGAGGCAGCATGCATTGTTTTGTCTGCATGGGAACAGGATCGTTTTGTGCATTTTGCGCCAGTGGGAACCAAATGAAAGCCAGAACGCCTCTAAGCCTGAGCATAAGTAGGTGCAAATCTCCTAGAGATTTTATATACTCCCACAGCCGTATATATTTTTGCCATTTCATCCTTAAACATTCCGAACCTACCATGTCACCTCTAGTAGAAGAGCGCCCTAGGGCCAGGAGTATTGTAGCCTTTTGTTGCACGTGCAGAGTTAAATATCAGGCAGTAAATTAAACTGGCGCCAATGGTGATCCTTTGAAATGCGATTCAGACCCCCCTCGCCCCTTAAATGAAGCCGAGCGGCCTAACAGGGGGCTCAGCTGGATGGTTGGCGCCTCTTAGTTTGTTTAATTTTCTAATGGCCCCTACGTTCAGGATCTAGGATCAATGCTTGCAGCCATTTATATATGTGGGCGGCAGAAAGGAGACTAGCGACGATGAGAATGGCGACAACTGCAACGATGTTGCACAATTTTCCGCCCAAATCATGGCCATTATTTGCCCAGTTTGGGGTCAGTAAGTGTGAGAATACGAAGAAAGTGAGATCACTCATGTGTGTATTATATCCTTGTTGCCATCATCAACTAGTATTCCCTCCCTCCTGCCCACTACGTCTCGATCTTCTCTATGTTTCGCTTCCAGCGGTAGACTCCATCCAATTAGTTAGATTGGAACCCAGATTGAAGAGGTCCAGTGTTGCACATCCCAATAGACACCGGCAGATTCTCACATACTCCATGAGACCCTCGGCGGTGGTGTTTCTTTCCAAAAGATTGAACAATAGCCATGGTCCAACCAATGATGATAAAATGCCTAATTATTCGGGGAGAAAAAACAGCTCTCCCAAAAAATAGCTCGATACTATGATTCTGAGGTGTCTTATGATTTGGGCTGAAAGATACCAGGGGAGCTTGAGGCAATTGGGTGCTTCAAGGTTGAACGCCCAGCAAGATGGCGGCCTGTAGTTTGCGCGTGCAATAGTGATGCATGATTGGCTTCAGAGGCCCGTACTGCGCGGCCTAGATTTGAGACCAGGCAGCGCATCATTTTGGCGCGTAAAAAGATTCGCTGGCTGAAAAGATGTTCGTTCGCTCGTTCCTCACTATCCGATGCACAAAGACATTAAAAAGTGAAAACTGCCTCAAAAAACACTCAAAACGCCCATTCCAACAATCCTACCATTGATTTATATCCTACTTCTCTCCAACAAAACCTCTTTGCCCACCCGACAGCTTCCTCCCATCGGTAACCTGAAGAACATTTGCGATTGCATGAGGCGTCGGACGGGACGTAAATCAGAAGCAACACCGAAAGTGAAAACACCGGCCACATTATATTGAGAGATCCATCGAAAGTATGGGAGTGAGACCAGGGGAGAGGCAACCATATTGGAAACACTGGTGATCCCATAGGAGAGCTTCCTCAGCGTCGGAATAACAATATTACATCGTTATTATTGGGCGGCAATTGAAACCATTTTCGGTTCTATTCTGGAAGAGAAATTAGATTGTTCCCGCCGTCGTAGAGGCGCGGCAAACGCTTAAAACGCGGCCTCCATGGAGCCCTCGTGAGAGGCAACGAAGAGGAAAGCCACCCCTAGTGGTTAGACTCATGGGGGTGGAATTGGGAGAATTTTTCATTCCACATGGAAAACAACTTGTCACAGAAGCTTTTTGGTGAAAACTCCACCGCACCTAACTCCATTTTGGTATAATGTGATAATGGAAACAATTTCAAAAATTAGCTTGTTCACGAGAGAACAACTAGTAGGAAAAAATAGGTTAGAGTTTTCGCGCTTTCTTTGCACGCTACTTAAGATAGCTGGCGGCAGCGTGAAAAGTTGAACACCAACAATATCGCATTATAACTTGGGCTTGAGACAGCAAGTGTCACATAAGCTCATATACGAGAATTGTCGGGAATTTCCACTGCCACCCAAAAACCCGAGCCGCCAAACCACCAGCCTGCGCCACAACCATCCAGTAGAGCAGCGCCTAATGCCCTCTCAGCACAACTGGCCAACTAATGTCGGCGCCCACCATGGTGGGCATGGTTGGTCAGCTTGCAGAGGGCGTACAATAAATCAGCTTGCGTTATCTCATTACAGCCGATCGCCAGTTAGTGTGCAAGGCTATTTTTGTGCCATTGCATTAGGCGGGCCTAGTTGGCGTTGCACATTGGGCTCGCTTCCAAAGGCGAAGCGACCTCCAGCTGAAGCGAATGATGATGACCACCGTCGTCGGTATAATCTTCGCATTAACAGGACCCAAGACCTGGCAGAGGGGGAACGATTGTTGCCGCTGACGTACACATCTGTATGAGTGCATGTGCATGGCGACCATTGCGCGCCTGCTGGTTGGGCTCGGGCGAAAACACATGGAGCAATGGGTGGCTGGGCCAATCACACATATGTGTATATACATAAACCAGAGAGAGAGAGAGAGAGAGAGAGAGGTCTCCACAGAGCCAGCAAACCAGCGGGGTTTTCGAGCATCTCCTCCACTCTGATAAGTTGAGATCTTCCCGAGTGGCTCTAGTGTCAAGATCTTGCAGTTGATTGTGTGATGGTCTCAATGGCCGTTGGTTCTAACTTCTAAAGAAAAGGGAGTGCTGCGGCAAATGGTCTTCGGCAAATTGTCACCAGATAAAAAATACCATCAAAGGTATATTGTTATCTGGTGAACATTTGTCCATTCTCTCTGCAGCTATCTAACTAACTAACTCAATTAGTTTGTCCTCAGTTGAGGGCGAACATAAATACAGTGAGGACACAATTCCGCCCGCTAGTACGTGAGGCAATATATGGCGAAACAAGTTAGCCATTTGATGATATAAGGACAGCGCGAGCACTAGACATGGAGGGCACTGGTGGGCGCGAACAAAATGTCAATGGCTTGGGATTGGCACGCTCGGCAAAAGGAAAAAAAGGAAGTCAACTCTTATCACACAGCTAATTACATTAGACGATTGTCCAGCAGCATTTGGCTGAGTGTAGCTGGTTCCAAATTAGCCAGAGTGACCAATACTCTCAAGAGTAGGACAGCCAAAGACACGTGTTAATAGGGACTCGCTGGGAGTTCATTACTATAGTTGTTTCTCTCATGCAAAAGAGAACAGTAGTTTTCTCAAGGGGGCGTGCTCCAATTGTTCCAGATAGACTGTATTGTCAAAATGGTCCATTGTCTCAGTTCGCGCCTAGACGTACCATTTGCCGTCGGAGCGAGCCAAAGGGGGAGACATTTGTTCCTGGACAAGCATTCAATTGGCTGCCGCCGCAGATAACGTGTAAGGGAACAAATGACGTCACTTAGAGTGAGCGAATAATTCTCAGATCCGGTCGCAAAAATCTTATTACTACAAGAGGCGCTCGGAACTTATCTGGCCATTTGATGGCCTTCGACGCCGGCCTCTTCATTGCAGGCTGAAGAACCAGGGGCGAAACTAGCGAATGGCAGCCAATGAGGAGAACCTTGAGTCCCATGATAGCGAGAAAAAGTGCCACAGGCCGAGCAAGAGGCCGGCCGACGTCCAACTAAATCAAGCGTGACAGGTTAAGCTAATTAGGGAATCTTGCGCCCCAAGTGTGCGGAGAGCGCCTGGAGGCTCGAGTTTTTGCTCCTTGGCCGCAAGGAGCAACCGAGAGCTTCCTCCCAGAGGGCAACGCCGATGGTCTGTATGTGTTAGTGGTTCCCTTCGTGCGAGGAGGCCGGTTTGGCTGGGCTAGGCTAGAATGTGTTTGCCTTCCTCGAATTGGGGGAGAAAAAATATTTACCCACCCGCTAGATTGGCAACGCGAGAATGGTGCAATCGCAATGGAAATGGGAAGAAGGAAATGGAGTAGGCGCGATCAAAATGATAACGCACACACTCGCCAACTGGAAGCCACCGCTGCCAAGAAGCAGAGGCAACCATCTGATGATAATTCCGACAAATGGCCAGCAAGGGCTCCCATTCGTTAATCATTCATGGCACTTTGAATGCGTTGATAGAGTGCAAATATGAGGGCAAAAATGAGCCTGCAACTAGGAGATGGCTATATATAAGCCATCTAAGAAGAGGGGTCCAAGAACGGGGGCAGAGCCAAGTCCAAGGGGGAATGAATTGGCAGTGAAATTTGTTCGCGCTTGTCTGGGTTTCTGCTTCTTTTGAGAGAGAGAGAGAGGCGGACAGATGTTGTTTCCGGCTGGACTTGCTGGCAGCACACAAGTGAAGTGCGGGCCAAATGAATCGTAAATTATTATTGGAACGAAATTAGCCCGTTGGGATATGGCGCGGGCCGCAGGCTGAGAGCTGGGGGCCGCCCAAGGCTTGAGGGCCCTCTCAAGTGTGAGCGCTGATCTGCCGCTCGAGGGCGTCGTTAATGCGAGTCAGTTAACGCTGCGGGCCCAGCCCAAGCCACAGGCCACAGGGCACTGGCGCCTTTCCCTCTTGGCCCCGTTGATTGAAGTAAGGCGTTTACAGTTGTTTAAATAGTCCCTTTCCACCGGAACTTGGCCCCCCAGCAGCAGTCTGGCTAAAGAACAATTGAATAGGCCGTCGAGATTGATTGGTGGCGGCCGCAGTTCCTCAGGGGGAAGTGGTGAGTGGTGATCACCGATCAGGCAGAAGAGGCCATTTGTTGGCCCCTCTGAGAGCTAATCTGAGGCAGAGCTATGGGCTAAACGAGGAGCAACCAAAAGGCAAGTGGAACAAGGCAAGGGCTCTCAGACGAGGTCTCTAGCTCTTTGTGTTGGGCCGCAAACTGGCCTTTGCGGTGGCCACAGAGCTGGAGAGAGGGAGAAATTTAAACTTGATTGGATTAATGGGGATTGGCCACCGATATACTGGCTGGATGAAGCTGGTTGGCTGGGCGCTTTCTTGATTTGGCTCGAGCCAGCAAACAAACGAAACTCAAACAACATGGGCCGAGCTCATCGATAGAACAACAAGCTTTCGAGGCAGCACAACAGAGGAAGGGGCGCACTGGGAAAGCGTTGGGCTCAGCAGTCGGGGCTGAGTCTACACAGTGTGTAGAGTCTACACACAAGGACGAACAGCGAGCCACCACCAACTGGCCTAGACTTGGGCTCGCCACACTGGCAACTGGGGACAATCAACATTCCAAAACTGGAGTCGCTTGCGGCTATCGGGCGGCTGTCGTGGTCAAATAGCGGCGCTGGCGGAAGGGGCGCAAGGGGGCCCAATGTACATTAGGTTCGGGACGGAGGAGAAGAAATGGATTGCAACCCACAACGTGGTCGCAGACTGGCAACGATGATTGATCCAGGTGGATTTGCTGACTTGTATTACAATCGATCGTTGGCCCACACGAGCGGCCCGAGAGCAGTAGTGATAGCAGTCGGCGAGACAAGCTAGGCCGTCTGGCTGGGGCGCACACAGACACATGGAGCTTTTTGATATCTTCATTAGATCGATGCCCTTTGGCGTTCTATGATCCTCTGCTGCTGCGCGTGTTTGGTTATCGGCACACAAAAGGGGGCGCAATTTTCCCCCAAGAATCCAATACTTTTTTCAGCCAGCCCAGCCAGTCCAAAGGACACCCCAGGCCACAGAAACAGAGTGAGGGCGCACCATCTGATTGGCCGCGCGCCGCATGAGGTCTCTGTGTCACCAGTGGTGGTGGTGGGCCGATTTTGATCAAGTAACCGCACACAGACCCAACTTGGGCCCTCTTTTCTCATAACTTTTTCCGAGCTGGCGCCCTTCTCCATTATGATGATATGCGCCAAGAGATTTATTTATTTATCCTCAGGATCCGGAGGGCGCAGCTCACAGGGCAATGACAGAAAGACGATGAAAGAGAGTCGCTAGGGCAGAGGAGCAATAGGGTAGCTCTTTTTTATTACAATGCTCGGATCATCACCCGCGTCTGGCCGGTGTTGCTGCCCACGCTGGTGGGGCCCACGTGAGCAGAGAAGCCGCCCATTAAGGCCCCCCGCTCAGCGATTATTACAATGATAGATCACTTTGGTGCCAGAAAAGGGGGCAGCCAGAGGAGGAGAATAATGGAATATTTAAGAGGCTAAATTTTGCAACAAAATCGAGAAAAAACAACAACAACAAGGAGCGGGGGCTGCAACAAACACAGTGGTGGGGCAATCAGGCTGCACATCCCGCGCGCACGCCCACCAACGAGCGCAACATAGAGAACCACAACAGGAAACTCTGGGCACCACACTCTCTCGCCTTCTCTCTACTTACCTCAATTGGTTGTAGTCGTTTCCTGAACCTGTGCTTGCAGTGGAACCCCCGGCGACGCCGCTGGCTGTTTGTTCGCTGGTGGAGACTTGTTCAATTTCGTGCTCGTCAGGCTCGAGCTTGGTCTCATTGGTCTCGCTGGTGCTGCAGTTGGGCTCTGTTCTGTGCGCTTGCTCCTCTGACGAGTACAGTCCGACAGTCTGTTGTTGATGTTGATGTTGCTGCTGTTGTTTGCCACAGACACTGGCTAGCTTCTCCTGTCCATTAAATGGGCTTGCTTGGCTATCGCCATTGTGCTGATAGTTGCGCTTGATGCTGTCGCCGCTCCGATGGGGCTCCAATGGTGATGATGATTGATCTTTGGCCTGCGACCTTGCCAGCTGACAGTTGCCATCTAGAGATTGGTAGCTTGCAGTTGTTTGGCTGTCAAGAGTTGGCCCAGAAATGGTTAAATGGTGCTGAGCAGGGGGCTGAGGTCTAGGTTCGTTGGGCGCTGCCGCAGACGACAAGTGATGATGATGATGATGATTATGATGGTTGTGATGAATGGAGCTGGCCAGCTGAGTGGATCGAACGGTGGGACAGTTTTGGGGCTGGTTTGTTTGATCTGAAAGTTGCTTGGCTCTCTTCTCTTGGAGACAGGCCAACTCTGATTGGCTACGATCAATTTGGGGCGATAATTGTTTTGGCTTCACTTCGGCCAAACTATGGAGGCAGAGTGGAGGTTGTTTGGAGGGCGCAAAGGAGGCAAAGAAGCAAAGGTGGGTGTTATTGTTTGTCCGTTCGGCTGGTTCAGGTTGGTGGTTCAAGATGAATGAATGAATGGTTTGAAATTGAGACTAGATGTGTCTGATTCTGCGGCGCGACTTACAAGACGCTTGGAGCGCCTCCACACTGAAGCCCCAGCGGCAGCACAAGGCGAAGACGACCAGTTTGAAAACAAGTCGGCGCATTATTCAGCTCACATACTCCCACCGGCCACACGCACTGGCAGCATCGCGCACAAATACGCACAGACACACAAAGATAGACCCTCAAGTGCATTTGGTTAGCCAATGTCGCGGATTGAAGCATCATGTTGTGGGGGAAGGGAAAAAGTATAGAGTATGAACAGTGTTGAGGCAGACACTTTGCACTAGTTGATGATGGGTCCAGCCAGGCACAATGCGAGCATTGTGCCCCCCACTCGAGCGCAGGCTAAGCAGCGAGGTGAAGTCGAGCAAACTCCAGTGGTCAGCAGCGCTCACTTGTGGAACAGGAAGCGGCGCGTGTTTGTCTACGCGAGTGAGTGTGTCTGCAAGAGAGTGTCTGCGAGAGTGCATGTCTGCCAGTGTTTTTGTGTCCAGCCCGTCCGAGTGGATTGCATTTCACTGCATCGCAGTGGCCGATTGGCTTGCGGCGGCCAGTTTGGCGCGCACTTGTCTCGTGTGCGGGGGTGTCCAGTTGGCCAGTTCATTAGACTGTCCAGGTGGAGGATTGAAAATGGTGCACAGAGACAATCTCGGGCGCGTATTAACAAGGTCCACACACAACAAGTTCTCTTATCTGATCATACTTTTGCCCCTCACTTGGAAGAAGAAGAAGTGGCCGTTTTATTGGAAAAATCCTCCGCTTTGAGGAGGAAGAAGAAGAGGGAAAGAAAAAGAAAGGCAAAAGGGGGAGGCGAGCTGAGCAGCAATGTGTCGCAAGCATGTGGCTCAGTGAACTGATTAGGCAAATGCACTGCACTGTGTGTCTGGGCGGGGCGGCCAAAAGCTCGCCAGTTGTGGAGAGAAATGAAGAAATCAAATGCAAATCTGTGGCTAGACTAAAACAGACTAAAAGGTTGCCCATTTGGCTAGCCAGCAAGCTAGCTCGACGGCGGCGGCGCCGCAGATTTTACATCTTCCGCCGCCGCAGAGAGAAAGGACACAATTTGTTGGAGGTGTTTGTGTTGGACGAGCCGAAAACCTGAATTATGACCTTTCCGCTTGGCTGGAATTTTCTCTCCCAGAGACAGTCGCTTGTTTGGAGCTTGCTGGTCTCTGCGAGCTGAAAGGCCGCCTGAAGTTGCCAAGATTGAAGGCTGCAGATCAAAGGCGATTCTTCTCAGATTCAGCCAGAAAGTCAAAAATGTGGATTACACCTAAATGTGGATTACACCTAAGCCCAATGGCAGGGCCACACTTACCTGTTGTTCGAGTCTTGCAGGCGCGCGCTCGTTCCATTGTGCACACTTGCAGCCAAATGTGCGCGCCCGTCTGCCTGCTGGTAGAAGGACTGCATCAAGTAGGGCGCCGAAGTGTAGCCAGTCTGCTGGACGAAAGTGGCGCCCGGCTGCTCGTTTGGATGATTGGCGTACATCTGGAAAGCGGCGCTCGAGTGGTGCTGCTGGTTTGCTGCCGTTTGGTGTCCCGTCTGGCCGGCGTTCTGGTGGCCAACAAAGGCCTGCTGCTCGCCAGTGGTGTGCGCATACAAGCTCGAGTAGTGCTGCTGCTGCTGCTCGAGGTGCTGCTGCTGCTGGTTGGCGGGCCCATACTGCTGGTACAGGTGGGCGGCCACTTGTTGTTGGCGCTGCTGGTGGTGCTCGTGGACAAGCGCATTTGCGCCCGCAGACTGCGTCTGGCCGCGCACGTAGCCATAGGCCGCCTGCTGCTGCTCGGCCATGGAAGAATGAGCCTGCTCGAGGTGCTGCTGGTCGCCGGCGTTGTGCGGCCAACAGTTGAGGGCGGCCTGCTGCTGCTCGTTCGTGTCGCTGTTGGGCGTGGCGGAAGTGGCGCCCGTCTGGGGGGAAAAGTTGTCGGCGTCGCGGTGGGGCCTGGTGGAGTAGTGGTGGTGGAGGAGGCGCTGTTTGTGCATGGCCGTGGAGGCCATGCTAGGCCGGGCGGCGCCTTAGGGTTGCCTGAGAGTTGAGCTTGTTGCTGCGGGCGCGAATGAGCCGGTGATGCTCCTTGCTCGCTGGGCTTAGCTCTTAGCTGGGCGACACAGGCAAACACAATGTTTCTCAATGATGATTCTTGCTCTTTGGACACCTGTTTTCTGCCCTAATTGGAATTGCCGGTGGTCTCAATGGACGAGCATCCTAAGCTCTTGAGGTGATCAGATTTCGGACAGCTCGCCCAACGCGTCGGTCACGCACAGACAAAAACATAAATGCACACAGACGCGAGCACACTGCACTGTCTTGATCTGGCCCTGTTGACTGTGGCGAGTGGCTGTTGAGCTTAGGGGACAGTGAAGGAGGAAAGATGCTCCCTTTGCGCCGGCGGCCAAGCAGTGGAACAGTTCTGAGGCTGAACAGTTGAACGATTGCACTGGTTGCATGCCAACGAGCTCGTACGTGAATTGGTTTTTTACCTTTCTTGATGAGGTGCCGCTCGCTTGGCTGCTGGCTTGTTGTCTCGGCGGCTTCAGGCTTGTGGCTTGTGGCTTGTGGCTTGTGGCTTTTGTGGCTCTAGTGGCTTTTGTAGCTTTGTGTCCGCTTGAAGTGTGTTCGACAAGACTGGGGAGGAGCCGCGCCTAAGGTTCAATGGGAGCTCAGATTGGGCTCTCCAGCGCGCCGCTCATCATAAATCCGCACCTGACTGAGCGCGTCCACTTGCGCAACTGGGCCACCTTAGGGCAAAGGGAAATTGCTCGCCACTTTGTGCTGGCCCAACTTGGGCCGAGTAACAATTTGTGAGTCCCAATTTGTGGACTAATTGCTCGCACTGCTCTGCTAAGAGCAAATCAATCGATTTTTGGCTCCACTTTTGGCCTCAAAGACTAAAAGACTAAAAACTCAGCCGCCCACTCAAGCTGGTCTCTCACTAGCCCACACGACGCGCACACTTGTCACACATTGGCCACCAAACACTGCCCACAAGAAGCCCGAAATGTTCAGCGCTTCACAATTGCTCGCCGACGACTAGCTGTGGCAATTGCGAGCGACCGGAAGCGAGCTGTTGCCCCCTTTTCTTGAGTGGGCTGTTTGTTGGGCCGGAAGTGGAGAGTTTATCTACTGCAAGGGCGCCCAGTTTGAGGGGCGAAACGACTTGAGTGCTGAGTTGAGTGTGTTTGCGTGTGTGTGTGGAGGTTTCTGCAAGGAGAAAGAGACTGAGCTGAACAAGTGCAATGCTTGAGGCACATGAGCGAGTTGTTTGAATTTGGATTTGGATTTGCCCTTTTTTGGCCCACTGTTTGCGGGCTAGCCTTGGTGATTGGGATTGAAAGCCGATGCATTGGATCGATCGCGTCCCATGCGCAGTGCTGGGTCGCCAGCCAGTCACAACAAAGAGCTCCTGCTGGTGCGCAGACCTCTGCGCCCACTTGCTGGCCCCTCTCCATTGGGCAACTGGGCTGCGAGTTTGCGCAGTGGCGGGCCAAATTCAAACAAGTTGCTGGGCGCCAGTGGCCACCTTAGAGTGGGGCCGGCGGGCGCATTATAGGCTGGCTGGAGTGCGGCCGGTTGCGCGTGCGGGCAACGCGCGCCGCGCGTTCACTGGGGCCTGCCAGCCTGCAGGCAGAGAGCGCGCGGCTCTGCCGGCGGCCAATTGACTGCGCGCACACTTCGATCAACTTTGCTCTGACGCGCGAAGTGTGCCCGCCGGTGCTGGTCCTGCGTCACCAGAGCTGCGAGCGCGCGCTTCTTGGGCCCCAAACGGGCAGCTGATCGTCAGTGTGACTGCGTTGGCCAGTCTGCAGGCTGCAGACAGTCTGCAGCAGACTGCAGGCCCTAAGGAAAGCAGAGCACGCAAACGGCTGCTCGAAACAAACACAAACTGCCACCGGCCACTTGCCCCGAAGAGAAGCCCATCTTGGATGCTGGCCCGCAGCAACACATTTGTCTGGCCGCGCTCAGCTGCCGCCCAGACAAATGGCGCGCATGGCAGCCATCCTAATTCCCGCCCGCCGAGTCAATAACACTTTGTTTGGCCCCAAATGCCTCCGCCTCTGGAGCGGCGCGCCGAACAAGTTGGCGCAGACAAGCCCAAGACAGAGACCGACTCCAATTGGGGCCCCTCGAGCTGCAACTTTGCTGCGAGTTGGCAGCAAAGCAGTTTTGCAACTTGCGTCCAGCAGAACGGTGACACAAAACAATGGCGAGAGAGAAGGGCCGAAAAGAAAGGCGGAGAAGAAAGGTAGAAAAAAGGTAGAAAAAAGGTGGAAAAGGTGGAGAAATTACTGCCACCAGATCTGCGCCATTTTGCGTCATTTGTTGGCCTCCATTATGCAGCGGCGGGCGCGCATCCAGCAGCTCCGCGAGACACACTGCCAGCGACCCACCAGGCACAGTCTCTATTATTAATTATCTTCATTCAGACGGCGGCCATTCAGCTGGCCTGTCGCTTGGAGGGGCAGCCCGGCGATGTTTGGGGCCCGTTTGAAAGTTTAAAAAGCGCAAACCGAGCTCGCAAGTGGGCCTGAGCTCCAGGCGCCAGGAGGGCCGCTCTCTGTCTCTGTGGCTCTCTGTCTCTGGCTCTCAGTCTCTCTGGCTCTGTCGCGGTTGGGCGAGCGCGGGCGCAATCAGCATTAGTCGCCGCCGGCCCGGTGGGCAAACCGGACGGTGTGGGCGGCCCTTAGGAGCCCCGAGGAGCGCCCTCTCGGCAGCGTGGGCGAGCCGGCCCAGTGGAGGCCACAAACAACCAGACCAGATGCTCCGGCGCGACTCCTGGTCTGCCGGCGGCGCGCGGAGGTGGAGGAGTTGGAGAAGGCCTCCTTGCGGGCCAGCCGGGCCAGATTAAAAAGGGCTCCAGATAATTGTCGCCAGGATGGGGCGGCTGCAAAATGAAGGCGAGCCAATCAGTGAGGGAGGAAAAAACAGCTGTGCGCGAGATGCTGCCTGCAAGTGTGTGTGTTCTTTGCCATGCGCTGCGCGTCTGCGTGCAAGCCGCCCGAGCAGTGCGAGTCGCACAGTGCGCGCCGAACTGGCCCCCATCCTTAGGCTCGGCCGAGGAGAGTCTTCGGGCCAGCGCCGCTCGGCCAACACAAGAGGCGGCCCGCGACAAGTGACCGCCGGCAAACCTTGGGATCAATATTCCAGACTGCCCCTCGGCCAGCGCTCGATTTATTTATTTAACTAAGCCCGCAAATTTCCCCCTCTGTGTACCCACTGTTTGGCCACTGTGAGAGCTGTACGCAGTGAGCGGCCCCCAAGCGCCAGCCAGTGCTCCTAACCAGCCGGAAAGGGCGCCCACTTTCCAGGAGGCGCCAAATCTTGGGCTCGCTTTAAAGCGATCGGATCATTTGGGCGTTGGGCGAGCGCAAACTCCAGCGCCTGTTATAAATTGCATGCTGTCCTCTGGCCGGCGAGCAACGCGATGAGTGGCCGATGATTAGGACGCGGCCGCAGCTGACCAGCGGCGGCGACAAGTTGCCTCAGAGGCGCCCCAGCAACTAGGCGCGACAACAATGCAGCCCCACGCCAGACACGCACTCCGTTCCAAGTTCCGGCCCAGAGAGAGAGAGAGAGAGCCAGAATTCCTCCGAGATGTTCTGCTGGTGTTTGAGCCGTGTGGGCCGCTGGGGCCACTGGTGTGCCGCGGGGCCCGCGCCTAAGAGCAAGGCGCTGGCATGAGAGGGGCCAGTTTTTTCGCCCGTTTTTTCTCTCTGTGTCTCTGTTGCGGCGCCACACGTTGCACAAATCCCCAGTGGCCGCCCGCTGGACAACGGACGCTGGACGCTGGACGGCAGAGCAGTGGACGCTGGCGGCCAGATGACTAAGTGCGCGTTCTCCTTCTGGCTTCAGACTCGCCGCCCAGTCGGCCCAGTGCGCCCAGTGGACTCCTCTGAGGAAGCCGGAAACCATTGGGGACACAGTTCTCGGCCGGACAGAAGGCCGAAAGAATGGGCTAAATGAAGGGGCGCACTTGGGCTCCACTTTTGGCGCCTGGCTCACCGGAGGGCGCGCAGCAGTGGCCTCGAGTGGCGCAAAAGTGGTGGTGGCCTGTGCACAATTTGCCAGCTGCTGATTGAAATGTGCTCAAGTCTCAAGGAGGCCCAACTGGAAACACTTGTAAAATCATCAATAATCACGTGTTCGCTTCTCGGGCTCTCATTCTCTCTCTTCGGTTGCAGAGGAACCGAAGAGTGTCCACCAGCTTGAGACAGCCGCACGCAACGAGGGCCACACTAGTTCTGCAGCACAACAGAGGCCCAACAAGATTTCTGCCCAATGTTGACTCTGCTCTCTCACACGCAGCCTCTTGTGCAACTGGGTTGTGCAACTCTTGCCCGACCATGTTTGTCTGCCTGCCGGCCACAATCACTCCGCCTCAATGGGACGAATTTCTGTCACGTCTCCTCATTGTGACCCATCGATAGCTCTCATAGTTCGACATTGATTCGGCATTGCAAACCACTGGAACTAGTCATTCAAAACTGACCAACAACAGCGCCATGCATACGCCGCTGCCATAATCAAAACACTCTTCAATATCCGTGGAAACTTCTGTGGAATGTAGAGCCAAATTCACACTCGTTTGTGGTGGCTTCATGGACACGTTTTGTGTGCCAGTCTTGACTGGTCACGAGGTCTGGAGGGAGTAGAATACTTGCCCGATTTGTCTATTGCTTCTGCTCGCTGCCCAGACTGAACATGACTCCACTCAGTCTGAGGCTGTACTTCGGCAGCGAGCGTCTGCATCACTAGGCACAGCGATTCGAGCAGGTCCATCTTGGCAACTGTTAGATACCATAACCAAGAATGTAAAAGGGCGTCTGTCAGACGATTGTAGACATCAGAGAGCCTACCGGGGGAGGCATGAGAGTCTCATGATGAGACACTGTGTCTGGCAAATGCAGCTTTGAGTGACAGGATTTCGCGCGCAACTGCATGAGCAAGAGGAAAATAATGTGCACACTACGCGACAAAATTAAAGTGTACAAGAGGGGATGCGCGTAGAAGCAAGGAGAGACTTTAGATTGGACAGGACTCCACTTTTCTCGCAGGATAGACCGGCGCTTTTGGTACGGTGTCCCACTATGCCGAGTGTTATTCCATGGCTGCGCGCGCAAATTTTGTACACTTTAATTTTGTCGCGTAGTGCACATGCGATAGTTTGAAGCGGGCACGTGTTTGCCTCTGCGGACACAATCACAGTGGTGTTTCCATTTTTCCGGCAACGCCAACCTCTTTCCATTGCATCATACTCCATTTTTTTATTCTGGTGATATATTTCAATCCACAATTAGCATCATGACCTAGTTCGATATTCCCTTTTCACTTGCCACATAGGAGACCCAGGCGTCCACAAACCAGTTATGGGCAAGGAACAATATCGAGCCAACAAAGTTGGCATGAAGATTGACAAATTGTCATTCGCCATCAGTGACTCCCTCCATCTGAGAAGACAGAGCCTTATACAATGTACCAATCAACGCTTCTACGAAGATTCTAGTCTAAATCAACAGTCCAACCTACAGCCAGGAAGTAGTGGCCCCTTAGGTGGCCCACAAAGGGCTAAGATTGGTGGTAAAGCCTCGATTGTCAAGAATGGTGTCTTGGATCTCGCATTAGGAACTAGTACAACGTCAAACGCTTGTAAAACATGTAATCAAAGGTTAGCCAGCTGTATTGGACACTTCGGCCATATTGAGCTCCCCTTTCCCTGTTACCATGTCGGTTATTTTAGGTTTATACTGCTCACATTGAGCGCAATTTGCCGCCGATGCGCCAGACTACTTTTACCTATCAATAAGAGAAACGATTACCTAGGACGAGTCATCAAGGCAAAGGGTTCATATTTAGAAAGGAAAGCCTTACATGAGCAAATAATTAAACTATGTAAGAAACAAAAAACCTGCCCCTACTGTGGTACTTTCAATGGTCAGATAAAGAAGACTGGATGTTATAAAATTTTAAGCCAAAACATTCCCATTAAGCCAAAGACTAAAAGTATGACTGTGAGCTTCTCAAAGGAGCACATGCAACAAATATCTAATTTCAAAAGTATCATCGGATCAAACCCGGAGATTGAAGAGCTCCTAGAGAGACAGACACACGAACTCTTGGACCCGATCACAGTTCTTGACCTGTTCAAGCGCATACCTGAACGTGATTTGCCATTTTTACTTATAAGCGACGCTCGACCTGAGGACTTCATCTTAACCAGGATACCTGTGCCTCCTTCATGCATAAGACCCACAGTTATAAGCGATGAGAACACCAACGAAGATGACCTAACCATACTGCTCAGTGAGGTCATCCAACTTGCGGCCAATATCGAAAAGCGCTGCACCTCAGGTGCTATCCCGTCACTGCTGATAGAAGCATGGGATTTTGTCCAGTTGACAATTGCGCTCTACATAAATAGTGAAACCTCCGGCATACCCGTACAGAATAGACCCAAGAAAGCCATAAGAGGCCTAGTCCAAAGGCTCAAAGGAAAACATGGACGCTTCAGAGGAAATCTAAGTGGAAAACGGGTTGACTTTTCTAGTCGCAGTGTGATCAGTCCGAACCCAATGTTGGCCATAGACCAAGTTGGTGTCCCAAAACATGTTGCCAAGCTGCTGACTTATCCGGAGAGAGTGACAGAACACAATCTAAAGATGATGCAAATTTTCGTCAAGAATGGTCCAAAACAATATCCAGGCGCTAACTATATTCTTGATGCATCTGGCAATAAGAAGTTCCTCATGTACGGTAATAGAGAATGGCTTGCCAACCATTTGAAACCCGGTGATGTGGTTGAAAGGCACATGATAGATGGCGATTGTGTTCTATTTAATAGGCAACCGTCTTTGCACAAGTTGAGTATCATGTGCCACAAAGCCAAGATTCACGACAACAAGACTTTGCAGTTCAATGAGTGTGTCTGCACTCCATACAATGCAGATTTCGATGGTGATGAAATGAATTTGCACTTGTTGCAGACAGAGGAGGCTAAAGCGGAGGCGGCAATACTCATGGGCACTAAGAGCAACATAATAACGCCAAGAAATGGCGAGCCGTTGATTGCAGCAATTCAGGATTTTATAACGGGTGCCTTCCTGCTGACCCGTAAGGATGTTTTCTTCGATAGAGCCGAGGCGCAACAGATTGTGTCGTCAATGTTGGCTAGCGTGGACAATAATATACCAATATCATTTCCTCCACCTTGCATATTGAAGCCTCGAGCTCTGTGGTCGGGCAAACAAATCTTCAGTCTAATCATGAGACCTTCTCATAGTTACAAAGTGCTCCTCAACACACGCTGCAAGACAAGAAATTATTCAGGTAAAGGCGATGACATGTGCAATCACGATGGCTTCGTTGTGATACGTAATAGTGAACTTTTGTGTGGGCAAGTTGACAAATCAATCCTAGGCTCTGGCTCGAAGAGTAACGTTTTCTATCTAATGCTGCGAGACTTCAATGGAGACGATGCGGGAGACGCCCTAAGCAGATTAGCCAGGACAATAAGTAATTATATCGCCCACAGAGGTTTCAGCCTAGGTATTGACGACGTGACACCCACAGAAAGTCTAGAGAGTGAAAAGTCGTCTCTATTGTCCAACGGTTATGCGAATGTGAATCAAAAGATTTCGGAAGAAAAACAAGGTCGTCTAGAGGCAGAGGCTGGAATGAGTCGAGCCGCAACTTTGGAGGCAATCATCTTGAAGGAGCTCTCATCAATTCGAGAAGCCGCCGGAAAGTCGTGTAAGAGCGAGCTCCTGCCGAGCAATCCTGCCCTCATTATGGCCCAATGTGGATCAAAAGGATCTCTGATCAATGTTTCCCAGATGGTCGCCTGTGTCGGTCAGCAGGCCATCAGAGGCCAACGAGTGTGTGACGGTTACAACGGTAGAAGTTTGCCCCATTTCGACTACGGAGACAAATCGCCCATAGCTAAGGGTTTCGTCTCAAACAGTTTCTTCTCAGGACTTACAACGGTGGAGTTTTTCTTCCACACAATGGCTGGACGTGAGGGTTTGCTCGACACGGCGGTGAAGACGGCCGAAACTGGTTACATGCAACGACGTCTCGTCAAGGCTCTCGAGGATGTTGTGTCGCATTATGATGGATCAGTTAGGAACTCGTACGGCGAGGTTGTGCAGCTCGTTTATGGCGATGATGGTATGGATCCGGCCGAGATTGACTCAGCTAGCAAATACAGTAGATTTCCAATTGACATATATCACTTGTTGCAGCACTCGCTAGCTGCAGTTCCATCGAGGAACGAAATCTCACTGACTGTATCAGCTGCCGAGAATCTAGTCGATTCTGTCACTTCGAAATGGAGCTCATCAATAGAGGAAGAGTTCAAGAGTGACCTTAAACGATTGATAACCGAATATATGACTGCCTACAAAGAGAGTTTCAATCGTAGACGAACCACCAGAATGTGTCCCACAAATGAGCTCACCCGAATAACAGCATCTCAGCTAAACTATTTTTTGAATTTAGCTTGGCAAAAGTACAACAGATCTCGAGTGGAGCCAGGCACTGCAGTGGGCGCCATTTGCGCTCAGAGTGTTGGCGAACCAGCCACCCAAATGACATTGAAGACCTTCCACTTTGCTGGCGTTGCTTCCATGAACATCACCCAAGGAGTGCCCAGAATAAAGGAGCTCATCAATGCAAATGCAACAGTTTCGACTCCAATAATTAGGGTCGATCTGTTGGATCCATTCGATGCCGAACTTGCAAGGAGGACCAAGATGAGACTGGAGCTAACAACTTTGGGCCAAATTTGTAGGTGTATGCGCGAGGTGTTTGAGCCAGACTTTTGCTACGTCGAGATAGAGTTGGACCTCAAGAGAATCCGTCTGCTTAGGTTGGACATTGATCTCGATGAGATTGCTTCAATGATAGCGACCAAATTCAAGATAGGCCACGATAGGTTTAGGCGCGCCTACGACGCCACAACGAAACGAGAACGTCGCGACATATTACAAATAGATGTGGGCGGAGATCATCTGGCTTCGTCATGGCATTTGCGCGAGTCTCTCGTCAAGTTGCCAATTAAGGGAATATCCTCAGTGAAGCGAGCCATGATGAGAACAAGGTCCGACGATAAAACTGGGCGTGACATTTATTATATTGTCATTGAGGGCGAAGGTTTGCGTGATATAATGGCCACCTATGGGGTTTCGTTTCAGACTAGCTACTCGAACAATGTGATTGAGGTGGCCCAAACGCTTGGGATTGAGGCGGCGCGCGAGGTTATCATCCGCGAGATCCAGGAAACCATGTCTGGCCACGGAATCGGCATTGATGAGCGCCATTTGAAGTTGCTCGCTGACAACATGACCTACAAGGGTAAAGTGTTGGGCTACACTAGGCACGGTATGTCCAAGATGAAAGAGTCGGCCCTCATGTTGGCCTCCTTCGAGCGGACAGCCGACCATCTATTTGAGGCGGCCTATTACGGTCAGAAGGACCCAATTTCCGGCGTATCGGAGTCCATCATCTCTGGAACTCCCATACGTTTGGGGACAGGTTTTTTCGATCTCCTCTACAGGCCAGTGTCGAAATTTTCATCCGAAAAGTCGCATGGCCAGCCGTTAGTGAACAGCGACACCATGAGTGAGACAAATGGTACTGGCCAGCAGGCTAGGCAGCAGCAGCAGCAACAGACATTGAAGCGCCCTAATGAGAGCAGTGAGTTTTCCTTAAACTGGTAGACAGCACAACGAATCTCGGAGGCTAACAAATTGAATTTTAGGCTAGTAGTATTATAATTATATAATAGAATAAAATAAAAAATAAATCTATCTGGCTCACCATAGTTTATATTTGGGGATGCCTCCTATTGAGGTGTGGCTGTTATATCGCTATTCTGGTATACTTGTTCATTTTGCAATAGCCAATCGAGAGGCCGGTTGTGATGAGTTGCAGGAGCACAAGCGAGAGAGATAGTCCGCCCATGACTCCGCCCCTAATTTCTAGATACCTTCTGAGCATCTCGCCGCAACTGCGATAATTGATATTGTTGGTCAGTATGTTGCTGCACGATTGCGGCACTGGCAGTTTCATGTTCTTATAATCGACGAAGGATTCTGCTCCACAGCATTGGAGTTTCAGTTGGATTAGGTCGAGAAAGTTTCTTGATTTGGCGGAATATTCCATAACTTCGATATGGTACTTGAGCTCGTAGGCGAGTTCCGCTTGAAGACGGTCGCCGCCCGGCAAACGCCAGACCAGCACGATCAGTGTGATTTCGCAGATGATTGCAACAATTGCAAGAAAGGTGTGCTGGTGATGCGGAAAAAGGGGCAAAATTTGTTTGCGTGTTCGAGACAACCACAAAAGTAAAGTCCAGTGGCCAATGGGTGGGGTTCCATAATTGAAGGATGTTTCATAGTTGGTTAGTTCATAATTGGTTAGTTTGGATTCTTTGGAGTGTTTGCCTCAAAACTATGGACTAATGATTTCTCCTAATGCTCAATACTTACAATACCAAACAGCAGCCGACTGTCTAGGAGCGCGCCCATGCAGCCGACCACAGAGATCAGGAAGAGCAAACAACCGGCCGCCATGCCAAAGTAGCAGCTCCAATAGTAGCGCTCAATTGATAGATTCTCGGCGTAAACCCACAGGCCCGAGTCGCTGCGAACCCAAAGCGACATGGCCAACAGGAGCACACCAAGACTCTGTCGAGGTTGGTTGCAAGGTTGGAGACAGTGTGTGGAGATTTTCGTTTAGTTAGAGAAATGTCGATGTTGTCAATTTCAATTTCAATGCAAAATATAGGAGACCAGAGAGTGCCTCTCGTGGATGAATGTGAGAGGGAAAGTTTATCTTCAAGACACTTACGAATGTGAGAAAGTTTAGGCCGAACAAAAGAAATTTGGCAAAATGCGCCGATTCGAGCTTCTTCTCCATCAAAATGGCAGACATCTTGCAGTCTTCATTCAATTATTTCACTTCTTACTTGATTAAATAATGCACTCTTTCCTCTTGTCTGGCTTGCCGCTTCCAGTTGTCTTTGCTCATATGATACAAATTGGATCTAGTTGCGTCCGCAAATGGGAAATACAGTCTCTTCCAACAATTTTGATTTATCTGTCCACTTTAGCATAGGTTTGATGCAGGTAATTTGTCAGCATCTTGAGAGGCTAATTGGATCTGATGAAACGGGTTGGAATATGTTAATGTGAAGAGTGGGCACGA
>Ga0058701_10000017_pt1 | contig 118446 bp, 86 predicted proteins | sample AgamicOrMae_FD_97039 | JGI IMG/M metagenome (GOLD analysis project Ga0058701, IMG submission 97039) | Agave microbial communities from Guanajuato, Mexico - Or.Ma.e | ecosystem: Host-associated > Plants > Phyllosphere > Phylloplane/Leaf | place: Guanajuato, Mexico | collected 2012-06-04
GAGAAGGGACGGAAATAGCATGGATGGAAATTTTGCTCGATGGCTAATCTCTGATTTGTTGTTGTGCTTGTATGCTCAGTCTGTGTGGAACACATACTGCACACTCTCACACATAAAAACTCCCTCTCACTCATTCTCTTCCTGTCTGATTTGTAATCTGTGGCCGTTGGCTCAGATTAGACCAGGGCCGGTCCTAAGCGGGCCGGCAAAAGATTACTCAACCGCCCAAAAGGCCTATACTCTGGGCCCCCGCCACTGTTGGTGTGCAATTTTTGCAAGCACACGCACTTGAGTGAAGTCGATCATGAAATGAAAAGCACCACTCCACTAGCACATCCTTCCTGGGCCCAGATTTCAGCCTGATCTTTCCTCGTGATCTGGACCTCTCCAACAACGCCCGCTCACTCTTTAGCCACGATGGAATACAACAACAACAACAATAATAATAATGTTAATATCATACGTACGCCAAGTCTGAATTTGCTGCCGCTCTTGTTGTCATTGTGCCGCTCAAGCCACTTCCGCCATCGTCGCCTCCAAATTGGCTCCCCAGTGCTGCAACCCCAACGTCGACGCTTGTGGCCGACGCCGCCAACTTAGATCTCGCCGTGAACGAGGCTCGCCGGGACACTTGGCTACGCCGCCGACGCTCTGTTATGCAACCGCTTTCTTTATTCGCCGCAGTTTCCCTTGATTCTTGTGGGCTCTTATCTTGGATGGATGATCCTTTGTGGATCCGATCAAAATTGCAACTGCCAGCGCCTGCTTGCCCAGCCATGCCACGATGCTTGTCTACTCGCTCGTCCGCGTTGTCATCATAGTTGTCCTGGTGGTTGTTGATTCCATCGACGGCCCCCCGACCACTATCATTGGTGCCTCCATGGTCTCCAGTTGGGAGCCCACCAACTACAACTTCATCTACACCACATCTGCATCCACATTCATTGCCACCCCGACAAAGGCCCATGCCAGAGATCAGCGGAGTGTCTGAGGCAAAACTGTCGCGTTGTCTGCGTCCCGCCGTGACCATTTTCTGCTGCTTTGCGTCCTCCAAATCGGCCGATAGATCTTCTCTGAGATGAACTCGATGCTGCAGATTAACAATATCATTCCCACAATTGGCACCCCCACTGAGGCCATGAAGGGAGCGTTGCTGGGGCGGCGAAGCGATGCGAATTTTGATCGAATGGCCCTTCTCATCGGTAAGAATTCGGGTCGTTGTTGTGGGTATTAGTTGGTGCTGGTTTGGATCAATCAGTGGAGAGTGGGTGAAGTAAATGCCATTGTTGCTATTTATATTGGCCCCATTGAGTCTGTCAGTGGGTCCAGTTTCAGACTGTTGACAATGAAGATGGTGCCGTTGCTTGTGAAGTTCGGAATAGTCTTCCGAATGACTTGCTAGATTGGATTCATTGACCAATGTTGTCTGATTGCTTGGGCTCGCTTGTAGATGTCGCCTCTGAGTTTGCGCTCTAATTGTTGGCTCGAGCACCAGAGTGGAATCTTTGCTCTTGCCAAAGATGATCGGGTGCTGGCCAGTGCCTTGGATTTGAGGTTGACATTATAAACAATTTGTCCATGTCCGTCATTTTGTTTTTCGTATATTATTATGACAGATTTTATTTGGTGAAATTCGCCAGTTCGATTGGGGCAGGCGGCCGGTTGAGGGCGAGCGAACCGGGACGAAGGGCGCGCAATTCAAACATTAGCGAACGTCCATTGTTTGTGCAATAATTTGCATATAGGACAGGAATGTTTGCCGCCAAGACGACGACGATTGCGAGAGAGCAATAGTTAGTGGCTTAGTTTGGCTTTCAAATTCAATGGACAGTTTACTCACATGTTGATTTGGGCCGTTCGGAGTGTTCTCGCGTCAAGAAATTCTGGCTCATCAGAAGTTGCCATCGAAAGGGCGCCGGCAGGCAAACATTGCTCGTTAGCAACCATTTGGTTTCTCAATCTTGACTCAGTGCCAATTTGTTGCAGCACATTGGCCAACTTGACCATGGGCAGAATATTCTTCGCCTTATTCCACCAACCGTTTGGCTGTGAACCTTTGGGAGGACAAGCTTCCCCCTCGGAGCTGCCATTTTCCTCCAAACTCTCGCCCTCTCTCTCACCGTCACTTCTCTCTAGTGGTTGAGCATACTTCTGTAAATCCTCTGGAATGTCCAGCGCAAACTCTGCCGACTTTCCCCCACTCGTATCACTCAAATTTGAACCATCATCCTTTTCACTATAACTATTAGATCTAACTTTTTCCGCGAATTTTTCATCTATAACTTTCTCTGCTTCTGGCTGTGAAATTAGCGCGCCTCCTTGAGGTGGAGGATTATTTTCTGCACTTGCTGCCTTTGCTGCAAAATGAGGCTGATTTTTATTATCATCTTGAAGAATTGTTTCCCCGCCAAATTGCTGCTGATTCTGATGAGCCGACTTGCTTTCATTTGTCTCCATCTCGGACGCCACTCCATCATTTGGACTAACACTAAGGGAGGAGTTTCTCTTAGTCTGGGTGATATATTGGTCAGGATGAGAGTATTTCGGAGTCTTACCATAATCGAGTTGCTCTGCATGTGAGCCAATGGCCTCTTTTTCCTCGTCAATCGAACAGGAGCAATTCCAGCACTTTTGTCTCATTTTACACTCCCTTTTCACTGAGTCTGGCGTCTGTCTCCTTTGCTCGAGTCGAGTTTCCATCTGCAAATCGGCACTGCCCCTAAACTGTCTCTCCTGTCTCATGGAGCAGCTCCTGCAAAGTGAACGAGACCTACTCCTCGGACATGCTCCCTTGCCAGGCGTTCCATCCGAGCCGAACCTTTTGGTGAAATTTCTCACAAACAAAACCAAGGAATACACCACAATGACGCTCAGAACTGCGCCCAGCACGAAGGTGACGCCTGCTCGTGCCCATTCGTGGCCATTGGTCAGTTTGTTTTTGCATTTCGATTGCAAGATTGGATTAGTTTGGGAATAGAAGTTGAATGAAAAAGTAGAAAACTTGAAACACCTGTTGATTGGCAGAGATAATCCTCGAGAGAAGGAGATTTTTGTGGAGCAGCAAGCCACCCAATAGATGGCAAGCTGCCCACTTGCTTGGATGCTTACCCGAACTTGAGGCGAGCAAATGGGCAAGAGTTTGTTGTTGTTGTTGCAGCTGGTTTGTGTGCAGGTTATTTGGCTCGATCATGGTTTCCATTACTGCCCTTTGGGTGCTTCTTTCTCAGACTGGACGCCGCTCACTGTTCGACTGGCCGGAAGGTGTTTGGATGGAGATGGCCAGTGAAACAATGAGGATAATTTGGGATGATTTGGGAGACTGTATGAGTGGGCGGCGAGTGGAAATTTGGGATGAAAATTTTCTGGCCCTTCAGATGCACGTCATGCCAGTGTGTGTGTGCGCGTTGTGTTCGTTTGCCGAGTTGCAGAGTAGCGCGTTGAACGAGTGTTGAACGAGCCTTCTCACATACACTCTCACTGCTGTCTCTCGCTGCTTGAGGCTTCAGGTCGGCCGCTTGGCCAAACAATTGCACCGGCCCCAACGAGCTAGGCACGAGCTTGGGAGGCTTTTTGTCTTATTTGCGCGACGACGATTTGTGCAAACACGATTAATAGACATTGGGAACGAGCGATCGACTCGGCCGGTGGACTAACAATTGGAGTCACATGGACAAACACTGAGAGCCAGCTGATAGGTGCGCTTGAACTTGGGGCGCGCCTCCTTTGCATGACTCTGCCGCCGGGAGACTGTCGCTGGAGCTTTCCACTGGCTCGCCACGCATTCCCCAGAGGTCTGTGCAAGCAGTCGTCGCAACTGTCACTCCGTTCAGGCGGCTTGTTCAGTGGCCCAAAGTGGAGCCCCAAAGGAGAGGACGAAGAGGCGCTCTGAAAGGGCCTTTGAGTGCAGCATCGAGCTCGCAGCTCGATGCAGCTGGCTCGCCGTCGAGCTCACGCCATGGGCTAGCGATAGAGCTCGTCTGATTCTATTCATAGTTACTCGGGCCACGAAATGTTCCGATGATTGAGGGGCGCTCAATTGTTGAGCCGTCTCAACAGGCGGCGCCCCAACCGGTTTTGGAAACAGTTTTTCGGCAAGCTGGCGAGTTGCTTTGTGGCCGGACCTTGTGGGCCGCTTTTTGCCACCCTTTTGAGTAAAGTTTGGGCTTGGGAAAGTTGGCGAAAAGTTCGTTCAACTTAATTGGGTCAATATTTAACTTCTGGCCGCATGCACAACAACAACAGTTGGCGGCGGGAGCTCATCTGCGGCCAAGCAAGCGGGCGGCAAAGCGCACACTATACACAGCACAGTATACGCAGCGCGCAGGGCAGACATTCGCAATGCTAGACACACACAGTCTGCGACTGGTTGGGATTTGCTTTATATATACACAGAGAGGAAAGTATGTATAAAGTTGTGTGTGTGTATTGGCGGCTCGTTGGGCCAAAGAAGCGCAGATTATGGGAGGATATGCAATTGAGATTGCTGGTCTTGTTCTGCGCTCGTCCTTTGGAGCTTCTCGTGGCTCAGCTCCGGTTGGATGTGGCGCGAAGGAGGCCAAACAAAAGGAGGAAAAAAGTGCAAGAATTGCCTCTTCCTGGTGGCTTTTCTTGCAAAAATTTCAGCGGCGAGAGAATGCCCACTGCTCGAGCACTGAGGAGCAGCCAGTTTGAGCTAAGGAGAAGGAAGAGTCGCAGAGTGAGGCAGGCGAAGAGGCGCGCGGCCACCTTGAGCAAACAGAGACTGATTGTGGTTGCAGTTTGAGAAGCGAAAAGGGGCCGACGAGATAAGTTGGCCGCACGTCGTCTTGTCTAAACATTTCTCGTCCATTTCTTGTGCAGGATTTCTTGTGCCGGGCTCCACCAAGTGCATGTTTGCACAAGCACAAAAGAGCCAGTCTTCTCTTAGTTGCTCTTGGGCCTTTTGGCAGCCTTTGGGCGCCTGCAGAGAGCCAAGTCTCTGCACTGCTTCGACAGTGTTCGGCTGAGCTCTGGAGCCGAGCAGAGAGGCAAAACAAAACGGACGTTCGGGACTGGCTCCACTTGGACTGCATTGCACAATGGGAGACTTGCAGAGAGTCAGCAAGCACCAAGCTCTGGCCGCAGCCGCCGGACAGCTGGCACAGCTGAGCGCCAATTTCGTGGAGTTTCGGCGTTTTGGCTAAGAGGCGACGTGTTGCCCTTCCGGGAGAACTGCGGGGGGTCTGAGTTGGTTGGTTGGTTGGTTGGAAGAGAGGCGGTTAGAAGTGAGCAAAAGTGGGCGTTGTTGGGGGCCCATTTGGAGCAATCAATTAGTGGCCAATTTGCATGGGGCGAAGTTTGAGTGGGCGCGTGTTGGCCGCAGACTGTGTGCGGCGTGTGCCAGAGACAGTCTGCGGGCTGTGCGCGCCCCTTCGAGCAACGCTCATTGGCAGCCAAAAGGGCGCACACGTGCCCCTTTTAGTGCGTGTAGTGCGCGCACTGAAAGCGGGCGGCTAATAAAAATGCAAAAATGAATCATCGCCAAAGTTGTTCGGCAACTTTGGGCCACCAGTCAGCCAGTTTCTGGCCAGTTTCTAGCCATCCGGTCCAGCCGAACAGACAGACAGACAGACAGACAGACGGATGGAGTGCCGGCGATGGCGACGAATCAATCAGTGGGCGAGAGAGAGTGGCACAATTGGGCCCTTTTGTCGAGTGGAGTTGGGGGGCGTTTGGGGCGCCAATTGGGCGCGAGAAGTGCAGAGGCAGAGGCGAGACTGTGTGGGGGAAACAGTTTGGGGCCAGCAACTGGCTCTGGTCTGTCCAGCGAGGGGCCAACGAGGCGCTGGAGGCCGAATTTTGGCGAGAGGCGAAAATTTGGGATTGAATTTTCACTTGGACAGAGCGCACACACAATTGGGCCCCCCAATTGGTCGGTTGTCGCTCCTAGTTGCTGGCTGCGAGCGGCCACTTTTAATTCCCACTGGTGCTCAATGGTGGCGGCCAGAAGGGCGAAAAAGACTGCCAGGCTGAGGGGCGCCCATTGAGCAGCAGAGAGCGAGAAGTGAGCGACGCGCGTGGGGCCTCGAAGGGCGCCTGTTGGGGCCAAATGGAATTCATAACTGCGCCAGACGAGCAGTCCAGCGAGAGAGAGAAGGACGCGTGAAGCGTAAGCGATTCAAATTAATCATGAATGCGGCTTGGCTGCTTGTGTGCAGCTTTCCTGCAGCTTGTGTGTGCTCTTCTTTGGAGCCCAAACGAAGTGGCCAACTTTGAGCCGCGTTCAAAGTGGCCCCAAAGCCAAGTGCTAGTCGTCGGCCTGGATTATAACTCGCCATTATAACTATTTTCGCCCTCATCCACTCTGCTCCATTTTTTATCCTGCGTGTACTTTTTATCTTTTTTCATTCCAATCCTCACTGCTTCTCGCCACTTCTGCAAGAAGTTGCCCACCCTCAAACGGCTGCCCCTTGAGAGGCCGCGCAAATTGGCCCCAGTCTCTGTCTCGAGCAACTCACTGCGGCCAACCTGAGCGCCCAAATGCCCAAATTTGCACCTAAGCACTTCGCTTCTTTGCCTGCTCGAAGAAGAAGAAGAAAAACCAGAAAACCAGAAAGAGCGAAAAGTGGAGAAGCAAAACTGGAGACTGTCTGGCTCACAAATGGCCACCGTTTGGCCCATTTTGCCCATTTTGCGGCCCAATGAGCAACGATTGAATTGCGGCGAATTGTGCAACCATTAGCCCTTCTTGCTGGCTCTTTTTTCGCTTAACCAAAGCCAAAACTGAAGCCACCAACTCGGCTCATTTGACTCCTAGCTTCTCGCTTTTCGCTCCCTCCTTCTCGCCTTTCTTTCCTCTCGCTTCCAACTGCTCCAAACTGCCTCCAACTGTTCGCCCAAGTGCATTCTTCCCCGTCCAGCAGAGACACTCTGGAGCCTCTTTTTCCTCCTCTATGGCGTCTCTTTGAACGCAACCAACGAGCCACAGGGCCCAATCAGACGGGCGCAAATGATTGATTGAGCTCGCACTTCATTGAACACTTTTGGGGCCGTCTTTGGCCCATTGGCCCCGAGGAAGCAAAGTGAGCAAGGCGGCGGGCAAACATTGTTGTCCTCTGGCATTGTTGGCCTCACTTTGCGGTCGTTTGTGCGCACTTTTGGGCCAAGTTTAGGGCGCAAAATGCTTCCAAAATGGGCCCAAAAATCAGGTAAGAAAGTGGAGAGTGTGTGCGAGATGCGCGCAGAATGCACGCCAAATAAGCTCACTCGAGCCAGAGCTAAGCTTCGGCGTTGGAGACTTGCGCACACTGCTCGCTGCTCAGTGCGCGTTTCGTGTTACTCCAATGGGCACACACTGCACACACTGCACACTGCACACTAGGCCGCCCCACTCGGCCCGTGCAACTGACAATGCGACACAGTTCTCGGGCTAATTGAGTCGTTTGCAAAGCCACCCCCAAAGAGCGGCCAAAACAAAACTGGGCCCCACTTAGTCGAGCAGAACCGGTGGGTCCAATTTGATTAATAACTGGCCGCCGTGGAGAAGAGGAGCGGCCAAGAGCGGCCAAGAGCAGCCAAGAGAGAGCTTGAGTGTTGCAGACAGTGTGTGGGACTGCCAGCAGAGAGCAAAGTAAATGCTCCACTAACCAGATTAATTGGCAGCCATTGTTGTTTGCCTCCAGCCGCCCGACGAGCTGCTGGCCCACTTGGCCAGCTCGGCCAAGTTCCGCTCCTAAGGGCTCCCATTGGCCGCTTCTTCTCCGGCCGCCTGCCATTTGCATACTCAATTTGTCCGCTTTTTCCACTTGAACTTGGCCCTCCGCTTTGCTCTTCCTCCTCCCTCAACTTTGTTCCTCCTCGAGACTGTCTCTCTCTCTTGCTCGCTTTCCGCCACTCGACCCACTTGGGCCCCCTCGAACTGCCCGTTTCCTGGGGGCCAAAACTTAATCTCTAATCATTGGGCGTGGGGAGAAGTAGACGCGAAGTGGCCGCCCTTCCAGAGCTAGTCTGCGGGAGGTGGCCCAGAAGGAGGAGGCGAGGAATTAATTACTTGAGGCGCGCGTCAATCGGGCGACAAGTGTGCTCCGATTGGGCGCCGGAAACTGGAGCTGAACTGGGGGCGACCAATGCGTGTGGGCGCCAGATCGAGAGTGTGTCCGATTTGGGCCAGTCTGCGGCCAATTGTGTGCTGCAGACTAGCTGCCGCAGACTGACTGCGGCGGACTAGCTGCGGCGGACTGACTGCAGCTCGCACGCAGCAGCAGAACTCGCGCGCACAGTCCAGTGCACTGGCACGTGCACTGCAATGCATTGCACTGGCCCATTGGCTCCCTTCAGCTTATCTTACCAAACAAATCTGCCTTCCTGCTCGCCTCTGGCCGCAAGTCGAACACGGCCGCCCAGTCGCCGAGCTCATTTGACGCCGCTCTCTTGTCCAAAACTGTCTCCGCCGGAACAGCGAAATTGGCTGCCAGATTCACGCGGAGAGGCGCAAGAAAGGCTGCCCAAGAAGCGGCCGATCCTAAGGAGAAGAAGCCCGCCTTTGTGGGCCCAACTTGAGCTCAGGCCTCTCTGGCTGAGAGCTCCACTCTGGCCGCTCGACTTGCCCAACTTTGGGGCTGTCTGAGTCAGTGTTCCGGCCGCTTAGGCGCCAGAGACTAGGGCACCTTCTCTGCGGTGCAACTTCCGAGCGGCCCCAATCAGTGCGCCTCATCTGATTTGGCTCAATTATTTCCCACAATTCGCCCCCAACTTCGAGCCCAAACTGAGAGCAAAACTGCCCAACGACCAATGCAAATCGTCGCTCGATGACGCACCAAAACGGGCGAACTCGAGCTCAATTTGCCGCCAGCGAGCAATTGGGGCCAGCCAGCAACGAGCGATCAATATTTCGCCGCGTCAGACCAGCTCACAAAGCTTGAGAGTTGCGCGAAATTGGAAACTGCACTTCCACTTCCGGCGCGGTCAGCTCCAAAGTGGCGCAATTGTGCGCTTTTTGGGCTCCTTTTGGGCTGCTTTTGGGCTGCTTTTCCGCACTCTTTCGGTCGCTTTTGGGCTCTTGGGCCGCAGACTGTGTGCGGAGTGTGGCGCGAGGGCGACTTATCGCGCGCTCGACGGAAAACTAATTGAAGCTAAACACTTGTGCTCTTCGGCGGCTCCTCTTCGGCTCCTCTTTGGCTCCTCTTTGGTCGCCTGTCCTTTCCGCTGGCAGTCCCAGTTGCCAGCGCCCCAAAAGGCAGGTTCCTCGCGGCGCCAAATGGGGGCCTTCCCAGAGAGTGTGGCCGGCGAGCAGGCACGAGTGGCGAGCATTAATCAAGCGCCGTCCACTGGCCGCTCGAGGCTTCGGCGGGCGGCTATTTATCATGCGCCTGCGCCGGCCGCACGCCAACGACACTCCTCCGCCAACAAGCCAGCAGACCCAGCGAGCAACTGGCCCGCCGGCGCCCCACAGACTAGGTCTGGCGCCGCCCAACGTCCGGCCTCAGCGGCTCTCAACTGGCTCCAACTGGCTCCAACTGGCAAGCTGGCCGGCTCGCCAACTGGCCAACCAGCAAGCTAGCTCGCTGAAGAGGTGGCGCCGTCCAGACCGCCCAGACCACCCAGAGCGCCGAGTCGCCGGGCGGTAATTAAACGCTCATTAGCATGCAACGTGCGGGTCCAAATTGCAGGCCAATCTTGGCTCGTCGGCGCTCTCCCTTTCCCCTTCCTGCCAGTCTCTCTTCCTCGCTCGTCGACCAGAAACTACAGAGACTGTCTCGCCAAGAAGCCACACTTTGCAGTCTAACCAGCGAGCTGCATTCATTGTTCAGCGAGCTGGTTAGCCCAGACCACACACGAGCCAGGAAAACACACACGCCAATCTGTGCGCGAGGCTGCAAGTGGCGGCCGCCAACTGCACGCGCCCTTAGGCTGCAGGAGGCACCTGCAGCGCGTGTTTCTCTAACTCGCCGCCAGATGGCGCGCCCAACCGAGTGGAAAAATGGGCCCAATAAAGTCACTGCACTTTATTGGCCAACCTGCACCAAGGCGGCACTTTTGCCCTTAGTTTGGGGGCCAGATTTGCATAAATTCGGCCCATTCTTCGGCCGCTCGTCTGCTGGCTCGAACTGGAGGCTCGCCAGCTAAGAGTCGGCGGCCAAATCCAATCACTCAGCAGTCTGGAGCACCATCTTGGCCTCCTGATGCTGTGTGGGCTGGTCGGAGCTCGCCCCAAAGAGAGTCCTCCGAGCGGCTGCTCTTTGGGCCCAAACGGCCCAAAGAGTGTCCTCAGGAGCACAAAGAGTGGGGCTTAGTTGGCTCTAAGGACGAGCGCCCAAAGAGAACCAAAGAGGCGGCGCTGATTTGGGCGCGGGGCAAACATTTATTAGTTTTGGCAAGCAGAGAGCGCGCTTGCTTGGGGCCGCCTCTTTTGGGCCTCCTTTGGCCCAGCTCAAAGCGGCGCCAAATTATAATTTTGCCCCTTTTCGTCGCCCACTTTTTCCCCTTTTTGCGCCCAAAAGCTGCCCAAAAGCCGCCCTGCTCTTCTCTGCCTCAACCCGCTCCAGAGACTAGTGCTTGGGCGCACAGGAGGCCCGTTTGTCCCGCTTCTGTCGCTTCTTTTTGCCCTTTTTCCACTTCCGTTTGGACTCCTCCAGCTGAGCAGTAACCGCATTTGCAGGAAGCCAAAGCTTTCCCCTCGCGCGCCAAACGACAACAGATTGCGCCATTCGACACTCGAGCCCAATTTGTCGCCCCTTTTTCCCTTTTCCTCGCTCGGCCACTCGCAGCAAGCCCTTCAAAGCGCCACTCGCTCGCCACCTGCTCGCCGCCACCAAGACGGCCCACCAAGAGGCGCCAGGTGCACCCTCAGGACGCCCTTAGGGCAACTCAGGCGGCCCACATACCACCCAAGTTGAGCCCGCAAGTGAGCAAGTGGGGCAAAAAGGCGACCGGAAGTGGCAGTTCGAAATGTCAACTGAGTGCGGGCTTTGCATTGGTTTGCTTGTGTGAGGAGCTTTCTGTTGGGTTGCGGCTTGGTGGCTGCTTGCTGGTCTGGTTGGAGACTGTTAGTGGCTGGAGAATGTCGGCTGCTGGCGACGAGTGTGGGCGCGCGTGTTTGCCTTTGGGTGCGGACGCTAAGGTGCGGAGTTTGGGCGGAAGGGAAATGAGAGTGGCTGTTGGGCAAGAGTTGCGAGTTGGGAGCTGCAAGTTGCGGACTCTAAGCTTTGAGGGAGGCAAGTTTATTGCCGGCCGTGCGCTGCTTGGCGGCTGGCCAATAAAATCAGCGCCCAACCAGAAGAAGAAGCACGCTTCTTCTTCTTCTTCCTCTCGGCTCATTGTAACACTTTTTATTGTTTGCCCGGCTGGCTTTTGGGCCCTTTTCGAGCTTTCCAAAAGTTTGCCTCTTTGGCTGGGGGAAAAAAAGGGGCCAAAGAAGAGAGTCCACTTTGCAGTTGGCCGAGTCGAAGGTTGCCTGTTGGAGGAGGAAAAAGGCTGCCCAAAAGCACAATGGGCCCACTTTTCCTCTGGATCGTGCGCAGAATACTCGAACTGGGCCCCCTGGACAGTCTGCGGCGAGTGAGAGTGCAGCCGCGCGCGTCCACTAGGCTAAAAAGGCTAAAAAGAGAAGGCCAACCTTCTTTTTGGCCAGAGACTAGCTCGGCCGGCACAAATCAAATCGGCCACTCTCACTCTCTCGCACTTCCTCAAATCTGGCCCCACAACTTGAGGCACACCAACTGGGCCTCAAGTTGGCCGCCACAAGTCGCCACACTGCCCACACTCGCACACAAGCTAAGGTCCGGCCGAAAAAAGTCCAATTGGCCGACGTGAGACTATTAGCGGCTCGTCTGCGCCCACTCTTCGTTTGGCCAGTTGAGACTCCTCCAGTCGAGCTGCACACAGTCTCTCTCTCTCTTTCGCGCCCTTTAATTGGGCCCCAAATAAGTCCCATTCAAGGAGAGACTACTTCCCGCTACTTTCAGACTACTTTTCGCCTTCTTTTCGCCTACTTTTCGCCTACTTTTCGCCTACTTTTAGGCTACTTTTAGGCTGCTTTTCGCCCACTTCTTCCCCTTCTGGCCTTCTTCCCTTGGCAGCCAATCAAGTGATTGAGCGCACACTTCTGGCGCCTCACTGGTGGACGCAATCTGATTTATAGTCGCGCGCCGGTGGACAAGCAAAGCGGCCCCTCATCTGCGCCCCCATCTTCACGCCCAACGTTCAATTTGGGCGCCCATTTCTGCCCTCCTGGTGGTCGCAGAAACTGGCAGGAAGTGCCCAGAGGAGTCTCCAAGTTGCTCGCGAGATTGCGTCTGAACAAAGCTCCACAGTTGCCGACCAAACTTCGGAAACGGGCCCGACCGGAAATCGTCGCCCCAGGGCCAAACAATGAGCCGCGCGCCTTTCCTTTGGGCTGCTTTTGGTCCTTAGGCGCGCCCGCAGCTCAAGCACGCGCAGAACAACCAACTTCTCTCAGCTCATCTCCACGCGGCCACACACAAACTCCTCCAAATGCCCCTCGAAGACGCCCCCCAGACCGGAAGTGCGCCAAGGGAGAAAAAATGAAACCGCCGCCTAATTAGCTTGGCGGCCGGAAGTGGAAGTGGCTGGCAACTTGGGCTGGAAGTTAGACTAGAAGTTGGTCGCAGATTGGTCACCGCCGCTGGTCATTGGCTGCGTGGAAAACTCGAATTCTTTTTCAGTTCTTCGCCCGAGAGAGTTGTGTTTCAGTTGTTCCTTGTCGTTCGGCTGACTCATGCGCGTGGTCTGTGGGCGCGCAACCTGAGGGCTGCGGGCGAGAAGCGGCGGCCAATTTGGTCCAGTGGAAAGAGGAAGACTCTCCAAGGGAAGACTTTCTCCAGGAAAACTCCACATAGGAAGACTCTCCATAGACCGCACACAGTCTGCGGCCGTGGACAAGCTACACGCTGGCCCATAGACCAGCACACAGACCAGGCAGACTCCAACCACTTCCGGCCGGCTCACTCTTATCGGCCGATCTCGATTTAAAAGCCACGAGGAGTGAGAGAGAGAGTGAGATAGCGACTTTTGAGCACGTTTGGGAGAGACAAGCGCCACCCAGAGGGGCAAAAGAGGGCGCCTCTGCTGAGGACAGTCCTCCGAGTAGCTCGACTGAATTGCGAGCTTTGAGTTGCGAGCAGTGCAGGCCAACATCATTAGTGCTCGTCATTTGCTCTCGTGCGGTGGGCGCCCATTTGCCAGACTCGTGCGACTTGTGCATGCTTGCTTTTGCTCTCTGAGGCCCGCAGCTTAGCTTTGGGGCCCAAACGGCGCCCAAAAGAGCCTTTCTCTGTGGCAAAAGTTGGCAAAAGTGTGGCTCCTTAGGGCTCATTGTCAGCGCGGCCAAAGATTGGCGCCCATTTGGCTGCTCGCCAAACGCCGACTCAGCTGGGCCCTTTTTCGCCACTGCCAAATGTAAATTATTTTACACGCTCTCTTTTCGAGCTCTCCTTTCGAGCTCTCCTTTTGGACTTTCAACTCTGCTTTCAACTCTCCTCTACAGACTGTACTTTAGACTGTGCTTCAGACTCTCCTTTAGACTGTGCTTTTCGCTCCCTTTTGGCCAACGACAAACGAGCGCCGACGAGCAGCCAGAGTGTTGCAGTGTTGCGCGTGTTTGGGCCACACTCTCGAATGGTTGGCGGACCCAAAATTGAATCTTATCTCTAGAGCACAACGCACTTTGCAACAAACCGGCTCTTTCGATAAGCAACTGTCTGCTGGCCTCTTTCTGCGCCTCCCACAGACTCTCTTCCGCCGCCACTCCTCAACTGTGGCCCCTCTCTCTCTCTCTTTTGGGCGCCACTTCCACTTCCACTTCCACTTCCAGTCTGGCTTCCTCTTCCACTTTGGTTCCCCTTTCGAAGCTGCGAACTGTTTGCAAAAGTTGGCTAAGCACGCGGCCAAACTGGGCGCCTCTGCAAACAGTGGCCACTAATGAGTAATGGTGACTCGCCGGCGACACTTTGCACTTGGCCGCCTTTTGTCTGCACGCTCAGCTTGGCGGCCAAACAGCAGTCCAGAGTGCAGCTCAAACAGTTCAGCTCAAAGGAGCTCAGCTCACTCAGCGCCTTTCCAGCGAACGATCCCCAACAGAGATAAGCTCGCCCGGAAGTTCTCCACTTCCTTTTCTAGTTGGCCGCCAACCTGTTGAAAAAGCCGCCCAACTTTTCTGGCCGCTTTTTGGATCTTGCTGCTCAAAAGGGTTGCTTCTTCTCTCTCTTTTGCGGGAAGAGAAGTGCACAAAATGCACGAGAAAGCGGCCTGAAGATAGTCCCCGAAGATTCTCCATCTTCGAGAGTCTTTCAGCCGGAGCTTAGGATGTGTCTCAGGCAGTTTGGAGACATTTTGGCGGCCTTTTTTCCACTTTGAGCTCTCTGATTTTGAGTCGAATTTGGGGCCCAAAAGAGACGCTAAGAGTCGAACTGGCTCGAAGGCAAACAAACTCAAGTTGGAGGCCAAAAATCAGGCCAAACCGAAATGAGCACGTCGCTCGGGGCCACTTCCGGCCAGTTGAGAGGTTTGCTCAAGTTCGCGTTCTGTGAGCTTAGGGTAAACGCAGACGCTTGACAAGCGTCACAGTCTCGAGCTTTGAGTTGGAAGTTTGGGGCTCGCCAGAGACAGTGTGTGGCTGTTGTGTTGACTGAGCGCGAGTGGAACCAGCTGACAGGCAGCTGAGAATTTGGAGGCGAGAGAGAAAAAGGGCCAAAAAGAGCCAAAAAGAGAAAAGAGGAAAGAGACCTCGTCAAGCTGGGCCCAGTTGGCAAGGCGAGTTTTTGGCAAGACGAGTTTCTGGCAAGACGAGCTGGGCCCTTTTTTCCACTTTGAACTGGAAAAAAGGCTGTCTGTTGGCGTCTTTTGGAGTTTCGTTTGTTTCCTTTGGCGCGGCGCAAATTGGACCGCCTTTTTCTGGGCCTCAATTGGCGAGAGTGAACAGGAAGTGGCGCCCAAACGAGCTCAGTGCGAGGGCCAGTCTGGCGCGAACCAAACATGCGGGCGACCCTTAGGTGTGCTCGTTGTGTGGCCAGTCCTTTTGAGTGCTGCCAGTTGGTCGCCGCTGATTTGGAGCCGCATTTCGAGGTGCATTTGGGGCGCATTTTGAGGCGGCGGCAAATCGAAATTAATTTCAATCCGATGGCTCAGCTGTCTCGCTGGCGCCGCTCGACTGGGTGGAACTGTTGAAAATGGCAAACAAGCGGCCGGCCCTTAGCTCTGGCCCCAAAGCTCGTCTGCTGAAATATGTCGCCGAGCTCGATCATTACGAAAAGCTGCAAGTGTGACGCTCTGCTTTCGCTCCTTCGCCAAGCTCAAATCCGAAACGCTCTCCAAACGGACGCCCAAAAGAGGCCAGACCTAAGCTCGCCCACAAACAGTCTCTAATGGAGCACGAGCAGCAGAGACACTTGTTCGGCCAGCACTCAACTGCCTGGGGGCGTGACTTGGACGCCGCTTTCAACTAGAGCTTTTCGGCCGCTTTTTGGAAACATTTCGAACGCATTTTCCTCCAACTGGCAGCCTCAGCTTGCCAGTTTCCACTCTTCTCTTTCCTCTGCACTTCCGGCCAGCTTTGTGGGCACCTCCAAAGACACGCCCCCCAAAGGTTCGCTCGGCACGCACTCGAAAGAGAGTCTTTGGAAAGGCTGGAAAGAATGGCTCGCAAGCTAACTGGCCGCGTGGGCCGAAACAAAGAGCTTGGAAAATATGACTAGGTGGTGGCGATGCTGCAAACTGGCACACTGAGAGGCCCATTTCACTCAGACAGACAGTCCTTCAAACAGAGTCTCTCTCTATTTGGAGCAGTTCCTCTCTTTGAAACTGTTCCAAACTCTCTTTGGAAGTGCCACTTTCGAGTGGTCAGACTGCACCTAAGGGCTAGAAGAGCTCAGTGTGGGTGGTCGTGCAGCTGTTCTGCGGCGGAAGAGAAACTCCCACACGAGATGACAAAACAATCGTCCGTTGCATCACAGTCAGTCTGGCTCTCTTTTGCCGCAGACAGTCTGTGGCGCGAGATGGAAACACAAATGGAGACAGAGAGAGAGAGACACTCTCAGATACACTCTCTCAGACACTCTCTCACTCACTCACTCGCTGGCTCATCACGCAGCTCGTCCAACTTCTCTGAACTTCTCTTCAAATTTCCACGAAACATTTGGGAAACAAACTTTTTTTTTCTCCTTCCGACGCTTCTCCAACGCCGAGCACCTTGCTTCCCAGCCACTCTCTTCGGTTCTCCAGTTTTGGGCGACAACTTTCCCCCAAAAAGGCAGACCCAAAGAGACACAGCAAAGAGGAACACAAAGCACTTCCGCTTTATTTCACTTCTCACTCCATCCTCATCCTAATCCATTTTGCCCCATTCGTTTGCTTCTGATCTTTAGGGTTCTTGTTGGCTTCTGCTCCTGTGAAGCTTTGGTCTATCTGCAGTCTTGCGGCTTGCAGCTTGCGGCTTGCAAGACGAGCCTGCAAGATGAGCTTGCAGCAAGATTCAATTTTGCGACCACCAAACTCAGTGCGCCGGAACTTGAAACATTTTTTTTCAGGCTGAGCTTTCTGAGCTCGAGCTCAGCCTCAGTCGAAAGATGGAATTTCCCTCCAAGTTGCTGCTCTGTCAGTGTTCAGTTTTCCGACCCTAAGGTGCAGCCTTTTGCAGAATCTTGCAGAATCTTGCAGTGTCCAGCAGTGGACTTCCTGTTTGGCGCTTCCACAGCAGCACACAGGCGGCAAGCCCCTTTTCGCGCGGCCAAGCCAATTTTGTGGCCACAAAGAGGCGCAAAGTTTGCTGCTCATTGGGGGCGACTCGGCCTTGCAACTTGTGCGCGCGAACTGAGTCGACTTGAAGCGCCAACAATGGAAAAACAATTAGACGAACAGGCGATAACGATCTCGCAGGTCGCCCCTGGCACCTCCTCTTGGCTCTTCTTCTCGCGTTTCGGCAGCTTAGGGCGTTTCGGGCGCCCCACCTTGTCTTCGGCTTCCAGTTGGTTTTCGCGCAATAGATTGCAGCTCATTGGAGACGCCTCCTAATGAAGAGTCGCCCATTAGAGGGCTGCCTTTTGCGAGCTTTGCTTCCTTCTTGAGCTTTCTCGCCAAGAGCCGCAAGCTGAGCACAGTGAGCTGAAGAAAAAGGAGGACTGTCTGCGATCGATTTGCAGGCCAATGTTTGCAGCTCAATAGATTTGCAGTTCAATACATTTTCGGGCCAATTCCAATTCCATTTGGAAGGTGCAAATTCAGATTTGGTTCAGTTCTTTGTGGTTAGCGTGAGCGCAACTGGTGCACTTGGGCGCGCCACTGGCATCAACTGTTTGAGCTTGGGCCAAAACTTGCGCTCATTATAATTGATAAATGTGATCCGCGAGCTGGCCAGTTGCATCGTTTGCGTGCTCACCTGCTGGTTTCCGCCCGACTGTCTCGTTAGGGTGGCAATGAGTTGGTGTTGCGGCAACTGCTGCTGACTGTCATCCGGCGCATTGTTTGCACTAGTCGAGTCTCGCTGAACCCCCGAAGACCAGGACGAGTTGGCCGACGCGTCGGCCAGCTGGACGAGCTGCTGTGGCTGCTGCTGCTGCTGCTGCGGCTGCTGGTTAGGCCCGTTTGGCAAGCCGCTTCCGGTTCCGGTGGCGCTCGAGTAGAGGAGCGAGTTTGGGGCGGCCGCGTTTAGCAGAGAGCGCATTTCGGGGCTCATTTCGAGCAGACAGTTGGGCTCCAAAAGGACGGCGATTATCTTGTGCTGTCGGTCGACGGCGCTCTCCCTTAGGGCTGCCTGCAACTCGAAGCGACACCATTCGCTGTTCAGATAGTTCTCGCTGAGCACCAAAATGGTTCGATGCGAACAGCCAATGACGCTGCTTATTGCCTCTGCCATGTAGGCCGAGCTGGGCACAGGCAGGTCGCGAAATCGGTCGGCAATCCTGCGTTTTTCGGTTGGGAGAGTGTGCGAGTTTGTTGTCGGTCCAGATTGTGTGTGCGTTTTCGGGTTGGGAAAGAAGAGAACAAGCTTGGCATTAGTATTCGTATTTCACTGGCCAGTCCAATATTATGGTAGCACTGGTGGCTCGTAGATGGCTCGTGCAGAGAGTGTCTGTCTGTCTGTGAGTGTCTAGGTGGTAGACCTAAGCTAAGGGGCGCCTGCAGCTCGGCGCTCGTTTGCGCCCAAGGACAAACGAGTGGCCTGCCTGTGGCGCGCCTGATCGATCGAGTGGCGGCCAAAGAGGCTCAGCGCAGGCAAGGCGCAAGCTGAGGCGAGGGTGTATATTGAGAATAATGAGTTTCCTGCCTGTTTGTGTGGCTCTGTGCGCCAAACAGGATGCTGGCTGGCCGCGGAATGTCCACGCAACTGGCCGCAGGTGAGCTTGGGGCGCGCGAGCTTAGTGGCGCGGGCCAGTTAATCAATCAAGCGAAAGACTAAACGAAAACAATTGATTCGGACAGGTGGCCGGCCGGCCGGCAAGTGGGCAAAGGGGCGATAGGAGACGAGGAGAAGGAGAGAGGAAGAGAAGAGCCACTGAGGGAGACGGTGTGCAAATGGGTGCACAATGCACACTGCACACAGTGCTCACTGCAGACTGTCTTCAGTGAGCGCGCAGTGTGCTCAGTGCACGCTCGGCCGGCCGAATCGGTGGGGCGCAGCGCAAACAATCGGCCGAGTGCGCGCGCTGCTTTCCCCCTCGGCCAGTGCGCAAACTCAAGGGGCGCGTGGGGGAAAAAGCGGCCGGGCAAAGAGGAGCAAAGACGGCAGCAAATGGATAACCGATCGGCCGGCGCCCATTTCCTGCCACCATTTCACTCCGCTGACCACGTCCATCGCAGCAGCAGCTCTGGTTTATTATTATTGATGAGCGCGCGCGCTAATGATACACACTGTCTTGGCGGCCGGCCGAGAGAGAGAGGTGCAAATTGGCCCATTGTGAGCACTGGACGCAACCACCAAGCCACCACTGAGCCAGCGCCACACTGAGGCCGCCCCCTCGCTGTCTGGCCCATTTGGCGCCCCTCTTCTTCTTCTTCTTCTTCCTGCCACCTCGAGGCCGCAAAGACTCATTTCCGCACGAGAGACACTGGCCAGTGGGCCGCACTCACTCTCTGCTGGCGGCCAATTGGCGGAATTAGCGCCCCAGGGCCAAGCAGTAGCAGTGGGCGGCAAACTTGGCACGCCAAGACACTAGCTCAGCTCGGCGGCGGCGGACAAATTCCCCGCCGCTCAACTCTCGCTTGCCAAACGGAACTGCGCCCAACGGCCAGGCCCATTTGCGCCCAATTGGGGCCAGATTGGCCCGAGTTTGGGGCCCGAAATTGGTCCCGAATTGGCCAGAGACGAGCCTCAAAAGAGAGAGACTGTCGAGTTTAATAAAAAAAGCCAATCTCGATTGACGGCCAGGCGAGCGAGCGAGCGAGCAAGAGCAATGCGCAATTGCGGCCTGAGGGAGAAAATTGGGGCAGAAAATTGAAAACTTTGCTGCTTGTCAAGCGCGAAGAAGTGGGCCCAACTTTGGCGCAAACTGAGCGCGCCAAACTGAACTACACACTGTCTTCCGCCTCTGCTCTTTTGGCGACAAAGGCCGACAAAGTGGCGACGACTAGCTCGTTCAAGCTTGACCAGCTTCACTCGAGTGAAGCAAGAAGAAGTGGGGGCCCCAAACTGGCTGCCTTTTCGCCTTTTCGCACCAGAGACTGTCGCTCACTGAGTGCTGAGAGCGCATTGTTTCGGGCGCCCAATTGCTGTTTGGCGGCCCCCAAAGAACGGCCGCCTCGATCAGCCAGACAGGCGCTGGCCCGGCGGAAGTGGCGCCAATCAATCGGCAAGCCAGAGAGAAGTGCTGCTGCTCGTTTGGGGCGGCCCACTGACAGCGAGAGGCAGTTGCGGGCGAACACTTTTTGACGGCTCCTCCTCAAGTGGCAGTTGGCCGGCCAGCTACATACAGTATACAACAAGCAGCGCACAACAAGCAGCCAGTTCGTGTTCGCGAACTGCTCGGCCAACTGCAAATCTGCAGCCAAATTGAATGCGACGTGCCTGTGCAAAAATCGGCCAAGCGACAACAAAGCCCCATTTGCGCCCACACTTCCAGCATTGAATATTGGCGCGCCCTCCAGGCAGCAGCAGCAGCAACTCTCTCTGGCCGCTTATGCAAATTCAAATCCGGTCACTCAGTTCGAGTGCGCGCCTCTTTGGCGGTCACTTTTGGCCGGCCATTGTTGCGCAATTGGCGGCAACGAGCGGCCGGCTGACTAGCTTCGGTCCAGTCGTGTTGCCTTTTTTGCGCCCTCCCAGAGCTTTTCTCTGGCTGCAAAGGGCCGCACACAAACGCCAAACGTTCGGCTTTCGGCTTGATGGGCGTGCTGCTTCATTCCGTTTGCCATTCAGACTGACACACTCCGGCAAGAGAGACCAAAACGAGCTAAACTCTGGCTAAACTTTGGCCCTGTTCTGCTCTGAACAGTGCTACACACAGTGGCTCGCACACACTGTGTATAGCCCCCTTCTGGCCGCTCTCTTCCAATGCTCACTCATTGCGTTCATTGCGTTCATTGCGCTCATTGCGCTCATTGGGCCGCCCAAAAGGGACCTGCGCGCCCTAATGGCTGGCCGGCCTTTTGCATTGGAGAGCTCCGATGCAAAGCAATGGAAGGCAAACTGCAGACTGGCTCCTCCAATTGAACACAGTGGCCAGCCGATTGCGTCCACTGCCAACTGAGAACTGCAGCACCCTTGGCCCAGAATCATTCAGCGCCAAATGGATGGAAAATGGCGGCGGAGAAAGCGAGAACAAAGAGTCCGCTAGATCAAGTGTGCGTGTGTGTGTGTCTGTGTGCCAGAGTATTAATTATTTTTCCGACAAACTGCCACTGTTTTCACACACATGCATTGGCGCCACACTTGCAGTTGCTCCCACACGGCCACTCTTTTGCCTTAATCTGCCTCTGCTGGGCCAGTGTGCTGAGCCAGTGAGTGCCAGTAGCCAGTAGCCAGTAGCCAGTAGCTAGTAGCTCGTAGCTAGTAGCCAGTCCAACGGCTCAATGGGCGCCACTCTCTAAGGCAGCTCGTTGAAACTTGATGATAGTTTTGCCCACCATTTTGCCCACCATACACACGCTCTAATTTTCGCCCCCACCACTCTGATGGCACAACTGTGATGGCCAACAAACACTGGCCATTCATCACGTCGCAAATAGTTCCAACGGAAGCTGCTTTGTTGTGCGCCTCTATTTAGTGGGCCATGATGCGGGCCTGGCTAAGGGCACTCGCTCATGCAGCGTTCACTGCTCAGGCAGTGGAGACTGCACTACACACAGTCTGCAGTGTGCTGCAGACTGTGTGTAGCACCACACACTAGTGCTCGCCGGCCAGCCACTGTCTGCGCGAACCTACACAGTGTAGAGCACAAGAACAACGTTGCGTCGCTCGGAACTAGCTTTTCAATAAATCGCAATGCCGGCCCGAAAGGACGATGATGAACAATGAGATTGCGAGTTGGCCTGTGCGCGCGTGCCAATCATGTGCCATGGGCCAACAAACACAGACAACCACCCTCAGTCCAGCCCAGCTCAGAGGACAGTCTTTGGGCCGCCCCCAACTCAAAGGCACACTGTCCCGTGGGCGCCCAATTCCACTTGTCTTGTGCCCGAGTTGGCCGACCGGCCGCCCACCAGCCTCCAAGGCACTCTCGCTGGCTGGCTGGCATCTTTGTTCCCATCCCTTAGGGCTACTACTGAGTGCACTGTGCGCCCCCAGAAGCCATATTTAGTTGCACGTCCAGCGGCCCTCTGGCAGAGCTTCGAGTGTTGCGCGCCCTCAGCTCTAGGGGACACACACACAAAGGGCCCAGCTCGGTGCGCTTCGGCTGCTGCTGACGCCGAAAGTGGGCCCCAAACACACACTCTCTTTGGGGCAGGCAACGCGCGGCGGGGCCAGTTTATACTCTCCGCGCGGGCCCAATGATATAAAAGCAGTGGCGCGCTAATAACAAACGTCAGATGAGGATGCCCAAGAGGCTGGCTCGCCGGCCAGCTGCTTTGAGGGGGGAGGGGGGGCCAAAAGGCCCACGAGGACCAGCACCAGAGGGGCACAATAATAAAGCTGGAAACTAAACATTAAACTGGGGGGCCGCTGGGAAAGGGGCGCTACTTTGCTTGCTTTTGGCCACTGTCCACGTCCAAAGAAGGCCCAGAATGTGCGCCCTAAGAGTGAGACTGGGACACACCAACGCCAAAGACTAGGGCGCACTAGAGACTAGGACGCCCACCAGCCAGTGTGCACTTCTGCTGCTCTACGCTGGCTGCACTCGGCACGCAATTGCAGACTGTCCGCTTGAGTTGACTTAAATTGCGTCGCTGAGTATGCAAAACACACACACACTCTCTCTCTCTCTCTTGCGGGCCCCAAAAGTCCCGCACACTTTTTATCGCCACACAACAAAAGCACTTTGGCCCCACTTCTTGCTCGGCGCGCTCCTCCTTCTCCTTCTCCTGCCGCTCGGCCAGCCCAAAACACACAGTCACAGAGACACGCAAACGGCAGCCGCCCACTGCTGGTTCAAATTCATTACATAATGGCGGGCCCATTTGGCCCCTTTGGCAAAAAGGGACACCAGATAGTAGTGTGTGCGGGATAAGGAAAAACTAGCGACAATCTTTTCTCCTTAAAGGCTCCACTTTGTTGCCCATCTTCTGCGCTCACTCCTCCTCGTCTGTCGTCTGCCTAGCTTGCTGAGTTCCCTTTAGGGCCCGGCCAGAAGTCAAGTGGGCGACTCTCGGAGGCTCAATTACAGAACTGAACAGATAACAAGAATGGATATTGAAAGTCACTTTGGCTTATGTCTGACTGTTTGTCTCTCTGTGCGAGTTGTGATTGCTCGTTGGGGAGAAAAGCAGAAAAGCTCGGCAAACAAATGACGAGACGATTCTAACAGAGAGCAAAACACGCGCCCAGCACATTTGGAAACACGACAAGACTCTGAGCCCCTTGCTTTATCGCCTTTTGTCTAGACAATAAACGCGAGGCTGACTCGGCACTGAGCGAGGCCAAATATCACAGTTTTGCATCAAATCGAACAGCTAAACAAACGAGCTTCTTATTCTCTCCATCTGGCTGGCTGGTGATCGCTTTTTACGAGACTAATCTCTATCTCTTTTTCTTCTCCTCTCGCACCAGAGGCTCGTTTTTGACTGGCTGCCCTTCGCAAGGCATTTGTTCCACTTTCGCGCACTGAAAGCCGGCGAAAGGCGGCCAAAACAGAGTCTCTGAGCTGCAAGAGACAGTGGCAACTGGCAAAGGGTTTCTCAGCGGCCGAAGCTTGGAGCCAATTTGGCAACAATTGCAAATGATACAACAATGCAAATGCTGCAAATGATTTCATTCATGCAACAGTGAGAGAAAGTGGGCGAAAGAAAAGGGCCAAGATTAAGCCTCCGTGTGACGACATACTTTCGGCAAGCCCCGCAGACTAGCCAGCCAGCCAGCTCAGACTCGACGCCGTGCCGCTGCCGGGTATTAGGCTGCGGGGTGGCATCGTTTTGAAATGAGCCAGAAGAGAGGGAGTGTTGTGGGCCACAAACAAGTGGGGTCGTCTGCAGGCTGTGCGAGTGCAAGCGAGAGTTTTGCATTCGTTGTTTAGCAGCCAGCAGCCACGAATGGATACACAACAAGCTGGAATGGCAAACACAACCAACTCTCAGCTCGCCTACAACTGCTGCAGGGGGCCCAAAATAAAAGCTTCCAGCGAGCTAGATGGCAAGCTAGAACAACAAGCGAACGGTTGCGAGAAACAAGAACAACAAACATGGGCCAAAGCAATAACAATAATCATAAGAGAAGGCAAATGGTGAACGAGATGCCAGACGACTGGGCTTCCGAGTGGGGAGCACACACATGAGGCGGGGGCAGTTTGCTGCTCTGCTGGCTCTTGCTGGCTGGTTAGTTGAATCTTTGGGATTTTCATCGCCGGTGAGCTGTGGTATAGCTGCAACACAGAGGTGGGCGCGCAACCTAAGGGGAGGGGACGACGTTCCCTTGCTTTTTGTTCAACAAACACTTGCCGAGCGAGCGAGCGAGCGCGCCCAACGAGAACGAGGCAAGACCATCGCCCATTGCCGAGGGGCTGGGCTCTTATTGCTTCCGTTACTTTTGTATACTCTCTCTCTCTCGGTGGGCTCTTTGTTTGCGCTTTTGTTCGCTCCAGTGGGCCCCACTGGACTGGCGCCGGAACGGCGGCTGAAGGGGAGCCGCCGGCGGCTAATCGTCGCCCTGGCCTCGGTGGTGGGCTCAAATTTGGCCTCGGCGAGTGGAACTGAGCGCGGAGAGCTGGCCCCCCCCCCACAGACCAGCAGCGCGAGCAAATGAGCGGCCCAAATAGTTGGCCGCATGACCATGGGGGCGCACACTTACACTGGGGGCCCTTTGGCGCACCCGGAGGGCTGGCTGCGGGCCAAACTGGCTTCCCTGGTCTGGCGCTACCTAGAAAGCGCAACGGCTCAATTGGTTGGAAAGAGAGATAAGACAGTGTGTGGTGGGCTTGGAAGAGCGCCATTAATGACGCTTGCCGCGATCGGCCGAAAGCAATCGATGAGCGCGCCACTGGTGCTCGTTTGGAGAGACATGAGTTTGGCGCTCCGTTTCGTCGCTCACTCCAATTGCCCGGACACACAGCACCATTGGCCAGATCGATCCCCCATTGGCCCTCGCCTACGAGACGACCATAATGCTGGCCAACTAGGCGCACAAACCTCTCTGGGCGTGTGTTTGGCTGTGAGGCGCCCTTTTGGCTGGGCGGGAAGCTTCCTCGCGATAGGCAGAAGGATGAAAGAGGCAATCTCATTGACGCACACTAGACCTGAGAGGGGGAGGAGGCATCCCCGCAGCAGACACGAGAATCTAACCACAAGAACAACAATCTGACTACACGACTCTTAGTTGTACTCACCTGAATTGTGGTTGCCCATACTCGAGTTCGGCGGCCAAATGTTGCATAACGAAAGGTTCGTCGCGTTTGTCGTAGGAAAGGAAGGCGTCGTATATCTTGTCACTCGACAGGCTTGCCGCCGCCGCAGCCCCAAGCTCGTCGCGCAAACGGTAGCCACCCAGGGCGAGCGATTTGTTCACAAGTCTTGCCATGAACTGTTTCACCTTTGGCAATTTAATCCAATTGGCGCCACCGCCTGCGCCAGCACCATTTGAGCGATCAATCTGGTTTGTCGTCAGGCTCTCGCGACAATTGTTCGCGGGCGGCAACGGAGGCAGTGCTCCGCCGGCAGCCAAGTTGTACAGGCTCCCATTCGGGCCGATGGATTGAGAATTGGCCAGGCCCGCCGTCTTGGCATAGGACGAGCCAGAGGCATGCATGTTAGCGGTGCCTATTGCGTAGGGATTCTCGATCCTGTTCAACTGGCCGTAATACTGAGAGTGTTGGCCGTAAAATGGCTGCTGCTGCTGGTGTTGGGCTGGCCAGAGAGATGTGGGATAGTTTTGGTGGCCGTTCAGCTGGTGTTGTTGTTGCTGCTGCTGCTGAGATGAGTTCGAGCTTGCAGTGGTGGACGAGTTGGAATAGAGATGCAGATTGTTCTGCTGCTGCTGGTGCGTCTGATGGGCCCCAAACATAGCCTCTGGAGCGGTGCCATTTTGTTGCGCGCTGCTTGTGACTATGGTGGAACTTCCGGTGGTTGGAGAAACCAGGGCGGCATAGATGTTGCTGCTCTGGCTGGAGGCGCTCTGATGGTGGTGGTGATGGGCCCCTTGATGGCTCATGGTGCCGCCAACAGTGGCGCTCGAGTGCTGATTTCTCGAGTCGCCCATTATCAGATGGTGGTGCAGAGTGTGGTATTGCTGCTGCTGTGCGGCCGTCAACTTGGAATGGTGATGGTGGTGGGCGGCAGAGATGGCCGTCGATGAGGCGCTGGAGCTCGCTGAAGTGGTGGAGGCGGCCGAGGATTTCTTGTGGTGGCGCCGGAAACGCCTCTGCTGGCGGACGAACACGAACATGCTCAGGGCGATGACAATCATGCAGACAAAGAGGATGGTGACAATCAGAAAGTAGGTGAGCGGCGCGCTCGAGTTGGACACATTTGCCGCCATGTTACTTCCCGGTTCAATGTATCCACCGCCGCCAACCATATGGGGCGATCTGGGCATCATTGCGTTGCCGTTCAAAATTGGATTGCCCATCATGTCCACTGCCAAGACGGGCGGCTGTTGCTGGTAGTAGGGCTGCTGTTGCTGCTGGTAGGCGTTGTTCACCGATTGGGCCGGCTGCTGCTGGTCGTTGAGCCCCTGCTGCTGGCCTCTGGACGACTGCTGGTCTTGTTGCTGTTGGTAGAAGTTGTCGTTGAAATTTGGACTGGCTGGCGGCGATGCGCTGAAGTCATTTGATACCATTGGTGTGGCTGGGGCTTGAATCACTGGCGGATTGAAGTCGGCCACTTCAGAGGAGAGGAGCCGGTCATCTGGAAGTTCGCTGCACTGATTGATTTCGGTCAATTGCTGTTGTCTGTTGTTGGGGGAAAGTTGCATCGAGTTTGGCGCGGCAAATGAACCAAAAACGGGCTGCTGGAGTGCACTTAGCGAAGTGATTCCATCAAGAATTAATGGACCAACAGTGGTGGAGTTATAATAGCAGCGCAATTGGTTCCTATCGCTTATTTGGACTCCCCCATTAACGAGAAACTTTTGTTTCAATATTTGCCGGAAAGTCTGTATTGATGAACATTGGCAGGACCACCAATTGTGAGCAATGCTCAATTGGCGTAAACGAATATTGTGATGGCCAATTGAAACGAATAGATCCAGATTCAGTGATGTTAGACGGTTGTTTGATAGATCCAAAATCTCCAACGAACGCAGATAAATAAACGTCTGATTGTTGATCTGCTCCAAACGATTTGACTGTAAGTATAAAGCTTTCAGTTGGGCTAATGGCAAGAATTCGTACCCATTCAATGTTCGCAAATGGTTTTCGTGCAAATAAAGTGTTTGCAGCTCAACCAAACCATTGAAAGTTCTATTGGCAATGAATTGGAGATTCGATGAATTCAAGTAGAGGGTTTTCAGAGATTTTCTCGCTATCAAATTGGAGGGACGCAAGGAGTCAATGTTGTTTCCGTCCAAATATAAACCACTCACATCCATAGGTATCCTGTCGGGCACAACTTTGTGATTGTTTGATGAGCAATCAATGATATTTGTCTGCCAACTCGAGTCATAGTAACAGTTGCATCCATGTGGACAGATCATTTCACAATCGCAAGCGTCAAACTCGCAGCAATGACATAGAGCAAAACAGTGCGACTTGTAGCGACAAAGGAAATTGGACGAATCAGCGCCCAAGAGGTCGATCATTTGATGGTGGCTATTGTGATGGTTCTGAGATGCTGCTGCTAGCGAGGATGAGCCGTGGTGTTGGGCGCTGAGATGGTTGTTTGGATGATGGACTTGCATTGAGTGATGCTGCGTTTGGGCCCCGCCGTTGTAGTTGTGATGGTCGCCGCTAGAGGTCGCTGAGAGCGTGCGATTTGATTGGCGAAGTTGTTGTTGGAGTTGAGTATTGCGCCTGAATAGTGGAGTGCATTTTATGTGCTCCAAATCGGCTATTCGCCCATAGAACTGCTGCTGATGTTGGCCAGCGGCGTTTGTCGAGCTTGCTTGGTTATTGTTACTGTACGCTTGCTGGTGGTTAGTATTCGTGGCTTGTTGTTGAACATTCTCACTAATGTTGTTTAAATTTGTTTGCATTGATGTATCAGAGGATGAGGAGGAGGAGGATGAAGATGGAGGTTGAATCACAGCTGCTGGTTGGTCGTTTTGCATCAATTGTGCTTGCGATGACAATGATGAAAATGGATCATTGAGTTCATGGAGATGTTGCTGGTTAGAGGCGGCCGAATTGGACGAGAATTTGTTAGATGATGTTAATGAATTTGAGGCTAACACAGATCGTCTGATTGCTGTTGATGTTTGTTGTTGTTGTTGGAATTTTCTCATCCATTCTAGTTGGCAATCACAAATAAAGGGATTGGATGACAGATAGAACTCTGTTGCTACTTGTTGAGAGTGCACATTGTTGTTGGCCAATTTCGAACTAGCTTGCTGCTGTGGCGTATAGGCAACTTGAGACGATGGGCCGGCAACATACTGACCGTTATGGTGCAGGCGAGGCTTGTAGCTGCTTGGGGTGAGTGGCGCATTCAGGGGGCTTCTTGAATTTGGAGCCTCAACTTGCTGGTGGTAAGTTACACGCAATGCCTCTTGGCGCAAACCATTCAATTGATTGTGACTTAGATCAACTCGTGTCAAATTCGGCTTTTCCATAAAGGCCAGCTCACTTACATGACTAATATTATTGGAACTTAAGTTAATTTCCTCCAATGAGATCAAACCAGATAAGAACATTTGATTAATGTTCATGTGGAGATAATTTGATTGCAATCTAAGTACCCTCATTGAGGTTGATTTATGGAATATTCTCATTGGCAATTGCTGAATTCTATTCCACGAGAGATCTAACTTGGCCAATCTAAATAGAGAAGTTAGGGATAGTTCATCCAGAGATTCAATTAGATTGTTTGATAGATTCAGCACCTCTAAATTTTGCAACGTTGCCACACCAGTGGCGGGCAAATGTTTTATAAGATTAAAACTCATATCAAGTATCCTTAGCTCACTTAAGCACAATTGGCCCGCTTGAGATATTAGGCCAAGGCAGTCGAAGTTTTCCAATAAATTGTGTGATATATTCAATTGGCGAACCTCGTTCGATAGTGGACAGAACAAATTGTTTGGCAATGTAGACAATTGGTTTTGGCTCACGTCAAACAATTGAATTGAATGTGAAAATTTTGATTCAATCACAGAGACACTTAGAGGTTCGTTGTAGAGCTGAAAAACGTTCAATTGCTGCGCTCCTGGCCTGGCCCCATTCTGTTTAGTTTCCTTGCTAACGTTTGCATACTTGATTAATATCACATTTTGGTTCGACGCCGAGATCGCCTCGGCCTGTGGTTGCTGCTTGTCGTTGGTGCCAGACGCCACCAGTGCCTCTGGTTTGTCGGGCAGCTGAGGGGGCGCGCTCAATGCGTCAGCCGCGAAAGAGTGTGTAACAATTGTTGAAGAGGTTAGAAACATAATAATAACAATCAGATTGGCCAGACCGACGGTTTTAGGGATAAACGAGCAGGATTGGCTCAGCCAACATGCTGCTCCCTGTCGGTTGGAAGTCCGGTGTCGTTGGCGTGAGTTGAGGCGGTGGCTCTGTGGGCGAGTGGCTGGTGGGCAGTTGTAGATGGATGATGTATGGCACGTGGACGTATTTATCCCTGCCCTTTGATCGCAGGAGCGCAGCACATCGGCCATCAGTGAATCTTGTGCTCTGTCAAGTGTGGCCTTGGTGTTTCTGTTTCTGAGACTTGCCAGGCTTGGCTTGACACTGAGAGCAGTGCAGTGCTGACTGGCCTGCGGGATGGATAGCATTGTTGCGGCGCCGATTTGATGATGAGATATGGCCCTGAGATTTGTTTTCATGGTAGATTGGTTCTGTTGTTCCCGTGGCGTGATGCTTGTGTATGGGCCACAACAGCTTGACTGTGGGTAGAATGTTTCCAAGTCTGTTCGCTTGCCTCTTGTTCGATGGGGCCTTCTAGAGGCTAGAAAATTTCCTCTCCCTAAGGATTCTGAATGTGAATCTTGGTCTTCTCTTGGGCTTGCCGCTGGAGCTGTGATCATTTTGTGTCTTGTGTCTCTTGCGACTTGTTAGTTTTGCCTCTGGGACAAATGGGTGACAACAATCGTGAGTGAGCTCCCGATTGTTCAGGTGCTGGAATCTTGTCTCTTATTATTATCTCTTGTTGCTTGTCTGTGAGACTTGTGTCTGTCTTGTCGAGAGGTCTTATTTCACTTTGTAATACTATTCTGCTGATACAATTTTCTTGAATCTTGGCGGCAATTTAAAATTAAAATTCTCCCCCCCACTCAACTGACCGTCTAGCTTTTTGAGGCCTGGCTCATTTCAGCGACCACTCATCGTGTCGGATCTTGTTGCTGTTGATATAATTTGGTTGATATATCTTCTCTGTTGATATATAAGTAAAAGTATGCCAAGAGTAAGGGCAGATTATTGGGGAAGATCTTGAGTTAGTGCTGATTGTTCGCTTGTGAGGGAGAAAGATTCGCTGGCGAACATGAAGATGGGCCGGCGAACTTTTGGCGACTGTTGGCCTTTGGTAAAGCGCGCTGCTTGTGTATGGCGCGAATGGAGAAGAGTGCGACTGGAGTTTCTGCTTCACTCGTGCGCGCTCGAATTACAACTGCGAGCCGGATTTCGCGACCACTGTCAATCTGGCGCGCCGGCACAGTGCGAGCGGGCGAGCGAACGGGAAAGCAGCCTCGCACACTACAATTGCGCGCTCGCTCCTCCTCCCCACGCAGTGCGCATGCTCAGCCGGGCGACGCCAGCGCCATCTCTCGGCGCGCGCGCGAACCTCCGCAAGTCTCGATACTGCACATTCATCACCTGTTGTTGTGTGTAGTGTTTGGGCCAAACATTGCGGCTGGCCGGCTGCCCTAAGCTGCCTTTGCCAGTGTCAAGTGACGTGCTGGCTGTCCTTTGGCCGCCCGGCCACCAAAGGAACGCGGAGCCTCGGGGCTGCCTTCTGGGCGGCCAATTGGCCGCCGTTGGCCATTCGGGTTGCAGCTGCCCGCCGATTGGAGTGTCTCGAGTTGGCTGATTCATGGGGCGCGTGTTGGCCAAAGAAGGGCCAAAAAACGGCCAAAAAAACAGCCAAAAGACAGACGAAAAGCAGCCGAAAAACAGACGCCACTCGACTCATTAGTGTTTCCATCATTTTGCCTCTGTGTCTGCAGTGAAAAGTGGCCGCCTATTAGCCATTCAGTGCGCCGAGTGCCACTTGGACGCGTGGCCGACGCGCATTTGCCTGCGCCTCTGGTGCACCTGTGTGTGTGTGTTTTCTCCTTTTTCTCCTCATTCTCCTCAATCTCCTCAATCTCCGCCTTAGCTAAGGTCTAAGAAGAGTTGCCGCGAACTTGGGCGACGAGAAACGCAATGGAATCCTTTGTTTCGGCGGCTCCTCCTCGACTTTTTTGCTCATTTTTGCTTCCTTTTCGTCCTTCTTCAGCCCTCTTGGTCTTCTTGGCCCTTTTGGGCCGCCCGATGGACAAGGAGCCGCACTTTTGGTCCTTCTGTGGCGCTCAAATTTCCATCGGCAAACGAAATTAGTGCCCCACTGGAGCTGAGGCCGAGCAGCAGAGGCCAAAGACAGTCTCTCGAATGCTGCTCCTCGAATGCTGCTCCTCGAGGACGATCATTATTTTTATTGGCCCAACACACAACACAAGAGAGACGAACACTTGTTGGCGCTTTTCGTTGCCGCAAACAAACAAAGAGCAAATCCAATTAGAAGTCCGGCTGCTTAGGAGTTGGCTTCTCTCAGCGGCCAGGCAACTTTTGCGCAACTTTTCTCTCTGCTCTTTGTTTTTCCTCCCTTTTCCTCCCTTTTCCTCTCCCTCAGATCGTCTCTTTGTGGCGCCCCAAGTCGAGTGGCGCCGCCCACTTCACTTTGCAATTGGCCAGCCAGTTGCCAATAATCATAACTCACTCGCTTTCAATTTGAGCGCTTTCGGCGGCCGCGCGAGACAGTGAGCGGCGCCATTCGCAGCAACCGAGGCCGAGCAGTGGCCGCTCCTTAGGACTGGCAGCCAAACTGCTCGCACTCTGCCCGCTTGCACTCAGCCAGCCCAGACACAAGCTGCTCGCTCGGCGCCATCGATCAATGCTGGCCACACTTTTTACACTGCTCAGAGTGGACAGAGCAAAAAGACTAAACAGACTGCACAGTGCGCTGCATGGTGCATGGCGCGCTCTGTCCAGCCGCCAAGCAGCAGGCCAATCGATTCGCGCCCTTTCACTCTCGTCCGCTTCCACTTGCCGGCCGGCCGATCGAAAGCGATCTCGGCGGCCCACCAGCACGGCTTCCTGTTTCCAGTCGGGCCAGCTCGCCTTTGTGGGCGCGTGTCCACTGGCGTCCACTCGCCAGCCGCACGAGTGGACGCGAGCGGCGAAAGTGGCCGCTAATCTGGCCGGCCGTGCAATATATCATCACTTGTTGCTGTGTGTCGCGCACTTGCGGCCGTCTGGCCGCCGCAGTCAGTCTGCCGGCCGGCCAAAAGCACGGGCGGCTGCGCACAGCACGATTCCCTGCGCTTTGCTCACTGCGCTCACTGCGCTCACACAGTGCAGAGCTGAGCGCGCGCCACGCCGAACACACAGCACAGTCCACGGGCGAGAAGCGAGCGAAAAGCGCGCGGCACAGAGCAGGATCCAGACGGACTGCAAAAGTGCGGCCGACAGTCTCGCGCACACTGCACGCACTATACAGACACTGCAGCCATTTCAGTCTCGCCCAGTGCAAGTCTATGGGAAAAAAGTGCAGCAGCCAGAAAGCAGTGCACCAGCCGCTCCTTATCCTCCGCCCGATCGCTTTCCCTTGGCCTTACACTTCGGCCCAACTTCGGTAGCGAACCCAAACACACTCTCAATCATCTTTTTGCCCAGCCAAAAAAGCACTCTCTTTCTCTCTTTCTCTTTCTCTCTTTCTCTCGCTCGCCAGCCGCGACACAAAGGGACGCCACTCGAGAGAGGCCCACTCGCCCTCTCTCTCTCTCTTTCTGTCCCTTTTTTCCCTCCTTTCCGGCTTTCTCCCACTGAAAAATGACCATCCGCCGGCCAGTTGTCTCCTCTCGTGGCCACTCGAACAGTGCGAGTTCGTCTCAGACGCTCAAACTGGCCAGCGACTAGCCGGCAAACTCCGATCGGCGCCCCTTCGCGCTGGCGCAATCAATCATTTTAATTATTTGCTATTATGCGTCCGCCATTTGCCCGCCCCAAGCACTGTCTCTGTGGCGGCGCACTGCACAACAAGCTTCGGCCAGAGACTGCAGCTCGCCCTCTGCCACAGCTCACTTGTGTTCTGGGCCCCCATTGGTGCGGCCACCCTAAGGAGCAGCCCTTAGGTCAGTTGCATGCGCGCCAAATGTCCATTGCGCGCTCACTCGCCGCCAATTCAATTTGGCCCCAGATGCAAATGTTAATTACTGCTCGCTGGCCAGTTGTTCCTGCTCGTTTGTTGCCTCGTTTGTCGCATTTCCACTCTTCTCTGTCTCTGCCCAAACTCTGCCGTTCATTGTGGGCCAGATTTTGGCAAATTTTGGGCAATTTCAGGCAAATTTTGGGCAAATTTCAGCTAAATATGCGCAAATTTCGCCCACTGGTCAATGTTTGGCCGCAATTTGGCGGCAACAAAGTCGTCCATTTTGCTCCACTGGCAAACCTGCTCGACGCTGGCCCTTAACGAGCCCCAATTCAATGGGCGGACGCCTCTCGGTTGCCTCTCGTCTGCCTCTGGGGGGCGTCGAGGCGCCAAGACAGCGAGCTGGTTGGAGCTGGTCGGCGAGCCAGTTGGGGGCCCGCAGAGAGAGAGAGGGACACCTTGCGGAGGGTGTGCACTGGCTGGGAGGACAACCTCTGGGAAGGTTGTCTTCTGGATGAGCTTGAGTGGTGCCAATTGGCAGTGGGCGGGCGCGAGTAATTGGGCGCTGATTCATTGGTTGGCCGCACGCAACTGGGCCAAGCAGCAGAGTCGCGTGCACTGGCCCATTGGAGAGCAGTGGGCGGCGCACGCACAACAACCTTTGGCTAGAGACTGTCTGCGGCGCGCGCGCTGAACTGAACTGAACTCTGCGCGGAGAAGAGAGAACACACTGAAAAGGGGCAACCCATTGGGCACTTGCCGTCTAAAATACGGTAACATTTCTGCGCAGGGTCACAAAGAAATTTATCACCATACTTTTGGCGGAAAGTGGGCACACACTGACTGCTTGCTGCACGGCCCAGTTCGTGCAGCGAAAAAGGCCCAAAAGTCGCCTTCTGCTTTCGGCAGCCCCGCAGACTGTGGCGCGCACACTGCACTGAAAAGTTCGCACTCTGCACCTTGCACCTTGCACCGTGCACCGTGCACTTTGCGCTGCTTCCTCCTGCACTCTTTGCACTCACGCTTTCTACTACAAACTTTGTACCAGAAGTTTCTAGGTAGCCCCAAAAGGCAAGAGGCAGCTCGGCCAAATGCAAAGGCCAAACGCACAATAGTTGTCATGTTTACAACATTCCTAAGGATTTCTCTCCTCCTCCTCCAGTTCGACTCCAGCTCGACTCTTGTCTGACTCCATCGAGCCACTGCACTGCTCCAATCGATTCAAGTCTGAATGGAGCGCCCGCCGAACGGGCATTGTTGCTCGTCTGTGCAAGATCCTGCAAGAATTGGAAGTCCCTCCAATTCTGAGCAGGCCAGTGTGCACTTTGTTTCCCTCAGCGGCCACGAGTGACCAACAGTGGACAGCAGTGGCCAGTGGTGGCCGCCCACACACGGCGAGCTGGAGAGTGGCTGGCGGGTGGCCATTGGAGTGGGCAGGAAGTGGAGTGGAGGAGAGCGCGTTCTCGAGTGGCCGGTGGGCGAGCTGCTGCTGATTGTTAACTGCGAGTCTCTGTCTCTGGTGCATGTTGAGGCGCGCGCGTAGATTCGCTGCCTGTTTCGCGCATTGAAGCAGTGCAGCAGTGCAGCAGTGCAGTGCAGTGGTGCTTCTTCAGTGCAGACAAGCACAGAGAGCGCAGAAAATGCACAGAAAGCGCACAGAACAGTTGTTCGCCTGGTCACTTGCGGCACTTTGCGCACTTTCAACGCAAAATATGCCCACTCGCTGCCAGCGAAAGACTGTCCTCGGCAGACTGTGTGCGGCAGACTGTGTGCAGCTGAAGAGCAGAAGACTGAGGCTTTGAGTGCGCGTTTGGAGAATGCAAAACTGGTTGCAAAAGCTGCCCTCTGGCCTCAAATCTGTTTGGCGAAACAAACACTTTTCCACCAAGAACTAAGAAGCCAGCCCAAAGCAGCAACAATGCTCCACCACTGCTTGGCCCAAACTGTGTTGGCCGCAAATAGTTGCAAATGTTTCCTCCAACTGGCCCGCAACTGTCCGCTCAGAAGCATTAGTTGGCACTGCAAATTGTATTGTAAATTCCCCAACTCTTAGCCTCTCTGCTTCTTTGCCTCTTGGCCTCTTGCTGACCACTGTTTGAACCGAGTTGGCTCACTGGCGGCCGCAGTTCCGCCGCAGACACTCTGCGGTGACTTTGGGGCGACTTTTGCTGCCCCAAAAGAAGAAGAAGAAAAGGACACAAACAGGCGACCACCAAGCGCCAGCTCAAGGCCAACGGACACACACGAACTGGCCGCCAACGGAGATCTTTTCCTCAACTTTTGGCCTGTTTTTCCTCTCCTTTTGGTGTCCTTTTCCTCAACTTTTCCTCTGCTTTTCTCCCACAATTGCCTCTTGGGGCTGGGCTCAAGTTCACAGTGTTCAGAGAGTGTTCAGTTGAGGCTGAGGAGCGCGAAAGCTGAGGACAAAGAGCGCTGTTTGTGTGCCTTTTGTGTCTCGTCTGCTACTGAGTTCTGAGTTCTGAGTTCTGTGAGCTCTGAGCTCTGAGTGCGAATTCTGAGCCGAATTTGAATCCGAATACAAATCCCAATTCGAGTTCGAGTTTGAGTTCCAGCGCGACTTGTTTGCCGCACTCGCAAGTCCCAGTCTCGCGCTCCAAGTTCTCCTAAGGTCCAAGTGAAACAGTGTTCCGGAATGCGCCTAAGAGCAAACGTCGCTTTGGGCTCTCCTCTATTTCTCTTTCTCTTTCTCTCTCTCTTCGGCTTGTGTGTGTGGCCGCCTTTTAGGTGAACTGCGAGCGGAGAATTATTTTGCAGAGAAGCAATTTGTTTTTATTCGACGCTTAAGGCCAACAGACTGGCCATTGTGTTTGCCGCCCCGCAACTGGTCCTCCTCTTTGGGCTCTTGTCTGCTTACCACCGAGCTCAGTGGCCGCCACTTGGCAACAAGTCCAGCCCGGAAGGAGCAAGAGCGGCCGCAAGTGGGACACAATTGGCGGCAAGACACAATTTGGCGCCGAGCGAGTGAGCGGCCGGAAGTCGAAGAGTGTTTGGGTTGGTCGGCCCTTTGGAGTTGAGGACTGGCTTTATTCGGTTTTCTGTGCGCGCAAAAATGCACACAAAACTGCACAGAATCGAGCTGAGCTGAAAAAATTCGGAGCTGAAAAATTCTGAGCTGAGCTGAGCTAGTCTCGCGCACACTATTCACTATTCGCTGCACACAGTCTTCAGTGTTCACTGTGCACAGTCCAGAATGCGCAGTGCAAAATGCACACAGTCTCAAATGCACACAGTCCACAGCGCACACAGTCCACAGTGCAGCAGCGTGCGACCGCTAATTTTATTACAGCCGCCTTTTCCCACTGGCGCGCCGCATCCAATTTCAATTCCAATTCCATTTCCAGTTTCCAGTTTCCAATCCGACTCCAAACTCGAGCCCAAATCCAAATCCATTTCCAAAGGCCAATTCGAAGCGCGACAACAGGCCCGCAAAGAGAAAAACAACCAGCCAAACAACTAAACAACTGGCCCCTAATTCAATTGGCTCTCTCGCCTGGCCGGCCGGCCGCAAAACACAGCTGCCCCCGCCGATAGTGATCTCTGGCGCCGACTCGCTGGGGCGCCGGAGACACTCTCGCGCGCGCACTGCTGGAGCAAAGAGCCGCCCAGCAAAGAGCAAAGAGAGACCAGCCAAAAGAGCAGCCACACGAGAGCTCTTTTTGCGCCGCAGGAAGCAAGCAAAAAGAGCAGTCTCAGAGGAAGGCCCCAAGCTGAGGGCCACCAAGTGAGCGGCGCCCAATTCCAAACTTTTCTCCTTTTTCCTTTTTCCTCCACTCGCAAAATTGCCGCTTCACTGGCCAGCACTAGTCCTCCTCGTGCGCGTCTGTCTTGTGCGTCTGTCTTGTGCGTCTGTCTTGTGCGTCTGTCTCCAAGTCTTCCTCTCAGTCTCTAAGTCTGTCTGTCTGTCCCGCAGAGTGTCACTGGCGCGCCGGCGGCCTATGATCGATGAGGCGTGGGGCGCCGCCGGTCACCTGTTGTCGTCGGGCGTGATTTATGCGCGAGTTTGGCCGCCCTTTTTGGGCTCCTCTTTGGCCTGTTTTGACTTGGCCACTTGGAGCTGCGCGTGTCTGGCGGCCGCGCCTAAGGTTCGCCCGCATGTTTGGCTTTTTGGGCAAAGTGCGCGCCCAGTTCGGCCGGCGAATCAACAGGCGGCTTTGTGCGCGCGCGGAGAACTGTGCGCGGGGGCTTAGCTGCGGCAAAAGAGACGCGCAACAGTCTGTGGAAGAAAACGATCGGCCGAGCACTCTCCGCCAAAAGTACGGTAACAAAGTTCTGTGCGATGCGGCGCACAAATGTAACCCTATTTTTGACGCGCAGTGAGCGTGCCACTCGCCAATCAAGCTCCAATTGGGCGCCACTTGTCGCCGCGGATTAGCGCCCAGTGTCTGCTCTTTTGCCTAGTCTTTTGCCTGCTCTTATGCTTACTTTTTCGGCTCCTCTTTTGCCTAGTCTCTTGGCCAGTTTTTCACTCTGCCAAGATCTGCGAGCGACAAGATTCCGCCGCCTCGAGAGACAGTCTTGCGCGTCTTGTGTTCTCTATTCTTCGCCAGCTCGTGCCAAGTGGAAAAAGCTCGACTAGTTCAAGAGAAGAGCTGAAAAGAGCAAAGCTGGACGGTGAAATGAAAATGAAGCTGGAAAAAGCCGCTAAATGGCCGAAAATAAAGGAAACTGAGTTTATTTTCGGGCCCTAAGCTGCGGGCCAAACACGTTTGGTGCCAAATGTTTGCCTGCCAATGTTTGCGGCCGAATTTTTCTGGGCCCGTTCGGCTCACTTTCCAGCCTTTTGCTTGCTCTTCATTTGGCCCTTCATTTGGCTGTTCATTTGGGCGCCGTTTTGCGCGCACTCTCAGAACTTTGGGCAATTATTTAGCGCATCATAAAAGCACTTGTTGCTCGCGCCAGGGTGCCAAATGCAAGCAGTGTCTCGCTGGAGTGCAGCCCAGATGGAAGCTGCGAGAAGTTGTCAGACGCCGGCTTGCAGTTGGCCGCCATCTTTCAGTTCGCAGTTTTCAGTTTGGAGGCTGAAAAAGAGAAACTGCAAGCGAGCTGAGCACTGTGCTTGGCCACTTGGCAGCAGTGGGCCCTTAGGTTCCGCGTGTTCCCGAGGAGACATAATAATCAACAAGGCCAATAAAGCAGCCTCCAAATCGGTGCCACATGTCTCGCAGTTCGGCAGACAGTCTGCGGCAAAATGTGCGCTGCAGACTGTGTGCGGCAGACTGTCTGCAGTGCTTTGCTGCTTTTTCTGCCTTTTCCACTTTTAAGCTTGTGTGCCTCGAGGAAAGTTCGCTCGCACACAGAGCGCAGTGTTCGCTCACTGTTTGCGCAGTGTCAGTGTGCAGAAAACACGCGCCCAAGACTAGCCCCAGTTGCTCTCCGCCTGTTGCTCTGCACGCGCCCACTGCCACTCTTCAAGCCAAAAGCGCCGCGCTCAATGGGCCGAAAGGTGGGCCCAAATTGGATTAGGCCCAGTTCGCACCAGATCGCAGCCAGTTGCAGGCCGTCTGCTCTCGGGCGGTGGGCTCAAAGTGTGCGCTGGAGTTGCCGCAGTTTGGGCAGGACTGTGGTCTGCTTCGGTGTGGAGGGGCCAGTTTGAGTCCCGCGCCCAAAAGACCGGCTCAAAAGACTCGCCGCCGACCTGCAACTGGGCCGTTTGTCCCGCCGGGCAGCCACAACTGGGCCCAGGAGACAACAGACAGTCTGCCGCGCGTCGATGCTCTCCAATCGAACTGGATCAAACGGCAGATCAAACGGACGTGCTCACCAATGAAGCAGAGACACCTGGCGGCCAGTGGGCGGCCCTCAGTGCTCAGTGGGCCGCACACACACTTGCCAGTGATGTCCCACCACTGGCCAGCCCAATTGAATCACGCGCGAATGTAATTAAGTTATTGTTGTCGAGCTGGCTGCTTGTGCTTGGCGGCGAGCACAAGCCAATTGGGCACTCGAAATGGGCAGAGTGTTGTTGCTGGGCAGAAGTGTGAGCCGCAGACTGTGAGCGGGAGACTGTGAGCCGCAATTTGGAGCTGGCACGACGCACGATCCAGCCGGGAGACAGTCTGCGGCGAACAACTGCCAATGGCGAACTGCGCGGCCAAGTGCACACTGCATTGAGCATTGTGAACAGTTCGCTCGTGTGAGCGCCTCACTGCTCGTCTTTAGGCGGCAAACACTGCGCTCAGTGCAGTCAAGTTCCCAGAGCTTAACTGCACTGGAGCTCAACTGCAGTGGAGCGAACTTGACCGAATTGTGCACTGGAAAAGCACTGGAAAAGCGCTGCTCTGAAAAAGCACTGAACTGCAGTTGGCGAACTGGGCCTTTCGCAGTGCAATCCAGCGAACTTTGCCCAACTTCAACTGCATGCGGGCGACACTTGTACCGCGCGCAAGGTTCCTGCAGAAAAAGCAGTTGCGCACAATTGAGGGGCCCAAAAGGAGAAGGCTCAACCTCCACTTCTGCTTCTCTTTGCGCGCGCTCCACTTCCCAGCCGTGCGAACTGCGCACGCCACTTCACACGCGCCCGCCACTTAATAAGCACCTGCTTTCTGCTTCCATTTGTCGCCCTCTTTCCTGCTGCCAGTCTCTCCAAAGTGGCCTCCTAGTCTCCAGCTAGTCTCTAGCCAGTCTCTCTCTTTCTCCACTGGCGCCACTCGGCCGCCCATTGTGCGCCTTCCACTGGCCCCTAATTGAATCATCCGCCACTTCTCAGCTTCCTGTTGCTCCTCAAACTCAAACTCAAACTCAAACTCAAAGGCCGACGACCACCTGTGCGCGTGTGCCGCTCCATCGCCTCAGAAGACTCGCCGTCTGATCGCCGTCTGACTGCCGCCTCATCGCCGCCCAATTGGCCTCCTGCGGGCCCCTTTTGGCCTTTTGGCCACTTCAGACCAGTTCAAAGAGAGCCCACTTTCTTGCCACACAAAGGCGGCAAACAAAGACCCAATTGGGCGGCGCGCACAAAGCAAACAGCAACCTGAAAACAGGCGCCTGCTCGTTGGTGGTCGCCGAGGAGTGTCATTGGCTCTTGTGGGGTCAGTCTGCGGCTCATTGTGGCTTCCTGTGCGGTCCAGCAGTTCCAAAGTTTCCACCAAATCCGAACACAGTTGCCGCTGCTTAGAACTGAACTGAGAGTGCCTGTTGCGCCTCTCAGTGAACCGCAGCTAAGGTCTGGCGGCTGAGCTGAGACGCCGACGAGCAGCGTTCAAGTGGAGCGCTTTCCAATTGGCACGAGCGAGCTTCGTGCGAGTGTGGGAACGCAATTGATTGGCCGATCGGAATTCGTCCAGCTCAAAATGGGAAGAGAAATTTCTCTCGCTGAACATTGAACATTGATTCTCCACTTCGAGCTGATCCACTCGAGCTAAGCTCAAGATGAAATTCATGAAGCTAAAGCCACTTGAGCTTCACAAAGAGCCAGTAATAAGCACTGGCCATGAATTTTGGGAAAAGCTTTGCTTTTGGAAAGTTGGACCAAATTTGTCTGCAAAATTCATCTGCAAAATTGGTCTGAAAATTTATCTGCAGACAAATTTGGGCGAAAAAATATTCATATCGCGCAACGTGAGAACAATCAGCGCGCTAATTGGCCAGCGAGAAGCCAAAAGAGAGCCAGAGAAGAGCCAGAAAGGAGCCAGAGAAGCCCGCAAATGGGGGCCCACCTTAGCCAGTTTCGAGTGCGCACACTTGCACTTAGCAGTCGAGTTTTGGGCGAGAATAAGAAGGAGAAAATAAGAAGAGAAATTGGCTGGCTAATCACGTGCTAATCTAATTAGGAGGCGGCAGGAATGCAGCCGAGCGCAGTTACACACAGCAGTCAACGCACTTTGCAGACAGTCCGCTCACTGCACACAGTCTGCCCACTGCACACAGTCTGCGGCCTTCCTGCAGGAAGCGCAGTCCTGCCGCGAAAGTTCGCTCGCACTTTCCACAGACTGTGTGCAGTGTGTGCAGTCTGTGCAGTTCTCCATAAACTGCAGACTCGAAGCCAATTCACTGCACTCCAATGGGCCAGAAATGGAAAGAGCCAGTCTGCGCCAAGTCATCATCAGGCTCGATCGGCTGGCTCGAGCTAGGCAGAAGCGCCGGATCCTGGTCGGTGGGAAGAAAAATGGCAAATTTCTCAGACAATTGAAGGCCAGCTTGGAGGGACGTTCGTTGCTTAGGGCAGGCCGGCCGGCAGAAGAGAGCAGCCCCACTCTCAGCTGGGCCATTCTGCGGGCCAAACTAATTGCACCATCGGCGCGCTGGCGGTTCTTTGGGGCAGCAGACTGGCCGAGGAGAGTCCTCCGGCAAAGAGGCAGTGTGGCGCAACTTGGAGGAAGAAGAAGAGGACGAAATTGACATCCAGATGCACGCAATTTGTCCTGCTCCAACTTGGCTTTCTCTCTGCTCAGCTGCTCTCTGTCGCTGCTCGTCTTTGCGTCTTTGGGCGGAAAAAGTGCGCCCAAAGAGACAGACAGACAGAGACTGAGACAGAGACAGAGACAGAGACAGAGACTGAGACTGAGACTGCTCCACTTGGGCTGCTTCGGGGCGGCCTTCCTGCTCCAGTGGCTGCGGGCTGCAAACTGCGGGCGGCCCTAAGCTGCACTGTGTCCTTTGCGTGGCGCCTGAAATGCGAGCTGGGGGCTAATTCAATTCCATGGGCAGCCAAGCATTGCGAGCGGCGAGCTGGCGCGCAGCCGAACGGGACGCGCACTTGTCTTGCAGGGGCCACTTGTTGCCGGCCAGTGCCAAGCTTGCAGGAGACAGTCTCGAGCGCAATCTCGCTTTCAGTGTCAAAGACAGTCTCACGCGAACACCGCCCAGTGACAGCCCATTGTGTGCTGCAGATGGTTGCAGGCAGATAGTCTCTGGCAGAGCCACTCTGCGGGCCGCACCTTAGCTTCGGCGCACTGTGTGCTGCATATTCGCGAAAAAGTAAAGTGATATTTCTGCATAGTGATGCACAGAAATTTGTCACCTTACTTTTGGCGGAAAGTGTGCAGTGCGCGGGAGACAGTCTGTGGCCGGTGCGCTGCGCTGTGGCTGCACTGCCGCAGACGAGGGCAAGTGTGCGAGCGGCCTGCTTTTGGTCCTGCTGGCAAAGCAACAACAAGGCTCCACCAGTTCCCACACCAAATTGGGCCCAGCTCATTGGCTTTCAAGCAGAGATTTGCCCAAAGGCTCGCTCAGTGGGACACTAACTGGCACACCACTAACGATCATTCGCAGGATATGCCAATAATAACAATAATAATAGCAACAATAATGCCACTAATAAAACACGACAAGGACGAGAGAAGTAACAACAACAACAACAACAACAACAACTGGAAAGCCGTGCGACAAATGACAAGCGGCCAGTCTAATTGTGCTCCGGTGGGCCCAATTTGGGTTCTGGGCTTGTTTAGAAACGCGAGACAAGCCGCCGGCTGAGCAGCGAGGAACAAGGTGTGTTCAACAATCTAGAGAGTGTGTGACGAGCATGAAGGGCCCAGCGCGGCCAGAAGAGAGCCGCAGACACTCTGTGGTGGCTCTCTGCTGGTTGTCTCTGCTCTCTGCTTCTCGGCGCTTGTTTCTCTCCGCCAGTGGTGACAGTCTGCCCAGTCTGCCCAGTTTGTCCCCACCGGCAACTCCAACGGACCGCTGGGCGCCCCCAGGGGACAGACAGAGACAGAGACAGAGACAGAGACAGAGGTTGGGGCGCGCGCCCATCGGCTCGCCGCCATTGTTCCGCCTCGGCTTCTGCCCAGGCCGAGCGTGAAGCGCGATCGATGGAGATTTGGGCGCCGTTTGGAGAAGAGGCGCTTCTTTGGGGGCGCCTTTTTTCACTGTTACTTTGTCTCTTTTGCGTCCGAAGCGCAAAAATTGAATCGCACACAAACTGCGCCCGCAGACTGTATGCAAACTGCAGAGAAAAACTGCACACAAAATGCATAGAAAAAGCATAGAAAAGTGCACACAATCACTGCACACATGCTGCACTCGCGCGGTCACAGTTCGGCCGCGCGCTCGTTTCTGCCGCAGACTAGCCACAGAGCAGCCGCAGACTAGCCGCAGAGCAGCCGCAGAGCAGCCTTCTCAGTGCAAATTATTAGCGCCATTATTGTTGTTATTTGCAAAACATTTACCATTTACATGATCGATCTTGTTCCGAGCTCCAACTTTTGCAACACGCTCGCCTGCAACTCGCCCAGAGGCTCCTCTCCGACGCCTTAGGGCCGCCCAGTCTCACCTGGAAGTGAGCATAAGGCGCCCACCAGAGCCCATTATGAACTCCCAACGCAGACTGTCCCCGGCGGCTGGCGACTGGCGATTGTGGGCCCACCGAGGCAGCCCCGCGGGCGCCCTTCCGCCCCTTTTGGGCCGTTTGAGCTGCTCTTTAAGACTGCTGCTTGCGGACGACAGTCTGGGGCGCGCGCAGGCCACAAAGCGGCCAAAAAGCGGCCACCTTTTCGCCTAAATGTGAACGCAAACGCCACCCATTTGGTCGCCTGATTTGCGTTCGGCGCCCATTTGCTTGGCCATTTCTCTTCCTTTTTCTCTCTCTCATGAAAGTTGAAAAGCATTAAGAATTAGAAAAATGCCAACCGAGAAGTGGGCGATCAATTTACAAGCGAAGGAGGCAAACAAATTCTTCTCTTTCTCCATTCTTCTTCTTCTTCTTCTTTGCTTCCCGCAGACTGTCCTCCACGAACACACGAGCGCCCCAAACACAAGCCGCACGCTTTCCGCAAATCACAATTGGCCGCCCGCGATTGTATCGAGTTGCTTGTCGTGTCTCGTTTGTTGTTGTTGCTTGTAGTTGTCGTCGTTCTCTTGTCCTGGCGGCTTATCCTTCGCGCCGCAGACTGGCTGTGGGCCAACAACTGTGGGCGTCAAAGGACAAAGAGGAATCTCCTTTTCGCCTTCTCCTTTTGCCTCTTTTGCTTCTTCTCTCGCTTTTCTCGCTCTTCTTTCGCCCGCATTTCTGTGGACACAAATCTTGGAGCATTTCGAGAGAAGAAGAAGAAGAAGAAGAAGAGGCGTTCGAAGAGACGCGTTTAAAAAAACACGAGAAAACAGTTTGCGGCCCCAAAAGTCTGCCACTTTTCGAACTTTTTCTCAAACTTTTTCCACTTTTTCCCAATGCTCAACGTTTGCTTTTTCAACGTGCTTCTTCCAATTGGCAAATGTGTAATGCTGTGCACGCGCGCTCACCTCGCTCGCTCGCTGCTCTCTCGCACCGCACACAGTCTGCGGCCACAAAAAAGCGACCAAACCAAATCTCATGCACGCCCAACCAACCTAATCTCATCTCATCTCCTGGCAGCAAGCAACAAACAGATGCTCGCCCCACCTAAGCTTCACTCCAAAGCTCCCAAACTGGCCTCTTTGCGGTCCACTTTTGCGGCAAACTTGGCCCAAGTGGTCACCTGAGCTCTGGTTGTTTTCTACACACAAGTTGCGGCAAAAGAGGCAAAAAAGAAGCAGAAGAAGAAGCAGAAGAAGAGGCAGAAATCGCAACTCGAACGGAAAACGCAACAATAAGGCGCCCAAAGAAGACCCTAATTGGCCGAGCACGTGCACGCCGCGCCTCAGGCACACCTTAGGCTCCTTAACGCAGAGGCACGACTGGCGAGCACTCACAGTCTCTTGCAGACAGTCTCTTGCACTCAGTCTCTTGCACACAGTCTCCCGCAGACAGTCTCTGGCGGCGCTTGCATAATGCCCACTGAACGCGCCCAATCACTGTCTAGTGTAAAGACCTAAGGGCGTGCTTTCGGTGCTGCTCGATGGACCGAGTTTGGTTTGGATTATAAACTGCACACAAAGGCCCCAAGACTGTCTGCTTGTGGGGCTAACCTCTAGCTCATCTCTAGCTCATTTTTGGCCCGTTTTTCTCTCACTTTCCGCTCAATCTTTGCTCATTTTTGCCAAATTCACAGAGGCGGAAGAAGGCAAAAAAGAGCATCGGGCGGCCGATCACGCTCCATTTGCGAGCGTCTCTTTGTTGTCTCTCTTTTCTGGCCACTTGCTGCTCCTTTTCAGCGCAATCTAAGCTCAAAGTGGCTCTTCCTGCGCCCAATTTGGCCAATTTGCGCCCTCAACTTTCAAAGACTAGCGCAGACAAGTGCCACAGACTTCTGCAAGTGTCGCCCAGCTGCTTGAGCTGCAAGAGGCCTCCAGTGCATTCGAGCTAAGGAGCGCCCGCATCTTTTCTGCAAGCTGCAAACACCGCAAGTGTCCGGCTGCCAAAGCGAGAAAAGCAGAGAGAGAGAGAGAGAGCGAGACAACTCGCCAGAGACTGTCTGCGGCGCTCAGCAAGCCCCAGTTGCTCCTTTGACCCTCCTTTGTTGCTGGCCTTTTGTGTGTTGTCGCGCTGCTCTTTTGCTCGCCCATTTCTCTGTGTGCTAAGTAAAAACTGCACAGACTAGCTCTGCTTGGCCACCACACCAAAGCTCAGGCAAAAAGTGGCCCACCTGGTCGCCACTTTCGTCCAATTGGGCCAATTGGGAGCAAATGCAGCCAATTGCAGCAAACTGTTGGGGCCTCCTTTTTGCGCGCAGTTCCTTTTTGTCATGTTAATCTCTTCTGCTCGCCATTATTGCAAAGGAAACCTAATCTGCGCTTGCTTCTTGGACTGTCTGCGGCCAGTTGCAAGTTTTGGACTGCCAGTTGCAACTTTTGGCCAGCCCCAAGCTTCGGTCTCTGCAAAAGTTTTGCCGCCACGAGTTGGCCGCCAACTTGGAGCAGCAACTTGAGGCTCCAAGTGGCCAATTGGATGAAGTTGGGCGAAGAACTTTCGTTCGGCCGAGATTGAGAAGAAATCGAACGAGGGAGAATGGAAAATAAATAGTCCCTTGTGGTCGCGGGCGCAAAAAGAGCAGTCGAACAAGAGTGCGAACAAAATCAGAGCTCGAAATAAAATGCCAGCTCGAAAATAAAAATCGAAAATAGGAAATGGATAAAGAAAAAGAAAACCAATGCAAAACTTTGCCTTCTCTTCACTAGTTGTCCATTGCCTGCGGTTTGCCCGCCTGCCACGCCCACCTGCTCCTCTTGCCACGCCCCTTTATTGGTTGTCCGCATTTTGGTGCGCATTTTGGTTCGCATTTTGCTTGAAGCAGCAAAGGACAATGCTTTGCTTGATGGAGACGCCATTGGATAGTGAAGGAGGCCAGTGGATGCCAGTGGATGGCAGTGGATGGCAATGGACAACAATGGGCCCGAGTTGGTTGCGTCACGACTTTTGGGGAGAGCTTTTTCAGGATAGAGCTAAGGGCTGGCCGAGAGTTGAGTTTAGTTGAGTTTAGCTTGGCTAAAGTGGAAAGATTGGCCAGAAGATGCAAGCAAGGCGGCCACTTGCCTTCTGCTGAGGCTCGTCGAGTGTCTCTCTCGTGGAGTGTGTCTCGTGTTGTGTGCTTGGCTATTATTTGCCATTGCAGGCGAGCAATGGCAAATAATTTTCCATTGATTTGAATCAATAAAACGCGACCAATTCTGCCAAAGGCCGTCTCTGCTGGACTCTGAAGACTGTCTCTGGAGCTTCAGAAGTAGAAGCGAGAAAGCCGAAAAGATGAGGAAGGCCGAGTGGAAATGTGAAAAGCAAAAGAGCAAAGGAGCAAAGCAGAGGAGAACATGCACGACAAGCTTCCCGGACGACACACAGTCTGCGGCCCTTTGGCTTTCTCCCATCGAGCAGCTCCACTTGCATTCGGATTGCCAATTCTAAGCTTCCACTGCTAAGGTTTGGCCGCCAATTCGAATTCGAATCCGAATTTGGGGGAACTTTGGAGGCTGACAAAAAAGATGATTGGCAGTTGTGTTTGCTCGCGCGCAGGAATCCTCGTCTCTTGCTGCTCCTTTGCCTCTCCAAAGCTTGGGACTAGGAAAGCCAGAATTTGAGAGGGCCAGTTGCACGCCAAGTTGAGCTGGCAGAAGACAACGAGGAAGCAGAAGAAGAAGAAGAAGAAGAAGAGGCAAAAGAGTAGCCGAATCATCAGGTGGCTGTGATCTTTTGGGGTGATCCTAAGGGCCGGACTTGAAGAGAACTTGGAGAAAAGTTGAAGAAAACTTGTTGCTTCTTATCACTTATCCAAATCTGCGCCCAACTTCTGCCCTTTTCGAGCGGCCTTTTCTCTCCAAAAACTGCCTCCAGCTGACTTTTCCAACTCACTTTGGGCCCACTTCCTCCGCTTCCTCTTGCCTCTCTGCTTCTGTCTGGTGGCCACTGCACACTAGGGCCTCCAGTCCTAAGGTGCAGTGCCCACTGGAGCTTCTCTGCGGCCTTTTGGGCGAGACAAAAGTGCGAGAAGCTCCTTCTCGCAGCAAACAGGCAACAGTGGGCCGCCAGTTTGGCTTAAATCCGATTTGGCCCAAGCAAAATGGGCGCTCCAGCCGCTTGTTTGCCAAGTTTGCAGCGCTCTCTCTTCCTAAGGTCCAAAGGCCCTTTGGAGCGCCGCGTGTTTGCCTTCCACTGCGCTACATGTAAGGTCTAAGCCTAAGGTCTAAAGGAGACTGTCTGCGGAAGAGGCTTTTCTCCTCGGCGCTTTTCTGCATTTTTCTCAGAAAACTCAGTCTCGAAAACTCGGTCGACCACAGTCTCTGATCAGCTTGGATGCTCTAGCTTGAAGAAGAGGCGAAAGAGGCCGAGCTAGTGTCTATTAATTGTGGAAGAGGCTCGTCAATTGTTTCTTTTTTGCTTGCGAGCCCCAAGCTAACCAGCCACACTCAGACCTAAGAGGAACCAAACCAAACCAAACAAAAACAAACTGTTTTAAGCGTCCAGAAAGAGAGTCTTTGGAAGCTCAAGAATCTTGGGCCACTTCCGGTGCAGTTTGGCGGAAACTTTGTGCAACTTTGGCCAGTTTTGGGCCCACTTCTGTGGCGACATCTAGTGTGTGGCAGCTTTCTGCTCGTGCGAGAAGGAGCCTCAGTCTGTAGCTCTGGAAGGCCAGAGAAAAGCTAGAGAAAAGCTAGAGACAAACTAGAGAGAAGCCACACAAGAAGGGTCGCTGCAGGAGGCTGCTTGGCGCCAGAAGAGTGCAAGTGGCAGTCAAATAAGAAGCTGGCTGGTCAAATAAATCTTTCAGGCAAGACGAACAGCAGCCACTGACATGGACAAGTGGCCAAGGTCTGCAGTGTGTTTGTTCAGCAGATCGGCAAAGATCGACTGAGATGCTTGGCTTCAGTTTAGTTTGTCGAGCGAGCGGCCAGCAAGCCAAGTGGAGTGCAGCTTCTACTTGGCTTGTGCTTTGCTGCAGCTTCAAGTCGAGAGACTGTCTCAAGAGCCGCCAACTGGAAGCTGGCCGAACGAGAAGTAGTAAGAAGTTCCAATGAGTTGTGTGAGTCTTTCGAGTTTGTTGAGTCGCGAGCACTTAACTTGATTCCATCTCCATTTTCGGCTCCATTTTCCACCAAGTGTTTATCTTAATTTTCCTGCCCAAGTTCAAGAGACTGTCCAAGAGAGTGTGTTGCAAACACTTGGCAGTGAACTTTGCGGCCAGCAAACTGGCAGCTTCGCGTGTGGCTAAAAGTTGAGCAGCGCAAAGGGAAAAGAGCAAGAGAAATCGCTCAAACGATGCTCATTTTGTGCAAGTTTGCAAATCCATTTGGCTCAATTGGGATGCTCTTTTGCCTGTTCGTCTGCGCTTTTTGCTTGAACATTGCGACACTTGTTGCGCGGCAGACTGTCCGCCGGCACAGAAGAGCCACAAAGGTGCACAGAAATCAATTTGGAGCAAAAGTGAGCGCAAAAAAGGAGGAAATCTTGGCTTATTTCTCAAGCCATTTCTGAGCGACTTTTCAAGCAGCAATCCCGCAGACTGTCTCCCGGCCGGCTGACAGATTCTCGCCCGCTAATTGATAGCGCGTGTGCCAATTTTATTAATCCACTAATGCGCCACAGCGGCAACACACTGCAGACTGTCTGTGGCGGCCCAGCTTCAGTCTAGCTTTTCGGAGCGCCACACCTTAGCTGCGGCAAGTGTGTGGCGCCAGAATGCGGCCCACCAGCCGACAGGCCGACGAGCAGCCAGTGAGCAGCTTGACACACAGACAGACAGACGGACATTGGAGGGCAAAAGCCGCAAGTTTGGCTCTTTTGCTGCTTCAATTAGGAATTTGCTGGAGTTTGCGCGAACGATAAGGAAAAGTGCACGTTTATGGTGGCCGAGCTTAGGTTGCTTGCGACTTTTGGCCGCACTTTGTTTCTGTGGGCGCCCTTTTGCGTGGCCAGGAGAAAGTGCCTCCATTTTGGCCACTTTCTCCTCGTCGCAAACTGGCCAAAAGTGCGGTGAAAAAGCCCACATTATCGGCCGAGATTTGAGCACATTTGAGCACATTTCACTGCATTTCACTGCATTTCAGCGCATTTCTCTGCATTTCTCTGAACTTCTTAACTTCAGAGACCACACGAGTCGCCGGCCAAGTGGAAATTTGTCGCGCCACAAGAGAAACACGAACAGACACTGGCCGGAAAGGCACCTGCAAACTGTTGCCAGATTGTCACTCGGCCGCCCCTTAGGATCGGCCCTTTTTTGCCCTCAAAGTAAAGGCAAAGTCAGGCCAAAGTTGAGCCAAAGTTGAGGCAAAAGGAGGCGCCTCGTAAATGGCGACTCTTAGCCCCAGAGGTTAGCCTCCAGAGCTGAGGGCACTTCATTGACATTGAGCGAGGAGATCTCTTTTTGGCCTCTTTAATAAGGCGGAAAAGTGGGCAAAAAAGTGAAGAGAAAGCGGAAAAGTTTGCCGCTTTGGTTTGGAGGCAAAAAGGGGAAAGCAAATGGGCGAGAAACCGAGCGGCAAGTGTCAATAAAATGGCCAGCAGACATAAAGTGGCGCCGGAGGAGAAGAAAAAGGAGCTTCAGTTTTGCAGATTTTGGAGACAGAAGAGAGCAAAAGGAAGCTAAGGAGAAGGCACACAAACAGAAAGCAGGGCCCTCTCGTGGTTTTTTCTCAATTCTCTTTCTTCTAATTCTCCATCAAAAGAAGAAGAAGAAGAAGAAGTCTCTAGCTTTCAAGAAAGGGCAGCCTTTTGCTCCATTAGGACAACTTAATAGACTTCTCCTTTGGGCCATTCTTTTCGCTCCTCGTTTGCTTGCGGCTAAGGAGAAGCCAAAATTGAGCCAAAATTGAGCCAAAAGTGCCCCCAAACTGCGCCAAAGCTCAGTGGCTCTTTGAAGACAGTTGTGGATGGCTCTTTTCTCTTCAACTAAAATGAAAAAGACCAATTGGAATAGGCATAATAATGATAAACTGGAGGCATTTCTCGCTCCATTTGTGTTGGTTTTTCCTCCTTTCGTTTGTCTTCTCCCGAAGCTTCTCTTTCGGAAGACACTTCCAAATTGGGCCACAAACTGGTGGAAAATGCGAGCAAATGGCGCCAACTTTGCGCTCTGCAGGATTGCAATAAATGTCAAAAAGGAGCCAGAAGAGGAGCACTTTTCGTTTTTTTCGGTTTTTATTTTTTTTCGTTTTCGTTTCTTTTTCTTTTTTGAGCTCACAAGTCTCAGTCCTAGTCTGCGGGACAGACTAGGACTAGAATGGGCTCAAGAGAAGTGAAGAAGAAATGCTAAAGAAATGCAAAAGCAATGCAAAAGAGCTCAGCTTTTGCACTGAAACAGAGAACAGAGAACAGAGAAATACACACTCAAGCTAACGGAAGTGGCGCCGAACGAATCAACAGGTCGCCAACATTTGGCCCACACTTGCAAACAACACTTGCGGGCCCACACTTTTGGGGCCACTTCGCGAGCTAGTCTCCAGCTGGAATGCAGCTCGTGGGCCAGCGAAGGTTGCCGGCGACCTGCCGAGAGGGCAAACTAGAGGCGAGATTGAATAGTAAAGAGCAAAAAAGGGGCCCAAAAAGGAGAGGAATGTGTTTATCTTGCACTTGAGAGTGAGAGAAGCATGAGAAAATGGGGTCCAGTTGTGGAATAATTGGACACTGTTTGGCAGAGATCTCAGTGTGTAATGGGCGGCCAGTTTCCAAATGTGTTTGTCTTGTGTTGTGAGGCCACTTGTTGATTCGAGCCAGTTTCTTCTTCTGCTGTTTGCCTACAGTTTGCCCTAAGCTTGTCTGTAGGAAGGCCGAGAAGTTGGCAGAAATTCAATCAGCCGATCGGCAATGCATTCATTCCGGCGAGCATTCAACTAGAAATATAAAATACTTGCCTAAAAAGGCCGCTCAAATATTCGCCTCCAATTGCTCCCAATTGCCTCCAATTGGCCGCTCGATATGGACAAGCAAAGTGGGCAAACTGGGCCGACTTTTTGCACTTTTTGCACTTTTTGCACTTCTTTTGCTCGACTTGCAGCAACTTGCAGCAACTTGCATCAACTTGCAGCAAACAGTGGCCGAAAAACACCTCTCGAGTTGCGCCACTTCATTTTGGCGCAGCTGCAAGAGTGTGGCCAGTGCTTAGCTAAGGTCTGAGCTTAGCTGGGGGCTCGCATTGCTCGAGTTGAAAACGTGGATAGAGCACCAAAAGTTTGCGAGAAAAGAGAGAAAAGAGGAGTCTGAGTTGCTCTTTGCATCTCCAGTTGCAAAAAGCGCAAAACGAGGAAGATCGATTTGTTTTGCCTCCATTTGTTTGTCTCTCCGCCAACTCAGTGCTGCCTCGAGAGCAAACACACAGTCCATTGTTCCTCCTTGAAATCCGAAGAGGCGAAGCTCCAGACACAAACTGGGGGCGAAGTGGGCCACTTGTTGCTACCTGTTTTTAGTCGCTCGATGCAACATGGAGAAGAAGAAGAGCTGCCCTGTGGCGCCCAAATTGGTGCATGTGGGCGAGCCTCAGGAGAGACAGTCTGCGGCCAGATATTGCACTGGGCCCTCAGCTTTGCTTTGCCGCCGAGTTTGCATACAATCTGGCCAATTCTGCTCGATTTTTGCACAATTTTTCCTCAATTTTGCTTACTTCTCGCACAATTCCCGCACAATTGGCCCAAATGATTGATTGTGGAGCCCTTTTTTGCCCCCGCCACCAAATCGGCGCCACCTGTCCTCTGGAAAGATGCAAGCTTTTCGAAGGCGCACTGCAGACTGTAGCTGGCAGACTGTTGCTGGCAGACTATTTCTAGCAGAGTTTAACTTGCAGGATGCATAAGACAGAGCCCAAAACAGAAGATGCAAAATGCCGAACGCGAAATCCGAGCGCCGATGGGACAGTAAGGTTCCTTTGTGTTGCCGCCGGCGAGGAAAATCTGACAAGTTGCTGATTGAATCTCGGGGATTTAGCGAGCCAAAAGAGAGCCAAAAGGCCAGTCCAAAGCATCGAGTTTGGGCTTTTGTTGCGCAACTTGAGGGCCCAGAGACTAGCCTCGCCGCATGAGCCGCAAGAGGCGCCCACTCACACTCACTGGCCCGAATTGGCTCCTTTTGGTTCTGCTCTTTGGCTCTGCTTCGGCGGCCTCTCAGCTGCAAGAGAAGAAGATTCTCCTCAACCTTAGGCCAGACACACGGCCAGACACTGTTGCTCGAGCTCGGGAAAGACAAAACTTTTCTGAAAAACTTGCCCGTGTGTCACTGGGCCGCCCAGCTGGAGGTCGAGCTGGAGGTTTGGGCCGCGCGCAAATGGGCACTCTGGATGCCACTTGTCTTAATCGGCGGCTCGCAGCAGTTTGCCTTTGGTGGAAATTTAAGCTCCTTTTTGCTGAGGAGAACGAGCGAAAGTAGAAAGCAGAAAGCAGAAAGCAGAAAGCAGAAAGCAGAAAGTAGAAAGAAGAGAGCTGCTTCCTCGTGCTTCTCTGCAAAAAGCATCCGAATTTCAAGCCCAAAACTTTCCCCCTCTTCTCAGTTCCATTGGGCCTTCTGGATCGGCTTTCTGGCCAAAGACTGTCTCTGAGGCAGCCGAGTTGAGGTGAATTATTGCCCCCACAGAGTTTGCGTGTTCCAAAGTGATCAGTTGCCCTTTTAAGTGTGCAAACGGGCGCAGAAAGGCAGAATTTCCACCACAACACACAGTGTGTCGTGTGTGTCTCTCTCTCTCACTGGGCAAAGTGAACATAAGTGAACAGTTTGCTCCTCAGGATTGGCGTTCTGCTAGGCAAAACTTGGCCAAATTTTTGCAATCGAGAATCCCCAAAATGCAAAAATGTTGTCCCTTCTTGGCCGCCCGTTTGGCTTAGCTCTGGCCTGAGACTGTGGCCGGCCGGCAGACACTCGCTGGGCTGGGCCGAGCTGAGCACGAGCTGAGCCTTGCGGGTGGAACATTTCATTGCATTTGCCATTTCATTTCATGGCACTTCTTCGTGGCAGTTCTGAGCAGTTCTGAGCAATTCTAAGCAGTTCTGAGCAATTCTTAGCAGTTCTTAGTAGTCCTTAGCAGTTCTCAGTGCCAGTTGCTGGCCACAAGCAGCAACATTGCATCGAGTTCGAGTGGCTCGAATTGAATTAGCATGATTTCGGAGCCACGACATTGGCGCGCCCACTTGGCCCGCGCGCAGTCGTGAGATACGCAAATGAGACCGCAACTGACACTGCCCAGCAGCCCCTGTCTGTGGCCACCAGCCTCTTCCAGCGGCCACTTGCGGCGCCCGCCCCATTCGGCAGGGGGCCCACCGGCCACTGGACACTGGCCAGTGAGCGCTGACCACTCGCACTGACCACTTGACCTTGGGGCTGAGCCACAAGTTTGCTCACCAGGCTGACCAGGCTGGCCACTGGGCGAGCAATATCGGAAAAAGGTTTCCCTTTCCGATGCTAAGGTTTCGCCGGCGAGCAGCCAATTGGAATGGCGCCCCGAGCTTCTTCTTTGTCTTTGTCTCTTGGCTTTTGTCTGTCTGTCTGTCTGTCTGTTTGTCTGTCTGTCTGAAGAGGAATATTCGACAGTTTCCAATTGGAGAAATTCTCCAAATTTGGCGCCAATCAAACACCAGCAAAGTTTGCACTTTTTCTCTCTCTCTCTCTTTTCACTTTTCAGTCTCCAGCTATGAGCTCTCTCTCTCTCTCTCTCTCTTTCTGGCCAGTCCTAAGCTAAGGAAGCTTTCCGATTGCAATCCAAATTGATTGAACCCAAGGCGAATGAGGAAAACTGGCGCCAAATGGGCAACGATCCATTGCAATTGTTTCTCGATGGCCAACCAAAAGGGCCAACCAAGTGGCCAAGCAAGTGGCCAACTCTCAGCTCAGCTCAGCTCAGCTCAACTTGGGCACTCATTTGGAACACTCTTCCGCAGCCAAAACGAGACACCAGCTCCGCTTGAGTCTAATCGATCGTGATCGATGGCCAATTGATCATAGTCATGCACTGCATTTGCCCATTAGAGTTGCTCTTCTGTGGCCAGAAGAAGTGGGCCCTTGAAAGGCATGAATTGAGCTTGAATTTTTTCAACTTAAACTTCCACTTCTAATTCAACTTTAACTTCCACTCTCAAGCTCAAGCTCAAGCTATTCAGTTATGCAGCTCTAGCCACACTTGCGAGCTCGTTTCAGAGACTCTTGCGGCGCAACTCCAATGCAAATTGCACTCCAAATGCAAAAAAGACCGATTTCCAATTGCATTCTGCTTGGAAACTTGCCTCAGTCTTTGGCTTGTCCTTAGCTCGTCCTTAGCTAGCCAGCTTCTTCTGATCTCACTTTGAGCTCATCCAGCGCTCAAAGCAAACCGAATGAGTGGAGCTCGTTAATTGAATTCACTCTTCAGACCCAAACAGTTATCACTTTTGATTGCACTTTAAATTTGCAGAAACGAATCGGAGAGACAAGCCCAATTGGAGTCGCATTGAAAGCGAGTGCGAAGGCGGCTCACTCTTGCCGCTCATTTGGCCACACTTTGCGCCTCTTCGTCCACCAGAAGAGCGCCCTTCTGCTCGTGAGCAGCTTCTCTTGGGCTCCTTTAAGGCGCAGTTTGCTCCTAAGGTGCAGCAAACTGAGAACTGCAAGCCCACAGCTCCAACCGGCTTGGCCTTTAGTCTCTTTTGGCTCCTTTTTTCCTAAAACACGCTGCTTTTGGGCCCAAAAATGGAGGTGATATCTGCTTCTGGAAGTTTTCTTATTATGAGAGGGTGAAAGTGGCTGCGAAACAGCGCCTAGACAGTGGCTATAACAGTAGTCTATCACCCGAAGGAAAACCAATATCCCTTTTCGGTCGCCTGGCTTTCTTTCGAAAGCACTTCCGTTTTGGACTTATGCTTGTCTGGTGAACGCCACCTGTTGATGTGCAGCGAGGCGTCGAGTGTTGACGTTTAGATGCGGGCCATCTAAATGGGCGGCCGAAGAAGCAGAAACAAAGAGAGTTTTGGGAAATGGCGGCAAATGGAGGAAACTGGACTGTCAATTGGGAGTGCGCCACAGACTAGGACTGGCGAGCAAAGAAAAATAAAGGAAAATGAAGGAAAAATGGCGCATAGTTCAGGCCATTTGAGCTTTGAAGAAGCAGCGGAAAGAGCGAAGAAAAGAGAGAGAGAAAAAAACTGGAAGCTGCCCACACGAGCTTGGCAGAAGTGGAACGAGAGACTGGCTCAAGTGGCCGCAGCCACTCGATAGTCGATGCCTTTTCGCATTTCGCGGCTCAGCAACAAGCGCCGCCTTCTCTCTGTGTTTGGCGCTGAAAGAGGCCGTTAAAAGACAATAAAAAATATTAAAGCTCCTTTCGATTTCTCACACTTGGGCGCCCCAGACAGTTGCTGAAGAGAGACAAGAAAAGCCCGGGCCACTTATGCAATATTTTTCCACTCGCTGCAAAGTGTGCAGCTTTGCAGGCGGCCAAGCTGCTCTTGTCTGAGACTGAGACTGAGACTGAGACTACATTTGGCGCTCCTTGTCCACACTAAGAGTCTGTACTGTGAACCACTAAAGAGCAAAGGGAAGCAGTGTTGCCTTTTAATTGTTTCCATGCTCCCAGAGACAGTTCCAAACAGAGGCAACTAGTGAGCTCAGTTGGGCGACGTTTGTGTGTGGACACATTGATGCGGCGCTTGGAAAAAATGGGCATCAATTGCACGAAATTTCCGCCTTTTTCTCTGCCTCTTTGGTCTTTGCCTCTGCCCAAGTCTCGAGCTGCTCGTCTGGGCCGCTTGACAGTGGGAAAGGTCGAGTCTGAAAAGAAAGGAGCGCCCTCCAAGTTGCTCTTTGGCGCTCTTTGCTCCTCCTCCTCTTTGGGGAGCTGCTTCTCAGTTGCAGCTGGCAAGTGTTAGCGCCACTCTGAACGACCATTTGAGACTGTAATCACATTTCGTCTCGGCAAAGAAGATGCAATGAAGACGCTCTCAGATCTAAATGCGAGCCTTCTGTCTGTGTTTGTGTGTATCTGAGCCAGTTTAAGACTGTGTGTCTCAACTGGCTCAGACTTTGAGGCGGGAAAAAGTGTAAGAAAATCTCCGTGCGATTTTCTCATTTTTCGCCTTCTCTTCTGAACACTTCCATTTCGAGGCTCCACTTTTGGCCGCCTTTTGGGCCACTTTTTGGGCCACAAATTCGAGCAAATTTGGCCAGACCAGTTGGCCAATTGTTTAGGAAAAGTTGTCGCCCCTTTTTTGCTTCTTTACGACGCGCTTTCCACTTGCCACTCCTAGTCTCTGGCGCCACAAAGTCCCACTCGAGCCCAAAAGCAAGCCAGTGGTCCGCGTCCAAGTGGCACGCCGGCCGGTCAGCTTGGCCAGCAGACACCACTCGCTCGTTCGTCAGCCAAATGCACTTGACGCAAGCCAAACAGCGGCCGCCAAACGCCAGAACGCCCGCCCAGAGCCATAAACAAGACATCCGGTCAGTTGGAGCACAATTAGACATGAAAAAACTGGCAACAAGGAGCGGTGGTCGAGCAGAGTTGGTGCGCTGCTTCGAAATGCTTGGAAGTGGCGCGAATTGAGGAAACGAAGTGCAAGTGGAAGTGCGTAAGAGGCACACTCTTGCCTCTTCTGCAGACAGTCTGCAGCAGAAGAAGACCCTTGGAGTTTGGTGTGCAAATCGGCAAATTTGCACACTCGACTCCAAAGCCAAGCGCAAATCGGCCGCCACTTGGCCCCAGTTTCCGCCACTCCAACGCGCCACTCCCCCAAAAAGAGAGGCCCAAATGCGAGCGGCCGAATACCAATTAGAGGGCCACTTGCACTCGATGGCCACTTGTTAGCGGCGTTCGATCGTGGTGGAGGCAAAGCTGGAGAGAGTAGCTAATTGGTTTTCCTCTGAGAGCCGAACGAGAAGAGCTCGTCTCTCGTGGGCCAGAGTGCAGCTAGTCTGTGGGCCAGACTAGAGCTTCCCTTTTGCGCCCCTTTTGCGACCATTTGCGGGCCGCACAACTGCAAAGCACAACTCGCAGTCTGTAGAGCACAACTCGGACCCACAAGAAGCAACAAGGAGCAACAATGCAACTCCTGCTGGACTTTGGGCAGCTTTTTGGAGCTTTCCCGAAGCTAAGGGCCGGTGGCTAAGCGTCCAAGTGCGGCCAAACGCTGGAAAATGCCAGAAAATGCTCGGAAGCAAACGAATTGGCGAGAACAAAAACAGGTGAATCGAATTCTTGCCCCAAGGATGCCCTAAGGTTGCCCTAAGGATGCCCTAAGGATGCTCGCAGCTCGGCCCAATGATCAAACTGGAGCGTTTCCTTCGCCCAAGTGAGGCCACTTTGTTTTTTTCGCTTCGATTTCGGCTCGGCCCCCAAAGAATTGGTATTGTTTTCCTGAGCAAAACTTGGGCCAAACTTGAGCGAAACTTCCTTTTTGCTTCGTTTTTCATCCACAACACAAGTTCGGCAACAACAATGGCGCATAATTAATCGATTGTGCGCCTGGAATAACTGGTAAAAACTGGACCTGATGATGCAGAGAGAGAGAGAGAGAGAGAGAGCCAAACTGTTAGTGCAAATCGCAAGTGGGCCCAACTTTGCTCGGCGGCTACTCCTTTTCCAGTTCCCTTTTCTTCTTTCCGACTTTTTGGCGCCCCAAAGGTGGCCCAAAGGAGGCAGTGAAGTTCGCTCGGAAGTCAGTCTGAAGTAAACTTCAAATAGAAGGCGAGCTGAGGAGCAGTCAGAGTTCAGCGACCACCAGTTGAACTCGGCGCCCCTTTGGCCTGGCCCTTTGGAGCGGCGCATCCTTCTGGTGTCATTAGGCGAACTTTGGGGCCAGACTGAGACGGGAGGAAAACCGGGGGCGCTAATTACACGCTCGTGTGACGCGCCCACTCGGGTTTCCATTGCCTTCTCTTGGTTGTGGGGCCCAAAAAGGCAGATAGAGAAAGAGAAAGAGACTTAGAGACTAGCTCCCGCCGCTCGAGCACTAGAGACTGGCTTTGGGGCGGCCAATGCAGCGGACTGGCAGCTGCGCGCACGATGACAACAAAAAGGGGCCCAGTTGCAGCACTGCGCCAAAAGTGCATGAAAAGTAGATGGAAAAAAGCATGAAAAGTGCACGAAAAAGTGCAGCAAAGACACACTGCAACTGCAGACAGTCTCTCGCCCACAGACACAGCCTCTAACTGGGCCGCTAATGAGTGGCCTTTGCGCGCGCGTGTGGGCGTGTCTCATTTGCCACTCAAAATGGTTGCAGAGTTGGGCGAGCAAGTGGCCAAGTGGCCAAGTGGGCGAGAGGGCGCCTCTTTTGCCTCTTTTGCAGTTTCCTCCTGCGCGTGTGTCTGTCTGTCTCTCGTGGGCCAGCAACTCGCCTAATTCAATAGTGGTGGACGACGACAAACAGACGAACACGGACCCTAAGGGAGCGACTTGGAGCAGTCTGTGTGTGTGTGTCTGTATACAGACTGCAAGTCTGAGTCTCAGTCTCAGTCGATGAGTGTGTGTGAGATAATTGCAAGTTTGGTGCTTGGCAACTTTCCACTTTTCACACAAGAGCCACAATTGCCGAACTGCTGCACTCCCTCGACGCAAACTGAAAACTCGCCCCACAACAACACCATTTTCAACACCGCCTCCCAATCCCAATCCAAACCAATCCAATCCAATGCAGCTCCACTCTCGAGCGCACTTTCGCCCAAAAGCAGCTCCTCCAAGAGCAAAGTTCCTCCCGTTTGGGCTCACCTTTGGCTCACCAACAACAACAACTCGAACCGGCACGAGTTGTTGTTGTTGTTTTACTTCTCCTTTTCCTTTTATTTCATTTCGTTTTATTCGATTTTATTCCACTCCAACTCGTGTTCCTCCTCAGCTGGCCTCTTTCTCTCTCTCCCGCTCGCTTTCCCACTGCTTTGGGCGCGCCCCAAGCTCCAAACGGGGACCCAACTTTGTCAAACTCGCCTCCAAAGTTGCCCAAATGTTGCCTCCTTCTCAGTGCCCAATTTTGCCGCAGACACTGGCGCCATCTGGCGGATTTTCTCCCCAAAGTTCTCCTCGAACCGGACACATTTCCTCGCCCAAAAGAGACCTCCAGAGCGGCCTTTCTCTGCCTCAAACTTGCCCAAATCCAACCTGCTCCAAGCCAACCTGAGCCCCACCGAGTTTGCACTCTCCAAACTGCACTCAACTAGACGCAGCTCGCCCTACACACTCTCTGTGGGCTCACTCACTTTGCGCCACAACTTTGGCCCACTCACACAAATATGCACAGCTCGAAAAAGCGCATTCATGGAGTGCACAGTTCCAGTGGGCGTGTCTGGCGAGTAACAAAGTTAACCCAGAGGTGAAGCAGCGAGGAGGATTCTCTCCTGCTCTCTGCCCTTTTTGCTTTCTCTGCTCTGTGCTCTTTGCTCGTCGCTGGGCCCATTGTTTGCCGTCGGAGCTTTGTGCAGGTCCGGCGGTTGAGTTTCGTTCTGGTCACTTGGAGGCCAGTTTGTTGAGTTTTTTGGCGCTGCAGTTTGTTCACTTGCTGCTCTGTGAGGCCAGAAGGAGGCTGGCCATTTGCGGCCATTTGTGTGGAAATTTGCTCGCCCAATTCTGGGCCGTTTCTTTGCCACTTTTAGGCCCGCAGACTGTCTGCAGTAGTGGGCCCGCTGCAATGGCCAGTGGCGCAACCAATGGACGAGGAGAAAGTCTGCGGCCATGCGGATATTGTTCGGGCCGATTGTTTCTCGGCCTCGCTGTGCTGGGCCCGCAATTGCGCTTGGCCGCTCACTGGCCAGCCTGCGAGCGGCCTTCAAGGAGCTCAAATTGCAGCATCTCTCTCGCTCTTCTGCGTCCTGTTGGCCCCCACCGGCAACAGTCCGCCGCCAGAGGAAGCAGTCGGCCACAATTTGGGCCCACAGCTCGGCCGAGACACGACCAGTGCTGAGGGCGAGCCAAAGGTGAGCTTAGGGCAGACAGACCTAAGGGCAAACACTGGCCGGCCATGTTTGCGCGTGCGACGCTGCAACGCGCGCACACAAACTACCGGAATTTCCTTATTTTGTGCGCCCGCAGGCAAATGCCTCAGTCTCTCAGCTTCTGGCTCACTTTGGCTCACTTTGGCTCACTTTCACAGCCACACTTGAACACAGCTAAGCCTCGGGAGTTGAGGGGGCAAATTTTTCCATTAGCTGGCTCATTTTTCCCTTTTGTTCAGCCAAAATGGGCGCAAAGAATGCGCGACAATTGTTCTCCAGCTCGCCACTGCCTGTTTGTTGGCCACCAACAAAAGCGACCAATGCAAGTGGCTGCAATGCAGTAGCCGCAAACTGGCTCGCCTTCCTTAATCATCTTTGCCCATCGCAATCAAGCACCGGCGAACAGTGAGAAAGAGCCGCCCATGCAAGCGAGCTCGAATTGCGCCACAAAGGGCACCTGAATGGGCGAAAAGCGAGCTACTGTTTTCCTCTCGGGGCGCTTCTTTAGTTTAGTTTGGTCGCAGGAGAGAGCAGCTTTGGTTGTTCGAGAAAAAGCTCGAGAAATAGCTGGAAGACTGGCTGGAAAAGCAAAAGAGAGAGAGAGCAAAAGAGCAAACTGGGAGAAGCGTTTGCCAGAAATTGGCCGCTCGCCAAGAGCCAATTGTTGGCCAGAGGAAGTCTCCCTTAGGTGCACTTTGGAGAGCTCGTCGTTGGGCTGAAGCCGCAAATTGAACGCCGGCCACAAATTGCCAATTCCGCACGGATATTGAGCCGCCGCCGCAGCATTTGAGCTGCATTGGAGCTGCATTGAAGCTGCATTGAAGGAGTGCGAGCAAAGCAGTGCTCCAGTGCCGCGCAGTGCACCTTGTCTGCGGCTGCTCACAGTGCGCCATTGGATTGACTGTTATTGAGAGAGCTCTTATTGCACACTGCATTTCGGGCGCCTTTTCAATGGGCCAGAGTGGAAGAGTTGAACGCTCCGCTCGGCCACTTGGCGAGCTTAGCTCTCGTCCAGTTGGCCAGTTATCCACTTGGTCAGTTATCAAGTTGGCCAGTTGCTGGGCCTTTCTAGTAAGACGCTAAAAATGGACGCCTGAAGAGTGCAATTGATCGGCGCCAATGGGAAAGTGTTTGGGCGAAAGTGTTTGGCCGGAAAGAGTTTTTTGCCCAAGCTCAAACGGGAGCCATGCGGAACTCTCATTTGCCAGCCAAGAGTTGGCCAACAGTTAACACTTGGCGGCAACCTGTTGAGCCGAGGAGCTTGGGCGGCGTTTGGGCAGAGTGCACGCGACCGATTGGACGAGGGCGCCTTTGTTGTGCGGAGGCGCCACCGCCGGCCAACTGGCGCCCGGCGAGACAGTGCCAAGCTGGAGCTTGAGTGAGGCTAGGGAGCGGCAAAGAGTGTGAGTGTGTGCCGCATTGTGCTGCATCATTGTGGCGCAAAGACCAGTGGCGAACAGTAGGCGCTGATTATCCTTATTACTTTTACGAGCCTGCCGAAGAGCTGCCGGCGAGAAACTTTGGCCGAGCTTCCTCCTCAAGCTCGTCCTCAGATCGAGCTTTGGAAGGAAGATGAAGATGAAGATGGAGATGAAGTGAAGGAGGAGAGAAAATGGAAACGAAAATGAGAATGAAAACGAAAGGGAAAACGAGAATGAAAAAGGAAAGGGAAAACCAACTGGCAGCTTGAGATCCAATTGAATCCCTTGCAATGCAATTGCTAACTGGCCGAAAAAGCGCCTCCAGAGTTGCTTTCTCTCCTTTCCATTCGCTTCCGGCCGGTGAGCGAGCCAAAGAGTGCACGAATCTGCGGCCAGTCCTTAGGGTCGGCGAGTGGCCAGATGCGAGCTCCAAGTGGCCGCCAGTCCAACGAGCAACTGGCCACCTCCAATGGCACTCCAGCGGCGCCGGAACTGCGCCAGTGGCCCGCATTGCACGCAACAAATCTCCATTTCGGCATGATTTTTTCCCTCCTCCTTCTCCTCCTCCTGTTTCACTTGCGGCCAAAGAGCCGCAACAGATTGCCAAACGAGACCTGCTCTCTAGCTCAAACTCTGGTTGCTCCAACTCTGCGCCAAGACCGAGCGGCCAAGACCAACTCGGCAAGACCAACTGGCCAAGACCAACTTGCCAAGACCGAGCGAGACTGTCTCGCGGCCCAGCCAGAGTTGGCGCGCGAGAGAGTCATTTTCAAACATTCGTGCGCCAAGAGGCGAACCTTTTCCAATTCTAATTATCATTCGTTTTGACTTTTGGCCACAAAGAATGCTCGCCGGAGAAATTGGCTCTGCTTGTTGTTTCTCTTTCTCTTCAGCTTCTCCTTAGCCTCTCCTTAGCCTCTCCTTAGCCTCCAAATGCTGCCCAGTGCTTTCCAGTGCGTCGTGGTCGCCGCAACGAGCCCTAAGGTTTAGCTTGGCCAACAGTCACAAGCTTTGAGCCCTCAGCCAAAGATCTCTGCCTAGCCAAAGATCTTTGCTTAGCCGCAGAGTTTCCACTAGAGAGCGGAAGGAGGCGAGCTGAGGGCAAAAGTATTAACTAGATTTTTCGCCTCGAGAAAGAGTCAACAAGTCGTTTGGGGCAGATCGAAAGAGCTAGAGAGTTAGAGAGACAGACTTTGAGAGTGCGGGATGAATATTAAAAGGCCTTTGGAGCAACAGTTTGTCGTGATTTCCTCTTCGAATGGCCAATCCAGTTCGGCGGCGTTCAACTCGAGAGCTTGGCGGCTTGAATTGAGCTGCTTCTCAGCAGCAAGCGACTTTGGGCGACTTTGCTTCGAGTTGGCTGGCCGCAGGCGCGCTAATGATTGTGCTCCTTGTCCAAAGACTTAGCTCTCGCTTAAAGAAAGAGCAAGAGAGAGCGCCCCCCAACCGCAGACTGTGTGCGGCGAGAGGGAGCCAAACGGGCTGGGCGCCAGAGGGAGAGGCACTTTTGAGCAAAACAATCGCGAAAAAGGACGCCAGAGAGCAGCCTCAAAGTGGGAAAAAGAAGACTGCATCCTCTCGCTCTGCTTGGCCTATCCTTAGGGCTGGCCAGCTCTAAGGGTGAGCTCAAAGAGACACAAGTCCGCTCTGGTTCGGTGGCCATTGGGATGCGGCGGCCAAATGATTGGAAAAAGGCCAAAAGGTTTGGATGCAGCTTAATCAATCTTTCGGCGCCTTTTGCGTTGGGCCTAAAATGGACACACAAAACGGGCACAAAAATGGGCACAAAATGGAGGCACAAATTCCCAAGTCACGAACTGTTTGTTGTTTCTCTTCTTCTTCTTCTTCTCAAGCTCCTAAACTTGCCTCCTTTCGAAAGGCCAATTCAATGGAAGCTCAAACTTGGTTCACATTGGGCCGCCTCTTTTCCATTGATTCATTTGTATCAATTAGATTGCGCCGCATTGGATGACGCAATGAATGCGGGTCTGCTGGTGACTGCAGCAGGCAAAGTCTCAATGGAAAAGGTTGTTTGGAGTTGGAAAAAGTTGCAAAATAATGCAAAATATTGCAAAATGTTGCAAAGAGTAGCTTCAGACGAGAGCACTTCTCGTCTAAAACTAGCCTAGTCTATGGCCGCCAGACCAAAGGGGCGCCCACAGCTTTTCGGCGCCAGTTTGGAAAAATGCAAAATGCAAAAAGCGAAATGGAAAATGCAAAATCCATTCCAGCAGCTGCCCGTCTTGCCCATTCATGCAGCCTCTCAATTCACCGGCAACTGTCTGCCGGCGGGCCCCTCGAGCCAGCTGGCCATTTCACTCTCACTTCAGACGAACTGAACAGATTCCAGATTGCTGATTGCAGATTTCCAGCTCTGCCCTAAGCTCAGCTGGCCCGCTTCTGTGAGATCGGCCAGTGAAACTCGAACTGGAAAGCCGAAACCACAGCTCACACTCGGCCGAACTGCCACCGAACGCGGCCCAAAGGTGCATCCTAATCCTAATCGACCAGTAGCTAATTAGCGGCAACTAATTGATTGCCAGCGCCGAGCTGCCCCCAGTTGCCTCTTGGAGGCTTCTCTCTCTCTTGCCTCTGGACTTGCTAGCAAGTCTAAGAGACTTGCTTCTGGCTGGCTGGCGAACAGTGGTCCTCGCTGATCGGCGATTGTTTTAATTGTTGGCCCTTCTCTTTGCCTTTGGGCGGCGGCTTCTCGCCTTTTGTTGGGCTCAATTTGTCGGCCGGATTTCCATTCGTTGGTCCATTTGTTGGCCAGTTAATAATGCAAAAGCAGTGAGCTTTTGGGGGAGAAAAAACTAGAGGCGAACAAGAAGAGCCAAGAGATTGCTTACCAACAAATGGGAAGCACAATTTGGCCCTGTTGTTTTCAAGCAAGCAAGCAAAGCTTCAACATTTCAACTTCTCACTTGGCCCAAAATCTGCTGGTAGTCTCAAGTTTTGAGCGCCCGCTTCTTGTGAAGCCAATCTCTCGAGCTCTTTTGGATTCAGCAGTTGCTGCCTTTGAGTGCCACCATTTGGGCACCATTTTGGCTGCAAAAAGTTGCCTCCAATCGAGGAGAGAAAGTCGCACACTTGAACACAAGAAGAACTCGAACAAGCTGCCAAGTGGCCTCCTCTCGCAAGAAGCAGCCAATTTGCAGGCCCTCTTCTTCTCATTTTTCTGCCACCAGCTTTTTTTCTTCTCGCTCTTTCGACAAAACTGAGGGCCTATGTTTTTCTCCATCTTTTTCTCTTTCGGCCTCCCATTGGTCTGCCCGTTTTTGCAGCCTGTTTGCAACAAACGAACATAACTCAACAGCAACCAGGCGCCAACTCTCCAAATGCTGGCTCCTTCCGAGGAAGCAAAGTGGCCCTCCAATCGCATACATTTCTCTCCAAATTATGCGGGCGCAATGGGAAACCAAATTAGCATGAGCAAAAGGGAACGGCCGACAACAAGGAGAAGCACAACAACAACAAGTTGTTGAACTTCGAAGGCGCTCGACTCGCCACCTGGCGGCCAGGTGGCCACTTAAAACTGCTTCCAAGTGGCTTCCAAGTAGCTTCAAACAGTCCTAAACTCGAGCGGTAATCCATTTTGGTCGAGCCCATTGTTTTTCCAACTATTTGGCCATTCTGCATTTCGCATCACAGCCAAATGGAAACTCCTCAGGAAGAGACAGTCTTCCTGCCGAGCAAGCAAGGCCCAAAAGCAACGACAATTGTGACATAATAAATTGTTAAAACTCAATTAGCTTGTCTGTGTGGCGCCAGGTACAAGTGTGGGAAAGCTGCCCTCTGTTTTGGAAAGAGACAAGCGCCTGAGACAGTCTCTGGTCTGTGTGTCTCTGTGTCATTTGTCAGCCTTGTTGCTTGTTCGTCGTTTGCCATTTGTCGACACGATCGCGCAATTCCATTTCATCACGAACAGCTCCTCTCGATTTGCTCCTTTTCTCTTCTCCATCCTTGTCTCTCCTCCAAAGTTTAGGAGAACTCTCCGCGACAGACAGCCTTTGGGAGCTTGCGGAGTTCCCAAACGTCGTGTATGTAGTATAATGTCGTATAATGCAGACTTTTTCGAGACTTTCCAGCCGAAGGAAAAGTGTCAGTCGCGAAAGGCTGCACTTGGTTGCATTTGGCCAGTTTTGGATTGCAAAAATGGAAACAAAAATGGAAAGAGAAATGGAAAGAAAAATGGCTCCTTTGCGCAATTAGATGGACTGAATTTAAATTCCAAAAGGTTGAATTTGTATCATTTCGGCGAGGCGCAAACAAGCAATTCATGCGGCCAGCCATTTAGCTGCCCACCAGCCAAACAAGAGCAATTAAATCTTTTATTACGACAAGCAGGCCAGTTGTTGTTGTTGTTGTTGAGTCTTGAAGCTGGAGAGCTTGTGTCTTGCAAGCAAACGAGCTTGGCACAAGGTGGCCTCTCGCTTCTTGGCTGCAGCAAAAGGTGGCATTAGACACAAGGAAAAGGAAATGGACCAAAAGGAGCCAAAGATAACGAGCAACAGCGAATAGTTCACCTGTTTCCTGTCTGAGTGTGTTTTATGTTTTATGTTCTATGTTCTATGTCTGAGTCTTGAATTGGAATTTGGCAATTCCAATTGGAGACTGGCTGATATGAAAACGGGTGGCCCAAAGCAGTTTGATTTGTTTTCGACCAAGAAAACTTTTCGTCTCACTCATCGACTTTGTTTCCTCTTCTTCCAATCGGCTCTCATTTGGCCAACCGGCTTCTCTCCCGCTCCTGGTCCTCCGTTTTTCCACCTTGCCAGCTCTTGTCTAAGTCTGTTCAAAGTCTTGGCAAGTCTCGGCAAGTCTTGGCAAGACACCCGTCCTCTAGTGCAAATGGCGGCCAACGAGCGAGCTGGGCCCAAATTGGCCGCCAAGCTCAGCTCCATAGCACACAGAAATGAAGCGTGTCTTCTCAAGCTCAAGCTCAAGCTCAAGCTCGAGATCGCCAAGCTCGTCCTAAGCTTCGGGCGGACAAACAAACGAGGGCCATTTGTGCAGTGTTGGCCATTGGCTAATGCAATTTGGCCAACAGGTTGCAGGGCGCCTTCTCTTGCCTCTTTTTGATCGTCTTTTGGTTTGCGGCTTGCAGACTGGCCGTGACTGTGATTGCGATTGTGGCGCCGCAGTTCATGGTGTTTGGGAAAGAGCTGCTCTCTCTTTCTCTGTTTTGGGCTTGAGACTGAAACTCGCGTAACACTTTTTTCCTCCGCTGCTTTTCCGCCCATTCAAACAACAATCCAATTCAATTACACTTCTGATCACGCGGCCAACTGGCCCTAATGAACAAGTTGGCGGCCTTTTGATGAGGAGGAGCCAAAAAAGTGCTCAAACGAGTCATTTTTTCCTCCAAAATCCATCCGATTCCATTGCACACCAACTCGTCAGAGAGAGTCTCTCTGACTTGCTTTGGCGCCTCGTTGCAGCTGCACCTCTGCACTGGCTCGCCGCTTTTCCCATTCGCATCACGTCCCGAGTTTGCGTCTTCTTCTCGCTCGGTTTTCTGCCACTCGCAAGCTCCTCGTCGAGCTCACAATTTGGCGCCAAGTTGCCCTTAGGTCTGGACAACTTTTGCAGCCTAATCACCAAAAGCGCGCCCCCAAGCTCTCGGCCAGCAACACCTGCCGCTTGGTGGACGTGCTGCGGCGGCGTTGGAGGAGCCGCAGAGATCGTCTAGAATAAGGTGAGAATATTTAGAGCAAGAAGAGGGGCACAGTGAATGAATGGATGGACGCTTTTCGGGAGGTTCTTTTTTTGCTTTAATTGATTCGGGCGACTTCTTTCTTTCTTCATTTTATCGTCAGCTGAGGCCGTCCTGGCGTTTGAGCAGCTTCTTGTCCACCTTGCCGATGGAAATGCGCGGCAGCTCGTCCATGATCTTGATGCCGCCAATCAGATGCTTCGGCTGGGCCGTTTGTTTGGCCACAAAGTCGTAGAGTTCCTGCTGCATCGCGGCCGCCTTGTCGTCGTGCGGGTGGGCGTGGCCGGCGGAATCGTCCCGCTTTTTGAGCACGACGTAGGCGCGCGGCGCGTGGCAGCTCGGCAGTTCGGGATGCGGCACGCCCACCACTGCGGCTTCGAGCACGCGCGGATGCTCGAGCAAAAGCTGCTCTATTTCGTAGGGCAACACTTTCCAGCCGTCGTAGAGGTAGAGCATATCGTTTGCGCGGCCCCTAATCTGCAGTCTCTCGACCTTTTGCGGATCGTCCTCCTCCTCGTTCACGCTCACCAGACAGATGTCCGACGACACGTAGAAGCCGTCGGACAGGAAGGAGCGCGCCGACTGCTCCTTGAAGTGGTCGAACATGTAGCCCGGCGAGACGGTGGGTCCCCTCACCTGCAGCAAGCCCTCCTTGTTCACCTGGTCCACCTCTTGGCCACTGTCCACGTGGACCAGCTTGATCTCCAGATTTGGCATCAGAGGGCCCACTGTTCGATTGTCGCTTAGGTGGTGTGTTTGGCTGCGCTCCACAATGGTCATGAATCCGCACTCAGTCATGCCGAAGGCTTGCCTGATCGAACAGTTGGGATACTTGTCCATGAACTGTTTGTTCTTCAAATGCGACACAATAGGCGAGCCGACGGCCAAAAAGTTGCGCAACGAACCGAGCTGGTGTCTGTCTCTGGCATTCGGATTGTCCAGCTGGTCTGAGACGAAGTTGTGCAGCAAGGCGGAGCCCAGTATGAAGTCGGTGATTTGGTAGCGCTCAATTGCGGTGAGACACTTCTGGTAGTCGTAACGCTGCATCACCACCAACTTGAGCCCCTTGCTGAGGGTCATCTTCAGGCTGAAGGTGCCAGTCCCATGGTCTAGCTGCAGGTGGCCCGCCAAGACACTGTTCTCGTTCAGAGCCCACATGTGACTGGTGCTCTGCGCTGGCAAGCTGAAGGCCACATACAGCGAGTTGCGCTGCGAACGGCCCACCGGCTTTGGGTGGCCCGTCGAGCCAGAGGTGAAGAGCACGAAGGCCGCCCGCTCGGGCGCCACCTGAACGGGTCTTTCCAGCCGCACTTCCCTTGCTGGGCCTCCACTTCCGCTTCCGTTTGCCGCCCGTTTCGAGTCCAGAAGGTGTTTGTGGAGTCCGAAGACGAAGGGCAGTCCAGAGGGCAGCTCGTGCTGCAGGTCGTCCATGACCACGAGCTTGAATTGGAGCTCGGGAGCCAGTCGCTGTCTGAGGGAGCACATGCGTTCCAGGAGGTTTCCGTTGATGAAGACAACAGCAGCGCGCATCTGCTCCACCATGTAGGCCTGTTCGCGTTCCGGATCCTCAGGTTCGCCCACACACACGGAGCTTCCGGCGAACAAAATGGCCAACGCGCTCACTAGTGTGTAGTCCGAGTTGGTGCAAAACAGCACACAGTCCATGTGGCTCCTCAGGTCCAGCAGGCCAATTAGTCGCTCGGCGATGAGCTTGGCGCTCTGCTTGATCTCTTGGCCTCGCCATCTTCTGCCCGACTCAAAGTCGATGAACAGTTCTCGGTGGGCAAAATGGTCCAGTTGTTTCCAGAAAAAGTTGCTCACCAAATCCTTGTGCTCCTCTGGGGGAATTGAGGCCGCAAACTGGGACTTGAAGATCATCCTAAGCTGCGCCTTTGCTCTTCTTTTAGGCCTCTATGTAGGAACTTTCTTCACTTGGATACTCGCCGCTTCTTCCGCCTCCTCCAAACTGTTGGGACACTGTTGCGCAACAAGGAGGCGTCTTTGTGGCCTGTCTTTGTGGCGTCGTGTGGGAAAGGAGAAACAAACAAAGACGTCTGTCTTTGACAGTGGTGAAAAAATAATAATTGAAACGCGCAATTAAATGAAAGCTCCTCTTCTCAAGTTCAGACGTTTGTTTGTTTCTCTCTTTCTTTGTTTGTTTGTTCTTCTTCTGCCCTTCGCTGGCGAGATCAACACACCAGCTCGAGCTTTGCCCGCCGAGATCGAGCGGCCGAGATCGAGTGGTGAGGGCAAAGCACTGGCGAGATTGCGGGCGGAAGATTGGCCGCCGGCCAGACAGCCACTTGGATGAACTCGAGTCTGCTCGCAATCTGCTCGCAACTGTGTCTGCTCGCATCTGAGACTGTGTGGCGCGTCGTTGCTCGCAATTGGCCGGTAAAAGGCGAGCAAAAGGCGACAGCAAACGGGCTTCCAGCACTGGCCTGTTGCTTGCCTCTGTTGCCAACCACTTGGTGTGACTTGCGAGCAACAATCTTCCGCAGACTGTCTGCCGCGGACACTTTGGGGCGGATAGTCCGCGGCAGACAGTCTTCCAGGAACACACACAGTCTATGGAGCTCTATGGAGTTCCCACACGCCGGCGGAATATTCTCGCTTTCTGCAATTGCGCTATTGCACTGTTGCAGCATTGCAGTATTGCACGATTTGCGACCATCAGCCACTAGAACTGAACTTGAACCATCGACACTTCGCGCACCTCAGCTCGAGCTTGGCCCATCCCTAAGTGCTCGCATCACCAAAGGGCGACTGCGCAACAAGTGCCAGTCGCCACCCAGCGAGCCTAGTTTGCGACACTGTTTGGCCCACTGCTCTAATTGCATCTGATGGAAGCGCCAATCCAGTGGACTTCTCATCGTTTTGATGTGCTCGCTCGTGTCAGAGATGCTTAGCCAAACGAGCAGTCACTTTTGGACGAGCACTTCAAAGGAGCTTGATGCCGCCAAAGAGCAACAAGTGCAAGAGCCGCAAGCACAAATAGCATCACTTGTTATTTTTCCACTGCCTCTGGAAAAGCTCTCAAAAAGTGCTAGTCCATTTTGTATCTGTGCTTTGCATCACCATTTTCTCTCTCAATGGTTGACACTGAACACTGGGAAGTGTCAGATGGCGGAAAAAGCGGCCACTTTGTTGCACCATTTGGACACCAGACAGTCTCTACCTCTGTGTCTCAGTCTCTCTTTCTATCTCTGTCTCTCTCGGATGACTGTTTGCGGTTGTTCTGCGTGGCGTATGGATTTTTGCGGTCCGTTTGGAGGAGCGCCAAAAGTTGGCGCAAAAGATAACGATGGAAGAGGGGCCGAAAAAGGGCGAGATTTGGATTTGGCCAAAGAGGAAGCGGCCAGAGACTGTTTGCAAGTGGAAGGAGTTGCGGCTCCGTTTCATGCATACGTCACAGAGTGCAGTCTGTTGCTCGTTTGGGGGAAACTGCTCGCTTTGTTTCTGGCTCACTTTTCCTGCTCCTGCTCCTCCTTCTCCGTTTCCAGCTCGCCGATTGCAGTCCATCTTTCAGTTGCAGTTCCAGTCGCAGTGTGCAGTAGACTGTTGCCGCAAAGGAGCCACACTTGCGGGCCGCAAACAACACTCAACTGGGAAGGCAAACAGAGAAAATTTGAGAGCAAATTACTTACGGACAACAAGCTAAAAAGGCGCACAAAGAACAATGAAATCACGATCGAGTCTCTCAAGCAAAGAGAACCATAAGGGCCAAGGAAAAGTGTGCATGACCAGTGCCAGAAAATGGACAACAACAAGAACAAAATGGCCGCCCCTCGTTCACTGTCTCGCCATTGGACGTGCCTTTTTCCTTTGGGCTTTCCTTTTCGCTTTTTGAGCTTGTTTTTCTGCCGCAAAACATGTCCAAATGTTGCCAACAATTCCTCGTTGCTAGTGGTCTCTCCTCTCCAGTCCTAAGGGCCAACTGGCTGATTATCTTCTCCTGCGGCTTGGCCATGCTTGTTTGTCTCGAGCTCCAAGACACAACACAACACAGCACAACACAAGCCATAACGAACTCTTCCTTCTCTCTCCACACGCCTCCTGAGCCTCGGCCACTTTCGCCTCTTTTGCCACTTCCACTTCCACCTCAACTCTCGCCCAATGCAGACAAGCAGTATCCACATTGTGCACTATCCTCTGGCTGCCAAACGATGTCCACACTCGCCAGCTCGACGGGCCAGCCAAACAATCAATAATTGTGCAACGCACGCCCCAAGTCGCTCTTGATGGTCTCTCTGCCAAGCTAGCTGGCTGGCCACTTTCCAACTGTCTTGCCAGAGAAACCTCCACGACGCTCATTGTTTTTGGCCCTCCGCTCGATCATTTGGCCACTTTCGCTCGCCGGCCGCTCGACAATTGGCACTCACGGGCGAGAGACTAGCTCCGGCGTGTCGTTCTGGCTGCTCTGAAACAATGCCAATTGGAAAGCCAGAAAACGGGAAGCACCAAGACCGAGTTGTGGCCTCCAACTGAGCCTGCACGCTGCAGCTGCAAGGCGCTCGCGATTTGCAACACGCGCAACTGAGAGCAGCTCTTCTCTGTTGGAAAGTTTTCCCGCTGGAAAAGTTGACAAAAAGAGAGGGCCACTTTTGGGCCAGAAGCCCAAAATGAGAGTGTCTAATCTCTTAGTCTGTCTGCAGGTTCGAGCACTGCCATGAAGTGCAATAATGATGGATTTTCTGCACACAAAATGGGCACTCAAAGTGCCGCTCGTGAAATATTGGACCAGCGAAATGTGGAAGCAATTGGACCTTCCAGCCTCTGAGAGTCCAATCCAAGTGAGTGGTAGATAATCCTCAACAAATGGCAACCATAAATGGCTTACTCCAGTTGGTGCGCCTCTGGTGCTGCAGAGAGCAGCTAGCGAGCCATAGAGACTGCCTCTCGTCTAGACAAGTGGGCCAGTGTGTTTCCCGTTCGTTTTTCCTCCAACTTTGCCTTTTGCAACTTTACCATTTGGCTGGCTTGCAACAGTGTTCAGAACAGACTGTTGCAAGTGCGCATGTTTCACCTCCACTTTTTCCTCCAATTTGCCTCCGTTTTCCACTGGGCCAAATGTGACACAAACTGCAAGAGACACACTGATTCAGATTCAGTTTCACTGAATTTGAATCTGAATCTGAATTGGCCCACAAAGCTAAGGTCCCATCAAACAGGCATTGGAATAACCGAATTTAAACTCAAATTTAAATCCAAATTGGAGTTTGGATTGAGATACACCAACACTCAATTGGAAAAATATTCAAGAGAAGTGGAGACAGACTCTCCTCAAGGGCAGCTTCAGGATGCCCAAGGGCAAAGAGAGCAAAGGGTGGCCGCCCTCGCAGAGCTCCTTCCGGAAAAGGAGCTCTCCCTACGAGCAATGCAACTGGTTCGGCCGCTGTTTCTACCTCTTTTTGTGGCCGCTCAATGTGAAGGTGCAGAAGTGGCGCCCATTCCTAAGGAGCGGCGACTTCGACGGGCACATTCCGGCCAAGTGGGCGGCCGCCGACTCGTTGGAGCAGCTGGAGAGGAACTGGCACTTCGAGTTGAAGTGCAAGCAGGAGAAGAGCAGCTTCGCGCGAGCTGTCGCCCAAACCTATGGGCCAAAGTACGTGAGCATGAGCCTGTTGCTGCTGCTCTCCGAGTGTCTCTTCGAACCGATGTACTTCTACTTCTCCATCCAGCTCATCGACACCATCGGCCTCTACAGACAAGCCGAAGTGACGCTCAGCCCGAGCGGCGCACTTCCGGCCAACTGGACCTCGAGCGGAAGCGGAAGCTCCTTGGGCGCCGGAAACAAAACCGAACTCGCTCTGCAGCAGGAAACGGAAGCTCCCGGACAGGAAACGGCGAGCTTGGCCGAGCTTAGGGCGCAGCTGCTGTTGAACGCCTTTGGGCTCGTTTTGGGGCTCGCTGGGGCCTCGCTGGCGGCGCGCCCCTTCGCCTGGTACACGGGCGAGCTGGCCCTTAGGATGCGGGCGGCAATCACGCAAATGGTGTACAAGAAGTCGCTCAGGATGGACAAGGTGCGGGCCAAGCAGGAGGCTGGTGTGCACTGCAAGCAGGCGATCAGTTTGATCTCGCGCGACGTCGAGATGCTCGAGCTGTGCCTCAGCCAACTGCCTTGGGTGGCCTCTGGTCTGTTGCAGTGTCTCCTTTTGAGCAGCATAATTTCCCAGTCGCTCGACGTGCAAACTGCGCTCGTCGCCCTGCTGCTCACCTGCCTGGTGGCTGTGCAAAGGGCGCACGTGAACTTTGCGCGCCGCAAACAAGCGCGCGCCACCTCGAAGATGGCAGACAAGAGAGTGGCGCTCACCAGCGAGGCGCTGGATGCCATCAAGATCGTCAAAATGTACGCCTGGACGGGGCCCATCGAGAGGCGCATCTGCGAGCAGCGCCGCGCTGAGCTTGGCCAACGGAAACGCATTGTCTTCGCCACTTGCATGGACAACTTCCTGTTCCACGCAACCTGCTCGGGCATTGCAATCCTGACCCTAATCTTCGGCCACTCAGTCAGAGGGCTGCCCATGAGCCAGAAGAACATCTCGCAAGTCTTCCTCGTGAGCTCCATCTTCAGACGCACTCTCTCGCGCTACTTGCCCCAAGGACTGCTCGCCTGGATCAACGTGGGCATCGTGTTCTCGCGCTGCGGCAAGTACCTGCGCGCCGCCGAGATGAACGAGTCGCGCCTCAGCATCGGTCTCGCGCCCACAGCTACTCCCTTAGGTGCGGAAGGTTCGAGTGAGCTTACCAGTCGCCAAACCCTAACCGTCGAGACCCAGACCCAGACTGAGGCACTTCCGGTGGACGCGGTGTGCACCGGAAGTGCGGCCGTTTCCAGTGGAGGCTCGAAAGGCGGCCAGACGGCAGCCATCGTGGCCACAGACTTGGGTTTCTCGTGGCCCAGCGACGAGGAGCAGGAGCGGGCGGCCAAGACGCGCGGCCCGCTGGCTCGCCTCAAGCTCAAGCGGAAGCGACAGGACGCCAACCAGGAGGTTTTTCCCCCCGGGCGACGCTGCTGCCTTGCCGGCGTGAACTTCAGCCTCAGCCCTGGCGAGCTGATGATCGTGAGCGGCCGCGTGGGCAGCGGCAAGTCCACTCTGATGCAGCTGATCCTGGGCGAGCTCACGCCCACCTGCGGCAGCATCCAATTTGGGCCCGCGGGAGGCAAGGGGGGCGCGCGGGGGTCGCAGCAGGGGGGCGGCAGCAGTGGGGGAGGACAGTGCGCGCTGGCGTACGCGCCGCAGGAGGCGTGGGTGTTCGCGGGCAGCGTGCGGGACAACATTCTGCTGGGGCGTGCCCTGGACTTGGGCCGCTACGTGCGCGTGTTGCGCGCCTGCTGCCTGCTGCCCGACCTGCTCGCGTTCGGCCAGTTCGACCGCACGCTGGTTGGCGAGCGGGGCGTGACCCTGTCGGGCGGCCAGAAGGCGCGCCTCAACCTGGCCCGCGCGCTCTACCAGCCCGCCGACCTCTACCTCTTGGACGACCCCCTTTCGGCCGTGGACGCCAACGTGGCCCGCCACATCTTCCGGCGCGCCCTCAGACACTTCCTCGCCGACAAGGCCGTCATCCTGGTCACCCACCAGGTGCAGTACCTGCGCGAGGCCCACAAACTGCTCCTCCTCAGCTCTGGATCGGGCAGCCTTCAGACGAGCTCGGCCGCCCACTTCGGCACCTACGCCCAGCTGCGCGCGGCCGGCCTCCTCGGCGACACCTCCGCCTCCACTTCCGCCGCCCCCTCGGCGCCCATCGGCCAGCCGGAAGCTCTGGCGGAGCCACCTCCGAGCTCGGGGGCGCCCGAGGCGGAAGAGAGCCCACTCGCCACCCAGCAGTTCGCCGGCCAGCTGAACAAGCTGGATGGGGCCCAGCTGAGCGACGACTACATCGAGCGACGTATCCTGAGTGACCAGCTGGACGAGCAGCCGGACGAGCGGTGGGCGGCCCCCAGCGAGTTGGCCCAGGTGTTGCAGCAGCAGGGCGAGCGGAGCGCGTCGAGCGTGTGGCGCGCGTACGTGTTCTACGTGAGCGCCTGCAGTTTGCCGCTCTACTGCTGCTTCTACGTGGCGCTGCTGCTCTGCCGCACGAGCTACAGTTCGGCCGGCCTCTGGCTCAACTACTGGGCGGGCGTGAGGCAGCAGCAGCGCGCACTTGCATTGGAGCGCAGCGCAGGACTGGGCGCCGAGTTGGCCGAGATTGAGGCCCTCCAAGTGGCGCCTCAAGGGGAGCTTCAAGTGGCGCCTGGTGCCACTTTTTCAGGAAGTCTCGAGCGTTTCGTGGGCTCGCTGGACGTGGGCGGCGCCTTCTGGGGCACGGGCGCCATCTGGCTCTTCATCGTGGCGGCCGCGCTCACCCAGAGCAGTCTGCTCTACCGGCTGACCCTTAGGGGCGCCCGCAGGATCCACGACTCGCTGGTGGCCAGCATCCTGTGGACCAGCCTCCATTTCTTCGATAGGACGCCCCACGGACACCTGTTGAACAGACTCTCGAGCGACATTGGCCACATGGACACGGCGCACACGCAACAAATGGACGAAATGGCCCACTGCTTTGCGGTGATAGTCTTCAGCCTGGTCACCATTCTGCTCTCCATGCCAACCATTCTGCCCTTCCTCCTGCTCGCCCTCCTCTCGGTGGCGCTCCTCTTCCGCCACTTGGCCCCCCTGATCGAGATCGTCAAGCGGCTGGACGGTTTCCGGCGGGCGGCCATCTACTCGCACGCCAGCACCACACTGAATGGGCTGCCCGTGTTGCGCGCCGCCAAGCGCCAGCAACTCTTCCAGCTCCAGTTGCAGGCCATCCAAGACAGACACTCAAGTGTGCACTTCCTAAACCTAAGCCTCAGACGCCTGGTCAATGGGGCGCTCGACTCGACGCTCGTCTGCTTCTACGCAGTGCTCGTGCTGCTCTACGTGAGAGACACTCTCGGGGGCCAAGGTCAGCTGGCCTTTGTGGGCCTCAATTTGATCGTCCAGCTGACTCGCCTGTGCCAGCTCGGCTTCAGCCGCTTCGTCGAGTTCTACTCCACCGTCCAGGCGCTCGACCGGATCAGAGACTACTCCCAACTGGAGCCCGAGCCCAACCTGGACCTAGTCTCCGCCCCCATGGAAGTGTCCAGCTCAGACAGAAAGCAAACTGGCGGCCGATTGGAAAACTCAAGTGCAGCACTGGGCAAACTGCACGTCTCCAGAGGCGAGGTTGAGTTTGTGGGCGTGTCGCTGTGCTATGAAGGAGCTGGAAAGTTGGTGTTGCGCGACCTAAGCTTTGGGGTGCGCGCGGGCGAGCGCATAGGAATTGCGGGCCGAACTGGCGCGGGCAAGTCCAGTCTCATTTCGGTTCTCTTCAGACTCTATCACTTCGAGGGCTTTGTCTTCATCGACGGCCAGAACACCAAGCAGCTGGAGCTGGACTCTCTGCGCAGCGCCATCAGCATCATTCCCCAAGATCCGGTGCTCTTCACCGGCTCCATTCGCTACAATCTGGACCCCTTTGGCGAGCACGAGGACGCCCAACTGTGGCAGGCCATCCAGGCGGTGCACCTGGACGAGCTGCTGGCTGGCGGCGCTAGTTGTCCACAGGCTGGAGACGAGCACCAGTTGCAGGAGAGCAGTGGATCGGCCGGAAGCAGTGGACTGGCCGGAAGCAGTGGATCGGGCGGAAGCAGTGGACTGGCCGGAAGCAGAGGAGGCCTCGAGATGGAGGTGAGCGAGTCGGGGGCCAATTTGAGCTTGGGGCAGAGGCAGTTGGTGTGTTTGGCGCGGGCCATTTTGCGCGACAACAAGCTGCTCATTTTGGACGAGGCGACGGCAAACATCGACCGAGAGACTGACCGCCTGATTCAGCAGGCAATCAGACGCAAGTTCAACCATTGCACCATATTCACGGTGGCCCATCGGCTGGAGACCATCATCGACTCGGATCGAGTGATGGTGATCGACGAGGGTCGTTTGTGCGAGTTTGCTAGTCCGCGCGAGTTGGCCCAGCAGAGAAGTCCCAAAAGTATGTTCCTGCAGATGATTGAATCAACCGGCGAGAAGCAGGCCAGCTTGTTGCTGGAAAAGCTCAACTTGTGATCGATTGTTGAACCTTTTGGGCCGAGATCCAAGTCCAAACTGTTGCCCTGAGACTGTTTCCACTTTCGGCCCGCGAGACAGACATCAATTCAAATAGTATCGAGCGGTGAAGAGTTCCAATGGAAGACTGCATCTATCGAGACGAGCACGTCTCAGCTGGCGAGCAGTGGATGTGGAGAAATGTGCAGTCAGAGACAATCATCCAATTCTTGTGGACCAATTCTGGAAACACCCGCAGAGCTGCACTCGCGGCGACACATGGAGCCCATCTCCTTGGCGAGCTCCATTTGGAGTCCAAATTTTGGACCAATGCTCACCCTCCTCCTCTTGCTTAGACACAAACCATCTCCAACTGGCAAGCTCGCCTTTCCCTTTCTCCCCCGCTGCTGCCCCGCTGCCCCGCTGCCTTGCTGCCCCGCTGCCTTGCTGCCCTCAGCCTCGCCAGTCAGTAGGCCACATGCACTCCCGCGTTGGCCGCCGCCGCCGAGATCTAGTTTTATATTCATCTCCTTCTATCATTATTATCATTACGCCTTGCTCTCCGTCTCTCCAACGATCTCGTCGTGACACAGACACACAAACACAGACACACAGACACGAAGACACACAGATACACAGATACACAGATACATAGACATAGACACGGAGACACGCCCTCTACATTGCGCAGCCACGAACTAGTTGGCAATCGTAATTTTAATCGCCTGCGCCCAAATGCTAACAAGCGGCCTTATGCTTTTTGTTCTCACACAGCAAAAAAAGCTAATCCCTTCCCTTAGGTCTGCCAGTGGCCATTTGGGCAACGCTGTTTGATAAAAGCATTTCCAGTCAGAAAGCAGCCGAGCCAAAATGAGATAAGCAAGACACACACTCCAAAGGGCTAACATCATGCTCTCTGTCTATCTTGGTCTCTTGAGTCCCAGTCTCAGTCTCTGTCTCGCTTGCTCTTTCCTCTCAGATGGCACCTCTCCGGCGCTGGAAGGAAAGGCCTTGTTAGCGATAAAAAAATTTATGAAAGGAGAAATAAAATCATGCAGATCTTGTGCTGAGAGAGCACTCTCTTCATCTTGGACAGATGGATGACAAACAGGTGCAATAAATCGCTCAAATGCAGCCACAACAACCTGTTCCCATAACCATAATGCACACACCAACACCATTGGCTGGCCAATCTGGGCAAAGTATAAGCGACATCTAACTAAATTCGCACACGATTTCCCCATAATGGCGGCCGTTAGAATCTTAGTCTTTTTCTATCTCTCTCTCTGTCTCTCACCTTGCTGCTAATTCATAACGACCGCACGAGAGCCACCACAAGATAACAGGATCTCAATTCTGGCAAGCAGAGACTGCTCATATAGAAGATTAGGACAACTCTTTAACTTAAGCGTGCCTATTACTCAATGGCTCTGATGAATGGCCGCTCGCTATTCATCAAAAACGCAAGCCGCCGTCTAAATTAGCTGGACTTTGAGCTTGCCGACAGGAGTCAAAGAGGGAACATGTCTCCGCACTCTAGAAGCTACTGTTCCAATGGAGAGTCTATGAGATAAAGTCGAGTTTTGCTTATTGTTCATCTTTTTTTCTTCTTCCCTGCAAGACCACTTTTTCATAAGTGTTTGTTCTCGTTTTGTTCGTGCTTAATTTTCGTACGACTCGATGGTGTGGTTGTGGTTTATTTTTTCTTCTTCTTTAGTTACTGCATGCTGATTCAAATCCGGTCTTATTGTGTTCTTGGTGCTATACTTGTGGTACAAAAAAGCAACCATGATGAGATTCGATGTCGACACTCTTTTTTGCCTGAATGATGTGGCTCAGAATGATCTTGGTGCTGGGATTTTCTTTTGGTTGGTGGACTGATGATGCTTTGGGTGAATTAGAAAATTTTTGACTTCTTTTTCTTTAGGAAAAAAAGCCTCAGATTTTAGCCTCAGATGGTTGTCAAAATGGTACATTTTGAACATCACAATATCAGCCAATATAATGTAAATACTGTCACAAGCAAACTCTACACCATACTTGTGCTCCTGCAGTCGATTGTCGCTTGGAATTCTTTGGTCTCAAAATATATCTCTCTACTCGTATCAATCAAGGTTCGAGCCTAAATCAGTATTTTCAGGGTTGGAAAATCACTTCTTATATGAGACCTGAAGGGTTTTCCCATTTCGCGGCGAACCATTGAGATGAGATATTGCCGTATTGGCTTGACTTCTATCCTTCAATGTGACAAAACCGAAACCCTTAGTCTCACCGCCTGGAGTCTTTCGAACAACATTGCAACGCAACACCTGACCATAGGGCGCAAACATGGATCTAAGTTCGGCCTCGTCCGATTGTGGACCGATGTTGTAAACGAATAATGTCACTCCATCATTGGAACTGCTGCTACTGTTGTTGTTGTTGTTGTTGTTGCTGCTATTACTGGATACTCGTGACTGATTCATTGGTTGTCCCAATTGGGGTTGCATTTGAGCTGCATCTTGTAGGGTGCTTGAGGCCATATTATACATCTGACTCATTGATTGTGCAGGTGCTGCACCATATCCAAGTGGGGCAATCTGTGCTGGCATCTGATAGGCAGCCATGGTGGGCATAGACGCGGCAGCCAATTGCGGTTGAGTGGCCGCGGGTGGGTTCATTTGCATCATTGGTGGCTGCTGTTGCTGCATCATATAGGGTGAATAAATATGCTGCTGTTGGCTTGGGTAACCATAAGCAGCCATTTGGGCAGCTTGCTGTGGCATTGGTGGGGCCTGCTGCTGGACGGGCGCGTATGGAGTAAATCTAAGCATGCGGTTGTTTTGTTGCCTAACTGGACCAAAGTTGTTGTTATTGGTATTGTTACTGTTGTTGTTCATACCTCCATTACTGTACCTGTTTCCGGGACCAGCCCTTTGGCTACTCTGACTCCTATTACCTCTTGATAATGATCTATTCCTGGAATCTGAGTGTGATCTGTTCCTATTGTTTCTGTTTACTCCACCGCGATTGCCCCGTTCACGATTCCTACCGCCGCCACCACCATTGTCACCTCCTCCGGAGCCTCTTCCTCCCCTCCGATTGCCTCGTTTGTTCTCATTCTTTTTATCAGCGGCAAATTTTATCTCTAACTTCTCCGCCGCACCATCCAATAATTTACCTTGCATCGATTCTAATGCCATTTCTGCTTGCTTACGGAGATCATACAGAACAAATGCAATATTCTTGTCGCTTAGCACGCGAACTTGGATGATATTACCAAATGATTCAAAGGCCTTTCTCACATCCTCTTGTGACCAATTTGAAGGTATGTTCCTAACGTATAGATTTGCCTGCTTTATATCCTGTCCAGCAGGTCTAGCAAATGCAACTTTGATCTTCTTCTTTTCGAGCTCATGCCCATTTAACTCTTCGATAGCTTTCAATGCTTGCTCATGCGTTTCAAAATCGACAAATCCAAAACCATACGAATGACCGTTCAGTCTGTTTCTAACAATCTTACAGGATTTCATAGCGCCGAATTTGGTGAATAATTCTTTAAAATCTTCATCTGTCATGTTTTGAGGCAGATAGTTGACTATAAGATTCGTCTTGTTAGTTTCATCCATCGACTCCTCGTTCGCTCCATCTTGACTTGCATCGTTTTCTCCTTCACCCTCTGCCTCTCCATCACCTTCAACCTCATCATTCTCGTCCTGATCATCTTGTAAGTCTTCCTCATTTCCATCAGTGCTCACGTCTTGAGTTGCACCATTTTTCGAATCATCACCACCATGCTGGTTCATCTTTTCATCTACGCCGGAAATTGGTTTCTCGTCCTTCAGTTGCTTGTCTATCTCGTTGTTATTGTCTTGTTGTGTCTCGACTTTGATGCTGGAAGTATCTGTGGCCATTTTTCTGGAAATAATTGACGTGCAAACTACAAATTAAATACGTCTCATGAAAGAAGACTAAAATGGGACACAGATGATTGATCAATAACTTTTTGGAAGACAGTTTCCTGCAATGTCTGCTTCAAATAGAGTTCAATGAACGATGAGTATTCCTGAACGAGTAAAAATTGTATTCGGAGCCACAGATATGTCAAATGATTTTTTTTCCTTGTCAGGGTCTCTATACCAAGATACAACCCTAGTGGAGTTTTCTTTCTGTGATTATCTTAAACTACGTGGATTAGAAATGAATTTATCCGTGCCGGCGGAACAAAAAAAGGCCATTCAATTTAATTTAATGACCGAAATTGTGTAAGTTGAAGTTGATGTTGGAATAATATACTTAGATGAGAATGAATCTGTCAATGGAAGATTCTATCAAGTTATAAGCAGACAATAATAATTTAAAAGTAGCCCCAAGATTATGTTCCAGCTTGGGATCTAATTTGATGCGAGTATGAGTATAAGATGTCGGATTTAAGTGGTCCGTAAAACTGTGGTTGATCTCAAGTCTAGGCGTCTAGTTGAATCATTAGTAAGAATCTGAACCGTCCCTTGAACAGGTTGATGAGCAATCTGATTTCTGTTTTGCAATATAATCTAACATCAGTTATAATTCGACCTAACACGTCTAAATTAGTCTATCAAACTAGTTCGAGATAGCGAAAATACCCGGGACAAACTTCGACTCGATCTGCGGCTTGCGAGAGCGAGGCTCTTACAATGGCGACTGCGTGTCAAGTTTTCTTACAATCACCAGGAGCATTATCCGAGCAGAACCTGTAAAATAACTTGGACTTCTCGCATGCATTTAGGGTGGCTCTTACGGTTATACATTGACCATGCAGTGTACCTTTTAACTGCCTGGATGAATTTCTTACACGCTTTTGTAAGTACGTATTCTGTATTGTTGTTGTCTATTCGCAGTCAGGCAGCCATTGTTAAATTTCCCACTTCAATTTCTTGTTGACTTCCCTGTTGATATCTATCGCGGTATCTCAGTTGTCCAGTTGTATCATTTTTCAGCTCTGTGATCATGGGAAAGTGTGTATGGCCCATATCACCACAAGATCCATGGTCTACTTACCGATGACTAGCGGACCTCATCATTCTTCTGTCTCGAACCATTCGGACAGGCAAATCATTGTTCGGTCCCTCGAATTCACATATTTATTAACAAGCCAACAGGAACTAGAACAAAAGGAAACGGATTCAAATACAAACCCGCATGATGCCAGCTCAATTCAGATACCAGCAAGAAAACTGACATGAGTTGCAAGGATCGATACGAGAGTAACTTATTCAATCTTAGTACTCAAAAAATTTCATAATATCAAGAGCGTCGACCTGATCTTCCTTCCCTATCTAAAGCTCAGTCTTGTGTCTCTCCATCGACAAGATGAGTGGATCGGAGATGTATTCGGGTGCTAAGACAAAAGATCAGTTCTTGAGCAAGGCTCACGAGGCCAGGCAGGCCAGAGAAATGGCTCGCAAGCAAGAACTAGCTGCGATAACTATACAGGCACACTTTAGGTCATATCATACTCGTCATAAACTTAAGCAAGAAGTATTGGAAAAGTTCAAGCAATTGGTTTCCTCATCATCCACGATAGATCTTGATACCAAAGAATTAGTCCCAACTCTCAAGCACATCATAGCATTCTATGGGGCGTGTACTGAATTTCAGGAAACGATGAAGACATTTCTCAAGCAAATATTCTCTCAAACAATTGCAATCGGCCCCGATCACGAAGGAAAGTCTCCACCAACACGAGGCTTCATATATTCTTTGCTCTGCAATTATTCACAGACCAACTCGCAGACCGAATGTCTCCAAGTTCTTGAATACCTTATTAGCTTTACCATGGGATGCATTGCAGCATGTGATATGACTCGACCCAACGATGTACATTCCCTCGCCTTATATCTGAGTTTTGTGAATCACCTGACCATCCCCGATAGACTCAAAGCACTCTGTTCTGCTTCAGTCGACGGCACCCCAGGTGAGGCATCAGTTGTTGTGCAAGATATTTCGAAAACACTAGCTCTCAGAACTCTCTCCATGAGGATGTCAACTGTACTTAAATTATCTAAATCTATATCCAAGACTGCTAAAGGCCCAAAGAGTGATATAAAAGCCAAGATTATAAAAGAATACGTCCAGTTGGTTATCGGCTTGTTGGAGGGTTTTTCAGATCATCAAGACAAAGGCAATTCGCGACCGGAAGTTGATGCAGGTCAACTAGAGAGAGTAGAGATTTTGTTAAACTTTCTATGTATACCTGGTTTAATCCATTATATTCACCATGGTACTGATCAAACGACAATCAATTCGCTAGTAACCGAAGGGAACCTACTCAAACTGAGTTTGCAAATTCTGAATGCGAATGATCAAATGTTGCAAAAATTGACCTCCACACCTGCTCTTTGTCTGCTGGCAAACTTGATTCATTTGGCATCCTTGCATGATAGCAAATTGATGGCAGATCTACTGGTCTCATTTGTAATGATGGTTACCAAATTGTTGGAGCTTTGTCATAGGAATACAAAATTCAAACACGGCAATGCTACTGCTCACTTGGACCATTCAGACACGATGGGTTCAAGATCCAACAAGAGATTTATCGAATGCACTGACGAGTCATACAACCACATTCTCGGGTGGCTAACTAGAGAGACAGCACCTGCACTAGATCAAGAGACATCAATGATATTGAAAAGTCAGCTCAGTCAGATGTGGACCACAAATTTTCTCAAGACACTCTTTCAGGATCTCATAAAAGCAAACGAAAAGTTTTCCCAAGAGACGATCAACAAGAAACAAACATCCTTGAAGCATCAGAACTCTGCAAAATCGTCCACCCACTCTTCGAACCCAATCACACGGAGGAGATGCTCTTCATCTGATCAATCAGCTGGCTTTAGTCAAAACAACTCCATGGTTGTCTTTCGGAAAGCTCTTGAACGGGCCGCCTCAACAATGACAAGAACCATAAATGCCTCGTATGCCAAGACGACTGGGACCCATTCTCTCGGACTCGGCATGAGTGGTGGGTTGTTGTATCACCAATCAGGTGGCAGCAATGCTCGTCTGATGACAGAAGATGCCAAGCGCATAGCTCTTGTTTGTTTCATGCTCCATTCATCATTAAGAACATTAAGGATGATTAGGCAAGACATATTGACGGGACTATGTTTGAACGATTACATTTTGCTCAATCTGTGGACTTTCATAAGTAACTTAGGACCTCATAATGGGATGAAAGCTTTTCTAGATCACTTAACACTGCACACAAAGTCGAATGCTCCCGAATTTCATATTCTGATGTTATTCTGTGAATGTGCTTCACATATTATAAGTGTCCTTGATGACTCAGAACTCTACGAACAACAGAGACCCTTCAGTATAGATAATCTAATTGAGATTTCACACTTTCTCAACAATTTTGTGTATAAAATTATCACTAACCAATTGGTTGCATACAATTCTCAGGAGGGAACGGATCCGATTTTGCAAACCACTCATAAGTTATTGATAGACTTATACAAGCGTGATTGTAGGCGAAAATTTGCACCTCAAGACCACTGGCTCATGACCAAAGAGGTAAAGACTTCTGTGTTCATAAAAGATTTGGAACAAGGTAAACCGATTGCAAAGGCAATAATTCAGCTCATTCCGCATATTATTCCACACAAAGAGAGGGTACTTATATTTAGAAAGTTTGTAGCAAATGATAAAGCTAAGAATTATGGAGGCTATTCAACCTTTATAACCATTCATAGATCTCGTATTGTAGAGGACGGGTATCAACAGATTGCAATGTTGCCACCAAAAGCCTTAAAAGGTTTGATCAGGGTTAAATTCATCAATGATCATGGCCTCGATGAGGCGGGAATAGATCAGGACGGCGTTTTCAAGGAGTTTCTAGAGGACACAATCAAGCGCGTATTCGATCCTGCTCTTAATTTATTTTCATCGACAAGTGAACAGCGTCTGTATCCCTCGCCAACCTCACGTCTTCACGAGGACCACTTATCATTGTTCAATTTTGTGGGAAAAATGTTAGGCAAAGCCGTGTACGAGGGAATAGTGGTTGATGTCCCTTTCGCCTCATTTTTCCTGAGCCGCGTACTTGGACAGCCTCAAAGTCGCCTCTATTCGCCAATTGACGAGCTGCCATCTCTAGATCCCGAATTGTACAAGAGTTTAACCTATATCAAACACTATGAGGGCGATGTAAGCGAGTTGGATTTGACCTTCTCGCTCGACCAAGATTTCATGGGCAAAATCGAGACTCACGAACTAGAGCCAGGAGGCAAGTTTATACCAGTGACAAGAGACAGTAGGATACGTTACATCCATTCGGTGGCAAATTTTCGCATGAAAACGCAAATCGAGGAACAAACCGAGGCATTTGTCAAGGGATTCAAGTCGATTGTTAATCTGGAATGGTTATCCATGTTTTCAGCATCTGAATTTCAGCGCCTAATCAGTGGAGATACAGCACCAATTGACTTGCAGGATTTACGCAGGAACACCAAATACTTCGGCGGCTTCCACAACAATCACCGTGTTATCTCTTGGCTTTGGGACATACTAGAGAAAGATTTTAGCCCAGAAGAGCATAGTCTGTTCTTGAAATTTGTCACCAGTTGCAGTAAGCCTCCGCTTCTTGGTTTTGCAAATCTGGAACCACCATTCTCGATACGATGCGTCGAAGTCAGCGACGACCAGGATTCGGGCGACACAGTTGGCTCCGTGCTGAGAGGCTTCTTTGCCATCAGGAGATCTGATCCGGTAGACCGTCTGCCAACCTCTTCCACCTGTTTCAACCTGCTCAAGCTACCTAACTACCAGCGACGTAGCACCTTGCGTGAGAAACTGCGTTATGCAATCAGCAGCAGCACCGGTTTCGAGCTGTCGTAATTGTCTTGTGACGTCTGTATGCTTTGTACAAAACACCTTGGAAGAAGTAAGGAAAGTGTTAGTATCGTCAAAACTGTGCAGGCAAATCGTTGAGGCCTCTCTCTTTGACATTCCGGTGAAGATAATCTCTTGTATGTTACCTATAAAGTGGCGACCAACCAACCGAATGTAGTAATGTCTTTCTATAGCATCTTCGAGTCAATGTTCTGTTTCAGCTATAATGTGCGCTCGCCTGAGAATTCATCTTATGGATTGGTAACAAGTTCGTGAGGATTTTTCAATCTTCGTGGCTGTACCAGGATGGACGTAATCTCCTAAACTGTGTGCAGTGTGACAAATGTTCTCATTCCACCCGCTTGGCCCTCAAGTGGGCTCCTTCTTTTCACGCCAGCCAATCTGGTGCACTCTCCAGATTAGCTAGAGATTCAACTGATGCTGCAATGTCCGGTGGTCATTGGAGGGGCCAATTTGCTTCTCAGACCAGTGTCCACCAGTGTGATGGCCAGTTTGTGCGCTTGTGCAAGTCTGAGAGAGGTTTCACGGCTTTGTGAGCACTAGAACGGAGCAGGCGTAAGAGCGGATCCGTGCACGATATGTGGGCTCCTCTAAGGGTGCTAGCATAACGAGGTGCACAGCCTGCTCCAGGAATGCATCTGATACAGACTCGAGAGTCATAAGGATAACACCATGAGGCGTCTCGCCGCAAAGTGGTGCGTTGTAAGAGGCTCCGATTCCTGCAATTCCTGCCGGTAATCTGCTGATACAGATTGCGGGCTTATTGAGCCATAATAATCAGCCGTCTAGCCGCAAAGGGGGCACTGTAAGAGCCTCCGTTTCGTGCAAGAAACGTCCATCAACTTCCGCCCTCATCGAAGCTAGTACATAGCAGCTGTCTTACTGCCATTTTTCCTGCAGTTATCCGTTCGATTAGCAGGCTCTAAGCTCTGTCCGGTCTTTCTGATCAAGCAACAGGTGAGCTCATGGCGACAATCGTCCTCGTACGAATGCCAGTTTCTCGCAAACCCTATCCATTTCACCATCACCATCTCTGCCTCGCCCACTGATGACTACCCATCTCACCCAAATAGACACAAGCAGCCGCTCCGATGGCGCACAAATACTCAATATGGCCTCGCGCAAGACCCGGGTAATCAGCTCAAGCTCACTAAAGCTCATGGAGAGATTCCATACCATCCAGATGCTGCATTGTACTTGGTAGGCGTCAAGTATACTGACGCTCGTGCTAATTGTCGCAATTGTAGTATTGCTCTCAGACTTGCACAAGCGCGCAAACTGACCATTGGACTGGTGAACACTGGTCTCAAACACAGATTGCCGATATCACTCACTTGACTAGTTTCGTCCCTGCAGACTAGAGGCCGCACTTTTATGCAATCAAAGTCGCTGATTCTGTTTTGTGCTCTGTGCCCCAAAATGCACGAATTCTAGGCTTCTTTTGCTGTGCTTTGGTGAATCGTCAGTGGAGTCTCAGACGCATTATGCAACCTCCGTCGGGCTCGCACGTGTCACTGCGAAGCCAGGAAATCGGGCGCAGCCCATTTTCCGGGCTGCGCCCGAAGGAAAAACGAGAAATCTGCTAGTTTCTCGGCGCCTTTGGGGAATCTGTTCTTGGAAGCACTTTCTTGTTTTTTTTTGGTTGTTTTTTGCGAAAACAAGAAAGTCGGGGCTCTACTACAGAGGTCTCTCTCTAATTTGGAGAGGAGAAAAACCCTCTCGTAAGAGACTCACTGTGGACTAAGCAATGATTCTTGCAGGGCCAAACACCTGCGAGGTGTTCGGAAAATAGTTCTAGAGATGGACACCACAGGTAACGAGTGGAAGTTGAAAGGCGAGCTCCCAGAGCCGAGCAAAGATCAAGATAGAAGCACCAATAATGAGAAGGCTTCGGAAGGTAACAAAACTGCCATCCGGGGAACAAAGGATGGCGAGGAAAAGGCCTACCTGTTCGAAACAAAGAGCCGCAAGAGTTCCATTGGCGAGCTACAGGAATTGCTAGTAGAAAGTGAAAACCATCTCGGTGATTCGAGGGACGAAGATGGAAACCAGAGCTTCATCGAGTGGGAGCCCTCGATGCGAGGTGAGCAGGAACCATTCATGGTCCATCTGTGCACTGCTCTGTACGCTCTCGTGCCTCTGATCTCGCTGTGTGTCTCTGTGGCGCTTCTCTGCTCTTTGTGGACCCCTCTGTGGCCAGGGGCCATCCTTTACTTCGGCTACCTCTTGGCAGACAGGAATACCTGCAATAGAGGCGGCCGGCGTCTGAAGTGGGTGCACGAGTCCAAGTTTTGGACCTACTTGGCGGCCTATTTTCCCATCAAGCTTAGATGCCCACCAAACCTGAGTCTAGATCCAAACGAAAACTACATACTCAGCTACCATCCCCATGGCATGATCGCCTTCGGATGTCTAGCCAGCTTTGGAACCAATGCGCTCAACTTCAACCAACTTTTCCCAGGAATCCGGGCGAGGCTCTTGGCGCACGAGATGTTTTTTTGGGTGCCTCTCATGCGGGAAATTTTCACACTTCGTGGTGATTGTTCCGTCAACTCGAGAAGCCTCGACTGCCTATTGGAAAAGAGATACAAGCAGCCCAACCATCCAGAGGCACGAGGCAACCTTTTGGCCCTTGTTGTCGGTGGGCTAGCCGAGGCTGATCTGTCGGATCCGCAGATATTGCGTGTACTCCTGGCCAAACGGAAGGGTTTCGTCAGGAAGGCATTGAAACATGGAGCCCATTTGGTGCCCTGCATTGCCTTCGGCGAGAACAGTGTTTACACCAAGGTCAACTTGAGGCCAAATTCTTTCTGGCATCGGTTGGAAAGGAGCTTGTACCATGTGATGAAATTAAAGTATCCCTTGTACCATGGGACGAGCATCACAGGGATTCCTGACAGGCGAGGTGCAATGCCGTACAAGAGGCCCATAACGGTTGTGATGGGCGAACCGATAAGAGTTCCACATCGAGTGGAATGGCCCTCAGAAGAACAGGTGGATCAACTACATGCCATTTACGTGGACAAATTGAAACAGTTATACAATGCCAATCGAGATCTATGTGAGCAATACGATAATTGTTTGGAAATTGTCTAAACATTAAAGAGGCTGTCGCCGCTTCGGTGTCCAAAGTCCGGAGGAGACCAAGTAAGAGTGAGCGAGTGCGAATGCCAATTTAGAGGCACGAGATTTCGAGGAGCACACGCGCATCCTTTTGCTCACGCACGCCGCTCCTTTTGCTCCATAGGTCAGCTAGAGCAGCACCACGGTCGAGGCAACAGGACAACGAATGGGATTTGTCATGGTTCCTAGATGATTAATCGGGTTCTCCATCTATCTATAGATTCATGCAAAAATACATATTCATGCATCGGCACACAAATCAGCCTCATCTAGTTGCCTCATAGTTGCAAGAGGAGTTCCCTCTAGAGCTTATGGCTCGCTTGTTGATTTCCCATCCTTTATTATTGTGATCAATCACCCAAGGGACAATCTCACCACCCATGCAATGCCCATTTCACACTAGAGCTTAGATAGTTAATAAATTTAGCTCTTATATTCCTAGCTCTACTCGAGTGATCATTACACAATCTACTCAAAGATATAAACCCATAGGAACCCTCACCTTTAGACATATTTGCTCATCTGAGCGCCTTACTGATGCAAGGAATATCATCTAACATGGACATGACTAACAGCTAGGCAATCCGTTTCGACCAAGGAATCTTGTTGTTGATATCATAGAGCCACTTATAGACTTTGTTGGTAGTATTTTCATTAGCCCCCATTGACACTTAGGTAATGGTCTAAGAGAAATTTCGATGATCAATTCAATTCCCGTTGAACTCTTAGATCCAATATATAGTCCCCAAGAACTATTGATTCTTCCATCTAATCGCTTAGCAAGTCCAGCCTTATCAGAGGCCCTCACGAGGCACCGAAAGGAATCACTCGGTGGCCAAGATGTCAAGAAAACGCGATACAAACTGGAATAGAGATGAGATTACAGTTTTATTGGACAGTATCATGGAGATAACCAAGATTCGAGCCGACGATGGGAGAAGAACAAACTCAAGGGAGGTATTCGAGTATGCTGCTAGGAAACTCGGAGAGAAAGGTCACACCTCGAGGGCCGAGCGTGAGAAGTGTCGGACGAAATGGAAAAAGATGAAGGAGGAGTTCACACATGCCAGGAAGGCTCGTGAGGGAGACATACGTTACAAAGAGGCCCCCGGAATTCAACCGTTCTATGATCGAATGGAAGAGTTCATAAATGGAAACTTCGATAATATAAGTCCACACAGCACCATAGTCCGGCGCTCTTCTAGCATATCCTCATCGAACAACACCAATCTGACTGCAACTACAGCGGCTTCATCATCAATTTCGTCCAATGGTAGCACCTGTAAGACATCTTCAGCCCCCAGATCTTCGGCTCGAATTGCAGCAAACAATACTATACCCTCCAACAACTCCGATATTGCTGCAAACGATATGAACGATTTGTCTAGCACAACAACGATGAGTTCATCCGCCGTCGCAACCCAGCAAGAACAACAACATCAACAGCTAAATCATCAAGGACCATCTGAAACACCCTCCAATCTGTCTTCGCGTCAACCCTCATCTAGATTATCCTCCGGAAGTGATAGCAATACTACTAACACAGATAACTTGTTCCCCTCGTCAACTGTGAGCAACAACTGTGTGACAAGTGTGAACCAGAACACGCAAAAAGTGACAAGCAACAACAGCCAGAATCACCCACATCAGCGGCAGCCATCGAAAGACTATCCACAAGCTCAAGAGTCAAATCAGTCGCAACAGGCGAAACAGCAAGCAATTCCATATGGTGAGATTGGATCAAATGTGCACAATCCCGATGATTGCAACAGCAACAATAATGGCAACAACAACAATAGCAACAAAATCAAAAATTCTCAACACTTAAATCATCATAGCCAACATAATACGAGCGCTCTTTCATGCACTAATACCACTAACAATAACCATGGCGGCTTGCTAAATCATGCTAGTGATTTAACTGCCTCACCCGCAGTGAGCCATCAAACTTTACCCCTCGCCGCCGAGCATGCTGATATCTCCTACAGAGTCAGCAGCGGTTGTAGGCAAATAACCATATTCGGTGATCATGATGTCGATATCAAGTTCAGGGGTGATTGTGTAACTATCAATAAGATAAGTAATGATTACAATAATTGTTCTGCGAGCAAAGCTCACCTAAACAATAATCATCTTGGAACTATGTCAAGCGGTACCAATCCAAGGATGATTGATGGAGAAGATTGTATTTGAGAATAAATGCGCACAAAAATCCCTTATCCTATGTGTCCACTAGATATCGGAGATGAGAGCTTGTGTAGAAATCTCTTTTCTACTTTTGAATGCTATGAAGACACCATCCGAGTCACTATCTGACCGTCGCCAGAGGAATCCTGACCTCTGTGAACTGATAGACCGACTTGGAGTGTCAAATCGGTCTTGATGTGAACCTGCCCTCCTTCTCTGGGATAAACCAGAACTCACTTCCTGGGGGCTAGCGGAAGTACCAGTTGATAGAACAATGTTTCGACTCTCTTTATGCGGTTTCGTTTCCTGAAAGATAGCTAGAGATAGTCTCGTGAGTTCACTTCAGACTCTGACTTTGATTCAATATTATTGTGATGCCTTAGGCAACGAGAAATAAGATAATTGGAGCCGAATTCCAAATAAATCTTACCTTGTCTTAATGGTGGTAGCACTAGCACTAGAAGTTGCACACAGAGACCTGCTGACCTCAGACTGTCGAAGCCTGTGTTCGGCTATCTGTGTGGATGAGCAGGTTTATCCCTGTTCTCTGGGGGAGCCCCCGCTTGGAGCTTTTGTCCGCCTCCCAGAGAATTGTGTCCGCTGCTGAATCCGAGCACGTCCTCACTATGCCCCAAAATACATGCAGAGGCACAACAACACCACACTAAATTCCACCTTTCACTTTCGAATGCACTGCCTTGTGCAAGTGGCCTCTATTATTTCATCAAAATCAGCATTCCGCATCCGATTCCTATCATCAAAATATTTTAGATGCTACGTGTTCAAAGATAATGTCTTCACTAATCTCGAGCTCACCTGGAGCTCGAAGTTCAAAGCTGAAGGGGAGGGTGGAGCGTGTTAGGCATCTACTAGATGATGCGAGTAGAAGGTTGCAAGATGAGGCCTCAAAGCATGAAATCTTCACGACCAAGACCAGCGCCTCCTCGATCGCATCCAATAACAAACAAAATGGCACTCCTGGTGTACAAAATTTTCCTGAATTGAAAAGGACGATAAATGCAATCGGAACCATACAATCAGTCCTCTCGTGCCAAATTTTCAAGCAGATTGTGAATGTTAGTGACTCTCTAGATGAACTATCATACCACCTCAGCCTCAGGCCATCTATTGGCCCAGCCGACATCGACTTCAATGATGAGGGTGAGCTGATTTTGGCGCCACCCATCGAAGTAAGCAATTACATTGGTGGGCAACTTGATGGTCAGTACTTAATTAATCAAGACCACCTGGATGCGCAGAATGAACTGGAAAACAATAACATGTTTTTCAACAATGGCAGTTACAACATGGACTATCAATACAATCGAAGCATCCCCGATAACGAAATCAATCTGGAACCCGGCGACCAGAACCACATGAATCTTCAGCGAACACAAGGCGCAGCAATTCCGAGAGATGTCAACTACTTGCAATCGGGACCTGTACAAGTATCTCTCGGACAGTCCGACCTCCAGAGCAATCAGATCGATAGAATCAATGGCTCATTGTGTAGGACCAATAACCTACAGGAAAATTTACTGCCAAACCACAAGAATTATCAACAAGAATCGGCTTATGACAGCGAGAAGTTGGTTTCGAATGGAATCTCCAATCAAAAAGGCCACAGAGCGGAAGAGAAGGCATCTTCCGGAAGCGAAGTTGAACGCACTAGGGTCAAATCGGTTGCCGCAGCATTTGAAAGTGCCATCAACGGGTCCTCATCAGAAGGACGACGGCTCTACAAAGCTAACGGTAGTCTCGCCCTGAACCGAATGGTTCCTAGTCCAAAACAAGGTTTAGATTCACAACCACCACCGAAGGAGGAATTGCACTATTTAGAGCAGCACCAGGCCCAGACACATATCAACGAAGGTTACGAAGATTCGGACGAAATAATGAGTTTTCACGCAGATAAGGAACAACCTGTGGCGAATCAGGCACAGCATAGTTCTGATTCATCTTATACTTATGCAAATGCTGGAATCCGTAAGCAACAAGGTGAGCAAGTTCGACAAAATCAACCAGCAGTCGTGCAGCCAGCCAGAGCCTCACCCTCGGCCTCTGCTGGTTCGACAGTCAGACTCGCCGACGAGTGCGATAGTGGCACCTCATCGTTCAGATCTCACGCAGTTAGGAGCGCCCTATGCTCACCTCAATCAAGCAAGCCAATTGAGCAACTAGACGAAGATCCCATGGATAACGAGATTGAACAGGAATTGATTGAAAAGATGTCTTCTGAGATGGAAAAAATCAAGGTCACTCTAGAGAAGGGCCCGGAGGGTATCGGTATAACAATAGCTGGTTATACATGCGAACAAGAGGAAATCTCCGGTATATTCATAAAAGGTATCACACCTGGAAGCCCAGCCGATCGTTGTGGCAAGATCAAAATTCTGGACCAAATATTCGCAGTCAATGGGCAGGAAATATTGGGCCTCACTAACCCGGAGGCAACCAATGTATTACGTCGGCATACAGGCAAAGTTGTAACTCTAGAACTAATGCGCTATCTCGCCGACTCCAGATTCCAAAAGCTGCAAAACTTATTAGAAAATGCAGCTCCAGCTTCATCATTCAAGAATCCTATTGAAACTTCAAGCAAATTCATGAATCAAAACCAGAGCACGACATCTGCAGTTTCAAGGTCTCCAAGTAAGATCAACTCCCCTACTGAAGAGAGTGAAAATGATTTAGGCTTTAATCATAGAAAGTTAGCACAGACTGATGAAGTTTCAAACCAGTATGTCAATCAATCTCCAAGTGAATCTATATACAAGAATTCTTCTGTCTTCCGAGCTAATGAATACTCAAATGGGGCTGTTGTCGCAACGAACAACGGCAGCACAACCATCGCTAACCTCCAATCTGGAATCCATAGCCCTATGCCTGTTGCAGCTCAACGTTGCGCAGGCAGTTCAATCAAAGTAATCGAAACTAAGCAAGGCGCCCGTAACACAGTTGACATTAGATCCCCTATGTTTAGGCCCACTGCTACCGCAACTTACGTAAACAACACACTGGATAGTGATTCCTATGATACTCAAGCGCGTTGCGCGATCGGAATCGCGGAACGACTGAGACGCGAAGCTCCAGAAGAGCTTATGAGGGGCAGCGAGCCTGAATGGGAGCGAGACGTCGAAATCATTGAACTCCAGAGAGACTCTTCTTCACAGGGTCTCGGTTTTACCGTGAAAGAGTACGACGATCCGAAAGATCAGAGACGGTCAATCATAATGGTAACTTCTATCACGCCTGGTGGGATAGCCGAAATGAATGGAAAATTGAGTTTAGGCGATCTACTTGTGTTTGTTGACGACAAGAGCCTGGAGGGGGCGAGTCTGAACGAAGCCGTCAAAGCTCTCAAGGAGACAAACGGTCAGGTGAGACTTGGGGTTCTCAAGCTGAGGCGTTAGGCAAAAAAGGCCCCTAATTTTGTTGCTCACTCGATATTATCGGATCCATACCTCATAGCACTTGAGAAACACGCATAAGCACCTTCATGTTTTTATCGAGGTGCCCGACATTGACAGCATTAATTTATTCTAAGGTTTAACAAAGTGAAGAAAAATAAAGATTCTTCACTGACGCAATCAAAGCGTACGATCAATTGACCTCATCATACTTCATCTTTGTGTACATAATAACAACAGATTGTTATTCCCTCGCCGCCTAAACTAGGGGAAAGGATCGGGTTATGTTTGTCGCGGAGCTGCGGAAATCAGTCGCGATCAACTGGATAAGACGAGTACAATGGTGTTGAACTCGAGCAACTATTGGTCCAGTTCGGGCAGCTGTGTCGTACTGCTTCGAGATTCGAGATCAGTCGTTTCTTATCATTCAGATGATCAAGGTCTTTGTCGTGGCTCAACTAACTTATCAGTTGTGACGGCTTTTCCTTTCTGTACGCCCCCCAGTGTTGGTCGTCCATAAACAATAACATTACAAGATGCTTTCCTCATGTCGACCACCTTATTTCCGATTGATTAGACACTGATAAGCGTCAACTCTCAAGCACCTAGATTCGTACCGAGGGATAGATTCTCAATCCGATAGTTATAGCCTAGCTCATTTTGGCGACATACAACTGAAAAAATCATATCCTCTAAGTATCTAGTAAGCGATAACATGGATAGGCACAACATAGTATTCTTGGGCGCCCTTTTCATTACTATTGTGGCGATCTTACCAATAGTTTCCCAGGATACATTCGCCTGGCCATTAGGTCCAAGTAGGCCTGTGGAAACTACAAGTCAAAGCCTGAGATTGAGTGTGGAGAACAATCGCGTACATAAATTCAAAAACAACGTCCATCAATCGAGGCACTCGAATGAAGTCAACTACCGGCAGGGTAGCTCCGGCCAGGAGCCGGTAGTATTTGTGCCCGGTGATGGTGGCAGCCAACTGGAGGCAAAGTTGAACAAAACATCAAGGATCCATTACATATGCGATCTGGTCAGCGACTGGTATGATCTATGGCTAAACATTCATCTGCTTGCCCCTGTCGTATTTGACTGCTTCAGCGACAATATGCGTCTTCACTATGACAAGAAGACGAGGACAACCAAGAATACCGAGGGAGTTGAGGTGAGAGCAACAAACTTTGGTTCATTGGAGAGTGTTGATTATTTGGACATCTACCATTTATATGGAACAGATTACTTCGAAACTATCATCGCGACATTAGAGAAGGGAAACGGTTTGATACGAAACGTCGACATGGTGGGAGCTGCGTTTGATTTCCGTAAAGCACCTAACGAATTAGCTGATTATTTCAAAAACTTGACACTCTTGATTGAGGAGCATTACGCTAAGAACAATTACAAGCCGGTTACTTTGATTTGTCACTCAATGGGATGTCTTAACTCGGTCTATTTGCTCAACAGTAAATCTGATTCCTGGAAGAAAGTACATATAAGACGTTTGATATCTCTGGGAGCCCCATGGAGCGGCTCTTTCAAGGCAATAAGCGCGATGCTTTACGGAGATAACCTAGGCATTCCGTTGCTCAACAAATACAAACTCCAATCGCTCCAGTCATCTTTTCCTAGCTTGATGTACTTGTTCCCCCGAGGACCTGCATTTCCGGACGACCGATTGTTGGTTAAAACGCCCGAGGAGAACTATACGTTGAAAAATCTGGATAGAATGTTCGAGAAAGCTGGCTTACTAGATCAGAAAGAGATGTGGCACGATACTAAGGCTATCGCCGATAGTTTAACAGCGCCAAATGTGGAGTTGTGGTGTTTGTTTGGAACAGGGATTGATACTCCATCGAAGATCATCTACTCTGGGCCGATAGATTCGGGTAAGTACGAGGAGATACAAGGTGATGGAGATGGAACTGTAAACGTCGAATCTCTCCGGGCGTGCGATATGTTCAAGGACAAGCAGAAAGAACCAGTTTATCTGGTGCCCCTAAGCGGAGTTGATCACATAGCGATCTTGAGGGGTAAAGATGCTGCCAATTTCATATCGGAGAAAATACTTGGGAATGATCATATTCACTAAGTATCGATCAAGAATTCAAAATGTGGGAGGTGAATAGGTGACTATGACCTCGCGAGATAGCCGAGCCACAATTCCTGTGGTCACGTCTTTCAAGTTATCAGGCTCTAAGTCAAGATATTTCAAGTTAAATAATGATGCAGAAAGTAGGTGTTAGAGTGAACCGAAAGAGTGTTAACATTATCTAAATCAATCTTCACAAGAGCGCAGAATAAGAAATTGTCTCAGAGAGATCAGAACAAAAAAAATCCAAGTCCGTGTCGGTTCGTAGAAATTCATTAATAAGTATTGACTATCACTTAGAATTCTTCTCCAGCAGACCGACTTGGAGCAGTAGATCCTGAACGAAGAGACTCCTATCCGCTTTAAGAATCTCCCTCTGCTGCTGTTCAGCCTCGCATAACGCTGTTTTCATGCAACTAGATAATAAAGATTGCGTAGAGAATTGCGGATTGTTAGTTCCATCTGAGGAGGACAACATGCCGTTAGCCTGTTGATTTGCAGTCGAACCTGTTGCCAACCCTAAGCCATTGTTGGAGGAAGCAAGCCCGCTTCCGGATGTGCTAGTTGTATGTGAGTGCCCTCCTCCAATGCCGCCGGACGAAACGAGCCCTGCCCTACTCAAGGAGGATTGATCCATGAGCATGAATGGTTGGCTACCATTGTAGTGAGTCCCTACCCCGGTGGCGTATGCACTTCCTCCAAGATTACCAATAGAATTTGATGTGGATGAATTGTTATTGATCGTTTGAAATGTTCGTCTAGTTATTCTAACTTCACGATCCTGGTGACCCGAATTAGCGTTCGTCCTCTGGGAGAAAGACGGGGATGATTGGAGACGCATTTGCAGTTGCTGCAATTGAGAAACATGTGATTGATTTGAAGATGAGGGCACAGGACCGTTCCCGCCTGCGCTCCCAATTCCACAATTGGGACCTCCAGCCCCAGCTCCAGCCCTCCTGATGCTTGATAACTGAGCCATGATTTCTACTAACGGATCCGTCGAATCTCGTATCGCCGAAGATGAGGACGGTGATGAGCCTGGGGGCCCTCCAATCGGATTATAATGCGGTTGTGGTCTTCGCCCTCGAACTCCGTTACATCGGACAGGACATCGACCGCTTCCGCTACCTCTACCTCTTGTGGACACTTGCTCTATGTGATCACGAGGTGTTCGATGTTCCATGGTTAAATGAGTCGCAAAATCATAGGTAAGCTGGTTCGTTTCAACACCACATATCGGGCAAACAATGCCGGCAGATGATTCTTCATTGTCAGAGTTAGCATGTTCATTTGTAACGTGCTCTAATAGAGTTGTTTCTGTATAACCAAGATTGCCACATAGAGGGCAGGTTAACGATTGTGGATGATCAGCTGAAACAGATTCACCCGAGTAGAATAGATCATAGTCATTTCGAGCCACAATACATTGCATTGGATGATCGATTGTGTGTCTTGATGACGTTAGGCCAGCATCGTAGCAAGCCGAACATAGATCATAATCATAACAGACTAAACATTTGTATCTGAGGCCTTTGAAATTATTCTTCCTGCATAGATTACACGAGACACCTTCATGGTTCGATGTCATTTTGACTGAATCTTGTTAAAAGGTTGATCATCAATATATATCCCGAGATGATGAGTTGAGCCGAATATTTCTGATTAAAGAAATCGGAGCGAATATAGGTCGTTGGTGGACATATCAGCTCCACAACTTGAAACCTCCAGTGGTGGTTGTATCAATGTTTCTAACCATACGATTATAGCGCAATTGGATTGACATTGAGGTCCTTTTTTTTCAAGGGTGACTCGCCACCTCGATTACTGTAGAATAGATTGAATCTATAACAAACATGCCTTCAAATAGATTGCACCGAGATACGGATATGTATACACTCACTAAAAGTCAGATTTCATCTCAAGTAATATTCTACAACCAGTATAACAATGAGTTCAGAGATATATCTAAACTATTTTCCTGTAGGATCTATTTGTCTACCAATCATGCACGCGGATTTCGACGCTACAGCCTTGTGAAGCGTTCGCTAGAATCGATGCAGTTTGCATGAAATAGTGCGCGGCGAATGGGTCATAACTGAACAGTCTCAAACTTTGATTGCGCAATCGAATGCCAATCACAGTTACATTCTGAAATTGGTTAGCGTGCATCTCCGGCCGTATAGGCCCTTCCTTCTTTTGATAGTGGTCCTCAGTCTTGATTGAGAGATGAAGTCGTACTGGAGTCATCTCGTTGAGATCCGACTTCGCAGCGGATCCAGAGATGAGAATCAATTAGAGCTCCTGATAAAGAAATCGATCAACTCCGAAAAGCTGACGGGAAATATCGTCACTTTTCCGGATATAGTTTGGTCAGATGACCACTCGAGGGACCAGCAATATAGCTGGAATGATATCGGCCTTCAAGTGCTTGGAATGTTTGATTGACCGATTGAAATTTTTGATTTGGCTTCGTAATCGGTATGATGGACGAGGAAGATGCTCCCTCTTTTCAATGGTTCGAAGCAATCTTCAAACCATTGAACAAAGGTCTTCCCCCAATTGTGTCCGGAGTCAGGGTACCATTTTCTTAATGAAGTTTTTTTTGCAGCATTGATTCGAGACGATGGGACAGAGTCTAGTCAATTGCACGAAGCATAGGTTTCTCAGCTTTCATGTTATTTTGAGCTTGAGGTCGAAGGTACATCGATCTCAGTCAGACAGATTTGAAATTCTTTGACTCATGACAAGAGGCGACATTTATTGTTTTTACAGCTCCACTTTTATCTAGTCTTATCGGCTGAGGCGAATCTCACATGATGAGAAACTTGCACAACGGCTGAATCAAACACTCATATCTAGCTTGCACGAGTCAGCCATTGGACAATTGGAAGATCATTGCTGACGCTCGTCGAAGTTTTGTCTCGATGAAGCGTTGTCGATGTAGTCCTGAAAGAAAGCATCCCTTGGCTCAATGACCAGGGCTGATCCAATGGGATAAGTGGTAGCTACATTGCTAGTTGGGATTATGTTTGCGCTGTTTACGCTTCCAGTGAGCATCGGTGCAGAATTCAAACGACTGTAGCCGTTGTAGGTACCAGCCATTCCAGCTCCACCCAACTGTTGCATCGTAATGGAGTGCATATTGGCCAGCTCGTCCTGAGCCTCTAGGTGTCCATTAGCTAACACTGGAACCATTGAGCCTGGCAGCATATGTCCCGTTCCGAGGGGTCCATGAGGGAAAGCAGGGTCGATTATCATGTTGCTCAAGGGAACCCCATGGTTAGATAGAAAGGGTTGCGGGTGTAGTAGTCGTCCATTGGCCAGATTTGAGGCGCTTGCCCAAACTGGATTGGTGGCGGCTGTGGTGCCAATGGTGTACGGAAGGGCCCTCATTGGAATATTAAGATAGTTGACTGGTGCACCACTTAACCAAACGTCTGGTAATAAGATGCTTGGATAAGTGAGTGGTTTAGGAACTATGTTACGGACACCAATGCGTCCATATGGTAGTGACCTCAGCAGAGAGCTGGTCACGGGTGGTATGTAGGCACCGTCTGAGTCTAGTACTGTTGACGCGGAATCAACAGCCAACTCGGAGCCTGTTAGCGAGTCCTCAGCCTTGGTGGCGGCGTCGTGGGTTGCAATGGCGGCATCACTAATGCGTGCCGAGTTTTGTATGGTTCCCGCCACATTTACTCTGTCCCGGGCGTTTGCCAACTTGGCTTGACGATAGGCATTGCTAGCTAGTGCAGCACTGCGAGCATTGTTGGCTGCATGGACAGCCATGTCGCCTCCGGCCGATGCTGCATCGAGTTGGGCGTTCCTTAGGGCATCATTGGCTAGACCGAGTCGGCTGGCAGGTAGCTGTGCCAATGGTCCGGCCAGTGGGGCGATCGCTCCACTAAGTGGGCCCAGGTTATTTGCGGGACCAAAATTTTCGGGCCCCATCACTGCGGGCATATTTGATTCATGCATCAGGGCACCTGCCGGACCAAGTGAGCCGGGTCCTAGCAGGGAAGATCCAGGGCGAGCTCCAGCCATTGGGAATCTGTGCGCTAGTTGCCCTGGTAATGCTCCGAGACCAGGGGCCATGTGAGGAGGACCCACAGGCAGAGGGGATCCTCCGAGCATGTTCTGCACACCCTTTGCTGCCGCCTCTCGCTTTAAGGGATTGTGTAGACCCATCATCATGTTTGGATTAGCACCTAGGGGACCAGCAGGATGAGCTGCACCGGGCAATCCTATTCCATTTGGAGCGCCTCCTGCAAGCCCGTTGAGAGCGCCGGAAGTCAGGCGTAAAGTGTCACCGAGGAGCCCGCCAGCCAATCCATTGGGGCCCAAAGGTCCAGCTACACCACCAGTCAAAGATCCAAGAAGTCCCATCATTGGACGTGTCACACCGTTGACCATGCTATTTGCTGAGTTGAGTACATTTGGTATCACGCCAAATAAACCATTATTATCCCTTCCAACTCCCCTTCCTCCACCTCCTAGACCGAGCGCGCCTAATCCTCCGGCACCTGTTGTTAGTGCTCCACCTGTAAGATCACCAACTGCGTGGGTGACGCCACCCAACAAGTTGCCGATGCCCCCGGTGGGATCTACGGCAGAGACTTGTCTGCCAGCGATCAAACCAATGGCCAAGATAACGGCCAGAGAGGCTTTATACGACTTGATACTCATTATGCCTGACTATTATGTAATAGCATTTATTTTTCAGACTTGACAAAAAGAAACTTCCTGCCTCCAGAGAAGAGAGAGAGAAAGAGTTGCAAATCGGGGCCACTGTGTTTGATTGAGGCCAGCTTGAGCGGCGCCCAACAGTTTGCTAGGGGAGAAAAGGACTAGCTAAGACTAGTGTCTAGAAATACCAAGGGGGAAGAGCTTCGCGCTAGTCCCTTCCTCAGAGTACATTTAGAATTTTATTTATCTGTAGGCCCAGTGTTGGGAGTTAATTTGTACTTTAATCATGGATCTCAAGTGATCAAATGCAAGCATTCTCGAGTTAAATTTCAGTCTGCACAGACTAGCATGAGGTTTCTCCTTTTATCATAGATCAAAACAGCCACTTAGTCCTTATAGAATCAGAAGCTACACTGCATGAGCACCTGTCGTTAACAAAGACGATGGTAACTGAATATGCCGAAAGTCTACACGGAGAAGAAAATAATTTTCCTTCTTTACTATGACGATGTGTAGAGCTTAGATACAGAAAAGGTGGCTATGGTTCTCCTCTGCCCGATCGTATTCAAGTTCGATTGTCAAGGCCGAAGCTTGAGGCAGAGCAGCATACAGTAGATACCGTGGCGCTGCGAGTTCTATATAGAAAGTATCAAGGATAATGTCGGAGAAGAGATTTTAATTGATTTTCTACTCTAACTCGAGCAGAATCATTTCTGAGTTCATTTCTCCTTTTTCTTTGTGCCTGACACAATAGAATCAATGCGTAGTAACAAGACAGCTGTTTCTATAGCTGTTTTGTATGCTTGCATCTTGACTGTTAATGGTTCCCATACGTTCAGCTCATTCATATCGATTAACTTCCCCGATTCACCATCGATTCCCCACGTCCGGTTGTCCGAGTCAGTCTGTGCGTGCTTGGCTCTCAAGGCGGTGATTCCTCTTACCATATCGCCACCACAGTTTTGTATCAAAGTTCTGGGTATGACCTCCAATGATGATGCAACCGACCTATATGGTCCCGCTTCACCTTTATCCGACAAAATTTTTCCTACAGCCATTTCGACTGCTCCACCTCCAGGGACAACGAAGGGATCTAAAAGAATATTCCTACAGACGCACATAGCATCCTGAAGATTACGCTCCACCTCGTTGAGGATGTCCTTACTTGGGCCTCGGAGGACAATCGTACAAGCCTTGGGATCTTTACACTTTACAATGTAAGAAAAATATTCGTCTCCGATCTTCTTGACTTCGAATAGTCCTGCCTTGGTTCCAATATCCTCTTCGCGCAACTCCTCAACCCGGTTCACGATGGTGGCTCCTGACACACGACCAACCCTAATATTATCTGTCTTCTTCAAACGTCTCAGACAAGTGATGCCTGATTTGATTAAGTAATGCTGTGCCAAGTCGGATATACCCTTTTCAGTTATAACAAGATTTGGTTTGAACGAAGCAATCTTGTCACATATACTCTTAATGTACTCCTCCTCAATTTGAAGCATACGCGAGAAATCGTTCTCTTTACTCAATTCGACGTCTGTCTGGCTCTCGCCCTTCTTGTACTCAAGTCCCGCATCGAGGAGTATGATCCTTGGATTTTCGATATGGCGGCTCATTTTTGGATGGACCACATCCTTATTGAACATGACACCATCTAATACTTCACTATCCTCAATGAACTCACCGGGGATCTTTTCAATTCGAGCAAATCGCTTGATATCTATTTCTTTTCTTCCATTCTCCTCTTGATGCACAGTTCTGACAGCCTTGATGGCGAGTTTGCATGCGAACGATCCATATTGACCAAGAAACTTCGTGCCAATGCAGCTGGATATGACGTCAATGAGTTTTTGGTCGTCATTCACATCAACTGGTCTGGCAACCTTATCCTTGATCGCTGTGAGCATATCCTCTAAAGCCTTGCGGTACGCGGAGATTATGAGAGTAGGATGTAGACCTTGCTCTAGGAAGGGATGGGAACTGGATAGCAGCTCTCCGGCGAGAACAATGACAGAGGTAGTTCCGTCACCTACCTCTTCATCCTGAGTGCGACTGATTTCTATCATTGACTTGGCTGCTGGATGCTCGACAGTGATTTCGCGTAATATTGCGTTACCATCGTTTGTGAGCACTATTCCTCCCATGGGATTGAGGAGCATCTTCAACATAGATCTTGGGCCCAAGCATGTTCTGACGACGTCGGCGACGTTCCTAGCTGCCCTTATACATTCCAGCTGAACTTTCTTGCCCTCTTCACGTTTTGATTGCAACACTATAATTTGCGGTGGTGGTTGGAAAGAGAGCATGATCTCCTATTCAATGGGGTGTGCTCTATCTAACTGATATTGATGATAAGGAAAATATTACTTTGACTCAGAAGTCTCAGAGGGTGATGAAGATGGCTACCAGGCATTCAGATTCGCGCGGACGCTCGACCGCATGGTCCCGGCACCTTCGTGCACATCTGGGAAAGGAGCATGTGCACGCCCAGCGCCGTCCATCTGAGAGGTCTGCTTATACCATGCATGGTAGCTTGTACGATAATGTGCCGCAGAAAAATGTATGATTGGAAATGTATGATAGTTGTGTAATCCTGTTGCTCACGACAGACAGACGGTTTGGCGATTGGTTCGCACGACTGTTTACCAGGGCCAAACTCTCGCGCGAGAAACAACCGTTGGCCACTAGATGGATGCTCTTGTAGCCCCACAGACAACAGCACCAGACAGAACCAGACAGATTTACCGTGCTCATGCCACATAGATCCTCTTAAGTGTATCTATTTCGGAATAAACCTTTGCGTTTCAATCAATATATCTGCTCTCATATTCTTGCATATATTTAATCAACAACATGCCGTCAACTGATCATGATTCCAGCCCGTGCAGTCAAAATACGAACTGTCCCCCCAAGAGGTTCCTCAGGAAAGGCGAGGGATTGAAGAGGTTTGCTGAATACAAGCCTCCCCTGCCGACGACGGTTAAGAAAGCCGAAAGACGCAGAACCTTTGTCAAGTTCAACATGGATGGTCTGAATAAGAAAAGTGTAAATAAGGATCCTCCCCTACATTTTCTCCCGCCGGAAATACTCAATGATGATTCTATCAATCTCTCCACGGAGATCCCTAAAATTGCTCCACCGAAGATCATTCACACACCAATCAGGCCTAGCCGTCAAGCCCTTGGCGCCATTACCAATCGCTCTTCCGACGAATCACCGGATAGTCCCGCATTCCTCACTGATTCAAAGATTAACGGAAACATAGACAATCTGCTCAAGAAGGTAGAGGAAAAGAAATCCATGTTGAATGATGAGTACCGGGATTACAACGATAGCTTTGTCCCTAGCCAGCGTGGTGATAAGACTCACGATAAGACACAGAAGAAGTTGCTGGAGCGAAATTTTCGAAGCAAACAACAATCCGGTCTAACGGACTCTGATGAGACTGATGATGCGTCTGGCAGCAACTCCCCATCCATTGCGAGACCCTTGGCCCGAACTCTAAAGGTCGGCTCAGGCTTCGACCTATCGGCCCCTTCTCACGGAAACTGTGCCCTAGAGCTAGGTATGAGGATCCAGCAAATAGAGTCTACCCTAACAGAGCTGAGGGAAAAGATCAATAAGTGTGAGTGTGGTGTGGCGAAGCCAGAGGATCCTCCAACACAAACAGCCAACAGACGACGGCCAGTTACCAGAGCGGCCGCGAAAGCTGCCATAACTCAAACCAACCACAGTCAGAGAGTATCAAGAAGATCAACCAGGGCCGTCTCCAATTGCATAGATAGTGGACCTTCAGCAAATGCTGACAACTGTAATACGACAAAGCAGGTGCTAAACAACTTGGTTAATGAAGTCGCGGAGCTGAAGGCTCGGATGAGCAATCTACACCTCATTGAGCACTAGTTATAACGAGAAAAGCTATCGAGGCGTATGACGCTTTCCGGTCGATATCCACATTGAATCGCTAGAACAGCGAGCTCAGACAAACCTACTAGCACGAGTCTCGCAAAAGAGACATTCAAAAATGATAAAATAATCGCTGTTTTAGCTTGCTGACAGGTCACAAAAGAGTAAATTTTTTAGATCTTGATTGTCATATGATCTCGATTTGACCTGTTAGTCGGTACTGTAACTCAGGTGACGACTGAGGAGTTGAATTAATATTTATTCCATTCAAGAGATAAAGCCTAGAATTGAATCATTTGACCCTTCCTCTTCTTATCTCCTCCAATTTCGAAGTGCTTACATCTCTTCAAGGCAATTTGATTCCTGTGCTTGCATTCAGAGCATTCAAGACGGAGCACAATCTTCTTTGTGGTCTTCGCCTTTTTTCTGAAGATAGGCTTTGTCTGACCTCCGAAACCTCTCTGCTTACGATCATAACGACGCCTACCTTGGGCAACCTTGGAATCTTTGCCTTTTTTGTACTGGGTTACCTTGTGTAGGGTGTGCTTCGAGCACTTACCCTTGCAGAAGGTTTTCCGTGTTTTTGGTACGTTCACCATTATGATTTGTGTCTATACTGGGCTCCGACGTTCCCCCGAGGAGTATAAGTTGAGGTGTAATATGGAGAATAGTTTGGAGGTTGGATTTGACAATTTGACAATTTGAAATAATTAACTAGGATTTATATTATTGAGCAGAAATAGTAGATAATTCCGACAGCAATAGAGGACCGAGTTTGTGGAATTATCGCAGGCGCGAAGTGAGCACGCCGATTTGCCTCACCGGCCCGGCGAGCGGAAGACGCCAAAGAATCCTAGCACAGAGCCACAACTGCGTGCATTAGCGGCGCGCTCATGCGGTGCCAACTTTCGAACTGAAGGGAGTTGGACTGTCCGCAGACGGATGTTTTTTTCTTGTCCATTTCTATGGAGTCCAGTCATAACTAACTCGATAGCGAAAAGACGAGGATATGGTCACCAATTTATCAGTTTTAGCATAACTTTTTATTTCTTTGATATCTGCCTAGTGTTAAATTGTCATCCCTTCCTTTGAGAAGCTTTCCATAATTCGATATGTATCTCATCTTAAGACTCGTTCGGATCAGAACATGGTTATTCAGTGGTATACTTTGCTTCGACTAGCCTCCCATCATGATTGATTGTGCGATTACAAGACTGAGCCAATGAGGCCAGCTGGATGGTAGATATCGCTGCCGGCACGTACCCTAGAAAAGTAAAAATCTACATCAAAGGATGAGATTTCCCTCCGGTTCCAGTATTTCTTCAAGCCTCCACCAGGTCGGCGCTCCAACAAATACCGCCGTGAGCATCAACTCGCTGGTGATTACCTGTTGCTGAGGTAAACATCTTTCCCTTTTCCAGGTCGTTCTAATCAGTGGAAGTAGCCTCAATGGATGCATCCTAACATTATTCTCGAAGACAACTTCTCGAGCCGTTCGTTCTAGAGTTCAAGTTCAGCTCCACTGGCAAGCTCGCTACTTGCCTGCATCTCGACACGATATTCTCGCTCATACAGTAACCCATTAATTTGGATAGCAAGAATCTGCTTTTACCGTTAGTTGAAGGCAAAACTAGAAGCTAGTTATTCCGTGTCCTTCTCTTTCATGGTCACACTTGTTTCTAGAGCTCTTCGCCTCGGCGGAGAGCAATTCTCGCCTGCTGCTCCATTATTATATAACTTTTTTGCTTGAAACTTATTTTTCCTATCAGTTCTACGTTTCCGTTGGAATAAACCAAAGAAAATAATCATGATATTAGAAACTCTTATTGTTTGTTGACCTTATTTAATTCAAAATAATACCGGAAGATGTTCGCACTACCAAGTCACAGATCTAACAGAAATTCCGTGCCAAATGATGAAAAAGTCCTCTCGAAATTCAAAGTAACACAAATAATAACATTCTATCGATATTTAATTATTTATTCTCTATTTATATGGCACATCAACTGGTTGATTGCCCATTCTTTCGCTGCTCTAACTCCAGAGCAGAAGGAGGAAATCCAAGTTCAAAGAGAGATAAAATGTCTCTCTTGCATAAGAGAAGTATCATCAATTGGACTAAGAGGCGATTTAACCAAACAAAAGTGCGATGGCTACTACTGTGGGCCCTATCAGATAAGCTACCAATATTGGGCTGAGGCAGGGAAGCCACGAGTGAGCGTAGTTAATGGTCCAGCAGCGTTAGCCAACATCAATGGAGGGAGAGACTTTGAAAAGTGTGCCAGAGATTTGCAATGTGCCGAGCAGACAGTGAGGGCTTACTTCAAAAAATTCAAAAGAGACTGCAACAATGATGGTCGGGTGGATTGTTCTGATATGGCCGCTCTTCATAAGGGAGGGCCAACATCTTGCGCCTCCGATTGGTTTTATAAATCAAGATTCTGGCAGGCCTTCAACAAAACCTCTTGCGCAACAGATAGCGCGCGCTCCGAGTCAGAGGATGAGCTGAAAGGTAACAACAGTATCAAGGTGGAATCAGACCTTCAAGTGGAGAGGATAGTTATGAAAAATCAGTCGCTTACTACCGAATGTTTGGATTGCATTTGTGAGGCTCTAACAAGTTGTGGCCTGACAACGAGCTCTCAAAATTGTGGGTCAGGAAATGTCTGTGGCCCATTTGCTATATCCCAATCATACTGGACTGATGGGAGAAGACCAGGGGCAAGTTGGACTGCGTGTGCTAGAACACGTGAATGTTCTATGGTAACGATCAGAAATTACATGGATAAGCATAAGAGAGATTGTAATGGGGATGGTTTTATCACTTGCGAGGATTATGCCGCAATCCACAGGCGGGGACCCAAATCTTGTATAAATCGGGATGTGCTTCGCGAACCATATTGGCAGAAGTTTTTGGCATGTAGAGCGAACCAAAGACCAACACATGATGTGAGCATGGTGAGATTGGATAGTAACAATAACGACTTATCAAGCAGAGGGAACTCAAATAATAGCGCATCGATCTCCACAACTTCTACCACCTCAACAAGCACCAGAAGCACCTCCGTACCAGCATCAATGATTGAGAAGTCCAATAGTCGAATTACTGTAGTAGCACCACATGAGGACAAGCAAAGAAATGAGCCGATGCTGAGTCCAGCTCATGATTTCACTCACGGATATCAAAGGCCTCCTGCTCACGAGTCATATAATGTCTCTGGCCCCTCAAGTTGGGCCTCAACAGCGAGTACACCAACCACCATATACTACCAGTTCTCAACTAGGACCCGTATAAAGGGCCCAATATCAACAACAACAACTACTACTACTACCACTACGACTACCACTACTACTACCACCACAACCACCACCACCACTACACCCGCTCCCCCAGAAACCACGTCAGAATCACCTAAATCGACTGTGGAAATAGACGAACACCCTCATAGAACAGTGCCTGACTACAATAATCTCCCGACCATTATAGTCTCAAAGCCGCTGGGTGCATCTTCATCGCAGAGGATTCTAATACCGACAATGAGTTCGATACCTGTTCAGCAAACCGAGCCGAGCACAGCATCTGCCACCTCTGCCCAGCCTACAAGGACCACATATGGCGCTTCAAGCGAGCCCGCAGCTCAAGATGCTGCTCAAACGTCAACTAAATTTCAAAGAACATATTCTTATGCGTTCAGCAATCAAGAACAGACTCCCTCAAGCCCCTCAACCAGCGGTTACACTGTCGGAACTAATTCAGACCAAGTGGAGAATTCAGACTCCTCGGTTATCGACTACTCGATACCCGAACCATTTCCATTCGCCTCGGCTTCAGCGCCTGGCGGCCTCAGTGGAGGTGAGCTCATAGTTCATGATGCGGTGGATCGTACAAATTTTGACAAAGTTATCAATGGCATTGTGGCTAATCCAGACTTTTCAAAATCATACCCAGCAACACCCACCAGCAATTCAACTCCTGATCCTTCAGCTCGTCGCAAATTCACTCAAGATCCATCGAGCACTAGCACAACTACTTTGTACCCAGATCCTCAGGTCTCATTGCAAAGCTCAACCAATCTAGCTCAGCAGCAACGATCATCTAGTAGGCAGCATAGCACGCTAGCTTCTCGAATAAGTAACGGAATCAACAAAGAATTTGTTCATCCCACAGTGCAACCAACATCCTCCTCACCCGTGATTGATCACACTCGAGAGGATGCTTCCTCCTCTTCGATGTTTGGTTCCGATTCTATGCCCTCAAATGGACTCTTCGAACAGGCTCTGAACGACAGCAATAGAATAGCAAGCGATTGTTTGGATTGCATATGCGATGCTAGCAGTAATTGTGACACAACTGTACAGTGTATCTCCAAGCAACGAGAAAAGAACCGATGTGGTCTATATATGATTTCGTGGAACCAATATAAGGAGTCTGATATATCACTGACTACACTGTTTAATTCACCAAATCTTGGATCCAGTTCTAGCCAGCAACAACCTGATGATTATGAAGAGAAGTTCTATTATGAATGTTCGACAGATAAGAATTGTGCTGAAAAATTGATACACCTATACATGGAGAAGCACCAAAAAGATTGCAACAATGACGGCAAGATTGATTGCTACGACATAGCTGCGATTCATCGAGTTGGCCCAGAACTCTGCAATACGGGCAAATTCCTCACTTCCCAATATTGGAAAGACTTCAATATATGCTATGCAACAGATAGGCTCACAACTACAACCAGCACAACAAACAACATGTCATTCTCGACCACAACGACTCTTACTTCTTCAACAAGCCGATAGTCGCTATCATTTGTCGGAGCAACATGTTTTATTGCCACACAAGTAATAAACTACTGCATCGGGATACATCAAATTCTGGATCCAGATGGACTCTGGTTGATTTAATCAATGCTCCTTTCACTTTGCTATCGAATCGGAGATTGGCTGATACTCCATTTTAACCCGTTTGATTGAAGAGTTATTATCACGCATCGCATCATCAACCTCTTTGGCCCTGTTAATGAAGAGTCGGGTTCGTTCAAAATCCTTTGAGATCTTGTCTTTTGTCGGGTCTTCCCCGTTTGTCACCAAATGCAGCCAGTAACAAGTGTTCATTGCGAAAACCATTGCAATCTCCAGTTTTGCACAAGAAAGTGGCGACAGTGTTTGTCTTGATCCTGTTTCATCCTTGACATCGTCATTTGTTGACGAAAGTTGTTTCTGCCCTCCTAATTGGGGGCCTGCACTCAAGGGGCAAGAATGCTTCGTATAAAACTCAATCAATTTATCAATATTGGAGTGCATATCTTTGATTGAATCCACAAATTCGGTTACAGGCCTCTTGGCCGACTCCCATGCCTCATCTTCGTTCATTATCGAGATGTGTCATAGAATCTCCATGAGTACACTAAGAATAACTTCAAATCTTTGGCTTTTTATTTATGCTGAGGCCTGGTAATTGCGTTGTAGGGGTCACGACAAAGTTTGAGCTCACAATAGGCCCCGATTTTTGGGTGGGTATGAGACAGGGGTGAGATAGGAGAGGCGAAATGTCGTTCTGTCATGACAATAGAGAAATTAACTGCTCGAGCCGGGCCTCGCGGCTCCATCTTTTCTCATCTTACCATCTCATTCGCATAACCCGTTAATGGGCACGCGCGCACGTTGAATGCAAGTTAAGGTCCAAGTGCGCGGTTATCGCATGCCAAGCACAGAGCATCAAAGGTCCAGCTGGCAGAAGATTCAAACCTCTGGTTTAGCATCGTTTCTCAATAGATCAAATATTTATTTTAACATTATGGCCAAATCTAAGGCTAGTAAAGGCAACACAGCCCAATCTAGATCTCAAAATGTTAGAAGAAAAGTCAAACATGCAAGCCTGTTCGAGCGCAGGTATCCTAGGGGTCCATACTGCTTACAATATTCCGAGAATGCCTGGAGATCAGCTTACATCGAGAGACTTGACGACAAGAAGATATCTCATATTCTCGCTGTGAATTGCAAAAATATAGAGGACCAAATCTTGGCGCTCAGATGCTTTACAATTGATCCTGAAAATTTCAACAAACGAAAAGAATTCACAAGGTGCCTACTAGACTGTTTACATAAACATCATGGAGTGATTTATGAAGGCGTTATTTTCGGATCATCAGTGAATGGTATGGGCTTCCTGGATTCAGATATAGATTTGAGACTTAGGCCGTTAGAGCAGATATCAGAAGATGAACTTGAACCTAAGACCTATGATCAGGATATGGTCCATTGGGCTTTGAGGAACATCGCGTTTGAGACAGATCGTTGTCACCCAGCGGTTGGCAAATTTGTTCCTAGTTCCAGATGCCCTATCGCAAAATTGCAATTCATGAGTCCCAAAGATCTACAAGGATGGAAATATGACATATCGCTAGTGACATCCCCGCTCTGCTGTCTCAATTCATACTATCTTAGATTTTTATGCAGATTAGAGCCTAAATTCCAGTGCCTAGCCATCACTCTCCGGTACTGGGCAAGAGTCCACGATCTCGTGCAATCAGGATATTTCTCATCATATGCCTTGATCAATATGTTGATATTCTTCTGTCAGAACCTCAATCCCCCATTATTACCGACAGTAGATCGAATGCGTGATAAGTATCTAGAGTCAAACGATTTGAGGATGGAAAAACTTGCGAGCTCCAAGTCTGAAGGACCGTCCGAACAAGTCACCAACGCTCTAACTCAGTTGGAGTGGCAATGCCTCATCAACTTGAACGAGGATTCATATACTAGATCTAAAAATAGTGAACCTATGTGCCTATTACTGTTGAAATTCTTTCATTTCTACTTGAACCTATCGTACTCAAAGAATATCATAAATACCAGGACCGGTCGTCTTATATCATTCGGAGACTTTGCCAAGAGTGAACTATATCAGAAGCAATTCCCACTGAAGAGTTACCTCAATATCCAGGATCCTTTTGATCTCAAACATAACCTTACATCAGGTATGACTGGCAAGCACTTCATGCTGATCATGCTCACTATGAGATATTCATATGAAAAGCTAGCGAATGAAATCCACAGATTCAAAGTTCCTTCAGATCTGAAGAGGGGAGGTAGAGATCATTCTCACGGATCAATGTTCTGGGGTCTCAACACTATACTACGCCCGCTGACAAAAGAGGAGCGATCCGATTTTTTCTGATGGATATTCCATCGGCGGGTTAGGGGAACTCTCTTGGATGTTTGAATCTCAAGATCGCTTCGTGAATCGTCCATGATTATTTTGAACTGACGCGCGCAATCTTACATAGGAAGCACAATGTACGTGAGCCGATCACAATGTGGCCATCGTGGTCGCGCAAAGATGGTCTGTGTGTGAGTAAAGTCTTGTAATTGACAGGTCCATCAAGTTGGTACTCTCGAAGTCCATTCAGACATTCAGTTCAATTCGTGTGGCTTAAATAGTTACAGAAAGTTATCTTGTATTTTTGTACACGGTCATCGATTTCCATATTCTTCCCTACAATGGCGGACGAACAAACACTCATATTGGTGAAGCCTGATGGCGTTCAAAGGGGACTCATCAGTAAGATCATGGAACGCTTCGAGCAGAAAGGATTCCGTCTTGTTGGCGCTAAGTTTTGTAGACCCGATGAAAAATTACTCCAGGAACATTATAAGGACCTAGCCAGTAAGGGTTTCTTTAAAGATCTCATCGCTTACATGAGATCGGGACCTATCTTTGCCACTGTTTGGGAGGGTCGAGGTGCATGCAAAACTGCCCGTAACATGCTAGGTGAGACAAATCCGGCTGACTCGAAGCCAGGCACAATTCGCGGCGATTACTGTATCGAGGTTGGGCGCAACATTTGTCATGCCAGCGACTCGACAACTAGTGCACGCAGGGAGATTGACCTGTGGTTCAAACCGGAAGAGCTAATTTCGTGGAAGATGAACTCAGCTCCCTGGCTCTATGAGAATGCGGCCTAAGAACCCGCGAGTGCCTCATATTCCTGCAGATCTTGCTTTGTCTAATCAATTAGTAATGAATAAAAATGACTAGTACTGAATGCTAATCGGTTTGGGGGGGGGAGTTTTGGGTCTTCGGAGGTACGAATGATTCGATGATCTTCGAATCCTAGCCGGAGATCCAAGTCTCTGGACAAAACTGTTTATTCGTTTCTTATGTCTTCTTTGTGATCCCCATCAACCGACGTATTCTCATCTTGATTGCCCCTTGATGACGTCCGCGTGCCGGCTTTTGTCAGGTAACTCAGGGAGTAGGTGCAAAAATCACTGTTTCTTTTGATGTCCATGAAAACCCTTTGTGCGCCCTGGTGTATTGCTCGTATGATAGGAGTCACATCCTTCGATGGTAGGTTTTTCATAGTCATGCCGTGCTTATAAAGTATGATTCGCACCAATTTCAGATAGAATTCTATGTGTCTAGTGTGAGGAAATATTGTCGCTATAGTTCTCAAAAGCCTTTTGACGTAGTCTATATCCAACGAGACCAATATGGTCTCTAGATCCGATAGTGGTATCGCTTCAATCACTTCCTGTGTAAGGATCGTCTCGTTCAGCTGCAGTGATTGAATTAAGGCCTGCCCGTAGTCTTGTCTTTGCAATGCCTTCATCACCGAGGATGGGCTCACATCCAATGTAAGTCTGTATGGATCAAATTGACGCGATATGTCCAATGAGTAAATGAGCACACCCTCGGTTGTGGCAGCTACAAATGATCTCATTGTTGGAGAGAAAGCGACTTGATGGACGGAGACAACAGCCTTTGCTTCCCTGTCGCCGAGGTCTCCTTTTCGAACTCCGGGGAGCTTTATCGGCTGGTGAGTTCGCTCCTCATGCCTTTTTTGAAGAAGCTCTAAATTGTATCCAAACTCTCTCACTTTTCTGTTACTTATGTAGTCGAATATACCATCCATCGACATGTTGATCGTCATCGAGATCTTTTTCACGAGAATTTTCTCGTTCACGTGGTATATGCAAATGAAGTTGGAATTTCCGCCACCGATCAGATAAGTGCCATCAGCAGAGTAGTTCAAGGCTGTGAAAAACTTTTCATCATCTCTGGAAGTGTCTGATATCAGCTGTGTCGTTCCCAGATCACTAGCTCCCTCGATGGGTGCGCCTATCTGCTCTGCGGTGTGTGGATTGAATATCGCTATATGCCCATTTGACAACGAAGCAGCGAACTGATTACCATCCGGTCTGAAAGTTACTGTGATGATCTCATGATTAAATGTAATAGTATCACGCAAGCATTTCGACCCCTCGAACAAGTTCCATATGCGAATAGTGCGGTCCCAGGACGACGATGCCAATAAGTTTGAGACTGGGGAGAAAGATACACCAGATACTGGGCCCTCATGCCCAGTGAGATATTCAAGAAATTTACCCGTCTGTATGGAGTAGAGATATATTTCAAAATAGTTGTATGTTCCAGCAGCTATGAATTCACCTGTTGAATCGACATCGAGGCAGATAAACTCCGGACTTCTCTCAGGAACTGGTGACTGAAAGGTTCTGAAATTCTTAAACTTGTTCAAGTCGTAAGCCCTTATTGTTCCATCTAAACTGGCGGAGACTATGACTTTACCCGATTTGTTTGGAACAAATTTGATCGCTTTGATAGGGCCTAGATGCTCTTGCCCGAAAGATGCTATAGTTTCACCTGTGAGCCCACTCCAAACTTTGATCCTACCAGCGATATTTCCCGAGACTACATGAGTACCATCGAGAGAGTAACTTACTGATTCGTGCATGCTTCTCATGGATGATCCCGATCCAGTTTGATCTAGTACGTGAGATTTGCTTTGCCATTCCCAAACGAAAATCCTTGATTGGGTTTTGTTGTTCGCAGTGACGATATCAACTTCCGGATCGACACTTGATGCAAGGGCTATCCAATCACCGGCTTTGTTTATGCTTATCGAACTTATTGCTCCGGATGTGGAGTCGAGGTCATATATCAATGTGGCAGACGGTAATTCATATAGTGAGTAGTGACCAGTATTATACCCGAGGACTAGCAGGTTGGTCTTGGAGTTGTAGTCAGTTGCTGTTACGTATGCCGAGGCCCGTCTTTGCCTTTCCTCCTTCGATTCGTCAGCCTCTATAGCCAACCTGAGGAAGTGTTTCCCTGATCGACGGAAACATTTATCTGCTTTAAACTTCTTGGTCTCTTGTCTGCCGGTGGACCCTTCTTGATCAACGTCCATCTCAGAGACATGGAGTCCATTCTCGTCCGGGACCCTTTGCCACGTGAACAATTGGCAGCTTTTAGTTATGCTAAAAAGCTGTAAGTCGTCTCCATCGCCATCCGAAAAATAACAAGCAATGATGTTGTCCGAGTGTCCCCTTAATCGGCTGATACTTCGATCCTCAATATTGAGAGAAATGATATTCAAACTGTTGTCTCTGGAGGCTATGCAAAGGTATTCTGAGTTCTGGGACCAATTCAAATCGTCAATAATGTCATGATTGATTCGCACTTTCTTCAACAATCTGAATGGAGTTATCTCACGGCCTCTTCCTTTGATCATAGTGCCAGGAGTAACATATATTAGAACTAGATTTTCGCCACACACAGCATAGTATCTACCATCAGGGCTGAAACTCAAATGTGTTATTTCAGAGAAGCTCTTATATTCTTTGAGGTGTAATAGTCTTCCAGCAATCAATGATATGATGTATAGGTGACTCTTCTCGGAAGCTGCCAACAGAATACTTCCCTGAGGATGGATGCTTAATCGATGAATATTGTAGTTTACTTGAAGAGGGAGGGCCCTAGACCTTGCCTCTTTTAGATCGTAGACGACGATCTTGTTCCCAACAGGACTAAATAGAGAGCTACCATCGGGTCCGAACTTGATTGAACCTCGATGGTAGACGGCGCCTAGTATATTGTCGAATTCGTAGGATAGTCTCATGATGGAATTCGATATTGAGGAGTATGAAACTCTGACAACAATCGGTGGTGCAAATTGATAAACACCACGTGGTCTCAGAGCCAAAATAGTGGCTTCGGCGCGCGTGTACCACGTGGGACGCCCCGTAGTCTGGCGGCTCGCTTCAATCAGTGATTGTACACTTCTGAGTTACGCTGGTATCTGTAGATCCAGCAGTTTAAGTTACCTATCTTCACATGATTACAGAGTGTTTGGGTCCAATAGTGTTTCGTAGCATCATACGCAAGATTCATGCTCCTGAAGTCCTTGGTCAGGAGCACAGCCCTACCTGTGACTGGTCGAGTTATCCGACTCAATTCTAACATCATCTTAGGGTACAAAGATCTGTTTGCTGTTTTTGAACCGTGTCTATGACCGAATGGTAGATCTGTCACAACCACATCTATTGTTCCATCTCTGATGGGGCAATACGTCACATCGGATCTCATCACATCCGAGGGTGGATTTTTAATCTTCGAGACGGCTCTCATGTTTATCTTTGATTTCGAGATTATGCTATGGGTCAGGTCGGAACAAAGGGTAAATGATCTCCATTCTTCGTCGTTCCAGGCCACAATATTTTCAACTGGGATTGCACCAGATCCAGCCATTGGGTCTAGAACTAGGTCTCCAGATTCGATGTTAGCAAACCTGAGTAAAGCGTAACAGGTAGCTCCTTTCAAAGTGGTGTATCCCGTGGTGATGATGTTCCTGCAAGCGAGAGTGACAGGCGTCAATGTTATGGTTGCATATAAATGGTTCTCACTGAAATTGACGTAGAGCTCTAGATCGAAATTCTTCATCTTGATAGGCCAACCGTATTTAGTGTCAATCACATGACCAAATATAGAACAGATCTCGGGGGAGGTGAACTTATGGTCCTTTCCATGACGGTTGCTCGACACCCTGAAAGAAGGTTGGATATCTCGAAGTTCAATAGCTTTTAGGAAGAGGTCATCAAATTTACATCGATCAAACCTGCTGAGCTGGTGCCATTTCGACAGCCCTAGCCGCAGATTACAACTATCGCCGACTTTCATCAACAATGACTCCAATTGGCTGGTATCTTGCGGCATACTTGAATCTTCAATGATCTGATCATAGATGATGATGAACAGATTGTTGATCGTTTTTAGTTTCAAGATCTCACTAACAGGCTTATCCGATTCCAAAATGACACGTCCCTTGGAGATTTCAGTCTTCGCCCGAAGCTTCTGGGTTATCTCCTCTTGAGCAACCTTCTCCAGCCCCGTAGATACGGTTGCCTCATAACGGGCGGCTGCGTTTGAAAGATCTAGTTCATGTATCATGGCAGGAATATAATGAAATCAGTGAAAATTGTCAGGTCAATCAGTGAAGTCATTGTGGATGGTTCGACGAGCGGGATAAGTCTCACGTGCGCAAGCGAAATCGAATGGCGCATCACTTAAGCGCTAGCTTGTTTGCTGTTTTGATTCTGACAATGTCTTGTAGACAATTTGCTCAAACATGGTCAGCTCTCACTGCGAGCTAACCAGTCATGTGAGCTCAATGAAACTTTGCACACTTATGACAGTATAGTAGCACTACTGATTGCATGCCAATCTGCGCCTCTAGAGTCAATAATGCATCCACAAGAGAGCAGAATGCTCAAATGCTTTGGGGCCTGGTGCGCGAAAGCGGGCTCAATGGAAAAAAATACAATCATCTTACCATTGTCCACCTGTTGAACAACTAGTGTGCGCAAACATTTTACCTCACACAACTGGAAGCATACTTTCAAAATTCACACACATAATTAGCTAAAGGAGCCCCTAGATGATGAACCAGTGATGCGAGAGGCAGCAACTTTTGGCCAATGATGCACAACAGTGTATGTATACTGTGTGCATTGTGA
>Ga0058701_10000018_pt1 | contig 112025 bp, 72 predicted proteins | sample AgamicOrMae_FD_97039 | JGI IMG/M metagenome (GOLD analysis project Ga0058701, IMG submission 97039) | Agave microbial communities from Guanajuato, Mexico - Or.Ma.e | ecosystem: Host-associated > Plants > Phyllosphere > Phylloplane/Leaf | place: Guanajuato, Mexico | collected 2012-06-04
TATTTTTTGCCTAGCTCAATTGGTTGCGAAGATATTGATGCTTGATTATTAAGGTGTGAAAATCGTCTCAGAATTTGAGAAGAAATCGTTCTGCGGATTCAATGGCAGAATAGCGCACGATAGGAACAGTGCGCTAGCGCGTTAGAGCAGCCCCGTGCACCCTTGGACGGGTCCAATTTGTGTCTCTTCTGAGAGTGTTAGACTCATAACAAGGTGTTCAACATACTCCTGCCACGCATTTGATACAGACTAGAGGGTCATATCGATACTACCATGAGGCGTCAAGCCGCGGAGTGGGGCACTGTAGGAGGCTCCGATTCGTGCAAATATCGTGAAATGCAGGACCCAGTTTGCCGGCCTACTGATCCAAGCAAAGATCCCACACTTCGGAGGAGCCTATAGAACTATTCCAAGCTGGCTTCTGATACGGATTGCGGGCTCATTTAGCCACAATAACCAGCTGCCTAGCCGCAAAGTAGGGCCTCATATCAGGCTCCTGTTCGTGCAACAGCCCTCATCAGAGCAATCATAGAGCAGGAGTCCCGCCACCCCCTTCCCTGCAGCTATCCTTTTGATTAGCAGGCTGTGAGCTCCGGCTTCTTTCTCTGATCAAGCAACAGGTGAGCTCATGGCTACAATAGGCCTCGCACGAGTGCTTGATTCTCGCAAACTCTATCCATTGCACCATCACCATCTCGGCCCACTGATGCCCACCCATCGTTTCGGCCAAATACACAAGAGAAGCCGCTCCAATGGCGCACAAACGCTCACTATGGCCTCGCGCCGGACTCGAGAAACAAGCAAGCAAGCAATCAGCTCAAGCTCATTATAACGCGCAGAGAGATTCAATATTATGCAGATGCTGCATCCTAGTAGCTAGGCATCATGTATTCTGATAATCGTTCTAGTGCTCATAGAGCTGAGAAATTGCTCCTAGACTTGCACGAGCACACAAACTAGACATTGCACTGGTGGACACTGGTCTGAGAAGCAAGTTGGCGTCTCCGATGACCACAAGACGAGGGCAGGACCTCTCAGGTCTAAGCAGCAGAAACTAAGTTTTTGTGTCCCTGCTAAGCCCGAAAGGTGACATATTCGAGAAAACTATAACGGATACTCCTGCCGAACCCTATGGAGCCAACGATTCTTCAATCCTGCACCACCCATCAATAGATTCTACTTGTGTGGTGATGTCAAGGAAATGTTCGTTCGATAAGGTAGCTACGATGATGATTTTCCATCTCTTCTACATCGTTCAGATGACGCTCGAAAGTCAGCCCCTTTTAACGTCAAACGCTTCATAGCGAGAGTGCTATTTATGGACACTCTTGCAGCAGAAGAACTACTCTAGTTTAGGCTTGCTCTGAGGCCGGGTGAAAATAGTGGCGAATGAGTTCCATGAGACGAAATCGAGTACTTGATGATCGACAACAACCTTCCCTACTCTCTATCATAAAGATAACAGAACGGCGGATAGTTGTAACAATCTGAATTCAAAATTCCGTTTTCCAGCAAGCTCAATCAAGAGGTAGTCTGTTTGCTACACTGGTGGCATATTCCCTTCCAATGTGTGTCTGCCGCCCCACACGAGCCAGAATCAGCAGATCAATGTAGGCACAGGTTGGTCAAGTCCTACGAGTATCTTCACCCCTTGATACCGGAGGAGGTGTTGGAGTTTGGTAAGATATTGGATAGTTTTTCTAATAAACCTTCAGTGATATTCCAAAAGGATTTCTTTTACACTGGTGACAACGCGGACTTATTCCACGAACGAACCGAAAAGGTGCCGTATCCGGAAAGTTGCAGGGAACTGCCAGAGTATCAGCAGAAAATTGAGGCTAACTTTCCATGCGCAGGTCCATTTACTGAGAACGAATGGATTCCTGAGCTTGGCGAGCTCTTGGACGATAATCAGAAGGCAGCTGATGTGTTCAAGTCATTCATCACTTGCGTGTCTGATGAGAGGTTTTTCTTCTCTTAGTCTATGCCTCATTCTTAGATCCACTTACCGGTCAGCGATGTTGTCCTCATGAGTGGATTCATCGATTCGAGACTAATAAAGTATAGGAATGGAGATTCATAATTTTCTGTTTATTGTCTGAATTCAATTTCTACATCTTGAGTCAATCGACCAAAGCCGGCGAAGATAGTGGCTATCAAGTATTGATCCACTAATCAGCCAAATCGAATGCTACGGCTCTGCCGTAATTCGTTGACTCAACACTTGCTGTCGAGCCTGTTAAAATTGAGAGGAACACGGGAAATCATCTAACCGGAATCCATCTCCTTCCAGTTGAGGTATTGAGGCATGTTCAGACGTGGTAACAGTGTCAGAAAGAGGGCTAAATATAGACGCACAAAATCGCGACATAATTGATACTCGCTCTTGCAGACGCTCTTTGGTTGACTGTCTTTCAAGAGGAGTTATCGAAAAGAAATTCGGCTAACAGAAAAACTAATTCAAACAAGCAATGATGAGAACTCTCAGTTTTACTCTTTTCGCCACGCTAGTGTCGCATTTCCTCCTTGAATGCGCCTTTGCATTGCCCCAAAGGCCTGACATTGCTCCCCCGGAGGTTTGCAGGGAGAAGTTGATTGAATTTTACGAAGGTTATCGCCCGTCAATGTCCGAAGAATTGCTCGAATTTGGTCGCTTGCTCGACCCGTTCCTGAAAAGACCTTCCCTCTTGTTTGACCAGAGCTTCTGGAGCAACGAAGAGTACGCGAGGAAATTCGACGAATCAGCCGAGAAAGTGCCCTATCCAAAGGACTGTCACAACCTAATGAAAGAGTACTATACCGTGAACGCTAAGTTGCCCTGCACAGTAGGATCCTTGGACAAGGAATGGTTCCAGGAGTTGGGAAAACTCATGGACAAGAGTCCAGCAGCGGCGGATGTCTTCAAGGCGGTCATCTGTTGCGAAACCGATGACAGATATTTCGCTGTATGAGAGGGGTAAGCATACTGGCTGAAAAGAGCTGATCAAGATGGACAGGGAGCCATACTTCTGTCGCTTAGGATTGCGCGCCAAGAAGTGAGACGCGAATGACACAATCGACATTCTTTGGACTCTTGAACTAGTGTTGCTGCACAAACAATCGAAAAAATCTAATAAAAAGCATTTCTCCGGACATTTTTATTTAAGTTATTGTTGTTCGTGTCCTTCAAGGGTTTGTGGAGCTCGATGGGCCAGGAATGCTTATTGAAGTCGCCCTTTCGCCGTTCAACAGAGAATGTCGCGATCAGTTTGCAAGACTTGTTGAGTGCATCCTTTTCCGCCTTAATGTCCACTCTCGATCTAGTCGTTGCGCAATAGATGATGAGCAAGAAAAGCAAAATCTCGGCAAAAATTCCTAGAAGCGGGCGAACGAAGAGGTATCGCGATCTAACACGGATGAAGACCCATTTCTCGTGTTGGCCAATTTCATCTTTCACGAAGCAAATGTAGAAGCGTCTGTGGGCATAGCTGACACGTTTGAAGACCAATCTTTTGGCATGAAAACCCGGCTTATCCACATGGGTGACATACATCAGCGAGTCTGGGCCCTCGAAGTAGTCTAGACCAACTATCAATTCTGTATTCTCGTAGTAGGGATTGAGCCAGTCCTCGCTACCTAGGCGCCAGCTAGAGTTGGACGGCAGATAATTAGTCTCTGGAGAACAAATCAGCTCGAAGGAGGCGCCCTCCTCCACTGTTACAATAGCTCTGTCCGACTCATCCGAGCTCAAGTAAGAGTCCACTAGCGGCCTCGAATGCGCCGGCAGAAGATTATCAACCGCATTGTCTAGGCGAAGTTTCATCAAGCCCGATTCAATGAGCCCAGAATGCTCGCTTAGGACCCGGCACTCGTAGTCACCAAGATCCGCAATGGTAGGATTATGGATATACATGATGGTTGGCTCCATCGAAATTCCTTCATTTGGGAATATCTCACGAAAAGCTAGATCATTTGAGAGGTCTTTGAGGTCCCGTTTGTACCTGGGGCAAAAAGATTTAGTTTAATACGCCACCATTCTCAATTTGAGTCAGGCTTATTTTAAGATTGAACATTTGACCCAAATGAGAGTGTGTTCCCAATGACACTAATACTTACCACCTGAATGGAGTGCTCATGTTGCTTTCCAGATAGCACCGAAAGCCAACATTGTACGATTTAGTTTTGAAATTAATGGTGTAAAAGCCGGACGGAATGGCGACAACTGAATCCCGGTCATCACTCAGGCATCCGATTGGACCCCACAGGATAACAAGGATCCATATGTAACTCCTGAGAGAGGGCAACATCCTGAGGGAGACAAGGTCTAGATGAGTCAGTCTAAGCTGTCAGTTGTATGTGGGTAAAAGAGTTTTGTGAGACGTAAAGGGGTTGAGCCTGCATATGATGAGCAAACATGAGGGCATCACACACCGAAAGGGCAACCTCAAGTTGCCCATATTAGGATCAAGTTCAGTAGGTTTCCGCTGTGCTTCTCTGCGGGCCTGTTGTTCAATGTGGGCGTGTTTGAGAGCTCAAAAGAGACAGAGGTAGAGAGAGAAAGAAGGGTTGTCTAGAAGTGAGAGGGAGTTTGCTTTGCAAGTGAAGGAGCAGAGCTCGAGTTTTCTCCCTCTTCCACTCGTTCAAGACAGGTGCCAATAGCTATCTGGTAAGAAGAAGTGAGCGAGCAAGCCAGCGACACAGTTGCTTTCTCTCAACGCCCACTTGTTGCTCTTGTGCTGGGTCTGCATCTAGTGCGTGTGTCTGGCACATTCTCCTCGCTTGCTAGTTGGTTTTGAGACTGAGCGAGACAATATGATGGAATGAAGCTCCCTAGCAGGTGGCTCGTTTTGGCTCTTTTTTCTTGAATCTAACCAGAGAGAAGAAGAAAATTTCTAGTTCGAATTGGGCACAGGCCAAACGTTTGAAAGGGCAAATTTTCACTCCTTCTCTTTCCTCTTTCTTCTCTCTCACGTCCAACAAACTAGCTCCTCTTCAGCTGGCCAACAAAAAGCCCAAAAGCAAGAACAAAACCATTGCAAGATTGCGAACGTTGATTTCGAACTCGGAGAACATCCTGAAGAAGATTCGAATTGTCAAGAAATAGAAAGCCAAGTTGGGCCCAATTTGAAGCGCGCAAGTGATTAACCTAAATCTTCTCCATTGTCAATTGAAGAGACAAGATAGAAGAAAAAAGTAAGGGACAAGCGATTCTTGCACCATTGGATGCAATTCAATTGTTGTCAATTATTTCCAAACACAATGGCCGACCACTTGCTGCGAGCCAGTGGTAGAGAGTCCATCTTGGTAAGTGGTCATCTCTTTTCTCCTCTGCCGGCAACTTCGAGGCGCATTTCGATCCACTGTCCATTAGAGCCCATGCGCGACTGCACGCTTGCAAAATGGGCACACACGGAAAGGATTTGTGCAACTTCAGTGAGGGAGAGAGTTCACAAAACAAACATACCACCACAATGGCTTCTTTGAGCAAATACAATTAGCCTTGATTTCTCGCCTCAGCCTCAGCCTCAGAAGAGTTTGTTTCCTCAAAAGAGTTTCCAGTTGCATAGGGAGAAAGAGCTGCGGGTTGAGGTGGTTCCATACGAGAGACGAACTGCGGTCTCCCTCAGTGCAATGCAAAGCAATGCTCAGCCCTAATGTTGCAACAATGGCTGCCCTCATGGTGGAGCAAAAATCAGCACCATCTTGTATTGAGTTAGTGGAATTTGCGAGTTTTGCCACAACCATTCGAAGAGAAGAGAGCAAACTTGTGTCCGACTTGCGTGGTGATCATTCTCTTGTTCGGTCTCTTGTTAGTTTCCTTTGGTCCCTTTTCCTTTCTGTACCAAACTGACTTGGCCCTGCCCGTCTTCCCGCTCGAGTGAGTCCATTTGGATCCAATTCGTGGAGCTGGCCAGTGGGATGAGAGTTGCAATGGAAGATTCTCCTTTGGAATAACACTTTTTTCCCCATCTTAGCGTTCTGTGCGCCCCGTAGAGTAACGGGCCGCAGAAGTGACCAAATGGAGGCGCTCGGTCGGAGATTGGACAGGCTGGTCGTGTAGGTGAGTGCGTGTCTAGTGGAGGCGGCCTGAAGTGTGCTTTGGGGAAATGCTAAAATGAGAGCTCGTTGTTGTTGCTGCTGCCGTTGTTGCTGTTGCTGTTGTTGTTGGCCAAAGGGCGCAAATGTGAGAATGCGCTAGTTCTGTGGAGCACCAGTGCGCCAAATGGGCGAAAACGGCGCCGACGAGGAAAGAAAGCATAGAAAACCCTCACTGCAGACTGACCACTGCTTCAGGCTACACACAGTTGACGGCTGCTCTTTCTCAGAACAGTCGGCCAGTTGGCCTTGAAAAGTTTCCAACTGACCACAATCGGCACCGTTTCCTCTGCAGTCGATTGTGTGCGCCTCTACTCTGGCCGGCTCGTTTCTTTGCCATCACTGTTTGTCCGTCTGCAGCCGCAAGGTGGCTGCAACTGGCCGCCTGATGGGCTTCCCCACTCGTCCACTTGTTGCCGAATCTGCACAATCGTTTCTCAAAGGCAATCCCACTCGCATGGTTGCCATCAAACACAATCGCTTCCACTTTTTCCTAGCTGCTTTCTATTTTTCGATTCTGCGCCCAAAGGGGAGAGCAAAATCAGCCATCGAGCACAGTCCACCTCGCCGCCACTTTGAGACACCACCTCAAGGCGGCAAGGTAATTGTCGAGATTGCCGATAACTGACCGACAGGCGTCTGCTCGAATTCAGTTCCAGGAGCCAGCATTGCAGTGCGATCATCATTGAGGCTACTCACGAATCTGCACCACCAGCGAAGAGAAGCCGACCAAGTTGTTCCAGTGGAAAACAGTCGCCGTTAAGACTCTCTATCAGAGGGAGTTGCCTTAGAAGAGTGTGTCCAACCAAGTTTGAGTGCTATCTGCGTTTGTGTGTCTGTGTCAGCTTTAATTGTCTCTCGTGTGTCTGTGGGAGTCGAGTGGGGACAGAGGCCAGTGTTGTGGTCGAGTGGAGCAATTCTCCACTTGTCGTCTCTCTCGGCGTCGAGCGAGTGGCGAATCGCAAGTCGGAAGGAAAAAAGCAAGTTAATGATTGTCCTCCGGCGGCGACCGTGAGCTGTTTCCGCCCATCAGAAAAACCATCCACCTTTGTGCCAGCAAGGAAGCAACAGGTGGCCACTGGAGCTTGCCAGTTGCTCGCGAACCAAATCCGAGCGTCTAGACTCGAATTGGATCGAGTGGTGTCCGACAAGCGAGAGACAGAGACAGAGAGAGAGAAGGAGAAAAAATGATCCCAGAAAGATGATAGTTTCGTGTATGTTTTTGGTCCTCTGACAGAGAGATCGAGTTACCGGATTGAACTTGAAATTTTGCCCGAAAGTCCAAGAGAAGCACGCCGAGTGGGCAGTATCAACTGCAAGAGATCGAGTGACCATTTGAGGAGGAAATTCAACATTTTATTGGCGTTCTGCATCGCCGATCAGTCGCTGACCTGTGAGCGGGCGGCCAATCTGTAACTGATGCACCACCGATGGATAAGGTGGAGAGCAATTGTGCACAATATGAAATACTAATCCTCTGAGTGACCTCTTGTCTCCCCCTCACAATCGAACTTGTGTTTGATTGCCGGATCACATGTTACTATAAAATATATCTATTTATCAACTTGGACAGAAGATGGAACGCAAAGGCCAGGATAAGAGGAGAACGAAACATTTAGCTTTATGTTCCGATAAAATGAGCGCCAAAATGGGATTATCGGTTTTGATTGTGATTGTCAGTTTGCTTGAAATTGGACCCATCCAAACGGCCGCCAGCCAATCAAGCTCAGCATCGAGCGCAAGCTCCTCAAGCTCAGCAATAGCTACCAACGACCAGACACACCTGTATGGTCCACTATTACTATCGCCAAATCAGACAGTGTCACACAAGAGCCAGCTAAATGGCAGACAATTTGGAGACACAATCAACGATATACAAATAGAATGTAATAGTAACAATATTGTCGTTACATTAACAGCTAGCCAAGGTTTCAACGGAATGATCTATCCAAAGGGTTTGAGCAAGAACTCAAGCTGTATGATGGAATATCATCAAATGAGCTCAAATATAACATATTATTTGCCACTTAAATCTTGCAACACAATGAGCACCGATGTTGAAGATGGGGTCGAATATTTCAATACTGTGATGGTGCAGCCCCACAGACGCCTGGTAACCAACCAGGGTCGCGGTTATCACATTAGATGCCGTTATCAAACTAAGGAACGAACCATCACAAACCAGGATCAACAGCTCAGCGTCAATCTAACTCAATCGACGCCTTCAGTTTTGGGCTCTGCCAGTATGCCCACCTGCACGATGCGCATCTACAGTGCTCAGGATCTAAGCCATGAGGTTGCCGCCGAGAATGTTAAAATAGGCGACGAGTTACATCTAGTTATCTCCTTGGACGATCAGGATGTGTATGGATTTCTTGTTACAAATTGTCTCGTTCGCGACGGCATGAATTGGGGCGAGCAACCGCTAATTGATGATCATGGTTGCCCAGTGGACGAGGAGATAATGCCCGAGTTCCAGTATGCCAGCAATCTAACTCGCGCCTCAGTCACTTTTCAGGCTCACAAATTTCCCTACACCTCATCAGTTTACTACCAGTGCAATGTTAGGTTGTGTTTCCGCGAGGCTGGCTGCTCGCATGTGCCGCCCAACTGCAAACAGAGAAGGATCCAGCAAGACAACCGCTACAGATCGCTGGCCTCCAACGAGATTGGCAATGGACTTGGCAATTCCAACCAACGATCACAACTGACTCGCCAGAAGCGCTGGATCGACGCCGGCGAGCTAGATGGCCTATCCAGTGGGATACCAGATGGTGCTGAGCCTAGACGCAGCACTGACGGTCTTAGCATCGAGGTGACCTCCGGATTGCATGTGGACGAGACGGCCGACCTCGAGGGTGGCCAGGAAGGGGCCTCGACCAGAGAGGAACGGGCTGCAGACGGTGAGACAGATCCGCTCATGTTGGCCAGCACTAACGACGACCCGCAAGAGAGTCGCGAGGCCGAGACGGCTGCCAAGCAGAAACAACAGCAATCGGAAAAGGACTTCTGTCTATCTCTCAGGAAATTTGCTATCATTGTTTCTCTGATCAGTTTGCTCCTCATGACGCTGTTCATCATAATGGTCGCCTGCATGATACAGAAGAGAAACAAACGAAAGCAACAGGAGCAAGCGTACTCGAACTATCCAGGTGATCCATATTCTAATCGAGCTTATAGTCGCGATTAGTCGGATGAAACTTGGACAAAGAAACTTAGACGATTTTATCAGTTGGTAGAATATACTTTTGTTGCCTGTAATCTTTTTCTGTCTTCACCGAACCGCCCCCTCTCAACTAGCCCACTCTTGCCATATTCTGGCTCCCGTGAGTCTAAAATCAATAAACAAATTGAGTGCCTGTAGATAGGTGCAGAGCCAGCTGGCACCTTAAGGTAAAAACACCTGCCTTCTCGCGGACAAGTAACTGAGAACCATCTCTCTCTTTGCTGTGCTATACTAGAGCTGAGACGCGCGGCTCGTGTCTAGCCAGAACTCATCGCCTAGCCTCGTGCTTCTGGTCATCCTACTAGCTCCCTTCCTCGCCGGTTCTCTATTCTAATTAAGTCTGGCAAATTAAGAGCCTCGAGTTCGTGGGCTCAATGATTTGAGTTTATTTAACCTTGGTCGATTATTCAAAGGAAATTTAGCCTCAGAAACAAATTTGTCAGCTTTTTTCATACCCATTAGGATGGATCATGAGCGAGCGGGCCTATTGAGCCACCTTGAGGTTGCTGAGATACTGAAATCAGATCCAACCAAAGGATTGACCTCGGCCGAGGCACAAGAACGATTATGTCTCCACGGTCTCAATAGATTGAACTCTAATGGCAGCCAGATGAATTCATTTGGTTCGTCCGGAGATGATTACTCTGAGATCATGCTGGATGATGAAGGCTGCTTTGAGGCAGGAGTGAGCAAATTAATCAGGCGATCATCCAGAAAGGTTTTAGAATTATTAACGCGGTATTTTAATCAGAACGTATTACAATTTTTGAAACAATTTTTAAACCCCCTTATACAACTTTTAATTATATGCATGATTGTTAGCGCTCTACTGGGCGAATTTGAGAATTGTACAAGTATCGGTCTCGCGATACTTATTGTCAGTCTCTTGTCTTACTTTCAAGAGCGCCGAGCTGACAAGAGTCTTGAGAAATTATCCAAACAGATGCCGAGCTCGTGCAAAGTGGTTCGTGACGGTATCATGCAAGAGATCAATGTTGAACATTTGGTTCCGGGAGATATCGTTCACTTGAGCGAAGGTCAGAGAATACCCGCCGACTGTCGTCTCTATGATATACACTCTTTCACTGTCGATGAATCAAATTTAACCGGCGAAACTCAATCACTGGTGAAAACCTCCGAAGCAATAAAACAACCTTTCGCATTATCATCATCATCATCGGTGTTTGAAAGCCGCCAATTAACATTGAGCAGGTTTCCAACGAGTGATAAACAACACTATGAAACGATAACCACAACTAGAGACGATTCCGGGAGCAACAATTTAGCTAGGAACCATTATTCGAACACTTATGAAACTTTTCGGGCGCAACAAGTGGATGGAGAGTTCCTCTATCAAAATCTAGCTCTCATGGGAACCCTAGTTGAGTGTGGTCACTCACGCGGCATTGTCATTGCGACAGGAAGATTGACCCGCTACGGCCAAGTCTATCAAATGCTCAAGACCACTCAACAGCCGCACTCTCCATTGCAGACCAACATCGACCAGTTGTCCATCCAATTAGTTGTGTTCGCATGTTGCATCATAGCCGCCGTCTCAATCATTGGCATCACTCAGCAGCGTCGAATCCTCGAAATAGCCTACTATGCCATCTCGCTCGCAGTTACCGCAATACCGGAGGGCTTGCCTGTTGTCTTGTCCGTCATTACCGCCATGGGAGTGATAAGGTTAAGCCAGCGTCGAACTATTATCAAGTCAATGACTAGCATCGAAACCCTTGGTTGTGTGCAAATATTGTGTGCCGACAAAACGGGAACACTAACTAAAAGTAACATGACACTTACAGACATTGTCACCTCCGAATTGCATTCACTTTCCTCAAGTGAACTGGAGCAACTCAATCAGGAGGAGTGCTTGAAACAGATGACTTTCAACAAGTTGGGAGGAAAGATGTACTCAATTGGACGGCTCATGGAATGTGGAACTCTATGCAATAATGCAACGGTAGAGCATAGCAGCGAACACAATGAATACTATCAACAAATCGGCGACGATTCAACAGGTGATTACGGGGAGAATACCAAAGGGGCGCCGAGGGGACACAGGCGACATAAGGGCTCTATCACGTATAAACTGCACGGACAAGCAACCGAGTGTGCTATCCTGGATGCTTCCTTGAGGCTCGGCTATGGTGATTCACGAGACAAATTCGAGCGCCTAAGTGAGATACCGTTCAGCTCGAGCAGTCGACGTATGATTGTCAGGTGCCAGCGCCGTGATTTAGGCTCAGCCTCAGATAATGGGCCGACAATGTTCTATGTCAAAGGCGCCTGGGAGGAAATACTCAAGGATTGCACTTACTACTATGAAAGCGGTATGCCTAAGGCTAAGACGGACGAAATGTGGCTGGAGTACTCGAGGATATGTTCCACATTGGGCTCGCAAGGTTTGCGTGTTCTCGCCCTGGCGAGTGGTCAAACCTTGGACCAACTGTCCTTCGTTGGTCTCATTGGCATAAACAATAGTTTGAGGGACGGAATTGTCGAGACTGTGCAGGATTTGCGCCAGAAGTATCACGTCGACTTCAAGATGATTACAGGCGATTCAAAAGCAACCGCAATGGCGGTCGGTCGTAGTCTTGGTTTGTTATCGAAATTGGGTGAAAAAGAAAAAAGCAACGAGCATAGAGGGAGCAAAGTTTACACGATCGAAGACTACCATCACGAGCGGTTCATGATGTCGGGAGACCAGTTGCAACGGCTTCTCAATACAGACATCGACCAGGCTCAGAAAGGCAGAGAGTTATTGGGGAAAACCATCTTCTATCGTGTAGATCCAATTCAAAAGGCCAATATAATCAGCAAGTTGCAGGATCTCGGTCGGATTGTTGCGATGACTGGCGATGGTGTGAATGATGTGATCAGTCTCAAGAGAGCAAATCTAAGTCTAGTTATGGGCTCGGGTGCGGATGTCTGTAGAGAAATCGCCGATGTCATCCTGCTCGACGACCAAATGGAAGTGCTCAGGGATGCAGTCTTGGAGGGCAAGGGGATCTACCACAAGATCCAGTCATTTCTCGCCTACCAAATTTCCATTAGCTTGACTCTATTCGTTATGATTGGGGTGGCCTTCGGCTATCGTACAGAGGCTCCATTTACTGTGAACCAGCTCTTGTTGATAAACATCCTAGCTGATGGTCCTCAAGCTCAAAGCCTGGCGATGGAGAGATTGGGAGAGCACGAGCTAGTCATGTGGCCACGAAACGCGAAAGAATCTCTTGTAACTTGTCGATTAATGGGACAACTATTATCGCTCTCTAGCCTGCTCATAGCGCTCAATTTAACCTTGTATGAGTATTTGTTGGATCTTAGTCAACAATCCGGAGCAGTTGACGGACGTCTGGACGCACACTGCCGCTCCTTGATGTTTAGCTTCTTCGTCTTTTGCACAGTCTACATTGCGCTTAGTCTGAGATCAAAATGGAAAACAGTCTTAGAGACCAGGATATACAGCAATTTGGAGTTGCTCTTGTGTTGTTCAGTGGTTCTAGTGCTACAGATTGGTCTTATCCAACTGAGTGGCGGTGACGATGGCCAGACTTGGATCGGCGAAACGTTCGACACCGAAAGTGTCGAGTGGATGGAGATGCTCTATGTATTCCTATATGCGTCTATAGTGTTGATAGTGATGGACTGTATCAAAGCAGCTATAAGGCTGTTGATGTATTTCAAGATACTAGCTTGCAAAGCGACAAGAAAAAACGATACCAATGAGCCAGAACTCACATACCTCACAACGCGCGACTCGACATAAGTGGATGTGCAAGGGGACGTTTCAATTATGAAAAGGGCGCCCGAGGCAGCTATGAAAAGAGAAAAGTCTACATGTAATTAACACTACAGGGTGATTAAAGATCAACCAAATCGACCAACAGTTTCACAATTTCAATCAGTCTATGATAGTGGGCTACCTCGAACAAATCAAAATATCATTGTGCGTCCGATCTGAGTCCAGTCGTGCAGTTTCGTGCACAATGGCCTGGCGCCGGTGCGGCTGCACCAAATGGCACACGAGGCTGAAACTGTGAGGCTCCAATTCGCGCTGTGGGCCAACGAGCGCGGTGCACGCACGAACCGCGCTTTTGACCGTTGGGTGAACCAAGATGATCATAAACATTGGGCTATAACACTTTGTCCAACCGTCACTCATTCGCCTGTTGAAATGTTTTATACTTTTATAAAATCGCCCTTCATTTAATCAAAGTAAAAATGTCTAAACGCACTCTAAGTTCACTTGCTGTCAATTCACAAAAGCAGAGCGTCAATGTTTATGTCATACTTCGCGAAAACGAAGTGGACTTCGAAAACAATAAAAATGGCTCCATGTCTCGCAATGGAAATGACAAAATAGTCACTATATCGCCTGAGGGCGAGAAAAGATCATACCAATTCACTCAGGTTCTAACAGATGAAGCAGGGCACTCAAAAGTCTTCAGAACTGTAGCTAAACCGTTGTTAGATAACCTACTCAAGAGAAGCAAAAATGGAGTCATATTCACTTATGGAAGAACTGGAGCCGGAAAAACCTATACCATGGAGGGACCTCACAGAGATGGTCTCATATATCGTACTTTCTCATACATATTCAACTCAATTGAAAAGCAGCAGACACAGCGAAATTTCATCAAACTGGAGGGGAACTCTGCGACCGTGGCACAGGACGGTTACTACCCAACGCTGATCGAGGAGCAGGTGAGGCCTCAGGCGGCCATATCTTCTCTCAACCGTATCGCTGAGGATGGCCAGGCTGACATTGACAGAACAACCCAGTTTTGTGTATTCCTTTCAATAGTTGAGTTATATATGAAAGAAATACGGGATCTATTGGATGATAACAAGCAAAAAATAGAGCTTAGGTCAGATTCCAATATAAATGGGGCCTCTCAGCACGAGATAAAATCAGCCGATGAAGCAGCTCGTCTGTATGGTAAAGCTAAGGAGAAAAGACGTACTCTCAAGACACCATTGAACGAAAAGTCATCCCGAGGTCATCTAGTGGTAATTCTACGCCTCGTTTCTGGTAACATCTACTCCGACAAGAATCTTTCAGTTTCGCAATTTTGTCTGGTTGATCTCGCTGGCAGTGAAAGAACAAAACTATCATGCGTATCTGGAAGTGGACTCCAGGAGGCATGTAGCATCAATAATTCGCTTGGAGTCCTCCGACAGTGCATTATGGCTTTGAAAGAGACTCGTAGCACTGGAACACCAAATACCCCACGTAAGCCGGCTAATGTGCCATACAGAAATGATAATCTCACTAGGCTACTGAAGACCTACTTCGAAGGAAATGGATCCATCAGTATGATTCTCTGTGTCAAACCGGATGCCAGTAATTTTAAAGAGAATCAATATGCTATGGAGTTTGGAACCCAAACAAGAGATGTCAGGATTGAGAACGTTTCTCCTGCCAAACAAATGAAGACAGAATTAACGTTCAAAGAATTCCTGAACAGATTGATCTCACAAAAGAAATTCAACCTTGATAAGCGTAAGAGGGATTTTGAAACACTTCAAGCCACACAAAATGAGTTCAGAGTTAGCTTGTGCAAATTGGTTGAGAATAATTCAACGCTAAAGAAAGAGGTCCAAGCATTTGAGTTGAAGCTCTCTAAACAAAATGAGTTTGTCGAGAGTCTTGAGGAGCAACTCAAAACAACCACGGATAATAATAAGAAGCTACGATGTCTGAATGATAAAAACAAGACGAGAATTAGAGAGCTCAATGCGGAACTTGAAGAATCAGCACATTACAAGACTAAACTCCACAGAATTCAGAAGGGTCTGTCAAATTTCATGAATGTTCCTACCGTCACCAATGTACCTAGTGCTCCAAGTGCTCCGATGCAATCCTCGAGTCCTATACCTGGACCTTCCACTACCGAGAGTACTGAAACCCATACCGATCCAATAACCAACACCTCCAGCGGAACAATCGACTACCATCAGAATTCCAGTCCTACTTCCAAGCAGACGTTGGCACAATCAAGCTCTGGGGTCCCGGTAGTGAATCCCAGGCATAACCGTTCCTTGTCTTGCTCTAGCTTACAGTGGATCCACCATAAACCCAAGGGCACTATCGACACGGGGACCGTTTTGAAACCCAAGTTCAAGAATGGAAAATCAGTTCGAAAACTCCGCAGTAGTGACATACTACGTCGTGATGCCGGTGGCTATTCGGTTGTGCACCAAGATGCTGATAACAATGGTGATATCGAAACCAAAGTTTACAAGGGCCACATCATCTCTACTGTTTGCGGAGGAGCACAGGTCATACTGGACGATATAGAGACTATGAGGCAAGTCTCACCTAAAACAAGAAGACAAAGAGCCGCTAGCGATGTCCATTATGACTTTTGAGCTTAACCTTGACCAAATAAACACTTCCATGAACTGGTATACTCTCTATTGTTATGATAGACACCTTGCTCGACTCTATTCTTCTTTATTGTGATCGTCTTCTCCATCATCAGGGCCTCGCCCGTTCGTCAAGTTCGCCTCGTTACAATTCGGATCTTTTTCATCATCTCTTGAGATCATATTACTTTGAGTTTGTTCATCAGATTTTTGTTGCATTCTTGCTCGAGTCTCCTCATACCTGGCTAGGGCTTCACTGAATTTCATCCTCTTAGGAATCCACTCAACTAAGAAATCGTACTGTGGTTCGGCATGAACAAGTCTTTGTATATCATCATAAGTGATCACATTACTATCATCATCTGACAATTCATAAGCCTTTCTTGTGAGATCCTGGATGAATATTTCAGTTGCTTTAGTTGCGAGAGCTATCATATCTTGATTTACACAATCAACTCCAATTGCCGAGTTCATGATCCGAGCTGTTCGAGACATCGGCAGACATGTTGCAGTAGCTTTCTTCTTGGACATGTTGTTCACGTTTATTACTCTGAACGACAGTGATCAAATGCATTTAAAAGAATCAAAACTGATTGATGATAGCCTAATACCAAATAAGTTGGTGGAATAATCACTTCATTCGTGTACACGCTGCCTGTCGAAGCTGCGTTCATGGAGGCCTACACCACAGAAAGATCCAGAGGAGTTATAGTGTCAACGGCTATTGGCAACGAGTGTTTCAGAATATATTTGTCATAATTTATCTTTATTGGATCAGTTCATTCAATCTAGATCTCCCCTTTACGATCGACATAAAACGGTAAGCATCCTTCCTCATCTAAATTGAAAGCCATTTTTTTATTTGGGTTTGTATGGACACCCGTATCGCGACCCGGATGCGTAGTTTGTGCTTCTTCTGTTGTCACATGGCGCCCACCACGGTTAGTGTGGTGAGAAGTGCTAGCACGGTCGTAGTTGTAACGACCTCGGGCCCTTGGGTTGTTACTGAACCGATCCCTTCGTTGATTTTTTGGAAATGAATCAATCCTTTCGTTCCTAACAGATTTACTGTCCTCGCAGGCTTGGTGTAATCGGCTCACAAACTCGAGACGTGAGCACAACTCCTCGTTCTGGGGGTTAGGGAAGTATTCATATCTATTTGTATCTTTACTTGGAGGAGAGCCATCTTCCCTGTTGTATATCACGGGTTCAGTCATTCTAAAGTTTCGCTTAATAAGCATTCCACCGGTCTTCTCCATTAGATCGACAGTTTTCTGAATCTCCTCATCAGAAGGTCTAAACTCCTGAAAGGCCTTGTCTGAGCTTAGAAATGTCGGATCGAGACTGGAATTAGCTTCAAGGGCGGTGGTCTTTTTCAGTATTGTCAGCCATTCGGCATCGTAGAATATGTTGTGTTCCTCACTAGAATCATCTACTTCTCTGCCATCAGGATTTGCATCAGGTTTTCCGGTAGACAAGGATCCCTCCTCTGTTATGGGATGATCCCGCGTTGTTGCATTTCTCAATGGAATTATGTCGATAAACTCAACGAACCTGCGTCCTTTCTCTATCTTACTTAAACTCAAGAATTCGGTGCAATGATTTGATGGTGCTTCATCTCGGTTAGCTGGCTGATTAACATTTGATTTACGTGCTCCGTGTTCTACCTTGGCGTAGAATCTACAATGTAGATGGGCAGCGAACCATCTTCTCGGCTTGAGCTCATAAAGTAGAGATTCTGTCATTGGATTTCCAAGACCGTTACGACTCTCGATGTCACTCCTGAATATCGGTTTAAATCTAAGAAGCTGCTGCACATCACCATGATCGTAAACTCGAGCCGGCCAATCATGAGAGAGAAATATATCAATGGGATGGCTCTTCAGTCGTAGATTCGATAGGAGTTGCAATCGAAAGATTTCTAGGCGTCTTGAATGATAGATTGATCGCACTGATTGATCATCTAGCGGCATAGTCTCATAATGACCACGATTACAATCATGGTATTTGTATATGCCAGAGACTCCGGCGATACGCATGCCTCTATAGTTAATTACGCCCGCGTATCCCAAGTAGTAGAAGTTATCACATACCCAACCCCCGTAAGGTAAAGTCATGAGATAGTTTGATGCTTCGTGATTGCCTCCGACGAAGATTGTCAGCTTTGGCACACGCTTTTTCCCAGAATAGTACTCATGAAAGTCACCAAGTCTCTTGAATCTGTTCGGAACAGCCAAACATTTGAGATCATCTTGATGGCGAATTGTTTGGCAATCCCCGCATACCAATATCAAATCCACCTTCACATTATTTTGTTTTTCATAGTCAAGAACAGTGTCGAACATTTCATTCAGCATGCCATGCAGGCAACCGAATACCGCTACTTTCGTCATGGTCTAGAGTTTTTGCGTGTTTGAGGACTGTTCGAATTTTGATTCTGGAATGCCCATCACTTTTGGGCATGTACAATTTATAACAGATTCGGGTCTTGAACTTCAACATTCAAATTTATTGGATCTAAAGTTTTATGGCTGGGTGATGAGAATCTGAGTGCGATTTGACGATTAGAAAGGAAGTACTGATGTTTCGAAGAGCACTAGCATGTCAGTGTAGATTCTAGCTATGAGTTGGATAAGTTAGGCTCGGGGACGAATGAAGTTTATCATGACTTTGGCCTCCAACGGCGAAACTGAACTAAATAGATAATATGAACCATATTTAAAGTGTGTTAAATCATATAGTTGGGAGAATGATTCAGGCATAGATGGCCTGTAGCTCAGGGCTTTACGGAGTCAGTAAATTCTGCATATATTAGGCACACACTGGATATCTAGCGCCAGAGGATATCTGAGTTGGTCATGCAAACTAACCCAGCTATTGCGAGAACTCAATGTCCAGGTGCGCGAAACAAAACTCAGCGCAGGCTGCTCTATTCCTGCCGGGTCCAGGCTGGGATCGCGTGGCAATAACAAAACCACGTGGTCAGGTTGCTCCAATGGAAAGATTCGCCTTCGATTCCTGCTCCAGTTGAGTTTGGGTCCTTCAATTATTTACTGGTTGCAGAATGGAACGAGATACCGATTTGTTACTGAACGTGACTTGTTCACGGAGCCAAAATGGTATTGGTCAACCAGCTAAAAAGTTACCAACACGAATGCCTGATGGATCACGCATTGACTCGAGCAACAGATTAGCGAAGAAGATCACCAAGACCCATCAGCCAGCTGTCAGTTCTGGCTCAGTGTTTATACCCCGTCACAAATTACCCGTGTTGGACGAATTCGGTTTGACCACGCCAAGTGATGTTGTTGGATACGAGAAACCAGTCAAACTTTTACCGAGCTTAGCCGAGAGAGAAGGTCGAAGTAGACCGACCGAATCAAGCGAGAGTACAAGAAATCAAGATGCAATCGCCATAAGTTCAACGAAAACTCCGAGGGGATCTTACCCAAAGCCTAGTACGCAGAGCTCTGCGCCAGAGCAACAAAGAAAATCTATTCTTAAGCAAGACACAAGCAAAGAACCTGAGATTGATGCCTCATCAAGGAAGGCTAAACGTAAGAAGAGAAAGCAGAGAGATGAGGAGCCAAAAATCATCCCGAAAGAAGTCCAGCAGGTAGCTGGTGGCCTACCTTCTAGCTTCCCTCAATATCGGATTAAGAAATTCACCGAAGAGTATCATTTGAAGAAGCGAAAGCAGGAGGAGGAAGGGGAACATGATTCTGGAGACGAGCAGCGCAAAAAGAAGAGAAGATCATTCGTTCCCGGTCTGAACCCCCGAAAACGAGAGAAAGCCGCCAACTTATTCACTGATACCGAGCTGGAACATGTGGAAGATTTACATCCGTATCTCGTACAGAATCTGAAGCAGAATTTGGGTATCAACAAGTTGACAAAAGTTCAATCTCTTACCATGCCGGTTCTCCTTAAAACCCGTTTCGAATGTAAACGTCTGGATCTCTTGGTCAATTCGGGAATTGGAAGTGGAAAAATTCTATCATATGTAGCGCCGATAGTTAACAATCTCGCATTAATGGAACCCAAGATCAACCGAACGGCAGGTATCTATGCCCTCGTGTTGCTGCCAACCAGAGAACTTGCAGCCAAGATAAGTGAGATTTTCTCCACTCTTTGTCGGTCCTTTCTCTGGGTTGTTCCTGGATTATTGACTGGTGGTGAGCGCAAGAAATCTGAAAAGGCGCGTCTGAGGAAAGGGCTAAATATTTTGATCACAACGCCCGGTCGCCTAATCGATCACATGGACCATAGCGAGAAGATGGATTTTTCAAAGATGCGTTATTGTGTCCTGGGTGATGCGCATCGGTTGCTCGATCCAGAGAGAGCAGAGGTTTCCAAAAAGATAGCCATCCTGTTACGTAAGAGACTGCCCTCTAACTGTGTGCGTTGTGTAGTTACTGCAACCGTGACAAAAAAGCTGGAAAAATTTTGTGAAATCCTACTCGACAAGCCAACCATCATTGATTGCTTCAAGGAATTTGAATGACAATAATGAAGTTATAATGGTGAAAAAAAACTGTGAGAATTCCAACATTGCCTTAAGTATCTCCGTCTTTCGATAGTTGTGCTTATCATGCCAGTCGATCGAATCATCGAACGGCAAATCGTTGGGTTGCTTTAGATCGCATCAAGACGATCAGACTATGATCAGCCTGTAGGCTACAATCCAGATGTCGATGTTCAACCTAGCTAGCCGCTCATCTCTTGGCGGTGGCGCCGATCCATGCCGATTGTCAATGTGTTCGTCTCGATCAATCCTTTGCCCACACGTTGGGGAGGAGGTTATCTCCATGAACTCTGAGCACAATTGTAGAGCTCCACAGACCGCTCTGATCGTGGCCAGTTCTGGTGGAGCACGAGCATCGGCTGTGTCACGGGCGTCGCGCAGTGGTTCACGCCTCCATTGCGTTGTTAAGCGACTTTTGGCAAGGCGTTGATGGAGGGCAGCGCGTGTTAATGGCGCTAACGCAACAAGAGCAGCGAGAGAAGAGCGGCCACAAAGCAACAATTCTCCAGCGTCTCGGACTTGCACTTGCAAAATGTTCTGGTTGCCTACTGAACCGCTTGTGTCTTTCTGACTCTGTGAAAGTTGCCTAGCGCCTTCGCTGACATATTCGCCCCCAGCGTTAAGATGTCATAATCTGTGAAGCCAAGTATAAAAGTATCTGGCTAAATAATAATTCCTTCTCATTGCTTACTACCAACATTGAGGCCGTCAAACTTTCAACAATTTAGAACCCTTACAAATATCTCTTAGTTATTCGCTATTCGCTGTCTATAGAGACTTAACAAAATTAGTTCTTTATATAATTCATTGTATTCATACCTTTTCCCCACAATGGAGGTACACCTTAGAAAGCAAATATCAGTCCGTGGCATTGCCCAATCAGAGAATGTCGCCGACGTTAAACAGTCGTTCAATCGTCATTTACACTGTACCCTAGTGAAAGACAGAAATGTGGCCACCAAGCGGGACTATTACACGGCCCTAGCCCACACTGTTCGCGATCATCTTGTTTCTAGATGGATAAGAACACAGCAATCTTATTATGAAAAGAACCCCAAGCGTGTCTACTACTTGTCACTGGAGTATTACACAGGCAGATCTCTATCTAACACCATGATCAATTTGGGCATCGGAAACTCTTGCGACGAGGCACTCTACCAGCTCGGACTCGACATCGAAGAGTTGGAGGAGGAGGAACAAGACGCTGGATTAGGTAACGGAGGTCTTGGCCGTTTGGCTGCCTGTTTCCTTGACTCCATGGCGAGTCTGGCCATTCCGGGATACGGTTATGGTATTCGTTACGAGTACGGTTTATTTGCCCAACGAATAAGGAACGGCGAGCAAGTGGAGGAGGCAGACAACTGGCTGCGCTTCGGAAACCCCTGGGAGAAGGCGAGGCCAGAATACTTGCTGCCCATACAATTCTACGGGCGCATCAACGAGGACGACCAATGGGTTGATCACCAACTCGTGTATGCTATGCCCTACGACTATCCAGTGCCTGGTTATAGGAACAACTACGTGAACACTATGCGCTTATGGTCGGCCAAGGCTCCCACAGAATTCCATCTGCATCTATTCAACACAGGCGACTACATTCAGGCCGTTTTAGACAGAGATTTGGCCGAAAACATCTCACGTGTCCTCTATCCGAATGATAACATTTTCGAGGGTAAAGAGTTGAGACTGAAACAAGAGTATTTCCTATGCTCAGCCACACTGCAGGATATAGTTAGACGTTTTAAGAATCAAAGCAAGGCCAAGAAGGCGGCCGATTCTATAAATTGGGAGCAATTTCCAGAGAAGAATGCTATCCAATTGAATGATACTCATCCATCGTTGGCAATTCCAGAACTGATGCGCATTTTAATGGACAATGAGGGCTTAGATTGGGACGCAGCTTGGAGCATTACGACGCAAACTTTCAGCTACACTAATCACACTGTCTTACCAGAGGCGCTAGAACGTTGGCCATGTAGCATGTTAGAATCACTTCTGCCCAGACATCTTCAAATCATCTACCGGATTAACCTGGAACATCTGGCCAAGGTTGAGCAAAAGTGGCCCGGTGATCTGGAGAAGCTTAGGATATTGTCGTTGGTAGAGGAGGATGGCGAGAAGAAGATAAACATGGCTAACTTGTCCATTGTGGGCTCGCACAAAGTCAACGGAGTTGCACGTATCCATTCAGACATCCTTAAGAGAGACACATTCAGGTACTTTTATGAGATGGACACCTCCAAATTCATCAACATCACCAACGGAATCACGCCCCGTCGTTGGCTCGTTCACTGTAATCCAGGTCTAAGTGATATCATTGCCGAGCGAATTGGTGAAAATTGGATTGTTCATCTGGAGGAATTGAGTAAGTTGAAGAAGTTTGTCAATGATCCAGGTTTCATACATGCCATCCAGGAAGTCAAGATTGAGAACAAGATGCGCTTGGCGGAAATCATTGATCGTGAGCACGGCATCAAACTGAATATAGATTCAATCTTCGACGTCCATGTTAAACGAATCCACGAGTACAAGCGACAGTTGCTCAACATCTTGCGTGTGATCTACGATTACAATCGCCTGAGACGCGATCCCGACATTGATTATAAGCCACGCACTGTCATGATCGGCGGTAAAGCTGCCCCAGGCTACCATGTTGCGAAGCAAATCATTAGGTTGGCCTGTAGTGTAGCAGAACGTGTGAATAATGACCCAATAATTGGGGACAAACTTAAGTTGATCTACCTGGAGAATTATCGTATTTCGTATGCGGAGAGGATTATACCGGCAGCTGACTTGAGTGAACAGATCTCCACCGCTGGAACCGAGGCTTCCGGAACTGGTAACATGAAGTTTATGCTCAACGGTGCTCTAACCATTGGAACTATGGATGGAGCCAATGTGGAGATGTGCGAGGAAGTGGGCGAGGATAATATCTTCATCTTTGGGTTGCGTGAGCACGAGGTTGAAGAGATCAAAGCCCAAGGCTACAATGCTCAAAAGTACTGCGATGAATGTCCAGATCTTCAGATGATTATAGATCAAATCAACAACGGCTTCTTCAGTCCACACAACCCAGATCAGTACAAAGATTTGATTAACGTTGTCATGCACCATGATCGATTTTTCACTCTAGCCGACTTCAAATCATATATCGAATGCCAAGCCAAGGTTCAGGAGCTCTACGAAGACCCCACCGAATGGACCAAGAAATGTATATTGAATATTGCTGCGTCTGGCAAGTTCTCATCCGATCGTGCAATCCTTGAGTATGCCAGAAATATCTGGGGCGTAGAACCTAGCTACACCACGTTGCAGTTGAACGCGAAGTGAAACCTCACATTGTGTCAACCCGAGACGAATTCAGCTCTCGCTGGCGGGAGATCAGTTGCACATGGAAATAAAAGTTTTTACATCCTGATCTTGTTACTCTTATGAACTCTATTTTCCCTCCAGTTGCTTCCGTCATCCAGTCGTCTCGATAGAATTCCAAATGAGGATAGTGATCGAGCAGAACAATTGAACACGTGTCGCCTGTATCAAATTCTATCTACGGCTTATCTTAATTGATAGTCTAGACTAAAGATAAGTTTTTGAGCTTCTACTTCCTCTAACTCATCATGTCCCAAACGACGCCCACGAGTGTCAGACTCCCTGATAGCCGCCCTCTTTTCAGAAGCCGGAACATCATCTTGCTGAAGGGGTGCGCTTCACGCGACAAACATGTAGCGAAGGATTTCAGACCGTCTTAGCCTCATGTCTGATAACTTGTGTCTATGTTCCAATCATACATCATCTGTTAAGCCGTGAGCTTATTATGTGGAGCCATACCGCTTCGAGTTCAGAAAATTCAGCTACCATCTTCCAGTGTGAGACTGTCTAAGCGTCAGGGAAGGTGAGTTCATGGCGCCATCCAAGGCCTTCTACCGCAAAGCCATAGGCTGATCAACAGAGTAGCAAAAAGTTTGAAAATGTTCAAAAGAGTGAGTTTTGGCGACTTTAGTCGTCCATGTTGGTCGGCACAAAATCGAAAGAGGATTTGAGGTAGAGTTTATTTCGAAGCAGTAGAGTCTTCAACTTGAATTGTCTTATCAAAATTGTCGACACTTCGCTGTTTTGCTTGCATCTTTTCGATCTTGGTCTCCAATGTTTCATCGCGAGGTCTGCTCATCAGAGGTGTGTACTTGGCATCACACATCGTATCGAACCCCAAGCCAAAGTCTTTCCAAGTGTCCAATCCGGCTACAGGTGATCCTGTACCGTCAACCAGGAGGCTCGTTTCCAGATTGCTGATCACACTCTCAATCATCATTGCTTTAGTCTTGTAACCTAACCATATTTGTTTGAGATTGTTGTGAACATTCAGGATCGATTTCCTATCATATTTCCACCCCAGTGGGAATTTATCACTGGCATATTCACATTCAAATAAGTTCAGGGGCAGTGAGCTGGCACAATTGTAGTTTGGCTTGGACTTGCATTTCTTTATGTCAAGCAGATCCCTCACTACTTCTGGAGATTCTTTCTTTGTTCCGACAAGGAACAAAACAGTCATGATGCACCTGATCTGGTGATAGAGGAAGGCTTTTCCAACGATATGAATCTCGTAGAAGGTGTAGGGATTTGCATCTTGATCAACCTTGACATCGATTGAGCGGATCGGCTCGATGCTGGCCTTAAATATGGTGCGATGGTGATCCAGGACACCGTTTTTGAGATCGAGAGAACAAAGATTTCGGAAATCATGATGGCCGATGAAATGAGATAAAGCCTCGCGCATAGATCCGATACACAAGTCCCCTCTCGGGAATATATATGAATATGAGCGACTCTGGCAGTCAAACCTTGAGGAGAATTCTTTGTTGACTGGAGCCCAGGCTAACACTCGTATGTGATCTGGCAATACTCGGTTGAGAGTATCGACATAGTTGATCTCACATAGCTGTTTACCAGTCGAGACAGAATCGTCGCCGATATAACCATCAGGGGTAAACAAGCCCACATTTTGTGGGTCATTTTCGTCGATCAGATTGGATCTTATATCAAGGTTGACGACTTGGCCGCAAGATGAAACACCTTTATCAGTTCTACCACAACGATTGTAGTTACAGCTCTCTCGCGATTCTATAAGGCAGGTCTTCCTGAGGGCCTTGAAGAGATGACCCTCGACTGTATTGTCATCGAGCGACTGCTGGGCTAGTCCTCCGTAATCCCATCCGAAATATAGCAGCTTCAATGCAATATGGCGCTGCTTGGAACGCTTGAAATCAAATTTTCTCCTCTTGTTTTCACTCATAATCTATCACATTTGCTATGTTGAACGAAAACCTTGTGAGATCCCTTTAAACTTTGCCAACTAATGTAAACCACGTGCAACTCACACGCTTGAGTAAGTGTATTTTTTCTGCACTGAGATCTCTTCATCCGTACTGCTGTCTTCTATGGTCGAGAGAAAAGACTGCCGGCTAGCTTGACGCAGGCAAGCAATGAGATCGAGATTATCGTTATCGGCAAGGCCATTCGTCCAATTTTGATTCGGCGAATGTATTTATCATCGATAAGGTTGGCAGGTTGTTTGATCGGATCCGTGGAGTGCTTATTTACTTCGCGAGAAAGATTTCTGAGCTGAGCGTAGGTGTTTCTCGTTGTTTTGACCAGATCTTCAATTTCGGATGAGATTTTGCTCACACCCACGTAGTCTTTGCCCAGCTCCAACAGGGATGGATCTTCTTCCAGTCTTCTCTTCAGGTATTTGAAGGTGACACCAATATACTCGAGTTGTTTATTGATGTCGTTCAAGGCGATGTAGTAGCCTGGCGAAGATAGGAAATTCTTATGAGTCATATCTTGTAGACTAGTGGGCATCCATTTCTCACAATGCATTTGAGCAGTGTTTTCAAGGATTTTCTTACGATCCCCGACAAGCTCAATCCCACAGTTGATGAGATCTTGTTCATTGAACTCCAAAAGCTGGCCAAGAGTTATCTTGTTCCTTATGAAGTGGTCAACAAGATGAGGCTCATCAATGGCATGCAGGAACATCTGTATATCCTGGAATTCCGCGTCTCGGTCGTCATTGTCGCTATCAGAGTCGACGACACAACTGTTATTCATATCTGCAGTCATGGTATTAGAAAAATTTATGGGTCGAAGCGAAAAATTGTTCTATCTGGTAGATTTTTATTGGTGAAAAATGCCGGTGCGCGTGTTCGAGCGTGCATCAAATTTCTTTAACTAGCTGGCCTATCTGGTCCACATTTAGGTTCGTGAGATCCTTATCCACCTCCCGACCATATTCGTATCTAAACCACATCTTAGGCTTAACTCCAGCACATTCTCTGATGAGGATGGGTAGATTGGGATTATTTCGTTTCATATCAAGGTAATATTTTTCAATAAATTGCCTAGTAGGGTTGCTTGTATTGCTATGTGGGCAGAGGTGGATTCTAACCTCCTTGAGAGCAGGGCTGAACTTTTTCAGAGCACTCATGATTGTCCGACTAGATTTTTGAACAAATGATTGATAATCACAATTGGGCCACGAGGATATCGTAAGAGAGATGCTGAGTTGCGTTGTCGGGCCTTGAAGGACAAGGGTGTATTGTCGTTGCGGACCGTGTGCGAAAACATTGGCTCGCACGTTTGACACGGGCGATCATCTTTTGCACCAAGAAACTGCAAGGATTCATGTGGAGAAATCCACACAGATACGTATGAAAACAGTAAGATTCGCACAGACCATCGCCTAACACTAGTGCAAATCAACTTCCCCAACTTCCAACCTATCAGCTACAGGTGTAGGTAATCTAACTAAGGAGAGCTCGACACATAGGTTTCCTCCTCCAGGATGGTCATCGAGACACTCGTCCGAATTGCGATTTATTGTTTAGCATATCAACCGCTTTCAAAGTTTGATCTACCATTCAAACTGGCTGGAGGGATGTAAAAATCTTGTATTCCAAATTGCTTCTTCCAGCGCCCCAGAAAGGCAGGACTGAATATGCAGCTACAGATAAGGTAGTTTCCATCCTCTGGATCTGGTTGACACTCGTTGATTGTTGTATTCTTTCGGAGCCAATTGTATTTTTTGCCGCCGTTCTCGACCCTCAAGATGAGAATCTCGTGTCTCAAGTTTGACAGAAGTTGTGTATCGATCAATTTCACCAATTCGTCCATCTTTCTACAGGATGTGACCGACACTTGTAGATCACAACGAGGCAGGTCGCTCAAGTCGATTCTGGGGTCTGGATGGTCGAGTTTATCCACCTTGTTGCCGATCGTAAGCCTGGTATCTAGCAAATTCTTGGACACCTTCAGAGACTCGAGAGCTTTTATCACAGTGGCATACTGAAGCTTATGGTCGGGATGTGATATATCCAATATGTGCAGTATTAGGTCAGACTCTTGGACATCCTTCAGGGTAGCGCTGAAAGCTTCTATCAGTAAAGTCGGAATTCTAGATAGGAAACCGACGGTGTCGAGGTATAGAACGGACCTATTGGAGGGCAACTGGCCAGTATGCACCGTAACATCTAGTGTGGCGAACAACTGGTCCTTTGGCGTTATCTTGTCGTCGCAAGTAAGATATTTGATTAAACTACTTTTACCAGAATTGGTGTAACCAACCACAGAAACGATCGGCATCTCTGCATTCTTCCGCCGTGATCTTCTCGTTTTCTCACGCTGTTGCCTCACTTCCTCGAGCAAATATCGCAACCTGTTCTCGCGCCTTTTGAGTATATCCACTCTTCTATGGTAATAAGTCTCGCCAGCTCCGCCGACTATCATCTTGAGAGACTCGGCCGTTGATGAGAATTCACTACTCTCATGCACTTCCCTAAGATGTGACTTGATATATGGTATCTCGGCGAGTGCTAGTTGTATTTTCGCCTCTTTGGTTCTTGCATGTTGGCGGAATATATTCAAGACAGTTGTGAAACGATCGAAGACAGCTAGCTGGAGCTCTTTCTCTAAAGTTCGCAACTGTATGGCACTGAGAACATCAACCCCGAACATTACAGCACTAACACCCTGTGTTGAATGGATAGTATCCTTTAGCTCGGCAAAGGCTTTCGGCGGGAGTAGTTGCTTACGTTTCAAAGAATGGGCAAACACTATTCGCTTATCTATTACCTTCCAATTTTTCAAGGTATTCGCAAGTGAGACACACTCTTCCAATTGTAACTCTGGGTCCGTGGTCAGGTCGAAGTTTGCATGGGCAGCCCATGGTTGTAGCACCAGGACATTGTGCCCGACTGAGGGTTGAGTCTTCGTATCTGAATCCTCATGAACTTGCAGATTAGGATAGTGCCGGTCCAATGGGCTTAGGGCGCCCTCAACCATGATCTCATCGATCTCATCCAAATGGATTCCAGCCAAGTTGAGATCCTCACCGAGGGCCCCATCGTCGTCGAATGGGCTATTACTTGAGAATCTTGATGGTCGTAGAAAGAGTGGAGATCGACCTAAGATGAGGGGTCTCAATCTGAGGGGAATCTTAAACATTCTGGCTTGATCCGCCTTAGCATTTTCTGAGGACAGCTAGGCTCGCGTAAAGGGAGACATGCACCTGAGCGAACAAAACACAAGCACGTGCTACACTTTGTTATTTTTCTTTTCCTTGCGGGCTTGCTTCTTTGCCCTGCTCTTGCCGGTTGATTTCACACCCTCAACTACTGGCGGGCAATATCCCTTCGAAATAGTCAGTGGACTCAAATCTTGAGTAATCCTTTTGACTAGTTTATCTAGTGCTTCAGATCTTGAATCAGTTAGACTGTTTGGCGTCGGATCTTTCTGACTGTAGACAACGTCCTGCGGTTTTGCCGTATCGATAAGACTTATGGTCAGGACACTTTTCAATTTGTCTGATTTGACCATACTGCTCAGTCCTTGAGCTTCTATGACTGGAATTTTGAGATCCTGGGCGAACTCGATCAAATACTTGGCGAGATGCTCATTAACCGAGCTGTCATATATTACAGCCTTAGTTATCTTCTGTTTAAGGAATCTTAGAGTTGACTTGAGACCTATTGATAGCTTCACTCTTATAGTCGACCTTTCTCCTGATGGACTGGTCCATTCAGTTTCGAAATAGCAGGTGGACCGACTTGGTAGACACTCTTTGAGCGCATCCCTTATGATTTTGAGGTCCTCCTCGCCAGCAACCAGCGAGGGCTTCTTAATGCGCCCTCTGTAGTATAACCTCAATTTGTCGGAAAGTTTTTTGCCCTTGGCCATAGTTGCAAATGTCCGCCTGGTATCTGGATGGAATTTGGTACAGAGGATGGAATCTGGAGCTGAGAAACTAGAACTTGGAACGCATTCTTCATCGATTAGAACTCATTCATGATGCGTTCGATGAAGACCAATCGACGGCCGACGCAGCCAGCGTTCACAGACTCTGATTAGATGCGCGCCACAGTGGCCGTGCTAGACATGCGTAACCCAGGCTCAAGAAATCCGTCGTCGGAGTTGAGGACTCCCACCTGAGTGCAGTTAACGAGTTTCCATAGGAAGACAAGAGGTGGTACCTGATGAAATTGCATCCACCACTGCATTGGAACGAAACATTGGAGATTTCAGCCAAAACTGTATGGAAAGCTATAGGGATGATTGAGTTTTCCTCTTCGCCGAATGAGATATTTCACGCTGAAAGCAGCTCGGCGACCATTGTTTAGTCGGGATGAATTTGATAGCAACGGCGGGAAGAGTAGGGCAAGAAGAAGCTCGAGTTATGAACATGAGCTGGAGGCATCAGTCGCCCATAGGGCCGGTGTTGCGCGCGCTCGTATCTTATTAGCTACGCAACAAGTGCGAGCAATCTGTTTACTCCTCCTCAGTAACGATAAGAATCTACGTGACCGTGAACACAAAACGTATATATAAGCGAGACTTTGTTTTCTCTAGATTGATCTGCTTTTATCATTATATTCTCAGATTGCTTTGCCGAAATCCAGCCGAATCCATTGCGTGCTATCACTCGCACTCCTTAGTACACTTCTTCTCAATACTATCAATATGGTATCAGCCAATGTTATAGATGTGGTCACACAGCCCTTTGATGACCAGAAACCGGGCACCAGTGGTCTGAGGAAACGAGTTAAAGTGTTTGAAGAGAAGCCAAATTATACAGAGAATTTTATCCAATCAATTTTAGAGGCTGCTGGTCAGCCCAAGTTCCTAGTCTTAGGCGGCGATGGGCGTTACTATTCTAATGAAGCCATAGCAAAAATATTGAACGTCTGCGCGGCCAACGGGGTGAAACGTGTGGTTGTACCTGAGCGAGGTATCCTATCGACTCCCGCCGCCTCAGCCCTGATCAGGAGCCTCAAAGCTGATGGCGGAATCATCCTGACAGCTAGTCACAACCCCGGCGGGCCAGATGGCGACTTTGGGATCAAATACAACGCCTCTAACGGGGGTCCAGCCCCCGAGTCGCTAACCAACCAGATCTATGCCATTTCGCGCTCTCTAACAATCTATAAGAGCCTATTCAAGAGGCCGCAATTGCACCTCGAGGAGAAGGGCCAACACGAACTGGGCAACATGTCGATTGAGGTGATTGATCCAATAGAGAATTATCTGAAGCTGATGAATGAAGTGTTTGATCTGGACCTAATCAAAGAGCGACTCTTTCATGCGGCAACAAGCAACGGTTCCAATGGGCACTCGACCACCAGTGGCAAGAGCTTCATGATGCGCGCCGATCCAATGAATGGAGTCGTGGGGCCTTACGCCAGAAGGATCCTCATTGAGGTGTTGGGCGCCCCATTGGCTAGCCTGATCAATGGGGAACCATTGACTGATTTTGGAGGAAAGCACCCCGATCCAAATCTCACCTATGCTAGTGAACTAGTCGAGACCATGAAGAGTCATCCTGACATAGATTTCGGGGTTGCCTTCGACGGTGATGGAGACCGCAACATGATCTTGGGCGAGGGCGCATTCTTTGTGACTCCGGGCGACTCGTTGGCCATAATTGCGGACCATTTGGATAAGGTGAAATATTTCGATGACAAACAGGTGAAAGGATTTGCTAGGAGTTTTCCCACCTCGCCGGCAGTTGATCGTGTGGCAAAGGCCAAGCAGCTGGACTGCTATGTCACACCAACAGGATGGAAATTTTTCGGCAATCTCATGGACAAGGGCCTGATTGCCCTCTGTGGCGAGGAGAGTTTTGGCACCGGCTCGGTGCACATTAGGGAAAAGGACGGCCTTTGGGCGGCGCTGGCTTGGCTTTCGATAATGGCGCACACTGGCAAGACGGTGAAACAGTTGGTGGAGGAGCATTGGAAAAAGTATGGCCGAGACTATTTCTGTCGTTACGATTTCGAGGAGTGCGACTCGGCCAAGTGCGAGACCATGATGAGGGAACTGGAGGAGAAATTGGTCGATAGGTCGAAATTGATGGTTGGTAAAAAGTTTCCAAGATCACAGAGTGAAAGCGGCGATTACGAAATTGAGGAGACGGGCAATTTTGAGTACACTGATCCGGTGGACCAAAGTGTCACCACGAAACAGGGTTTATTTGTTAAGTTTACAAATGGTGCCAGAATCATTGTGAGGCTCAGCGGCACTGGAAGCAGCGGTTCAACAGTTCGCCTCTACGTGTCCGACTACTCGAAGGAGACCTTGTTTGAAGACAGCCAGAGTTACCTCAATGATCTCCTGAAGGTGGCCTATGAGCTGAGCAACATAACCCATTTCACTGGACGTGAAAAGCCCACCGTCATCACCTGAAATGATTAAATGATTTTAATTGGTAGAAAATTAATGCAGATTAAGTCAAAGGCTTTCGTTGATACAAAAGAGCTAAAAATAGCGGCCTGCAACTTACCAGTCAAAATCATAATTTTTCTGAAACGAAAGTCGGCTGCTAGATTGGTGTGATCGGACGCCAAGTAAGCTGGAAGACGTAGATCTGAATTCCTATTTACAAAAGCGCAACATCGAGACCTGCCTTCCAACTCACTCGAGATCGTTTCTTGCCAAGATTCATGGCTTATTGTCTTCTTGTGATCGATTTCTTTCTAATTTCACTGACCCAATTTCTCTATAGGCGTATCTCTCTCTTGCTCGCCTCATGTTTGTTGCATTCATGTTCTGGATAGATTTTATTTAAAAAATCTACCCACTTCTTCACCATTCTTGCACCTCTTGGCGAAATGTTGTTAGCCTGTGCCGAGAATCAAGATGGAGGAGTTGAATCTCACTGGTTTTCTCAATTGTAAGTGAAGACACCACTCTTCCACCCTATTCTTGTCCAGGGTTTCTCTCGGATTAGTCTGACACTTGAACTACTTTCATTGAGGTTTCAACTCTTGTCGCGCAACCTAATTAATTGAATCGCTGTCTCTTCTTCTCTTCTTTGTAAATGAAATCTTCTTTTTCGCTCACTCAAACCGATCGATCGTCCTGGATCTTGTCCTCTCGGATCTTGTTCTGCAAATGATCGAATTTTCGCCCACCCCCCATGCATATATATGTGTGTGCATAAATGGATATATAGACAAACATGCATACAGATGCATACTCACAGACAACATTCTAAGATTGTTAGATATTTAGATATGGACGAGAAAGGAGGCGATAGATGAGCAGTCTTCTCTGTTGATCATCAATGGTTCATCATGGCTCTGGTTAGCGTGAAATCAATCAGCCAAGTCAGGTCGTCTTTTCTTACCGGACTATGAGGCTTGAGTGTGTCACACTGTGTGTATGAGTGGGTACTAGAAAATGCTCCAGACGTCTGTTGATCCAGTCTCAAGATATCAATCCGTCGCTAAATCATCGCTAGCACTCCGGGCCGGCCACTGCTCAGTGGCCCGCTCGCTTGTGCACTTGGCACTCGACGACGGACCACCATTGGAACTGCATGAGCCACAACACAAACGCTTGGGGACAATTCATGACATTCAACAAGTTTACGCACAATCCTCCTACTGGTGGCCGCCGACGCCGCCGCCGCCAATCCCGCCGCCACCGCCTATCGCCAAAGCCCAATCATAGTCATCCAGGCGTCCTAACTAACCAACAACTGGCTAAGCCTGATCCCATGAGCCTGCTACTCCCTCTTCTCCATGGCCACAAAGCGAGGCTCGGCTATTCCAAGCATGCTGTCATCGATCGAATTAGTAAGCCACCACCATTAGTTCTAAACGCCGTTGGTGGTTACTTGCCATTCTTTCTCTCTCTCTCTCTCTCTCTCTCACTCTTAATTGCCCGCCCCATGGCAGAGGCAAACTTTGCGGCAATATGAGAGCCAACCATTGGGTCGGGCCAACTGACGCCATTCGATAACCAGCAATGCTTGTTCAATGTTCATTGTAGAAAGCATTCCAGCCATTCGAGGTGGAAAAGAAAAGAGAAAAAAGAAAAAAAGAAGAGAAGAGAATTGAGTTTAAGGCGAGATAGATAGTGTTGCTCCAGACGGCGAGTGCACTTTAGCCGGCTGCAACGGCAGTATGTGTGAAATATGAAGTTGGACAAATCGTTTTATGACAAATGTAAATAGAAAGACAAATTGAAATGGAGTAGATACCCAACTCGGATGCCAACTACACAATTCTACCACGCAGAAAAACGCACTCTTGTTCATCCCAATGGTTCCTCCCAACTTGTGAGATTGAAGTGAGGCTGTTTGTCTTCGTTTGAATTATTTTGGTATCTTCTATGCTTCGTTCGTTGGGCAAATGAGCCTGCCCAAATGGGCCCGACTTGGTTGCACCGCTCCGTTGCATTCACGCTCGAGCTGAGACTATCTTTTGTGAGCTTGGGGGAAAAACAACTCTGTCAAAGTCCATAGTAGAGAGCTGAGGATAACCATTTCATGCCCGCTCATAACTGATGAGCTAACCAAGACGCATGCTAGACAGTCTAGAATCAAACTGGTCTCCCTCATTTTGGTTGTGGATAGATAAACTAGGATTCAAACAGACCTTTAGCAACAAGTGTGCAAAATGCCAGTGGAGAGCATCCATAGTCCGCAGAAAACCATTTTTAACGATGCAGGTCCACCTGAACCATGGAGTATGTAACGCGATCTTTACTTAGGCTTCACCTAGAGAACACTTGCAGAACACCTAGAGAGCTTGCGATCAGCACTTCAAACCCCTCTCTGGTGATTCTGCCAGTTCTCGTTGCTTCAAAAGCAAGAAGTCTTAGATCAAACCTTCTGAAAGTAGTAGGCCAGCCAACTGAAGAGGGGCCCTCCAATCTAGTGATGTTCGAACTGATATCTTGATCTACTCATCACTCTTGCTTGTCGAACTCATGCGAATCCGCCTTTGAGTTCGGCCACACTTGAGCCTCCTAAATCATGGTTCTGATTAAGTGGAATCAAAATTGGCACTCACCCTGCAAAACTTCACTCAAAGTTCTATCATTGACTGCGAAACTTTTTGGCGCATTTTTCGCCATAATCGGCCCTCAACTATGCATCGAGCTCGCGAAATCCACCCAACCGACGTGCTCCTCTTCTGTCTTCACCTGAAAGCAACCAGCGCTTAAGTTTTGTTTGCTAAGAGATGAACTTTGAAACGAAATCGTGAGTGAAGTAGCAGACATACTCAACGATTGTCGTGTCTTCTGGTGACACCGCGGTCTATAATGACCAAGAATGAAGACAACGTGGGGCTAGAGTGCATCGAAAGAATTTGGCTCTTGAATTTGAGGGAAAACTCTCAAGTCGAATTGCATCTGTGAGACACTTTCAGTCGAGGTGAGCCAGATGTTTGGCTAGAAACAAAGCGTTGTCGGCTTTGGGTGATGCCATTTAGATCTTCTCCTTCGCTTCCAGTCTTGATCATCTTTTCGGAGAGAACCGAATTATTCTAAACTGATATTGATAATCACAAGAGTTGCCGTCATGAACTACAGTTAAAATGCACGTAGACGTTTTATGGAAGGATCTGATTTGTGAGATCGAAAGAAATCACCATAACCTGACAATGGATTTATCGTCAATTGTCGTCGAGACCAGGCCCACCTCACGTGTAGAAAAGGGAGGAGCGCGAAATGTGAGCCCGTTGAAGTTTAATCAAACTTGCAAGAAGAGCACTGGCCCAGAAGTCTGACGAAATGCTATGGAAGCGCAAAACGCACCGCGCTCATGCAACGTATTGCGTATCAAAAACATCATACATTTTGCTCCACACTTTCGGTGCTTGTGCGAATTCAAGCTGACTTACTAAAAAAATACGCCTTTATCGCGCTCTTCTTAAGAGCCGCACCAATTCTCAAATTAATTTTCATCCATTTAGGAAAAATCATTTAATTGAACAAACCTACGAAGATGTCTGTGCACTACAAGTTCAAGAATACCAAAGATTACGATGCTATCAAATTTGATGGAGTCTACATATCCACATCAGAGCTCAAAACCATCATTGTCCAAAAGAAGAAAATGAGCCATTCGGAGTTACAGGTTACAAATGAGGAGACTGGACAAGTATATAGTGATGATCAGATGATACCAAAGAATACAAATGTAATTATATCGCGCTTACCATTTCCTGGCTCAAATAAGAGGCATCGCCAAATGAATAACCAACAGAATAATAATAATCGTCCATCATCGATGCCGCATGTTAGCGCGGGCGGATCTGGCAGTAGTGGTGGCTTAGGTGGTATTAGTAGTGGGGGCACAAGCATTGTCGGTGGTAGGGAGGCTATAGAGTTAGTCTCAAGCAAAAATATGACTGAAGAGGAAAAAATTAAACAAGTTCAGTCCCAGTCCACTCGAGACTTTGATCCCGCCAACTATGCCAGAGGTGGTCGCGGTGGTCACTATAGAGGTGGGCTCCGCAAGCCGATGGGTAGACCAGGTAGCGGCTATACATGCCGTAAGTGTGGAATACCTGGTCACTTCATCAATGATTGTAAGATGAATTCTATGCTTAAAGTTAAACGCAGTAGCGGTATTCCCCGTGACTTCTTGGTGAAAGTTGATTCGAAAGAGAAAGGTGCCCTCATGACTCGTTCGGGAGAGTACGCCATTCCATTCCTCGATCGGGAGGCATATAGTAATCCGAAAGTTGAGAAAGCCCCCTTCTTTGAGGAAGACAGTAGTGAACAGTCGGTTGTTAAGCGTGAGAGGGAGGAGGTTAGTGATCAACAGCTTGCCCTAATTGATGAAGAAACTGACCTTGAACGTCAGACAAAGAAAGCGAAACTCGGATTTGCAGTTCCGAACTGGAAGAACATCACCAAATCTACCCAACCAGAGGCAGATCGCTACGCTCAATACCATATGGTGGAAGTGAGATCAAAATGTGAGGCGTTAGTTACTGCCCGTGAGAGGCGACTTTTAACTATGCCAATGTATACAATTAGTACCAACGTTTTATGTAGACATTCAAAAAATGGTAAAGATACATATGTCCCAATCGAGATTGGCATTTACAGTTACTCTATCGAGAAGGGTGAGCTAGGAAGACCTTACAATGTGATTATAGATTCAGGTGCGATACCTGTTGGTTCGGTAAATCAAACGCGAGATCATACTGAGGCAACACATCAGATAACGAATCCATCCAAGGGGAGGTATCCCCCTGAGGCTCGAAAGGATTATCTCAATATTTATAAAGAACTGTTGAAGTATACCAAAGGGGGTGAGCGCACCGTCCTGGTTCCCGATGAACGTGATATAGATCAAGTGAAAGGGTGTCTCGGGTGGTTGTATGAGAAGGCCTCTTTCATCGACGACAGTGTCGCCAAGATTAGCACATGGAATATTTTGCCGATGGTCGAATATGTTGCAGCTGCTTACAATTTTGTAGTTGAACGAATGTTACATAGTGATAGGCCCTTATTTACAATCCATTATATCATTAAACTAAAGCTCGAAAATTCAACTTGGGATTACTATGAGGATTTTATGTGTTCGTATCATCGAGGACTAGAGAATCAGACCAAGTGGTGTGCAAAAAGCTGTGCCACCCGAGCAATCAAGGCTGTGGAAAAGACTCTCAACGATCTCTACGAAGCTTACAACAGGGCTGTCAACCAAGTACCCGTCGGAGTAATTCACAAATGAGTAGTCATGCAAGCAAGAATGGAATGAACATACAATCATCGAAAATCACTATAATGGAGTTACAACAGTCTGAATCAAGGTGATAATGAAGTATGAATTAAATGTTTAATTTATAAAGTGAATCTAATGTGTATTATCTTCCTCACAGCTCCTCCCGAGCCTTTATTTCTTCTACCTTTTTGATGAATTCGCTCTTCTCAAAACATCCCTCGCATACGACTCCTCTTTCCTTCAAGATTCTCTTCAGCTCTACAACTTTCAGTTTCTTTAAGTCCACAGTCTGCAAATCGATTGGTTTCTTCTCTCGGATCTCACAGATTTGGGAATCTCTCGATCTGAGATGTTCGCAAATCTTGCTAGTTGGTAAGCCCCATGATAGCCGCTCTGCCATTTCCTTATAAGTCCTAGTTGCTGAAACGTCTTGACCGCCTAGATAATAACAAAATTTACTCTCCGTACTGTCCTTGCTTGCAGTATCGCAAAGGTGAAGAAAAGATGTAGAATAGTTCTCGGCTGTTGGTTGACTTCCGTCCTTTTTGATATCGTTTTTCAGCTTCTCCACGATCGAGAAACAGACCGGGCAATCCCTCTCCTCCAGAGCTTGAACGATTGAGGACCTTGTTAATGTTATCATGATTGACACTATAAGGCCATAAATAGTGAATTTAATATGACTATTCATAGTGATATTTGTTGGAATGCAATATTTGTTGACTAAAAATGTTCCACGAACAACGCCGTGGATTAAAGGGCTTTTAAAAATGATGGAGGAGGGAGATGTTTCTAGTTATATCAGTAGCAATGAGTGGAGTATGCGGCTGATCAGGTGAGAGGAGTTATTGCTAGTTTATTAATAAGCTGATTCAATTGTTACTGTTATTGTAATGGTAGTGAATAAATAAATAGAATATATAGGGAAAAATAACTACGGAAAAGTGCTGTCTTTATGCTATGAGTACTAACTGGCCGGTATGATTGCGTGTATTAACAATTCCGGATGAAAACTAGCGGTACATTTATGTGACTGCCATCAGATGGCAAGCGCGCGCCGCCTTTTTCGTGGCAAGGTTTGAACGAGGATTATGTGAACGCCTGTTACTTCTGGAGCTCTACAAATGCTTTTGGCGCAATAGCCACGTATGTGTCATAGAAAAAACTACAGTCACTTGAAGTCAAAAAATATCGCAGCACTATTTAAACCTTCTCATTTCCACTTTGAGCATCCTCGTCGGATTTTGCAGTGGCTCTCTTGTCGGCACTTTCCCTAATACGTTTCTTCAAACTGGCCACCAGATTTACATATATAGCCTTATTCGCCGCCCGAGTTGCTAATTGCTGTTCCTCCTTTAGCGCCTCCTCATAAGACTCTTCCTCCTTGTGTCCAGTTTTCAGGTACTCAGTGATGATAACATCTAGAAATCTGGCCCTAAAAGTCTGGGGCACCTTCTTTGAGATGCCCCTGGGAAGCTTGGGTCGATTATTTTTGTTTACAGGTACTGTTGGCTTGTGGGCAACCCTCGGCTTTAGCCCCTTTGTGGGCTGATACTGTTTCGGTTTAATATCTTCCTCTGTTTTAACCGGCTCTATCTGGGAGGGCAACTTTGGCGACCACATGACCGGTGTTCTTGAGTGAGTATCGGATGAGGTTGGCTTACTCTCAAATGAATATTCGGGAATAGGGTCCATTTGAGGTGAGCTCTTCCGCCGTTTCGGCAGAGGTGATGAACTACTATGAGATGGTGCTGCATCTTTTGAAGGTATAATTGCCACCTCGATGATATCGCTATCGTCACTAGTGCTATGAGTTTGGCTCATTTGCGCCACGAGTATAAAAGTACCAGGTTGACAAACAGCAGGACTCAGCTACAGGGTTAAGTGATAATAGAAATAGGGGACATCTGATTGGGCTTGAGGGGTGGGAAAGTAGCCATAAATGTGGAATGGGCGAGCATTGAAGTGAGAGTGGTGGGTTTTGTTTTGATTGAGAATTTTTCGTTCGCCGTGCAGAGCGAATTCGTGACAAAGCCCGTCAGCTGGTTCGACAGAGGGCGCGTTTAGGTCATCTAAAGGGTGGGCGTGTCAGGTCCGCAGATCCGAGGCAGCGGAGAAAGCTGCGTTGAGGTGCGGGTCTCGGACGAGCGAAGTATGATGGAAGCGCGCGGGCTGGACACACTGATAGCTAGTCTCGGGCAGAGTGGGCGGGAAGGAGCTTGGTGTGGCAAAAAGTAGCCAGCTTGATGAGGTTTAAGACTGGTGGGTAATACCCTGATAGCGTTTAAGGGGCAACATATTGGCTGGACCTATCTCGATCTGGCACAGATGCCAAATGAGTCAGTTTCAATGGAAACGAGCTCCGAGTTAAGGGTCACGGACGAGCCTCTTATCTCGATTTGGGCAAACCTGGGACACTTGCTCGTAACTGTGTCCATTTAGACAAATGGAAACAAAGTGAACTCTAACAGGCCCTTCTTTTTTCATCGTGAGTGTGGCTCCTCTATTTGAGAGGTAGAATTGCTGCATAATCAGGCTGCCCGTTGCTATGGTGGATTGGCGATTCGAGAGACAGGGAACGAGAAGAGGAGAGGCTGAATATGCGCCAATCGGGCTAGACAAGTATCACTTTAATGAGTCTTCGCTAATGGTCAATGATTGGGACCCAATATTCAAGCGCGGCTCAGGTACCAGGGAACTAGGTTTTCCTATGCTCTAATTGGTGTGACATTTGAGTGAGCGTTCTCTGGTTATCGACTATTTTGAGATCCCGGAAAAAGAGCTCGATGCTCCTGATGGAGCCCTTGAATTTGCAAACACTCGAATCCAATTTCATGGAACGCGATTTGCAGTATCGGATAGTCCTCAAAGATTGAGCAATCATTTGCTGGGTTTATTTTTAGTGGGGCATTGGTGGGGAAAAAGGCGGGTTAATGTTGAGCGCGCTCCATATGCTCTCTGCCGAGCCAGATGTTTCACTTTTGGTGCCTAGTTGAAATTGACCGATCATTAGAACTAATGATTGGTGTATTCAGCTGAACTAAACTGTCTACTTACCATTTTTTCGAAGTTAATCAGCCCATTTTCCAGGTAGGTCTTGTTTCCCTCGTGGGCGAAAGTCATATCCTTCAAGAAGAGCGGCATGAAGGGAATAATCGGGGGCTCCAATTGGGAGACATAGATTCTGTAACGTCTGTGGTTGCGTGACGGATCAATTTGGGACTCAAACTGGGAGAAGAGGCGTTTCAATTTGCTGGGCAAGCGTTCCCAAGTTTGCGTTAGACGAGCCACAGCCATGTTGCTCAATCCCATGATGATGGCGAAGAAGGCGTTCATGTTTTGCATCTCCTTGCAGCTGTTTGTCATCGGAAAGTTATTGGTTTTCGAGAGTGGTTTTCGAATGGTAGACAAGGCCAAACAAAGCGAGATGATGGTTAGAAGTTATAAAAAAGGTTGCCGATGGAAGCAATCGATTTGATGGTCGAGTTGTTTGGTTTCAGCAAAAAGCTGAGAGAGTATGACAAAAGCGCAATGCATGAGATCAACTTACTGGGCCGCAATTTTGATGAATTTCCTCAATATTTGAACTCGCTTCGAGAGCGAATTTGAAAGACATATTTGTGTCACAACCCAGAATTGAATTTCGTTAAAGTGTCTAAGGAAAACGTTGAGATTTGCGGTGATTTGTTTGAAATTGTGGCGGCCAAAAACTGTGTAGATGAGCTCAAATTCGTGCATATTCCTCAATAGAGACCAGGCCAATTGGGTGAGACAATAGGCAATATCTCTGGATGAAAACTCTTCCAATTTCCCAACCGAAAGGCCCATTTGCAGCTTGATGTCAGGACAATTGGTTGGAGTTTGCGAGAGTAAATGCGAACTAATTGGGACAATCTTTTGCTGCTGCTGCTGTTCGACAAAATTATTCGGATTATTGTTTGACGTCTGTTGGAGATGCTCACTTGCTGCCAGTTGACCTTGGGGCCCATTTTCCGAGTGTTCAAGTTGCATTGAGGCAGCGGTTGAGTTTGCTCCTTGGTTTGTCTCCAACTGGCTCGCATGAGGAGCCTCTTTGGCTTGGGCGGCCAATTGTGACAGAGTATCACGTGGATGGTGGTGGTTAGACTGTTTGGCGTTGCTCAGACTCGAGTAGACCTCCTGGAATGGGTCCTGTTCTGAAAGGGGCGAGATGGCGTCAATGTGATCGAGTGGGCACACAAAGAGGCGCCCATTCACCGAGAGACAAGTGCAAATGTTTGTCTCGAGATCGTTGTAGATTATTCGTTCGCCGTTTGATTTCAGATGCACCAAAATGAGCTCCTTGTCTTCCAATTTCAAATTTCTGGCCGCCACCAATTTGATCTGGCCCGCCTGTTCGTCAAAGCGGGCCTTCAGGGTGGTGAAAGTGTGGTCGGCACAGTAGACCCGAAAGACTAGCTCGTCGTTGGCCTGAATGGTGGATAGTTTGAGCTCAAAGCGGCGCTGGTGCAAGGAGGCGAGAAAGTGCTCGCTTACGGGTGGCAAGGATTGGACGCCGCCCAATTGTTGTTGGACTGAGGCCGAGGCTGCCAGCTGGGCCTGCCAGGCGCCTGAGTAACGCCGAATGGGCAAAATGTTACCATAAACATCCTCAATCCAGCGCTGGATTCCCCTATGTCTGCTGTCCAGATCCTCCTCAAGATGGAGCTCGTAAATTCTGCTAATGGCCTTGAGCTCGGGCTGCCGAGGTTGGCGTTGTTTGTGGCGGTGGTGTTTTTTGATTTCGGTTTTGACCCTGTTAGTGGTTTCCTTGGCTTGTGGCTCGCTCGATGAGCCCACACCACAGAGAGTTGGTAATTTTCAAAATGTGCCCAAGCGAGCGGGCAGATTTTCCTCCTTAGGAGCAAAATCCGCCAAGATTGGTTTGCTCCAGTTTCTCCAATCTCGGCCCGACGTCAAGGAGCGCCCGTCGAGGAAAACAAAATCACAACAACATCAACATGGGCAGCTCAGCGCAGTGTTGCTTGCAGCCCGCAACTTGCAGGCTGCTTGGGCCGCCTGCACACAGTCCCTCATACACTCTCTAACACAGTCTCTCGCTCGGTTTCACCCGCGCAGCCAGTCTGTGGCGGCCGCCTCGAGTCCATCTGGCGGCCAGAAATGGCCGCCCAATTGACGTGGCCCCTCGCGCTGGGCTGAGGGCGGCAATCGAGCGAGATGATTGAAGGCCCAAAGGGCTGGAGTAGCGGTAGGAGAGGTTGCAGCGAGTGGCGCCGGAGTCAAAGGGGGACCCAGCAGCAGATTTAAAGAACTCTCCGAGGGCGGCGCCACTGCTCAAGTCTCGGCCTAGTTTTCAACGGTCTCGGTGGTCTCAGCGGTCTTAGTCTCCAGTCTCCAGTCTCAGTCGCCGGTCGGGCCAGCGCAAAGAAGAACAACAAGGAGCGAGCCAAAACGAATGTAGCAACAACAATAACGGGCGCTTATATACGAGCGCCTAAATGGGCCAGACAGACTGGCTTGGGCGGCCCCCGATTGCCCCCAACTGCTGCGCTTTGGGTGGCCGGATTTGGCCGTCCAGCGTTTGGCCGCCGGCGAGGCGAGGCGGCCACACTGGAGGCTCATGCGAGAGATTAGAAAGTGCGTGCTAATGACATCTCGGCCAATGGAGCAGAGTGGCGCCGATAGTGGCAAATGGTTGGCAGCGAGCTTGCCAGCGAGCTTGCCAGTGAGCCTGGCAGCGAGCGAGCGAGCAACCGAGCTCACTGGCTGCTCACTGGCTAACAGCCTTCACTGCCACTACACACTGCCAGCGGCGGCCCGCACGCTGCGCCGAGCGGCGGAACTGCCACTGGAACCACTGGGACCACTGGAACCACTGAGACCGCTAGAACCAGTGGCGGCGGCAGCTGAGGCGGAAGTGACGCTGATGCAAGAGAACGAGCCCTCGCGGGGCGGCCGGCGAGCAAAGAGGCGCAAGGGGGGCGCCCATTTGGCATTGGCCGCGAAATTGCCAGTTGCTGGCATTAGTGGGCGCTCGCATTCCGCCAGTCGACGGCCGCAGAGACAGTCTCTGGCTTGCTGGCAGTTTGGCCGCCAGTTTCGCTGCCAGTTGGGCGCCACTTTTCCGGCCAAGCGGCGTTCCTTCGTTTGCGTGGAGCCAGATTTTGGCCTCCCAAACACAGTCTGCGGGCGGCTTTTATCTTGGCTCCACTGAGTTGGCGCCACTGCACCCAAAGCAGGTCGCAGAGTGTCAGCGCGCGCTCACTTGCTCGCTTTCTCGAGCGTCCTCTCGGCCAAGAAGACGCACTGCCACGATCACCATGATGATAATCAGCGCCGGTGATAATGCGCAAGGAGAAGACGGCCCAGCGGGCGGCTTGACGGGCCTCCTCTTGCGCCCAAGGTGGCCAGTGCGTGGCGGCAGACTGTCGTCGGGGCGCATCTCGCGCTCGCCTCAAGGCCGCAAGCTTGGCGAGCTTGGCCACCTTGGGCCCAGTCTGCCAGCGGCAACCACTTAGGGGCGCCTTCTGGACGTTCAGGGCGCTCTCGGCGGCCAAGCTCGAGGCCGCAGTCTTGGCGGAAGTGGAGGAAAGGCGGCGAGCTGGGCGGGGGCTACTAGCTTGGCTACTCACCTGCAACGAGGGGAACCTCTGGACGTCGGACTTGACGCGCTGCATGAGCGTCTGCGGGTTGTCAATCATTGGCCGGCCGGTGGGGGGCGCAGATTAGGTTGCGTTGTTTGCGGGCCAGTTCAGTTCGGGTTTGGTTCGAGTTTGAGTTTGAGTTTGGGGCGAGTTTTATCCAGTTGTTAGTGTTTGCTCATGCGGGCCCATTTGTTCACAGTGCGGCCTCCAAAGGCTCCAAGTCCTTAGGGTCGGTCGTGAGTGCTAAGCATAGGCAGTGTTAAGGGTTGGCGGTGCAGTGCGTTGGGCGGTGGGAATTCGTGCAGTGTGCTTGCTTGCGGGCCCGCCGCAGACAGACGCCCGCCGGCTGTGCATAAGTTTCCGCCCAGAGCGAGCCGGACGGCTTTGTTTGTCGCCCGTCTCAGCGTGCAACTGCTCGCCAGGTGGCCCGCAGACTGTCTCCCCCGGCCGCAGGCTGGAAATTGGCGCCGCGTCGAAACGGGCCCGCCGGAAGTGGGAGTTGGCGCGAGGCAAATTTGAATGCACGCCCGCCCGACTTCAGACAGTCTAGCTGGGTGCCACTTTTGTCGGCTGGCGGCGTTTCCGGCGGCGAGTGGGCCGAAGGTGCGCATTGGACTGCTGCTGGGTGGGTGCAGTTGTAGTTGGGCCCGCGCGACTGGCCAAAGTGGCGACTTGGGCCAAGGACGAGCTCCACTGGGGGCGCCAGTCTGCGGGCCGCATGCATGGGCGCCGGGCGGCCGCCCGACGCCAAACGCCCAAGAGCGAAGAGGGAACGCCGAAGGCCGGCTCTTTCGGACACCGGCGGCCGCTCGCTTGATAAATGGCCCGCGGACTAGCCGAGGGGAAGGAGGAGGAGGAGGCGGCCCAAGGAGAACAAGGAGGCCGCCGAGATGGTTGGCCAGATTCGCCAAATGCAAACTGCCGCCTCCTAATGCTTCCTGTGCGCCTGCCGCAAGCTCGGGCGGCAAGCCGGCGGGCCAAAGTACAACAACTTATCCAAGTGGCGAGCTCTTTTCGCCTCGCTGGCTCGCTCATGTGGGCGCCAGTGCGGAGGAGCCGGCGGCCTAGCGCAGACTGTCTGCGGGGCGCCAGCACTGCTCTGCATGGAGCACTGCACTGCACTGTATGGGCACGCACTGCACAGAGCAAGCAGTGCATGGAGCGCACACTGCCATGCAGTGCAGTGCAGTGCAATGCGGTCTAGTGCATGCACGCTCATTGGTGGCCACTTGCACTTGGGGCCACAACTGGGCCCGAAAGACCATCTCTCAAGTGGCGGCCGCCATTTCGACGGCTCCTTAAACTGGGCCGCGCGGGCTGGAGCCAACGAGGTGGGCCGAGGCGGACCCGCCAGACAGACTGCCTCTTTGTCGTGCGGCCAAGAGCATCTCTTGCTCCTTGTCGAGGCGCCCGCAGCTGCTCTCTGGCGGCCCAAGTAAATTGGTGCCCAAACAGGCAAACCGGTGAGGCCAGATGGAAAGAGGCGCCCCCAAGGCGGCCCCTCCCAGCAAACCTCGGCCTTCCGCCCGGCGCGGCGACGAGCAATTTCTCGCGAACCCAAATGGAAATGGAAATGGAGGCGCGCGATGAGGAAGGAAGAGGAGGAGCAGAAATGGAAATAGAAATAAAAGTGGAAATAGAAATGGGCCGCCAAGACTGAGGAATGGGCGCTCTTAGCAGTGGGCCAATGGGGGCCAAGTGCGAGCAACAAACAGGCACTCAACACTGCTGCTAGCTCGCCGCTAGCTTGCCAACCGGCCACTGTCTCAGGCGGGCGACACTCGAGCCAGGGCCCAAGGGGCGAGCTGCAGAGTAGGCCCGGCCGTGTCAGCTTGGCTTAGGGCGGCTTAGTCGAGCTTGGCCGGCCGCTGGGCGGAAGTGGAGGGGAAGAGGAAGTGGAAGTGGAAGTTGAGAAGGAGGAAGAGGAAGATGGCAAACACTTACCGTGACGAAGGCTTGTATTTGTTGTTGTTGGAAAAAGTGTTCGCGCGTTATGAGCATCCAAAAGCGAACAAACTTGATGACACGCCTCTTTTTGGCAACCAAATATTGGTCGTCTAATTGTGTTTGCTTGTGAGCAGTTGAGCTTATGTTGTTTTTAGTTGAATTTTTCAACGGGCCACTTCCGTCTAATGTTTGGGGCCCATTCTTGTGCAACGGGCCAGCGGTGCTTGGCTGCGGCTGCTGCTGCTTGATGGCTTGGCATTGGTACTGTTTCAGCAGTTCGTTGCACAAGTTTCCGGTGGGCATGAAAATTTTGTGCGTCAAAATGAAGTCTTTTCGTCCCAATTCGATGCCCCAATTCGATGGTGCAAGGTCGAGTTTGGCCGCCCGAAGCAAAGGATGGATATTTTGCAAGTTTTGTCCGTTTTCAGTTCCGTCCAGTTCAGTTCAGTTCAGTTCAGTTTCGGCCAACATTCGGTCAGCATTTGGTTAGTTCCTTTTGTCTAGACAGTGTCTTTGGATGGCCAGTTCGTGCCAGTTGCGAGGCCAGAAAAGAGGAGAAAAGAGCCGCTCGCGAAATAAGATCGACTGGAATAAGTCGAGCTCGCCAACTGCAGACAGACAGCTGTCCAGTGGGGCAACAATGGGCCCCAACTGGACACTGAGAATAGTTGCAAGAGTTGGCCAAAAGTTCTGTGAAAGTTTTGTGAAAGTTGGCCAAAAGTTGGCTAAGAGTTGGCCGAAAGTTGACTGAAAGTTGGCCCAGTTGGCCCAGTTGACCACCCACAAAGCCGGCGAGGAAATTGGGGAGCAAATATTTTGAGAAAGCGAGTCTGGCGAAATGTGCTCCCCTTTTGTGGGCCCTTTTGGAGCCCGTTTTGACGTTCGCAACGCGCATTGTCTGCCGACTTTTGGGGCGGCCAAATAAAACTGCAAATGAGCAGCGGTTGGCCCGGAAGAGCCGCTGTAAAAAGTCGCCACGCAGCAAGACTGTGGCCCCACAGGCCGCTGCTTGGCCGCTCCTTAGCATTCAAATCTCGTCCTCTTCTCCTCCCCTTTCGGCACCTTTTTCCCCCCTTTTCCAACTTTTGCCTCAACAATTCGAGCGCCCACTTTTCAGCCATCCACACCACTCGACTTTCCACTGTCTTCTTGCAAGCAGGAGGGGGAAAAAGGGCACAAAAATAAGAAGAAAACAAGACCGGCCCAGTTCTCTTCCTTTACGTCCATGCTTCTTGTCGTTTGATCTCCCCAGGCCACGCCTACTCTTTGGGGCCGCCTCTTTTTGAAGGTCGAGCCGGAAGTGAGAGGCGCCGAGGTAGAGCTAGAGGAAGAGAGAGAGGTGGATAGATAGAAGAGGAGCTAGAGTCCTCGGAGAAGACTTACCCTCGAGATAGTTGTCCCCATTGAACTGGCACAGAGTGGCCACCTGGTCGTGCTGGAAGAGGGCCGCCTTGTTGAGTCTAAGTGCAGCTGTGGGGGTGTGGCCGTCGAGACGAGTCTCGAGCAGGTGTTCTGCGAGTTTGGATTGTGTTTGGTCCGATTTTAGCAGAGTTTTTGTCCAATTTTAGCCGAGTTTTTTGCCGTTTTTGGCCGATTTGTCGTCGTTTGCGGGTTACATTTGGAAGGAGGGTTGATTAAAGTTGTAGTGTGCGCAATCGGGGCCCTTTTGGAGCAGTCTAGGCAGCAGAGATAGTCGTCGGGGCGTCTTGTGGCGTGTTCGTCGCAGGGCGGCCCAAATGAACAGGTGGCGCCGTTTCCGCGCGCAGAGTCGTGTGGAAAACAAAGCACGGCTGCCGGTGGGTAATTTCATTCCTGCGCCCACGGAAAGGCCGCCTGTCAGTGTCGATTGTCATCCCGGCGGCCCGCAGTCTAGGGTTACAGGAAGCGGCGGGCGGAGAGAGCGAGCTAAGAAGCGGCCCGGTTATTTATGGGCCTCAAGCAGAGGCGCCCAAGCTGAGGGCCACCCAGAGCGCCGGCTGGTCGTCCTTTGGGCGGCCGGCTGCTCGGCGCTGGTTCGCTGCTGGCTCGGCGGGCGCAAATCGATCATAAGCATCGATCAATTTTCATGAACTCCGGCCAGCCGGCCGGCCGCCCGCTGGCAACATGTCGACTTATCCGCCAGCTCGCCATCGGGCAGCCCCCCGGCGGCTGCTCCTCGGCGCCCCCGCTCACTCCGGCCCGCACAATCAGGCGCCGGCAGCCCCCGCCCATCCATCAGGCCGGCCGCCAGCTGCCGCCACCTCGGGCACCCCGAATCCGGGCGACACTCGAGCGACTTCCGGCCAGCGCGTGGGCGTGGCGTGGGCGTGGCGGGGATGCGGCGGAAGGGGCGCGAAATTGGCCGCGAGGGTGCAAAGGGGCGCAGTGTAAGGCGCCCACTGTAGACTGTATACTGTAGACTGCACACTGCAGAGTGCAGATTAGCCAGTGTAGAGGATTGACTGCAGAGAGTGCAGACTGTGTGCGGGGCACGTCGCGAGAAGGGAGTCTGCACTGCCCCAGAAGGCGCACTGCAGACTGTGCACTGCAGAGGCGCCGAGCGTGCGCCCAATGCGACAATGCCCAAAAGGACAAAAGTGTGATATAATAATGGAAATGTTTCGCCCTCTACTCACCCAGCATCTTTTCAGCCGTGCCCGCCATCACCATGTACTTGAGCACGGCCGCCTGCGGTTGCAGCAGTTGTTGCTGGCCGGCGAGCGAGCCCGCATTCTGCTGGCCAGTTTGTGCCATTGCGGCCTGCGCGTGTGTGCCCGAGTTGGAGACTGGCGCCCCATCCGTTTCGCTGGCTCGCTCGCCAGTCGTCTGCTGGCCCGCCTCCAAGCTGGCCAGCTCGCCGGCGGAAGCGCCCAGCTCGAGCGGCGCAGACTGGCCGCCCGGCTGTGGGCTGGCTGGCGGCTCGCGCGTGGCCACCTTCTGCAGGATGAGCACCTCCTTGCCTGTGGTTTCGCATGGAAATTGGCGGATTAGTTTTCAGTTTTTAGCTTTTTAGCTTAGGGTTTAGCTTTAGCTTTAGTTAGAGGGAAGCTTCCGGGCGCTTAGGGCGGCCCGCATGCTGCAGCGCTGCCGCATTGCCGCCGCATTGCAGCCGCAGTGGCGCCGCGAAAGCGCCCATTCCATAGGATACTTGCCGTGCTCCTTCAGGCGCACCGTGTTGGCCTCGACGTCGCGCAAAATGGTGTTGAAGTTGTGCTTGTCGACGCGCAAGAAGTAACAGTTCGGCTCGTTGGTCACTATGGTTGCCGCTCGAGGGGCGTCATTCACGAGGGCCAGTTTGCCAAAGTCGTCGCCCTCGTGCAGCGTGCACACAACGCCCTTGCCCACGATGACCACATTGACCGAGCCGCGCAAAATGATGTACCACGAGTGGCCAGCGTCGCCCTGGTTGAAGATCACCGTGTTCTGCTTTGGGTGGTGCTCGCTCTGCACGCAGGCAGACAGTTGCTTCTTCACCGTGTTCGTCAAATGGCCCAGCGCCTTGAGATGTTGCAGCTCCTCGAAGACCATGTCTATCTCGTCGCACGAGCGCTCATTGGGCCGCTTCGACAAGATCAAGCGGAAACAGGCGTCTGGCGTCAGCTTGGCCACCACCTTGAGCGCCCACCAGAGCGACTCGCGCGCCGCCTCCAACTGCGCCTGGCTGGGCGTGGGGGCGCTTGTATGTGCGCTTGTGGGCGCCGCTCCTAAGGACTGGTCGGGAGTGTGGGAGGAATTCCTGCCAGAAGTGGGCTGCTCGTCGAAGCAGAACCTGTAGAACGCGCAGGAGTCGTCGCAGAACTGGCACAGCTTGTCTGCCGCGCCCAAACTCTCGGGCTGCTCTTGCTGCCAAGGCAGCGCCACCAAGACGCCCTGCTCGAGCAGCACCTGCCACATGCTGACGGCCTGCAGACGAGAGCCCACGAAGCGGCCGGCCGCCTGCTGGTTCTGTGGGGGCCCCAGTTCCTGGCGCGCCAAACCGAGCAGCCAGTCGACCATTTGGCGGCCCACCAGCGAGCGCGCCAGCCGCACGGGCTCCACGTGGGCGGCCGCTTGCTGCAGATCACTGCTGGCGCCCTCGGCCAGCCAGCTGGAGCTCGCCGACGAGCCGCTGGAGCCGCCGGCCGCCCGGAAGCTGGCGCTCTGCGGCCGCTGCCTTGGGCCCTGCTCCGAGCTCGAGCTGCTCTTGGGGCGCCGCTCGGAGGCGCCTCCAGTGGTGTGCGCCACGCCCAGGGCGCCGCCCACGCTGCTGGCCGAGCCGCGCATGAACGACGAGGCCACGTAGCTGGCCACCTTGCGGCCCGCCGCCTGCGTCTTCGTGCCCAGACTGGACGCCTGCGCGGGCAACTGCTGCTGCTGCTGCGGCGCCCCAGCCGCGCCCGCACTCTGGCCGCTCGCCGCCGCCCCCCAGGCCTCCTGCTGGCCGCCACTTCCGCTGCCGCCGCCTCCACTTCCGGCGCGGCCCTGAAGCTGCGCGCTTGTCGTGCTGGCTCGTGTGCGGCTGTTCAGACTGTCGCGCTGGCGCAAACGCTCGTCCGCCAGCTGGCCGGGGCTCACCAGCCGGTCGTGCACCAGGCCCGCGGCGAGCAGGAGGGCGCGCAACACCCAGCCGGCGCGCACCAACTGGCGCGCCAACTCGCGACTGTCCGCCTCCAAACTCTCCAGCCCAGTCAACTCCTCCATCTCGGCCCCAAGCTCACCCTCCGCGTCCTCCTCATCGCCCCCTCTCGCGCCCAAATGCGCCCCCAGCTCGGCCTCCGCGCCCACTTCCGGTTCCACTTCCGGTCTCGCCTTTTCGGCCGCTTGGAGTTGGGCTGTACGCGTCTCTTGCGGCAGACAGCTGCCCGTCGGGGTCACCTGTTGGCGCGCGCCAGTTTTTCCGAGCTCGCCGGCCCGGCTCGGCTCGCGGCCGCCTCCACGGCTCGCTTCCGGTTTGGGCGCCGGCTCGGCCGCGGGCGACTGCTGGCGGCCCTTGAGAGTGGCTGCAGTCTGAGTCTGCGCGTGGGCCTGCCGCTCGTTGTCGCCCGTCCACTGGCCGCCCGCGGCCACCGACTGGCGCCGGCCGAGCGGCTGCTGCAGCCGGCCGGAAGTGGCCCCGAGCGCCTCCCTTGGTCTCGGCTCGGGCGCCAGACTGAGGCGGCGTCTGAGGCTGGCGGCGGCGTGGGCGGCCGCCTGTGCTTGAGCTTGGGCCTGCGAGAGAGACTGGCCCAGAGGACTGGTGGAGCTCAGACGGCGGACGCCCAAAGCTCGTCGCTGGCCGGACAACTGTTGCTGCTGCTGCTGGCCCGGCTGGTTCATGGTGGTCAGCGAGTTGGCGCGCGACCCCAGCGAGCTGGCGAAAAAGGGCGTCGAGTCAGTGTCGCTGGCAAGCTGCGACTGTTCCTCGAGAATTTCCTGGAAGTCTGCCCGGCGCACCCGCAACAAGGTGCACTCCTCGTTGGTCACCACGCTCACACTGTGCAGCTTGCCAGGCTTCACCGTCGCCCCAAAGGTGCTGCCCACCCCCAAGGTGCACACCGTCACCCCATCCTGAGCAGTCACAGATTGCAGTCCACATTTTGTTCCAGATTTTGTCCCATTTTTGTTGGTTCCATTTCCGGTTTCGGTTTCCGTTCGGTTGTTTATCAATTGGTAATTGTTTTCCGGTTGGTTGTTGTTTTCGTCCAATTCAGTTTGGGTCCAATTTAGTTCGTTTGAGCAATTTTTTAAAGAAGATTTTCCATCGCACTTCCTGTTAGTCGCACTCTGGCAAGCTGGCTGGCCCAAGTGGCTCTTGAAGGAGCTCAGACGGGCGAAGGAGATGGAGCGCAGCTTCCGCCAAAGCTTCCAGTTGTTCTGGCAAAAGTCGCCCTCGCCGCACACACTCTCTGGGCCCCTTTGGGCGCCCACCAAACAGGCGGCCTCCAAATGGCCCAAGTGCACACTCTGCTCGCCCACAGACACGCCGCTGCCTCTACGCAAGTTGACAAACTTCTTGGCCAAAATCTCCGCCCCAATTGGCTGGTCCAAGTTCAGAAAAGTGTCCGTCCAATCGAGATGGTCAAACAGGTGGGCGCTCGAGATCAGTTTGCCCGCCAAGCTTCTGTTCGTTTGGGCCCAGTCGTTCACCTCGTAGAAACCGGTGCGCTTTTTGCCCTGCAAAGCTTGGAGCAAATTCTGGGAACTCGATAACAAGTGGGCGAACATTTGTCTCTGGAACTCTGTCAGCTGATTGGGCGGCCGGCTTTTTGTATGTCTCTCCTTGTTTAAGAGTATCTCCTCCGCTGCTAGTCTCTAATTCCGCCACTCCTACTCTCTAATTTGGCCCCTCCTAGTCTCTAATTCTGCCTAGTCTCCACTAGTTCGACCTTGGCTCGGCTAGCTTGGCTCGGCTAGCTTGGCTCGGCTGGCTTGGCTCGAACCTCGAACCTCGAGCAGCTCTCAGGCCGAGTCTTGATCTCGGCCAGACTGGCTCTCGTCTGGCTCACTTGGCGTGCCTCTTTGGCTCGCTTGTCTCTGGCTGACTTCAAGTCTTGGCTGGCTGGCAAGTCTTGCCGCTTGGCTTCCAGTTGCCCGTCTGCTGCTGTCCAAGTGAATGGCGGCGGCCCAGCAATAAGATAAATTAAGTAGCACCATGTGACAAAATACGAGGGGGCCACTTATTATTGGGGAATAAATGTTGCCCTTCAAAGATAAAGATCATCAGGGCTCATGGTAGATGGCCTGAGATGAGATGTAATCTGGGGCCCAAAATAGTGTGTGTGTGTGCTCGAAGAAATAGAGGCACGAGGGCGGAGAGGCGGCAGCTAGAGGGGCAAAAGGAGGAGGTAATAAAGAGTTATTGTTCATGACTGGCCTATTTGGTTGGCGCTCTCTCTCTCTCTCTTCTTGTCGACTGCTCATTAGGGAAAAGAAGAGAAGAGAAGAGAAAAGAAGAGGAGGCAAAACAAGTTCATTTGTGTGTGCCCGTTTTGGCAGCGCGGAAAACGTGTGTGCGCTCGAGTGTGCAGCAGCAGCGAGCACACACTGCACCACTGCCACTGCGCTGCACACTAGGAGCCAAAACTGCATGACATTGGGCGGCACTGCGTTGGACTGTATGCGATTGCACTGCACTGCATTGCACTGCACACCTGTACGAGTGCGGCCGCTCGCAGCAGCCACACGATGACGAGCCCTCAGCCTCAGAGCTCCGCCCCCTCGCGTCTGAGCCACAGGCGCCCCTCGCTCGCCACACTTCATCCTCGCTGAGCCAGGTGAGACATACTCAAACAGACAGACACACAGACAGACACACAGACAGAAAGACAGACATACAGACAGACTAGCACACTGGCACAGCTGCTCCTCTGCTTAGCTGTTTGGATACTATTTTCGACGTGCCAGATGGGCGGCCTGATGTTGTTGTTGTTGCTGGCTAAGAGCGAACAGCTGAGCCACCGGCTGAGCTGCTCTCGGGCGGCCTTGGGCCAGAGAGAGAGACGCCCCGGAGCTAAGCGGCGGCCAGTTGGCGCAGGCTGCTGGCAAGCTGCGGCCGCCAAGCTGCAAGTGGCCGCTTGCAGTTGCCCTTTTTGCCAGTGGGCCGCCCTCAAGCTGCCGGAGCTGCTCTCTGGCTACTCTCTAGCTCTGCCAGCACTGAGGAACACTCTCAATGCGCCGAATTGGGCCCAATTGTGCGGCTCTGTGGGCGAAAGCAGATTAAGAATCAGTGCAGCGGCAGGAAACACTATTAGACTCACCTTTTCGTTGGCCAACAATTGGGCCTCGCCCGCCGCTTTTGGGGCGCCAGTTGGGCCCCTTTGCTGCTGCGAGGGGCACACCTTGACGTCGACGGAGCCCTCGAGGAGGGCGTACCAATTTATGGCGTCGTCTCCCTGGCGGAAGACTGTTTGTGTGTGTTGTTTGAGTGAGCGTGTTTGCCAGTGGGGCCGAGCGCGATCCAGACACCGAGCAGAGACAGTATTTAGCGTGGGCCCGAATGGAATTGTGTGCGCGTGTTTGTGTGTGCCAGTGTGCCAGTGAACAAGTGCGAGTGAACAAGTGCGAGTGCGAGTAAAGAGCGTTAATGTGTGTGCGCTGAGGAGGCGCCAGTGTGTGTGTGCGGCCACTGCTCAGGGCCGACCCTAAGGAGCGACGCTCGCTGTGTGTGTGTGTGCATTAGGAGGAGAAGATTTATCAGTTCGATTGGATTAGCTGTGCCCAAGCTTGGCGCCCCCAAGCTCCACTTCTGGCCAGCTCCACCCACTCGGACGACTCGCTGGCCGCCAGCTGGCTCGTTTGTTGGCCCGCCGGCGCACAATTGGCACAGTGGCCGTTGAGTAAGTGCCATCATTAAGTTAGCCAGCCGGCCGTCTCCTTGACAAGTTCACGTCCACGAAGGATCCACAGCCGCGCGCCGGAAGTGGCCACGTGCCAAGCTGAGCGAGCTGAGCTAGCTGGGCGAATTGGGCCAGCTGGGCGGGCTTTCTCTGGGCTGGAAGGTGGGCCGCGAGGAGGAGCAAATGGGCGGCCAAGATAGAGGGCGAGAGGAATGAGACGACGGCCCAGAGAACAACAGGAAGGAGTGTGTGCGGCTGCGGCGGCGGCGAATAAATTGACAGAGGAGACGACGAGGGGGCGGAAGTGGGCAAAAATTGACGAGACGCCAGCGCAGTGCAGTGGGCGGACAGGCGGCCAGTGGAGAGAGCGGAGAGGGTGGACAGGCTGGTGGTCGGCGGCGGTTGGGCGCTGGCAATTCCGTGCTTGGGTCTACGAAGCTTGGGCTAAGGTCTGGGCGCGGGCGGCACGCACGAGCGCGCCACTTGGGGGCCAGTTTGCGGGCAGACAGGCGGCCAATTGGGGCCCAGTTCGAGAGGGACGTCGCTAGTTGGGGGCGAGTGAAGTGGGCCACTTGGAAATCTTGTCGACGACTCAGCTCACGCTCGTCTGGCGTGTGCATTGTGCATTGTGTATTCTGCGCCGTGTAATATGCAGCCTGCGGCGTGCAGTGTGCGGCCAGTCCCAGTCTGCGGCGCACACAAGCACGGCGGCCGCAAACACGCACACGGCGCATCTCAATCACCAGCGAGCCACCACCACCAGCAGACCATGCAAATCCGCCCACAGTCTCCAGCCTCCAGCCTCCAGACTCGGGCGCCAAATCCGAATTAAGAACTAAAGCCGCCCTCGCCCAGCTCAGCGCCAAGCCCACTGGTCCACTTGGGCGGCCCAAAGTGGCCCGCAAGTGGCCGGAACTGGGCCCACCAACTAGCTGAGGGGCAGGCGCCTCTTTGCACGCAGCCCCCTCGCTGCTGAGTGGCCCGTTTTGGGCTCGCGCCAAGCCCCAATGAGTGGGCAGAGTGGGCAAAATTGATCCCAGTTGCCAGCGAGTGTTGATTAAGCTCATTTTCTCCAAACTGGCCAGACCTTAGCTCGCGCAAACTCGCTCAAAGTTGTCCAAACTCGCGTAAACTTGCTCAAACGAGCCCCAAATACAAAGCTCCGGCTGCAAACCTCGAGCTGCGGGCCCCAAATTGCAAACGGCGAGCCGCAGACTTGCCCAAGTTCAGCTCTAAACGGCGCTTCCCAGACCTAAGATTTGGATTTTGCGCGTCCGAAGCGCGAAATCCAAACCCGACAGACAAGCGCGAGCAGGCCCCAAAGACGCGAAGACGCGAAGACACTCAGCTGGCGTTGGGCGGCCCACGAGCGCCAATGATCGGCCCTCCTCTACTGCTCGCTCGCTGCCCCCAATCATCTTGGCGGCCGCCAGTTCGCCGGAACTGGTGGGCGTGTCTCGGGGAGCAGAGCTCTCTGCGTGGGGCCGGATGCGGGCGACACAATTGGGCCGCCAAGCTGAGTGGCGAGCGGGCGGAATTTGGGGGCCAGCTTGGCGGCCGGAGTGCTGGTATCATGTTGCGGTTTGCTTTCCAGAGGGAGCCCGTAACTGTCTGGCGGCGGCGAGCTGGCTGGCGCAGTGGCGCGCGCGACCAACGCACGCTCACCTTCCTGCGCTCAGACACGCGTCGCCCAATTCGATTTCGGGCGCTCCACTGGGCCCACTTGGACGGCCTCTGACCCGGCGCGAGTGGACGGCCGGCGGACGAGCTGCAGACGAGCTGCGGACGAGCGTTGGGCGGCGGACGAGCGGCGGCAGCCGTTGCGGCGGGCGCGCGCAAAATCGATTAAAATCGATCGGCCGACGAGCTGGCGGCCGCATCAATGGGCGGCCGGCGCTTCTGGCCGAGCGGGGAGCTCGAGTTTGGCCAAATTTGCGCACCATCGCGGCGAGCGGAGGGCGCCTCGTGTCGCGCTGGGGCTCCTGGCGGCCGATGCGCACCAGCGGCGCCGCTCCTAATCCGCCGCCAGCCACGACAATGGACCCCACTCGATCAGGTGGGCCGCTGGCTGGCTGCTCGGCGGCCGCTCGCCAGTTGGTGGGCATTTTTTGACCCCCATTCGCGGCACGAGATCCGCCTGGCGAGACGCGCATCGAGCTGAGAAGAGGGCGCCTCTGCCAGTTGGTGGGACCATCTCCGGCGGCTTTGTTTGTGGCGGCTCGTTTGCGGGTGCACAGTTGTGCAGTGCACAGTGCACAGTGTGCAGTGTGCAGGCGAGCAGCGCGCAGAGAGACAGTCTGCGGCAGAGACAGCCTCTGTGTGCGTGGGCCGCCCGTTGCAGCAGGCAAGTGCACGCGAACTGCTGCACAAAATAGAGACAGACTGCGGCCCGCGCGCACCAACTGGGCGCCCAACTGCACACGAGCAGGGCCCCAGTTGGGCGCCAGCGCCGCAAGAGACTGTCTCTGGCCGCTGGCCGACTATCAAAAGTTGGCCAGCCCGCGATCATATCAGCCGGCCGGCCGGCCGCTGATGGATTTTCTGGCTCAAAAATCCGCACTACTCGCCTTCTGAGCGAAACCAAAATGACAACATTAAGCGCAAACAGCAACAACAAAAACAACAACAACAACAATGGAAAAGCAACCCAAAAGGAAGCCCACGGGGGAGCAGCAACGGCTGGCCAGCACAAAGGATACTTTTACGACTCGGCGGCCAGCGAGCCGCTCGGTGGGCCAGCCGCGGCGGACGATCCAGCGGCCTGAAAGAGTGCGGGACGAGCTGGCCAAACGGCGGAAGGGGCGCCGCGTGGGCTGGCAAGCGCGCAGAGACTAGGACTTGCTCGGAAGCACAAAGCAGAGGCACAAGTGGAACTAGAGACTAGGGCGACCGCCCTGGCCAGACTGCATTTCCCGTTTCAATGCCAATCGGGCTGGAGCGGGCGCTAAGCGTTTGCGGATTGGGCGCCGCTTGTTTGTGCCACTGGCACTCTCGCGCACAGTCTCTCACAGCGCAGGTAACAGCGGGCTCCAATTTGGAGCTAATGAAATTGAGCGGCGCCCCAAAGTCGCCGCATCGCCCGAGTTTGGGCCACCAAGAAGGGAAATTGGCCCCCTTCTGGCCGGACGCTTCGGGCGCCGCTCGAGTTTGGGGCTCCAGTTTGGCTTGGCCGCGGAGATGGCGGCCGGATAGGGGCAGAGACTGGCTCTGGGAAGACTGTTTCTGCCACCAAGCGCAGTGGAGGCGCGCCAGTGGAGCGAGTCGGAGAGGCTCAACGATGGGCCAGCAGCTCGAACGGGCGAAACAGAGAGAGAGAGAGAGAGAAATGCAAAAGAAACCGAAAAGAAATGGACCCTAATGAGTTGTGCATTAGAGCTAGTCTGTGTTTGCTCGGCCCGCAGGCGCACACTTGAACAGATACACTCGGCCGGCGAGCATTGGGCCGCTCTGATTAAAGCGGCTCGATGCTCAGTTCTGCGCCGGCCAACTTCCGGACCACACGCCGCGGGGGAGCCCGCACGCAAACACACCACAGCAACACACACACACAACGGTGGCGCCCAAATGGAGCCCGCCCAACGCGCTGCGTCCGGCTCGGCTCGGCTCGGCTCGGCTCGACTCGGCTGGCGGCCGGCCGGCAGGAAAGTGGCGACTAATTATTATTGCTGGCACGTCTCCATGGGCGCCCCAAGCTCGCCAGCTCCTCCAACTCAAACCCACTCAGCGCCCTTCCAGCGAGCGAGCCGCCCAGTCCAGTCCAGCTCAGTCTCCGTGCTTCCAGGCCGGGGGCGTGGCGCCTGGCCAGACCTAAGGGTGGGCGCCGGCTTCTCTGCCTCTCTCACTGGGGGCTCACTTTTGGCCGCCGCCCAGTGCGTGTGTGCAGTCTACGTGACGCCGGCCAGACCGGTATTCAAATTTGTTGCCAAAGGGGGGCGGAATTCCCCAAAAGCCGCCCCCACTGCCAATTGGGACGCCTGCTTTGCATCGCTGGGCCCGAGGGAGCCGCCAAGAGGCCCACCGGAAAGAGCTCGGAAGGAGCTCGGAAGCTAACAGGCGGCGGCAATACAGCTTGACAGCTTTGGCGGCCGACGCCAACGAGCCGTCTTGCCACCAAGGAGCTGCCTTTCGGCCGATGAACAAGTGGAAGCGGAAAAGGAAAAGGAAGTGGAGAAGGAGGATGAGTGGAAAATGGAAAAGGAATCCGAAGTGTCGGCGATTTGGAGTGGCCGATTGCAGTCGGTGGACGAAGGAGGAATGCATCGAATTGAAGGCAAGGAAACACTTTGCCAGTTGATCCGACGGCGCCAAAGGTGCCCCTCGGAAATTGGGCCGAAAAGTGGGCCAAATTGTGGGCCGAAACTGTGGGCCAAAAGTGAGCTCGCCAGTGCAGCTGGTCTTGCTTCAGTATGGCGACATTGGAGCCGATCACGAGCCAATTCGGGTTGCTGGCCAGCTCGCATTTGGGAGGTCGCCGAGGTGGCAATTTGGCCAGCCAAACAATGGAGAGTCTCCCCCTACGCAAGACTCTCTTCCGCCGCCCCTCTTGGAGCGCCGCCCTGAGACTGGCACGCCCCCATTCAGAAGTCCGCCAGGGGGGAGTGTCGGCGGCCAGCAGTTTGAGGCGAGCTCGGCACGTGAGCTGGGCCCACGCTCGGCTGATCCCTCGCTGGTGTGTCCATTTGTGTGGCCGCATTGTGAGCTCCTGCACTTGGGTGGTCCACTGCCACTGGGCGACTGCCGCTGGACGACCACTACTGTTCCTCTACAGCTAGGCCACGCTCACCGGAGGGCGCCCCTCGGTGGGCCTGCGAGTTGCAAGTCGACGAGGCAAAACAGCAAATGGGCGGGGGAGGAAAAGAGAAAAAGGGGGGGGGAAGGGGGAAAAAAGAGGCAAAGGAGAAAAGATGAGCGAGGGAGAAAAATGGCCAAAGAGGAAAGGGCGCTCCAGTGGAGCCAGAGGATGGCCATTTAATGGAGCCTCGTCCCACTTCAATTCATCACGTGCCCACCAAGATCAGGTGCCCCTCTCCTGCGGACAGGCCCATTTGGTCGCCCTTTAAGCCCCCGCAACTGCGCACTTCCTGTCCCCTCGGAGTGGAGCACACTGTCATGGCCAAGGGGCGCCGATGACGAAATCTTGGCCTCCCCGAAGGCGTGCACGTGCTGCGGCTTTCAGCTAAGAGTAGTGGGCGCCAAAAGTGGACGGGAAAAAGAGGCGACTTTGAGGGCGAGAAAGTAAGCCAGTCCAAGAGAGTTAGAGAGTAGGACAGAGAGAGAGAGGGATAAGGGACAGACTTTTATCCTAAGGGGCAGAAAGGGGCCACTCTGGGACACCACAGTACCACTCACCCATGACTCCCTTGTCGATTCGTTCCACAAAGGCGTAGGCACACAGGCTTCTGATTAGGCTCGGCTGCAACTTCCGGAACGCCTCCAGGGCCATCAGCCGATTGAACACGAGCTCGCACCGGTCGGCCAGGGGGCCCTGTTGTCTGGTTCTCAGTTGGAGTTGTTGCATTTGCTGTTGTTGTTGCTGAATTTGTTGTTGTTGTTGTTGTTGTTGTTGCATTAGTTGTTGCTTTGGAGGCAATTTTTCGCCGCCCGGGCACAGTGGTGGGCCGGCAACCGTCGACTGACAGTTGCCGGCCTGGAGTTGCTTGTCGGCGAGCTCGCCGGGCGGCCAGCGCGCCAGCTCGGCCTCTGAGGAGCCGCACTCGAGCTGCATGGGGCCGCACGTGCCGGAAGTCTTGCCAGTTTGAATGGAAACGGTGGACGAGCTCTGCTTGTGTTGCTGTTGTTGCTGTTGCTGTTGCTGTTGAGCGTAGAGGTGCGAAGTTTGGTATCCACTTGCGCTGGCCAGCGACTCCTGCCGATTGGGACTGGCCGCGAGGCGCATCTGGGCCAGTTGCAGCTGGTTCAGCTGCAGCTGCTGCTCCAGGAAGTGGCCCACGCCGGCCGCTGCTCCACTGGACGCGCCTCCAGAGGCAGAGGCAGAGACAGAGGCCGCCGCCGCCGCCGAGCTAGCCGCTGCAGTGGGCGAGCTCGTCTGCATGGTCTGCGCGTTGCAGGCCGCCAGGTGCTCGTGGCCGCCGGGGCCCAAGTGGTCGGGGCCGCTGGTCATGGAAGGGGCCGAGTTGCGGCCACTCTTGTGGCCAACAATGGACTCTGGCCGCTCAATTGTCTCGCCTCCTCAGCTCTCAGTCTGTCTCTGTCTTTGGCTGCACACCACTGTCCTCGGGCTGTGCCAAGCGGGCACACTTTGTCTCGCTCTCGCTCTGGCCGGGCCCCAAACGAGTGGCCGCCCGCTCGCATCTTTCTCCCTTCCGCTCGGGCTCTCAGTGGGCGGCCCAATTGAGCGAGCGGCTGTCCCACTTGCTGCAAACTTGCTCTCAAGGGCGCCACTCTCTCACACAAGAGCGCTCCTCCTCCTCTTCTTCTCAAGCTAAGGTTCCCGCTCAGCCGGCGAGCTTCTTCACTGAGCCTGCTGGCCACCAGCTACTAGCTACTAGCTGCCGGCCCCGAGCTAAACAAGGCCCCTGGCTAGGCGAAAGTCAAAGAGTTTGCCGCTCGCACTCGTCCGCTCGCTGGCCAGCCATTAAAACACCGGCCCACACACACTCTAAGCAAACGGCAAACACTGGCCCCTCGCTCGCAGACACTTGTTCGGCTTCCGCTCCACTCCGCTCAAATCGGCACCATTTGCTCTTTCCGATCGAGCTCGGCCGCACACTGACTGGAGTGCGGCTTGTGGCTGCTTGCGGGTGCTTGTGGGTGCTTGTGGCGCCCATTGGCAAGCCAACAAGGAGCCCCAAATGCGCACATGCACACCCACTTTGAGGCCACACAAAAGCCAGTGACAGTGGCGCATCCTCACCCCTGGCGCCTGCGCCATGGGTCTAGCCGCAGACTCGCTCGCTGGCTGGCCTCTCCAGTGCTAGTCTGCACTGCAAAGTCCGCACTGCAAAGTCTGCAGCAAACTCTGTCCAAGTTTGCCAAAGTTTGCCCAACTCTCTCCCAGTCTGGCCAACTCGAACTCCAACACCCAAGGACACCTGGCTCGGCCTAATGGTGGCACATTAACCTCCCCCCTAAGCTCCCATTTCACCTGGTTGGCCGGCGTTGCAATTCTGGTTCCGTTCAAGAGGAGACAGTCTCCAGGAAGATAACCTACAAGCCTCCCTCAGTGACACTTCATTCACCAAACATTGTCCCCAAGGAGAACGGGAGCTTGCAGGAAGTGGAAGATAAAAGACTGCCTGGTGTTGCTTTGCGTGCAATTGGCAATCATTTTCTCCGGCTCAATTTATTTCCCTTGCCTGAAAGCTGTCGAGCGAGCTTGATGGCGGCTGGCTAGCTAAGTCTCGTTTGTATGCACGTTTGTAAACCACGCATGTATTAGACCTTAGTGGGCGGTTTGTTTGTTGGTCGGTTGGCTCTCTCGACTGTCTGTGGTGAATATTGGACCGCAAAAGAGAGAGAGAGAGAAGGACAGTTTAGAGGAGGAAATCTGCCCCAAACACGAACACACATCGATCCAATGGGGGTGGGGGCCAAAAAGCAGCATTGAAAATGTCTAAACTCTGTTTGTGATGGCTGTCTGTGTGTGTGTGTGTGTGCATGGGAAATTGCTCCCCAGACATTAGTATGCGCCTAATCTGTTTGGACAAGGCGAAAAGGCGGCCCAAATGCTCACTTGGTGGTGTGCTTGCTCCATCCAGTTCCAAGTTCCCGGGGCGATCATTTTGCAAATGATGCGACAAATGGCTGGAGAAAAATATGGCCTCTTCCTTAGGGCGTCTTTTGTGTGTGTTCATTCAACTTATTTGGGGCCACCATTTGGCGCCTTTGGGCATTGGAATTGACTGGCCTCGCATTTCGACCAAAACAACGAGGGTGTCTTTTATTTTTTATTTTCCAATTCTCTCTCCTCTTCTCTTTGAACTGAGCTCTTTACAATGAGCTTTTAAGAGAGAGTTGAACCATAGTACAGACAAAGACTGAGGAAAAGAGATCTGAGAATAAGGAGCAGCTCAGAGGAAATCAGCATCTTTTCTCCAGAAAGATGATCATCGGAAAGAAAATGGGCCACCAGTTGAAAGGAGAGCAGCGCTACACAAGCATTAGGCAGCTGTTCAAATTTGAACTATTTCTCATCAAATTATTTGGCGGCTTCATGTTTGACATCAACATTTATGTGGCCACCATTTATAGGATACTTGCGGTGATTATATTCCGCTATTTCCATTCTGGATATCACGACATTATGCACAAGGTTATCTTCAGCTCGGTGCTCAAATCGTCAACGCAAAATGTTCGCGTATTTTGGCTCACCTTCTTTGTGGCTTGGTACAGCACCAACATTTGCACAATTATCACCGGAATTCTTCACCAGAACTTGTTCCTCATCCTTTTGAGCAAGAAGCTCGACAAAAAGCACCTGAAGGCTGACCTTTTGGACGAGCTTGAGCGCACTCCAATGGGCGACCAATTTGCGTCCAATTTTAGCAACTCGCCAGAGACAAGCCAAAGGAACACCCAGCCAAGCAGGTGCTCAAACTGTTTCTCGCCGCTGGCCGATCCTAAGGGCACGCCAATTTCGGCAATATCCACCCACTCGTCTGGCTTGACACTTTCGGCAAGCTCGTCGGCCGCACTGGACAGCTCGAGCAGTCGAGCTGGCGAGGGCGCCTTTCGGGATGGCTCCAGACGAGTGGACGCCCTGTTTGGGTCTAGTATCAGGCGATTCATTGACGAGAAGAATGAGAAACTGTTGAAATTTCAGCGCGAACAACGAGCGCTAATAATGAACAATGCCGACTTGGTGTTCCACCCATTTGGCAGGGAAATCGCCCGGCGCCATATGGTGAAAGCGCTGATTGCAATCTACGTCCTAGTCTCTAGCTTCATCATCCTGCTCAACGTGGAGCTCGCCCCCAAGGGCACTCTTCTGGGCGCCGGCCGGCCACTCCATCATAGACACTCGAGCGTCGACTTGGACATCATCAAACGAGCAATGGAGGCAAATGGGAGCCAGCAAGACAATGGGGGTCCATTCATTTGGTACGGCATTGCCTTAACCAACTGGACGAGCGCCGATTCTAAGCTGCAATCGAAGGGAGGAAATCTTTCCTCCTTTATCACCGGAACCAATTGGTTCAAGATGGTCAGAGAGACAGAGCTCAGCAGGGGGAACATCATCAAGCTTAGCTTGTGGACCGCTGGAATGGCTGTGAAGTTTCTCACACACTTGGTGATGCAACTGCTGGCCATTAGCCAGACGTATGGGCAAGTGTTTGTCACTTGGATGATAACCTCAGTGCTCACCGACATGCTGGCCAGGTCGCTGAAGCGGCTCGAGACGAAGAGGAAACCGGGAAATCTCGGCCAGGAGAGGGCGGCCTATTCTAATTTGTGCCCTAATTGCCGCTCATCGTTGGCCAACAACAATAACAACAACAACAACAACAACAACAACAACGGCAAATCGAACAACAAATTCAACAACAACAAAAACAACCATCCGGCCAAGTACGATCCGAGCTCAGTGCTCGCCCTTAGGGAGCCCAATGTGGCTGCCCTCGAGGCGCTGGACAGACGGCGAGCTCTGATGCAAACGATGGAACTCTTGATACAAGTCAGAGACGCTCTCATTGGCCTAAGGTCTGCCATGAGTTTGGACTACCTTGTGGTGCTCATATTCGATCTGAGCCGTTTAATGTTCGCCTTTTGTCTCTTTTGTGCCTTCATTTCAACCAGAGACTTTGGCCTGGTGCTGATGCTGTTCGTGGAGTACACGAGGGTTGTGTTTGCCATTTTGCTCACCCGTTTGGGCTACAACGATTTGCACGGCCAGGTGGGCAAGATTCGCGTTTGCGCCGAACGGATGCTCATCGATCTGGCCGTCAGCTCCACCGGCTCGGCCGACCTAAGCTCATCCGGCGGCCTCCAAGCGGCGGCCAGCCACCAGGGGCGCCCACGAACTGGCTTGGCAGTGGCCGGTAAGGTGGCCAGCGTGCCCAATTTGGCCTTGGCGGCGGCCAGAAGAGGGCCGCTGCAGTCGAGCTCGTCCAGCGCGTCGTTGTTGTGGGACAATTGGGCCAGCGGCGGCAACCAGGCCAACAGGCTCGACGATGAGAGACGCGCCCATGGACAGGGACTGGCCCTGGTGGAGGCCCAGGCGGAAGCATTGCTCGAGGGATGCAACAGAGACTCCCACAGACAACCCTTTTCGCGTCTAGAGGCGAGCACAGTTTGCCGCCTGGCCCGCGACATTGAACAACTCTGGCCAACCACCTGGTACACGCCCGATTTGCGCTCCTACATTTCGCAAAACTTCTTCGTCATCACCTTCGTGGCCACCCTGCAACAGTTGGTGGAGGCCGGAGCTAAGGTCGACTACCAGGGCCAGCAGAGACAGCAGCAGCCGGCCGGGGTGGCGCCCAGCTCGGGCCTGTGACAGACGATTTCGTCTGGAGCTCTTTCGTTTTTTTTTTTTTTTTTGGAGCGGCGGCGAGACACTTTGGCGTGGAAGTTTATTATCTTTCCCTGCTTTCTCTTGCTGGCCAATCGAGGCCTAAAAGTGGGCGACCTAAGGGCCGCCGGCCGGAACAGCAGGCGGCTGAAGAGTAATTGAGCCTGAATTTCTATTTGGCGTCTGTTTGGCGGCCGGCGACTTGCTGGACTCACACGAGCGACTTGGAGCTTTGGCTTGGAGTGCCCGTTGCGTCGCCTGGACTAGATGGGTTACCCGTGGACTGGGAGGAGGAGGAGGAGGAGGGCGGTCTCCAGCCGTGGCAGCGGCGCATGTGGTCGGTGAGAACGTAGCGTAAACTGGCAAAGGGTTTGTGGCAAATTTTGCAACAAAACGATTTGACACCGTGGGCCCTTTGCATGTGATACTCGAAGCTGCAAATGGTCTGGAAATCGTTGTGGCAAATCTGGCACTTGAACTGGAACTCGCCGTTCGAGTGGCCGCCCGATTGTTGAGTGCTGGCGCTCGCCCTAGTCTGCTGTTTGCGCCCGCCCGAGCTTGTTTGCTGCTCATTGGTTGCTTTTCCACTTGGGGCTCCAAATTTGCTGGCCCGACTTATTGCAGATTGAGCCTCATTTGTTTGAGGCTCGTCGGTGGCAATAGTGACTAGCTGTGGAAAGGTGGTTGACATCGAGTTGCTCCCAAAGGCCGAGCTTGCCAGCAGAGAGTCTGTCCTCTCGCCGCCCGACTGCTGCTCGGCCACCGCTCCCGAAAGGGCGGCACAAAGGTCCGCAAGTTGCAGGTTTGTGGCTAATTGGCTTTGTTGTTGTTGCAGGCTATTTATTAGACTTTCAACTGTGTTGAACTGGGAACAATTTGCATTCTCATTTGCCAGCCCAAAGGCGGCCACTCTGAGAAGTTGCTGTTGGGCAGCTGCGGCCGAGGTGAAAATATCGTTCAGACTGTTGATGCTTAATATTGCGGCCGTTCTAAGTAGACTTGTTGAGTTCATTTTATCTGACGATTTCAATAGTTCGCCAGTGTACATGTAATGCACTAATGTTTTCACATCATCAATATTGAGCTCGGGCAAAATAATTATCGGATGCTCAGTGGGATGCTCCATCAGAATGCGGGCCAAATAATTGCTACAAGCTGACAAAACTATCTTATGTGCTGATATCTTTCCCCCATTGCAGGCTAATGTACAATCGACCAATGACTGAGTGTCAAGTAAATGTTTAAATCCCTTGCTACTGTTCAGACTAGGCGAACCAGAGGCCAGGGCGGCGGCCGCCGCTTGGCCAGTGGCAGCCAATAAAAGGCTTTGCGGGTCCATCCTTAAAGGCACATCCAATGACTGATACTGTGTGTTGACTAATACTAATACTAATTTGGCAAGATGATAAATTAATTACCTTCTAAATTCTTCCAAATCATTTAGCGGTCAAATTAAACTTTGATGATAGATGTATATAAAACACTGTCTTAGTGGTAACTACTGTCAGACCGGCTAGCTTGATGCGGGTGCCTAATTATACTAATGTTGCTAATTTGTTCCACGCTTTGAGGAGACATCTTCAACTGGTTCTGATTATGTCATCATGTGCGCCCTTTTCGAGCTAGATTTTTCCCGATACAGTGGGCTTGGCGGAGATAAAGAGAAAGAGAAGGAGAGACAGAGGCAGAGGCAGAGAAGGCGATCAAAATGATGACTTCTATCACCGATTTTATGATTATTCTTCTCTTTTCACCAAGACCACTCTTCTTTCATAAGGATAAACTAAATCAATGATTGAATTGTATTGCATTGCGCTACTGAATAAAGAGCGTCTCTGGCTAGTCTTTGTCTCTCTAGTTCATCTTTCATAACCTGGCCAAATGTGGAATAGAAGGAATCTATGAGAAAAGTAGAGGAAACTGGTCTATTTTGTAGAATCAACAATCATCCAATGGATCAACAGTGTGCGCGCCCGTTCCATTGCTGTTCATTATTATTATTATTATCATTTTTATTGGTCACAAATCTGTCACAGCACAAAGAACAATGATGAAATTTCGTAAATTCATACACAGAAACACACGCACAAACACTCAACAGGCACACACAAACAGACAGACAGACACACAGACAGTCAGTCAGTCACTTAGGCATACAGACAGACGGACAGGCCAACATACATAAACATACAAACACACTTACTCCGCCAACTGCTCAATCTATGAATCATGAATCAGACCAACGAGAGTTTAGCGCAAAACGTGCATTATAATGCAACTGGAGATGAACGCAAAGAGCACGAGACCAGGCGCTTAGACCGGTTGTTTCCATCATGCTCATAATACCATAGCATTCCGACACTTTTTGTTGGAGAACAAACTTTGCACTTTTCCAAAGATGATAAGGATCCTTTTCTCTTTTTCTTTTTTTCCCTCAGACAAACTTTTAATTACGAGCCACACTGTGAATTGTGCAAATCGGTCCCTAGGCGATCTTACTGGAACCTAAGCCACTGAGTACGCTTTTATGACAGCATCTCATGAGCGAGAGGGGCGTTCATTTTATTGGCTTATCATGCTTCTTTCCACAATTTCCCATACATTCTTTTGCTTTCCAATGATGGCCAGTGAACTTGTTGCCTTGTTGCTGTAGTTGGTGTCGTTGCTGTTGGAATAATCGACGTCTAATTGCGACAAGATTATCAACAATTTCAGGGGAACGGAGACTGCAGAAAGACGATAAGCTTGTTGGTAAATACTAACTAGAGAGTGAAGACTGAGAAGAGGGTAACCAAGAAGAAAAAGTGCCACAATGGGGCACAGAGATCCGATAGATTGAGACAGATGGACGAGTAGAGAGACAGAGCCGTGCAAGTGGCAATATTGGAACAAAAAGAGCCGCATTCTGTTCGATCTCTGGTGGCTGTTGAACGATTAGAGCAGGAGGAGAAAAAGAGATGGTTCCCCTTCGTCTGCGTTTCAATTTCATCCACTTCTCTTTGTCAATCTCATCTTTCAGCCCTCACATTCTCTCTCATCTTCCCTCCTCATCTAACATAATTCGTCTCCAGTTGTCTTGGAGTTTGGAGATCGCAACTCCAGTCAGACATCTATCATTTAGGAGCAATTCTAGCTCGTATCTAGTACCATCTTTATCAGTTTCACTACGCAATCTTCCGCCCCACTTGCCAGCAACACCGACGCTCGGCCATCGTCTTCCTTCTCAGCGCCAGCCGCCTCTTGTTGCTCCATTTTCTTGTCAAACTTTGCGCTCGGTCGGAATGCCAGACGCCTGATTGAAAATTGATGAAAACCCTCCAACGACCTCAAACAAGTCCACTGATACTGAGCCTTTGAGACAGAATATAGGTCCAATTTGCCATCCTCAAAACCAAATGCAAATAGATATATGTCCCCCATGGTTGCAATCGCCTCATGATTTAGGGGCAAACTATCGACCGCCTGGATTGGACATGTGAAAACTTTCATTGTAGCACAGTTGATTGTGTTTGGGCTAGAAGTTTGTGCCGATTGGCAACTCACTTCCCCTTGTTGAATCATTGGCTCCTTTGACTTGTTGATCCCCAAGGAACTCACAACTCCTGCTACACTCCATAAGATAGCCTTTTTATCTCTAGATACAGTCATGAAATAATCTGAATCGTAAGTCCAACAACAGTCCCAGATTATCCTCTCGTGTGAGGCGTTTGATTTCGTTGTCCCGCACAGCAGCTTATAAGCATTCCTCAGCTGGCCTGTCCTCTCACTCAGAGACCAAGTTCTATCTCTTGAGACAGATAACAAATAATTATCATTCGGAGAAAACTTAAGCCTTGTCACAGTCAGCGAATGGTGCTCTATGGTAGCAACTTTGCGGAATTTTTCACATTCCCAAATGAAAATCTTCGCCAAATCACATCGATTTGCCTTCGAGGCTGAGGCAATAAATTTGCCACTTGAGTCGCTGGAAAGAGCAAATAACTCATTGGAGTGGCCGAACAACTTGTTGGTCTCCCACCAGAGAGTCGATTGTAGAAGGATCTCCTCGTAGGGCAGCTCAGTCAAGTGATCAATCTCAGCCAATTCTTTCACTAGATTACTGATCTCGTTCCAAGATCCATCCTGAGTTGCGGGCAAAGCACTTTTGGCCCCATTATTGGCCTCCTGTGTGTCTCCACTCGAAATATCATAGGGACTCGAAGCACCTCGATTCGATAGACCGAGTGCAGGCAATTGCGCGTGTATTGGCACTTGATCTAAGGGGCAGTTCAATGAATCGGTGATCAATTCATCTAGATCGATGTTACACCGAGTGGCAGCCAATTGTTTGAAGTTATGGAGAAAAAATTTTGTTGCTCCAAAGGTTCTAATTGTTTTTTCCTCAGCTCCGCTTGCGAACTTGGTGAAATTTATCGATGTGACACAGTTGATTTCGTGACCATGAACTTGAGGCCTAGTTAGCTCATGCCATTTCTTATCAGTATTGCTCACCGAGTGCAGACGACAAGTCTTATCTAATGAGCTTGAGATCAAGTACAATCCGGATCTTTCCCAACTTAAATCGGTAACTGACTCATTGTGCCCTGTTATGGATTCTCCGGCTAAATATCTGAGGTTGATTTCATTTGTACTACTATTAGATAGGCTCTCTCGTTTCCAACTGTGAATAGCACCGCGAAGTGACTGTGCAAGAAGAGTTTCCGCATTGCAGTCGTCTAAGGCGAGGCCTAAGAATGGAAGATTCGTCTCTCCTGTCTCGCCCAATCGTAGTAACTCCTTCCAAATCCCTTGGCTCGCTGGAGAGTACTCATCAGTTGGAGACACTGGCGCAACTGTGGAGTGCCATAGAACAATAGTCTTATCGGCTGAACAAGAGAAGAGCTGTAGAGTTTTCTCATCCTTCGGTTTCTTCAACCAACAAAGACCATGTACAAAGCCATCGTGACCCGATAAAACAGTTTCCAAGGTTGCCGTCAGTCTCACGGGCTGCCTAGATTTGATGTCTAAATTACCAGAAGTGATGGTTCTAACCTTTGAGCGGTCAATCTTTTCGCTTTGAGTCAGTCTCATATGCCAAACTCGTACAAGCGAGTCCTGGCAAGCGGTGGCAAGCAGAAATGCATCTCTCCCGGGTAGTTGTAAGGTGTCCAAACACTTCACCCAGTCGCCGTAGCCTGTGAGGTCGAACAGGTGCTTGATGGTTTGATTCTTCTCTATCTGGCCATCTTGAGAAAGTATCACCTGAAATATGTGAACTTTGTTATCGCTGCCAGATAAGAATAAGAATGTCAGTTGGTTGGTGGGATCAGAATCGAGTTTGAAGTTGTATATCTTACAATAGAGACAACAGTAGTCGACTTTGATATGCTGCAATAATTCTGAGTCCCTCCAGAAATATATATTGCCTTCTATGGTGCTCGTGACAGAATAGTAACAATTATCAAACCCTAAAACACAACTAGCCGTGAGGAATACATTATCATCAGGCGAAATCAATTTGTGCAACACTTTATACTTGCTAATATCACATTTGTCCAAGGCCCATATTATCGCCGATTTGTCATGTGACGTTGATATTATGTTGAACTGAGGGCTCTCACCTTGATCAGTGAGTACTGTAACGAACTCTTGATGGTTAACTTCGGCTGAGTGTCCGACCAGACTGACACCTATCCTCTTGAACTCTAGATCATAGAGCACAGGACAACGGCACCTGGAATATAATAAGTATTTACCCCGTGTGCTGATGTTGTTTTCGTTCCTATTTGACGAGGTCGCCTCATAGACCGTCTCAAGAGAGGAGATTGAGCAAGTCATTTAATAAATATATTTCACTACATCTCTTTTGGCCGTAAATCCAAGTTAAAAGATTACTGATTGCTCCAGAGAAAACCTATCACCCACGTGTTTAGAGAGATGTTGCTGTGGGGGCGCTGCTTAATTGCGGCGCTCCACAGCATCACACAGTCTAGTCCGGTGTCGAGGGGGATTTGCAAACACGATTGAAAAAAGGATTGAATCATCGTCAAATAGATTTCTTCTAAGAAAAGATGTTCAATCAACGTTTATTTAGGGTCGAAAAACAGTGTGATCAGCATAACAAGCGTAGATTCAATCTATCCCAAAAGTGGATCAAGGTTGTAACTGGTTTTTGGCACTCTAATCAATCAGTTGTTCCTGTTCGTGTTCCTGTTTGATTTAGCTTTCCGTTTCGAGGGTCCAACAACTAGGTCGCCAACAGCTAATTTGCACATCACTGTCATAGAAACATCACTGCCCGTTTCTAGATGCAAGTGTCGTCTGATAAAAAATGAGCTCACCAAACTGGTAGTTGAATTTTCCCATTGAGTGTCGCAATCGTTGGCCTGCGAATGACGCACTTCTAATTGGTAAAATTTCTCACCTGTTCCAGTCAACTTGCACTTGGTCGTTTCGAGCTTTCCAACCCCAATAATTCCATAAAAAGGTTTGGTAAAGTTGACACGGATCAAACTTTTGTCTCTTTGGCATTCTGTTTGAACTTTCAGTCCTGGAAACTCTCGCTCTGGCGAAATTAGCTCAGAAGTCGAGTTGACCTTGTTATTGTCTGCATGATTCTCGTCCGGTTTCACCACAGGCTGTGCCGAGTTTGTTTCGTTGTGGTTTCTTTTGATTATCCTCAGCTCTTTGGGGGCTCTATCGTGTCTCTGTGAGGCATCTGATGGGATTGCAAAGGACAATGTGCAAAATAAGAGGCCAAATCTAATATGGAACTTCATCTTGATTCTATCTAACTTTCTTGATGTCTGTCCACTGCTCAATATGAATTTTGCTATGCTTCGGCCTGCTAAGCACTCGAAGGAGGAGCCCAGCTGGAGGAAGACTGTGATGAGCTGATTTTGGCTATATAGACTGCAGTGTTGGTCGAGTGCAAACGATTGTGGCAAATGTTCTACTCTACTGGTGCGCCCACATCTCCCAAGTCGCCAAGTGAGAGTCAAAGCGGAGCGCCAACTCTTTCTCCGTTTCAAACTTGAAATAACACCCCTCCCACACGCCAAAATCAACAAGAGTGGGTGGCGACATACAGGTTCTAGTGCTTGCCTTCCGTGTCAAGGTGCAAAGCAGAGTAGCGAGCTGAACAGTAAAAGCGTCGCCTCAGATTCAGTGAAATTCCATTACCCTATCATCTGAGATGTGAACATGCACCATGACCCAGTCCGGGTGAATCCAGAAAATGAGCAACGCCAAAAATGACACCACTCAGGATGATGGAGAGCGAGGGAAAAGAAATCAGGCGGCAAAGAAACCTCAAAGGAACACTTGAGACAGTAGAAAAGAAGGCGGATTTGGAGCATTTGGATAAGAGTGTCAACAAGGTGTAATCACGATAACTGTCAATCTTATTGACCGTATTGAAATTTAAATTTATTCACTTCCTTTTTTCCGATAGATTTTTCCTCAGTCATTCGTTTTTTTTTCTTCCAGCTCGAGCCAAATGTGTGGCCCAATCGAGAATGAGTGCAACTCAATTCACACAAGAGCAATAGCAGCCCTGCTTTGTCAAATTTTTTGCTGATGACCACTAGATTTGGATTTGGCCAACATACAAACTCTGTTCTTTAGGCTGATAGTTATTATAGATGGCAACAGCTTGCATGGTTCTCCATCTACCTGCATGGGAATTGTTTTCGATGTTATAATTTTTGCAGTCCGACACTGTGCAATACAGGTTCCATGTCCGCCTGCTTGTAAAAGTGGTAGCTGATAAGTGGTCAGTCCAATCACCTCAATCAGGCCATCGTCCGTTCTGGGCTTGGCAAAGGAGCTGGCCGCGGCTGCAGTTGTGGGCCAGGGCCTAGTGCCGCCCCCATAACTTGAGATGTTTAGAAATAAAACACTATGCACTTTGAGCTCTTTCAGTCTACCTGTCATGTCTTGTCCATCACAATAGAGGGTCACAAAGTTACTCAGATCCTTCCATTTCCTTTTCAATAAATCCTTACCACCCGCTTGGCCGTAGAACATTTTATTCCTCAATCGGCTATTAAAACGCTCCGGATGAGCCTCACGGGCAGTATGGAATTCCAACGCTATATGAGCATCAACGCCAAAGCTGAAATAATTGTTAATCACATCCATGGGAAGTTTGTCTGATGCAGATTCGTCTCCGTTTGCCGGTTGTTGTCTCGCATTGCTTGCCGCCATATCACAGTTTAGATTGCTTTGGTGTTGTTGCAATTGCTGTTGCTGTTGTTGTTGTTGATGCTGCTCGAGGAATGATGCGCCGATCGAGTTAGTTTCATATGAATGTGATGGTGAATTTGCTTGGCTACCACTCATAAAGGATGGCGATGTTGTCATTGCACTATTGATACTGTTGTAAGCCTCGAGATTTGCCATTGCACTACTGGTTGAGGAAAATTCACTTGGTGAACTGGGGGCAACAATCTCATGGTTTCTCTCGACGTGCAAATTCCATCTATCCAATTGAACAATCTCACTATCGCGAACTTGGGCCAGTATCTTGGCTATCGGCTCGTCTGCATAACCTCCACCCCAGCCTAGAGCGCGCGCCAAATCATTGCCTGTGCCTAGAGGCAATACTGCAACAGGAATCTTGTTGGTTAATCCTGCATCATCAAGATGAGAAAGTATCCAGCTTGCTGTTCCATCGCCACCGATGGTTAGTATTCTCAAATTTGGCACATCCCTGTACAATTCGAGGGCACTACGAGGTCCATCGCATTGAATGAGATCAAAAACTTGTCTTGGATTCAGGAGCCAGTTAAACTTTTGCATCATTTTGGTTCCCTGATTTCCACCAGAACGAGGATTCACAAACACCAACACGGGCCTCGAGCCGGCATTTGGAATGCCAGGCACAGGTTGCGGAACTATCTTGAAGTTTTGATATATGCTATTCCTAAATAATGGTTGCTGCTGTCTCAATGATTGCACTAACGTTTGGCACTGCTGGACCTGCTGATAGTCCATCTGGACTGGCTGATTACCGTCTTGCTCATTGAAAAATGTTACCTTATCAGCATTGGTCATTTTCCACTGTCTAAAATCCATCGACTCGCTAGCAATATTCGTTGGTCGACTAACGTAAGCCTGGTTGAGTAAGGATAAGTCAGCAGCATTCAAAGCAGTTGGATCTATCAATATCTCACTAGTACTAACGAGACCGTATGAAGTTTGATTGAATGTATCACTAGATTGTGAGGAGGATACGAATTTCTCTTGTTGGTTACTGTTGCTCATAGAAGATGGTACCTTGTTTGTGGGCTCTGTTGATATGTAACCACTGGTATCGGTGGTTATGGTTGTGTTTGAGCCAAACTTGTGACATTGCGCCTGTTTTATGGGCCCCGTTTGGGCTGCTAGTGTAGGAGCGGACTGTTGTTCATTCTCTTTCTCGAATTCTCTTGATCTAGTGAAGTCAATGCTCTGTCTAATATCAATCAATGCCTGCGGCGCCTGTTCGCATAGCTCTTCTTGAGGCTGACCGATGTTACAGTCAGAATTGTCGCCCAATGCTGTGGCTGTAGTACCATTGCTTTGACCTGAGGGTAACTTGATTATCCAGGATGGTGGGATTATCGATTCTCTGTGGGCGCCCAATGTACAGGGCTCGGTCAACGTTGAAAGAGTGTAACAGTTCTCCTTATTATGATAGGACACCTTGCACCAGGAGCACGTGATTGCTTGTATTTCCTATGAAAGAGCAAGTTATCATTGTATAACGTTTTCGTGGAGATTGAATTGGCGTCAAGGTTAGCTTTACCGATTTGACGGGGCAGTACTAAATGCCAAGATTAACTAGGGATTAGATTGTACACGCAGACAAACCTCAGAGGAAAGCGCACTGGATATTCAATGTGGAGTGTGACAAGCGACAGCTGCAACTCATTCAGAGTTGAATTCTTATTCAATCTTGCTTTGATACCAAGCTTTCACAGAAGAAACTCTGGCGCATGTTCAAAGGAGCAACTCTCTAACGAGGCTAACGTTATTTAGACACGGGATTCTTAAGGCAATCGCGCTAAATAGAATGCTCCATACAGTCCCAAATGTTGGGACTGTTCTCTCGTTTCTTTGTCTACTAATACCGAATAGAGAATCCTTGTTAGGAATATCTAGGGTCTGAATAGCCCCAAGGTATCCACAGTTTTGGCTCAAGAAATAGAGTGTGAAGGAATTGCGAAGCTAAGCAAGAAGCTCACGAAAGATCTCCTGGAACAATGCTCTTGGGGGTCGATCCGCCAAAGAGACAATGAATTTTATACCATCTGATGGTAGAGGATGGCTTCAGCCTGAGCGAGAGTTGGAGAGATGAATATGTTTCCCTCATTTATTGCCCAGAATTCTCCAGTAGGAAAACTTACCTTGGAGCTGAATGGGAGTTTGGAATTTCCAATTGTCTTGGTACATTGTTTGCATCTTCCACAATGAGTCCTCTTGTGGACCCAATGATGATAAATCACATTTTGTTGCTGAATCTGATTAGTCAACATTGTTTGGGATTTTGGCAATATTTTTTGCAAATTGTTTTGTTTTTCAGGTCAGGCCATCCATCCGAATGGTAAAGTTGGTAAATGGGTTCGTTTTTCATGAATAAGTGTTATTTTCACAAAGAAGACACAAGAATAAAAGAAGTTCTGTTAGATATTTCTCTTTTCTGTGGAACTTTTTCCACTACTAGCTTGACGCAGCGCAAATTGATAGGATTGACAAGTGGCAGATTCTATCGACTTGTTGAGCCCGCGCACTAAAAATATCCCGAATACAAAAACAACCGAGCCGATGAGAAAGGCACTTACCTCTTTTAAGTGGCGCGGATTACTAATGGATAAATCTTTGAACGTGTGCTTGCAGATAAATTTTATCTTGTCTACAAGTATCCCAATGCAGGCAGTATGAGCTACTATCTTGCAAGCAGAACAACACAGTCTCGGTCCATGTTTCTACGTTGTTGTTGGAGCCAGTTGAACAGGATTACAGGAAGGCGTATCGATGATCGTTAGTTGTTTACATCTCTCTCTGTGTGTGTGTTCAATTTTCTTTTCCTTCTCTTGGCGTCTTTCTTCACTCTTTGTTGTAGTCAAATCCAAGTTGTGGAAAAATTGAAAAGATCAAAATCTACGATACTCACCAGGCACTCGCTTTCTCCGACGTAGCAAGCCTCTGAGCTTGAACCCATATAAATCCACAGGTGTTCTCCATTGATACAATTTTCCTGTTAACCGAGAGGGGTTGAATTGACGCTTTCAGTATGTTGTTCAGGGTAATAGTTGAGAATTTGAAGCCCAAAGCTGATTGCAGGCACCGCAAAGGGCAGTGAATTGGAAAATAGTTGCAAGTCCATATGGCTGAGTGGCTATGGTTCTCATAGTTTACTCACCTCCCAGTTAACAAAAAGTCTCAGGGCTCTAGTTTCGCCATTTGCACAGGGGACTCTGATTTCGCCTTGGATAAATTTTCTACACATATCAAATGGCAGGAAGGAAAAAAGGCACCAGGTCATAGTGGCGTGAGATGTAATAAGTTGAATGGTGATCGATCGAATGGTCGAGTTATCGACAGTTCAGTAGGATAAGTTGAATATTCGAGCATCAATGGATTCAGATTGACCACCATTGATGATGATTATTTCGTTGTTCACAGTTCAGTGGTAGTGGTAGACGAATTCGTTCACCATTATCCGTTAATTTGGCAATAGTTACAAGTTTCGGAATGACAGTTCCGCCGTTCATCCAAAATGTTTGTATGTGTGTGATAATTTAAAGATGATCATAACAGTTTTTCGTTGTTTGTCATAAAGATGATTTTTGACCCACGTATTCATTTCGGACATTTGAAAGGGATAGGCAAATGAGTTGTGTTCAGTTTGAATGATGACATGAATTTGTGTTAATTAAAAGTGTCTTCTGTCAAAGGTGGTGGGTGACGCTGAATTGGTGGTCAAACTGGATACAGTTATTCTCTGAGGCAATGGGTGGGGGATATGTTGCATGTTCTATGGGATGAAGACGTGCTACTCCCGTGGGAGCAATGATGTAGATAGATAGTTATATAAATAAACATATATTTGTGTACGAAACGGCCACTTGTTGTGTCTATCGTTTGAGTGATAAACGTTGGCGCATGTCAGACTGCAACAGACTGTTATTACTGGTGGAAATCTGTGTGTGCTGTTTTGCTCTCGTTTTGCCGATGGCCTCAGCTCCACAGCAACATGGAGCAGAGACGCGAAAACCTCGTGCGCGCGTATGAGATCATGCAACACGTTTTCAGGCCTGTCTTCTGGCTTGCTGCTGCTGCTGCTGCATGAGGCAGTTGGAAAACGACAACAACCGCCGCAAGAGAGCCCATTGAACGCGTTTCCAACCGCCCAAGAGAGCTCAGCTAGCTTGCCACTGGCAAGTTCAAACAAGCTCCACTCAACTAGATGCCACGGTAGCTCAGTAAGGGCACGTCCTGGAGTTACGTGGCTCGGTGGCGCCACTAATAAACTCCGAGAGCTCTCTATGCGCCGGTCTCAAGCTCATTCGGGGATCAGGCTCTGCTCCGGCACAATGGAACATGGGAGAAGATCCTTGTGGAAGGGCGAAGCAGTTTGGAACGAGCCTCGAGGCAAGTGGAAGAGTATGGCCAAAGGAGCAGCAGCTCACAGTCCAAGGAGCGCGCTCTCACTTGTTAGGCCAGTCCTTAGAGTAGAGAGCAAGAGCTCAGCTAGCCAGAAGCTAGAAGGAGCCAGTTGCGCCGAATCAAGTGCGCACAGGCAGAGGATGAATCTCACAAGTAGGCTCAGTAATCAGGCTCGAGAGTAATTTCCCCAAACGAGGAGGAACTCGGCCCGGCAGTCTGCAAACTAGCATTCCGAGCAGCTTGCAGTAGGTTGGAGTAGGTTCACCTCTTGCAAGATGGATATCAAGCAAGAAACAAGTATGCACATATACACAGTGATATAGCTTCTAGTTATAGCACGCATAAATTCCGCCTTCGAGAAATATGAACTTGAAAGTTGCTTGAAAGCTGCAGGATATCCACCGAGCTCGAGAGCAGCTCTAGGAAGAGTTGCACAATTTCACGGCCTCTTGGTCACTCGACTTCAGCAGAGCATATTTCTGAAATCAAGGTGAAATTATTGCTCCCAAGAAAATCGTAAGATGCCTGCAAAACTCGATAGCTTGGCCAGATTATATCAATTAATCTCGCCCCAAGCTGGTTTTGGAGAGCGGCAAAGTGGGCTCGAGAAGGGCGATAAGCTGGTTGAGCAAGCGATCGCTGCCGCCGGCGCTGCACTGCGGCGCGCGCGGCTGCACGGCGACCTACCTGCACGGCGCACCACAGTCTGTAGTGAGCACAGTCTCGTCACGTGTTCCACAGACCATCATCCGCGATCGCCCGATGGCCATTCAGTGGCGCTCGTGAGCTCGCCAAGCTCGCGAAACGTTGCGAGCTCGCAGCATTGGCAATTAGCAGAACCACAAATGGAAGAGGGTGGAAGAAATCGGCAAGGAAGGATATCCTTTTTCCTCATGCTCGTCTTGTCGACAGGAAGGAGACACAGTCCTCGTCTTGCCGCCACCACTTCAGGCCCCCAATAGCCTACACAACCAAGCACGAGCAACTGGGCGCCCTTTGGATCTGAGCCTCGATGCGGGGAGATCGCAATCGTTCGCGAGCTTAGGGCCGGTTAAGTGGCAGAGGTGGGCGATAAGTGGTGGGAGCTGGAAAAAGGGGCGCGCGCGTGAAGGTCAGCAGGTGGTTGTTTTGATGGAGAAAGGTGAATGCAAATGAAAGTGGCTGACAACGTTTGTTTGCTTGTTGCGAGCGGGCCCAATCTGCTGCGGCCAGAGGAGAGACTGTTGTTGGCTGAAGAGGCGCGTGCCGCTGCATAGCTGCGTTTGCAGTGCAGAGTGAGCAGTGCAAACTCTGCACTGCAAACTGCACACACTCTCAGGCGCACGCGAGTTCCTCTGCGTTGGGCCCCAGGCGGCTTTCTTGGAAAGAGCGGCGGCCAGAACAAATATTTGGCCCACCCTAAGCTGCGGCCGGCAAACAAAGGCGCCCTTTGGTGCAACAGATTTTATACACACACTTAGGGGCGGCTGTGGAGGCCACAGCAGCAGATCAGCAGAGGGGCGCACACAGTCTTTGGCCGCAAGCTGATGATTGATTTTCGATGGGCAAGGATTTGGGCGCAAAACTGGGCAAAAATGCGCCCTCTGCTCCCCGACAGAACAAGGCCAACCGAGCTGAGCAGCCAGTTTGCTCAGCTCAGCTCAGCGCCGCCCAAAACAACAAATCTCCTCGCCAATTATTGGGCCCACTCCTCAAATTATTAGCCCGCACACACTCATTAGTGGGCATCACATCGGCTAGAACGCAGAATGCTAATCGGGCGCATCTCAATCGAGCGCCGCCCTTCAGCCCCGTGCTTTGGCCCAACCCGGCAAGGTACCTGCCAAGCTCGCCTGGCTGCAGCCGAGCCAGAGCTTAGCTGGCGCGCCAAATCGGGAACCGCGACGGATGGAGGCCCACTGGCAAGCTCGGGGGCGCTAGTGGCAAGCTCGGGGGCGCCATCTGTGCGCTGCAAAGTAATCAGCCGGCTGGAGTGATGACGAGCTCTCGCGGGCCGCCCACAAGTCGGCCTAAGCGGCAATCGTTTTTTGGTGAACAATTTCACTGGCCGACAATTTCACGGACATGCACAGGCCTGCAACTGGGGCACTCTGACTTGCAGTCTGGCTGATAATCTCGTTTGCCCAAGCTAAGCCTCGTCTAAAGTGGGCTCTGAGCGTGGACGACTCGTGCAGATTGTTTGCCTCGGAGAAAAACAAAACAGGGGAAAACAATTACCAGCCATTGTTGGGCGAGCATCAAACAGCGTCAACTGTCTGGCCGCCGACATGGCGCTGAAAAGTTTTCCCTTATTTCCACCACACAAAAGGGGCCCACGCAATGCACGCACTGCACTTGGCCGCGCTTCTGGCCCGCAGACAGTCTGCGGCGCCGCTTGCGCTCATCAATCGCGCACTGAAAACTGCGCGCTTGCGGTCTCCATTGTGCGCCGTGCGAGTGCTGCACCCAAGCGGCGCTCTGTGGGCGCTCTTTGTGTGCGGCTTCCCACTCGATTGGAGCGGAGATTGGAGCCTCTCATTGGACCGAAATAACGTGCCACACTGATACTTGGCTATTTGCAGCCCGCGGCCGCAAATTGGGCCCATTTGTTGCCTTTTCGGCCCGCATCCGCTCGCCCTGCGACAACGAGCGCCGCCAACAGTCGCCAACACTGGACCGCAGGAAGCCCAGTTGGCGCCGGCCCACCAGCGGCCCTAATGAGGTAACTTGAGGCGAGACACTGTTGTGTTTGCGGCCGCTCGAGCTGGACAAGCGTCCAAGCGCATTCTCGGCCAGACAATTGGCTGCTCGCGAACAGAAGGCGGCGATTTCACTTCGGCTCGCAACAAAGCCGAAGTGAAATCCGACTCGTCCGGCGCCCAATCCATCGCCGGCTTCGATTGCGCCTCCTCACGCCGCTCATAGTCCGCCGGGAGGGGAGCCAGTCTGTGAGGACAGGGAGCAGCAAGGGTGCGCGACGCTCGAGCTGCTCGGCTTGCTTGTGGCGCCCCTTAGGGCAACCTAAGCGGCCTCGCCGCGAGAAACATGGCGGCCAGTTTGTCGTCGAGCGTCCGGCCGGCCGCGCTCGTTTACGGCCGAGCGTCCAGTGGGCGGCCAGTCTGACGAGCGCATCAATTAGCCGCGTTCGGGCGGCCGAGTTTGGGCTAAGTTTGGCCCGAACAACTAGCGCCAAACAAGTTGGGCTAAATGTGGGCGCCTGTTCAAGCGGGCGGAAAAAGCGGCCTGCTGGTGCGCGTGCGGAAAAAGGGCCTCTGCAGTGCGCTCGAGCAAGCACCTGCGGCCCGCGCACACTGCACTGTGTCCCGCAGACTGTGTGCGGCGCGCCTGCACCATTGAAGTGGGCTCGCACGACACTCTCAGGCTGCAAGATGATCCTAATTTGCATCAACTTCGCCCCCACTTTTTTCCCCCTTCCGGCCGGCCAAATGGGGCGAGAATGCGGCCCATTTGCTGTTGTCCAAGTCAGCGCAGCTTACGACTGATAGGCAGCCCGCGCAGACAGCGACCTGCGAGTGGACCTGAGTGGCCTATTGGGCGGCTGCCAGCGCCTATCTGTCAGCCCAGTGGCAGCCGCTTGAGCTGAGCGAGGGCCAAGAAAAGTGGCCGGCCGAGGAACAAATTGGGCGTAAATTAAATTAAGCGGTAAGAATTGCCGCCCAAAGAGGCGCAAACAGGCAGAGCGAGAGACAGAGACACCAAGACAGAGTTACCAAGACGGCCAAGAAGGAAAGGAGGACACGCGAACTGCGATTCTGGCACGCCAAAGACAGTGAGTTGTGTCTCGGCCCAAAGAGACGCCCTTAGGTCCGTTTGGGCGGCCGCAAAGCGAGTCCGTGATGAATGGGCGCATTGGCAGAGACAGTCTGCGGGGGCGAGCCAGCAAGCAGGCTCGCTGCTTGGAGGCTGCAAATGGAGCTGCAAGTGGGCGCTCGAAGTGGTAGATTTGCAGGAAGTGGATTTGGGCCCCCTAGTTTGCATTCTGGTGCAATTCTGCCACGGCAAATGCAGCCCACTCGCCGCCGAGGCGCCGCTAATAAGGCTCGGCCCCATTTTGCAGCAACGGCCGCTCGAGAGACTCGTGCTGAAAAGTCAACAAGCTTTGCACGGGCGCCAATTTGGACGCAAACAACTCGGCCTGCACTTAGCCCTCGAGCTGAGTTGAGGACAACAATCTGGCTTCTGGCTTCTGGCCGCTGGCGCTCTGCAGCAGCGAGCCAATGATGAAATGGCCCCCCAGTGTCACTCTGCGGCGCCAGAGAGAGTCTCTGGCCAGGCAGAGACTATCTTTGGCCCTAGCACTACTCTCCAGCACTCCATTTGCAGCTCGCACAAGTCGCTTGAGTCGCCCAGACTGCCCAAGTTGCCAAGACTGCCCAGGCCGCCAAGACCGGCCAGAGCAGCGGGAGGGCGACGGAAATAGAGGGGCAAATGTCGAGCTGGACAGAGGAGGGCAGATAAGAAGGCGGTGAGGAACGCTGGACAGAGACTAGCTGCGTGGATGACTCGGCGGAGGACACTTACTTTCGCGCGTCCTCGAATTGCCACTCGCGCCCACTGGCCAAGTCGACCACTTTGGGCGCGCTCGCACTCGAGCTCGCCAAGTGGTCGTCGAGTTTCTGCTTCTGCTTTTGCTTCTGCTTTTGCTTCTGTTTCTGCTTTTGCTTCTGCTCTTGCTGCTTCTGCTGCTGCTGGCGCCGCTTCGACGAGGCCAGTCTCTTGGCGAGCTGGCCGCTCGTTAGCTGCCGCTCGTCTTCGTCCAGATTTGCGGCTTGCTCGTAGGAAATTTGAGCCGCCGAAATGGAGAGCCCGCTCCTTCCGGCGGCGCCCTCTTGCCGCCGGCACTTGGCCCCACTGCGGCCCCCCACTTGGCAGATAGACAACCGAGCTTGCTGCCCTTCCGGCTGGGCCCGCTCGGCGCGCCGCTTGCCCTCCTTGGGGCCTCTTCCGGCGGCGCTTCCGCTCGGCTGGGGAGCCGTGCGAGTTGGGCCGCCGCAGGTTGGGGCGCGCACGGCGTAAGGGTCGCCGGGGCGCGCGGGCAGCGCGATGTCGATGGAGCGCGACCTGTTGGATTTGGGCCCGCAGTCGAGGGGCGACAGAAGGTCGAGGTCGGAGGGGCGGCGCGCGTCCAGCTCGCCGGGCGACTCCTGCCCACTGGAGACTGTCTGCCGCTCGCCGCTTGGGACCCGCAGCAACAGCGAGCAGGCGCTCTCGTCGGCCAGCGGGCGCCTTCCGGCCGAGAAGCGGGCGCCGAACTCGCGCGTCGGACTGGTGGCGCCCAGCGAGTTTGAGCGCGTCTTCGCCTGCGGCACCTCCAGCTGCGGCCCCAACGACTGTCTGGCGCGCGAGACACTCTGCCGCCGAGGCCTGCGCGCCGCCCGCCTGCTCCGCTTCCGGCCGAAAAGGGGCCCCTCTGGCCCCCCAGAGCTAAGCTCCACCTGCGAGCCCGCACGCCAAGCTCCGCCCCCAGAGTCTTCCGACTGCGAGCCGGAAGTGGGCACGAGTTCCGAGTCGACCGGCGACTCGCTGGAGGGCTCCTTGTCTGGCTGGAAGCCTTCTTGCTGCGCTGGGCTAGACTGTCTCTGAACGGAAGATTGTCTCTGAACGGAGGACTGTCTTTTGCCAGATTTGCGGGCGGCCACTTGCGGTTTCCGCCTGCGCGGGGCCGCCCACGAGCCAGCGGAGGCGCTCGACGAGCACGAGGACGAGCGCCAAGAGTGCGGCTCGCCGGAAGAGGAGCCCCCGGAGGAGCTGGGGGTGTCTGGGCGGCTAGTCTTTCGGCCGGCTGGATTCGGCTGCTGCCGCTGCTTTCTGCCTGCCGGCGGCCGGGGACGAGCTCTCGTGAGCAGCGAGGCCGTCGAGGAGGAGATGGAGCGCGGCCGCGTGGGCGTGCCCGGCTGCTTCCGGTGAGTTGAGGAGGCGCGCGAGTCGAGCGGCGAGCCGGCCACCAGTTGGCGCGCGTCGCCCTCCTCGTCCACCAGCACGACGATGGTGGTGGAGCTTGCGCGCGGCCGCTCCTTAGCTCTGGCCGTCTGGCCGCCCGCCCGGCGCTGGCGCCCCTTCCGCTCGGACGTGGGCGGGCCGCTGGAGCCCCTGCGGTCCGGCGGGCGACAGTCTGCGGTCGACTTTGACCCGGCGAGCTCCTCCAACGAGCTGGCCAGCGGCGGCCGCCCTTCCGCCGCCGCCGAGCTGGCCCCGCTCGAGCAGCTGGCCTCCTCCTGCGAGACGGCCCTCAGCTGAGCTATGGAGCTGGCCAAGCTCTCCGAACTGGCCGAGCTGGCCAGACTGGCGCCAAACAATTCGTAGTCGTCCACGAACTCGCCCTCCTCTTCCGGCTCCTCAAGCTCACCTCCAACAGTCTCCTCCTCTTCCTCCTCCTCCTCGTCTTCCTCCTCTTCTTCAAGCTCCTCCCCAAGCTCCTCCTCCTCGTCCTCCTGCGCCGACTCGCCCGCCCAGCTCGACATCCGGCGCGCCCCCTCCACTTGGGCGCCGCCGGAGGCCGCCTGGCCTGACTGCTGGCCGGCGCACCTGGTCAGCACCACGCTGGGCCACTGGCCGGAAGCCGCAAAGTTCTGGGCGCCGCTCGGCCGTCTGGCCGACTCCAAGCCGCCAGCAACCAGCTGGCCCAGATAGGCAGACTCTGGATGGTTGCTCAGCTCGCCAATCAGCTGGCAGTGCACGCAACTGGCGCCCAAGTTCGCCCCGTACACTTCCGGTCGCCTCGTCTGCTGGCCGCTGGGCCACGCTCCTGAGCCGTCGACTGTCTGCGGCGGACTCCTGCCAGTGCTCGTCTGCAGTTCGCCTGCGGAGTCTGGCCAGCCGCCCGGCGCGTCTGCTTGCAACTGTCTGTCGCCAACGTTTGAGCTCCCAACAGGAAGTGGTCCCTCGGCGAGCGGGCGCCACTCGCTCGCCTGGCTGGGGCGCCGGAACCAGACGAAGGAGGCCGAGCTGGCGGCTGGCGTGGAGCAGCTCTTGTGGCAGAGTTCGTGGCTGCTCGACGAGAAGCGCTGGTTCAGGTTGGCCAGAAAGGAGCTCGTCTCGGCGGCCATCTGTCTGCAGTGGTCCAGAATGAGCGCGGCCGAATTGGCGCCGGAAGTGGGGCCGCAACTTTGCGAGGGCGCCGCCACAACTCCGCAGGTGTTCAGCTCAAAGGTCGACCTGCTCAGTGGTTTGTCGCCACTCGTCCAGCAACTAGGCGCCTCTTGGACAGACGCCTGTTGGGCGCCCTTCTTGAGAGCACAGCCAGCTGGAGGGCCGCCAGAGCAGTGCGACACCGACAGAGACACCTGCAGGCCCGCCGAGACGCTGTTTGAGCGGGCGCCACTTCCGCCGGGCCGCCACTCCTTAGGTGCGCCCGCAGCTTGGCGGCCGGCTCCTCTGCAACGCGCCTCGGCCAACTGGTTGCTCTTTGCCCGCCGGGCGCCCAGCAGTTTGGGCTCGCGCGCCGCCACTCTGCCCTGGCCACTCGGCTGCTCACTCGGGCCCGCCGAACTGTTCCTTCCGGCCAACTGTTGTCGCCGCCTCTGCTGGCTAGCCCTAGTCTGTTGCTGCTGCTGCTGCTGCTGCACCGACGAGGAGCGCTGCGTGAAGTGGTTCAGCAGCCAGCTCGAGCTGACGCGAATTGAACCAGAAGTTACACCGCCGGAAGTTACACTGCCGCCGGAAGTGCCAGCGCCGCCACTGGCACTCTGCTCGCTGGGCGCCCGCGAGCTCGCCGGCGCCGCCCGCCACATGGCCGCCTGGCCCGTCTCGCCGGCCTCCCACTGGCCGAGCGTGGCCCCTCCGGCCGCCCGCAGACACTTGTGGGCTCCTCTGCCGTTCGCCAGGCCGCAACTCAACTCTCGGCCCACCCACTCGCTCCACTGCTCCGGCTTCGAGTCGGCCCTCGCTCGCTGGCTGGCCCTCGTCTCGTCTCTCTTAAGCTCGCCCCAAACTGGCCCACTCGCCGCCTGAGCCGCCTCCTCGAGGCCCGCGAGCTCGCTCGGCAACTCGGAGGCGGAAAAGGACAACTTCCGGTGCAGCTGGTCCAACAATTTTCTCAATTCTCGCTGCTTCGAGGGGCTCTTGTCTCTGGAGAGTTGCTCTGTTGCTTGTTGCTGTCTCGCTGTTTGTTGAAGTTGCCGCCTTGATGAAAGTTGCTTCAAATTTGTCTGCCTTGAAGCTTGGCCAATCGTCTGCTGGTCTGCCGCAACAACGAACGCTTGGTGGCCCGGATTTTGCTCCTTGAGGCTTGTTTTCGCTGCCGCTAAGGTGCCGTTTTGGGGCCAGAGTTCTGGAGCGCCCACTTGCACTTGCACTTGACTGAGCGATTGGGTCTGAGCGCGCGCTGGAGGCTCCCCTTCCTGCTGGCCGTCTGCTCGAGGCTGCGTGGGACTCTCGAAGGGCGCCCCTTCGGGCTCGTTGGCCACGCAGATGAGGGGCGCGGCCGGACGTTGGGAGGCGCCCGCGTTGAGCTGAGACTGCGCGCCCCCGCAGACAGTCTGCGGTGGTGGGCCGGCCACAAGCCAGCGGCCCGCAGTTTTCGCCGCAAACCACGAGGGGGCGCTGGCCATGCGCGACTGGCGACCTGCACCAGTGGCTCGCCGGCCGCCCAACTCGAGCGCCTCCTCGCGCACCCACACGCCGCCCGGGCCCACATAGACGCCGCTCGCCGCATAGTGTCTAGCTTGCGCTTCCGGCGGCTCCTCCTCGGCGTCTGGCTGCCCATCGGCCACAGTCTCGCCCTCACCGCACCGGTGCAGCTCCACCGCCGACCTGTTCAGCTTGTGGGTGCGCACCCGCACCTGCTGGGGGCGTCCACTTGGCGCCCCTTCCGGCGCCCTTTCCGGCGTCCTGTGTTGGCGCTGGCTGCTGAAGCGGCCGCGCCACAGTCTCCGGCCAGCTACTACACCCTCTTGCTGCCCTCCAGCCAGTTGGTCGCGGCCCACATTTGGGTTGCTCGAGCTCAGTATCCGCAGACGGTCCATGGCCGAGCGGGTGATTTTGCTCATCCGCCTGGTCAAATGGCCCACCTTGCCTCTGAGGAGCGCGCCCACGCCTCTCGTCTGGTGCATGCGGCGCGCCAACTCGGCCTGGTCCTCCGTGCACAGTGACCGCGAACGACTGTTGGCCGCCAGCTGGGCCACCAAGCTCGACTGCTCGCACGACATGCTGTAGGCCGTGAAACTGTGCGCCCTACTGCCCTGCTGCTGCTGCTGCTGCTGCTCTTTTCCCCACGGCGACCCCCCACCCACTTCCGGCGCCCCTTCCGGCCCCAGACGGGCGCTCTCGAACACAAAGTCCATGGGGCTCAGCAGGTGGCGCACACTCAGCTCGGCCGGCGCGCCCAGACTGGCCTTCGAGCTCGCTTCCGGCAGGCGCTTGAGCTCTGGCTTGGACTCCCGTTTGGGCTCCCGCTTGGACTCCTGCTTAGTCTCCGGCTTCGGCTGGCCGCCCGCGCCCGCCCGGAAGGCGACGGCGCGCGGCCCCGCCCCCTCGGCTCGAGCGGGCGGCAGTGATGGCTGAGGATGCGGGCTGGCCGAGCGGAGACTTGGACGGCGGCGCGCGCGACTTCCGCTTCCGGGCTCGCTCTGGGGCGCAGCGTGAGGGTGGCCGGGGGACAGTCTGCGGGGCGAGGAGCTGCACGAGTCGGAGGGCGAGCCGGAGGCGCACTGGGAGGCGCAGCCGCAAGGCCAGAGGCGTCCCGCGGGCGACGAGCGGCCCGAGTTCGAGCTCCACTCGGGCGCGCTCGAGCTCGCCGCCGACGAAAGTGCGCACTCGGACGAGCGGCCACTCGTGCCGCTCGGCCACGAGTTGGCCCCACTCCAGCCGGAAGTGCCGCCGGAAGCCGAGCGGCCCCACGAGGAGCTGGACGGCGCTTCGGAGGAGGCGGCCGAGTGGGCGGAGGAGCAGCAGTTTGGGGTGGCCTCGTGTCGCTTGGCGCCCGCATTTCGGCCGCCCACAAGCAGCTGCCGCTGGCTGGCCGAGGCGCAGGTGCTTCCGGTGAGGCTGTCGCTCGAGAGGGGCGCCGTGGGCGAGCTGTGGGCGCTGCTGGGCGAGCTCGGGCCGCCCGTGCGCGCCGGCAGACTGTCTGCGGGGCGCCCGCTCGAGGCGCCCTCTGGCTGCGCGCACGCCGCACACCAGCTCGCCCGCCGGAACTCGCCGGGCGCCTTGGGGGCGCCCGCAACACTCTGCGCCCGCATCAGGTGCGCGTGCCCCACACACGCCGCACTGGCCAGCTGCACGGCGAGCCACTCGTGCCCCGGCTGACCTGCTCTCGTCCGCCGCTCGCCCACTGCCAAGCTCGCCGGCATCTGAACCCGCAGCCGCCACCTAGACCCTCCCAATGCTTCTCGTCGCCGCCGCCAAACGTCCGCCAGTTTCCACCCACTTCCGGTCCGCTTGCTGCGCTTCCTGGCGGCCGAGCTGAGCTCTCTGCTTGCAGGCCACCCCACGAACTTGAGGCCGACCTCGAGCCTGCAGAAAAGCCGCTCCTTGTCCTCGGCGCTTGTGAGCCCAGTGGACGCGGATTGAGCCAACTGGTCGGCCGGATTGGCCTCCAACCACTGCTCTAAGCTCTCGAGCGGCTGGCTGCTCGTCTCGGCCCGCTCGAGGAGCTTGTCGAGCTCAATTTCGGGCCAATTTGGGTCGCCCTTCTGGCTGGGCGGCTGCAAAAACAGGCCCAACAGCAGTCTCTGCTCCTGTTTTTGCTCTTCCTCTTGCTCTTGATTCTTCTCTTTCGCTCGATAATTCTCTTTCTCTTGCTCTAAACCGGAAGACAGTCCTTCCAATTCGCCCTGATCTCCATCAGTATCGAGCGACGAGGGCGCCAACCGGAGCACAAAGCCGCCTATTTGTTGTTTTTCCGATTGGTTCCGATTGGCGAGCGACGGCCGCTCGTCCGCCAGCTCGCCGCCCGGCCCAGCAACTCTCATCACTTGCACCCAGTGATAAGTGGCGCCCCTCCGCTCGAGCTCGCCCGCCGGGCCCCCATCCTTTGCACTGGGCCCTTCTGCTTGGGTGCGGGCCGGAAGTTGGTGGCAGCTCGCCTCCAGCTGCAGTCTCTGGTGGCGGCGTCTCGAGAGGAGCTGGATGCGGAAGAGGCCGCTCGACGCTCCTTCCGTGTGGCCTGCTGGCGGCTGATGGTCCGCCGGCTCGCTGGCCGCTCCACTGGGCGCCCCAATCGAGTCAGGCCAGCGAGTGGAGGGCTCTTTGGGCTCCTTGGCGATCGTGAAGAGCCCAATTTGCTCGTAGGTCACCCACTGGCAGCAGTGGCCAGCTTCCTGCTCGTCAGTCTTGCCACTTGTGCCGCCCAGCTCCAGTTGCACCTCCACTCTGCTGCTGCGGCTGCTCGTGTCTCGCCGACCACTGTCTCTCGGTCTGCGTCTACAGCTGGCCAGCTTGGTGTAGGCCACCCGCGTGTTCGGCCGCCCATCCTGGTCTCTGTGTATCGCCGATTGCAGTTTGCGACTGGTTCTTGCAAACTGGCCCCAATTAGCGCCCCTCGAGCGGGCCAGCAACGAGGGCGCGCACTCGACACACTTCTGGCCCTCTTCTGCTTCATTGGTGCCAACTGTGGCCAACTTGGACTTCGACTTTGCATTCAGTTGTTCTTCTGCTCCTTGAGGGCAACATATTTCTCTTGCTTCCGCTTCTGCTTCTTCCGCTTCTGCTTCTTCTGCCACCACGTGGCTCGCCTCTGTCTGTTGCTCGTTCGAGCTCGTGAAAGAGCCCGAATGGCGTCCAACTTGCGCCTGCGATTGCACCCACTTGCGAGTCGCCAACTGTCCACTTCTTATCCCTTGCCTCTTCTCTATTAACTGGCGATTTTTCTTTTCTATTGGAAGATTTTTTTCTATAATTTCTGCCCCCTTCTGCTCGCTGAAACTTGCCGCCCCAAACTGATTCCCTTTCGTCTTCGTGCTTGTCCTCGTCTTGCCATTCCCAGTCTCTGACCCGCTTCCACGCCCACACTCGTCGGGCCGACTTGTGTTCGGCTCGCTAATTGGCTCTGCACCACATCCCCCAGCGATTGGAGCGTTCATGTGGCGCTAGAGAACACAGCTAAGCTTTGGCAAAGCAACCGGAAATAGACTGGCCCAGCAACTGGCCGCGCCAGCTCCTCATTAGCAGAGGAAAGGAAACCTTTGCAAAGCTTTGCCCTTATTGCTTGGCCCTCCTTCTGCCTTAGACAACATCAAGCTCAATCAGGCGCTTTTGTTGGCCGCCTTTGTCCACTCGCACGAATTGTGCACGCAAATTCTGGCATTCGACAATCACTGGGCCCCTTCGAGCACCTTCAGGACTAACTGAAAGCGTCGCAAGTTAGAGCACAACAGCTCGACTGGAACAAGCCAAACTGGAGGATCAAGTTCATCCAATTTGGTCACCTTAGGCGCGGGACAGATATTCATTCGTCAATGGTCATGCATCGAGCGGTCTGTGTCTTTCATACTGTGTCTTTTATACACTCTAAAATTACGCACTCATTTCAGTCACCCAAATGGAGATGCCAAGTGGCTGAACTCGAGCAAGTGCTATCTCGATTGCCAATTGTTGTTCACTGTCTCTTGCGGTTCAGCTTTGGTGCAATTTCATCATTCTAATTTTACGCTAGTTGTTCGCCTATTTAGCTTCAGCGCCTTTCACTTGGAGCCCAAAGTTTCATTCATTATCTTCTTCTTTCTCCTATTTTGCCTTCTCCTAATTGCTCGCATCGTTCACTCTAGTCTCTCAATCAGTCCAGCCAAGCGAATGGCCGCAGATTAGCTCTCACTTTTGCAACAAATTTTAGCCGCAACACTTTCGCCACAACGTTTGCCACAAACTCTGGTCGATGTTTGGGTGCTTACATTCGTAAACACATTGGATCAGGCGCTCGAAATGCGAACTGATCGCAAACTCGCGCACTCTTCTCTTCGTTTTCTAAACATTACCAAAGTTTTGAGCCTTTTTTCGGCTAAGTTCTTCCAAAAGAACGCCCAATTCTGTGTCTTTTTGGCAACTTTTTGGCGACTTTTTGCTCCCGCAGACTGCGTGCTGCTTCCCACTTGTTCGCGCCACTTTTGGCCACACTCTTTTGTTCCAGAACAACTCTTGAACCGGCCGAATTTGGGGCCGATTTTTGCAAGAGCTTCTACACTTCTAGCTCTAGACTTTAATTCACTTTTCGCTTTTGTTCAACACTCTCTTTTTGCTCATTATTGTGGGAGAGAAAAAGTTGGCTGGCTTGGAAAAAGAAGCGCCCACAGACTGTGTGTAGTGTTTCTATGACATTGGGCGAGCTGAACTTGGCAAGCTGAACTTGGCGAGCTGAACTGAATTGGGAGAATTGGGCGAGCTAAATAGTTGCTTCCATTAGTCGGCCGGCGAGTGGACGAGCACTAGTTACTAGTGGATGAAAATATGAACATTTAGTCACTGCGTTGTGGTGGCTTGATAAACTGGCCGCCGGAAGAGGAGGATAAGTGGCAACTGTTTTAACTTACTAACGACTCGACTCGCAAACTGGCAGTCGTCCTCTTGACGTGCACCATTTAGACAGACAGACAGACAGGCAGCCAGTTGGAGGGCGGGACAGAGGCGGGAGACGAGGGCTGAGGGCCGAGAGGGAAGGAGCTTTGTGCAGGTGCTTGGGGGCGAGAATCTGGGCGAGTTTGCGCAATCGCAGTCTCTTGCAGTGTTTATCCTTTGCACACACGCAGACTGCAGACTACACACTGCACACTGCACACTGCACACTGCTAGCCACAAGCAGGCCAAACACTGGGGATTATGTGCGCCTTTGTGGGCCCAGTTGGGCTCTCCTTTGCCCAAACGCCTAATCGATACTGAGCAGCGGCCGGCAGAGACCGACTGAGCTCCAGAAGGAGACGCAACTAGAGACTGGCCCCCGGGAAGCAGTTCTTCGCTGGAAGCATTTTGTCCAATTGTGCACGAGCCAGAGAGACCTGCATGTGTGTGTGTGTGTGTGTGCAGGCGACTCAATTGTGCTCCATCTGGCCGGCATCAAGAAATCAAACAAAAAAGCTTCCTTAGGTCGAATTGGTCGGCCGCTGGTCGCATTGACCAGCGGCCGGCCAGCCAGCACGGCGAGCTGGCCACAGCTAGTCTCTAGCTCCTTCTAGAGCTTCTCGTCTGCCGGCCGGCTTGCAGAGAGGAAAAGAACACTGCAGAAGAACAGAGGCAGAAGAGGGAAAGAAGAGCGATAAACAGAGGCAAAAGAAGAGGGAGAGAAGAAGAGGCTCTCGGCTGGCCAAACCATCCGTTAAGCTGGAACGTGCCAGCAACCGTCTGGCGCGCTCTTGCCGGTGAGCGACGAAAGGCCAAGACGGAGCGGCCAAAGTGGAGGAGAGCGCCTGGCCAGAGGGGCAAAAAGGGCCGCAAGGAGCTTGCCAAAAGAGAGAGTCTCTCGTTCTCTCTCTCTCTCTCTTCTTGGTGAGAGATTGACAAGCCTGGAGAAGAGGAGGCGGCGAGGAAACGAGCTGTCTTGCCGATTCAATCAGGCGGCCCCGAGCGACTAAGTGAGCAGTGCAGGGGCGCCACTCGAGCGCCGCCACTGCTAAGGTCTGTCTGTCAGCCGCGCGCGCAGCAGTTCACACAAAGGCCAGCTCGTTAATGTGGCGCCTTGTGTGTCGCTCTGGGCCGGCCCTTAGGTCTATTTTGTGCCCCATTTTGTGCCCTCTTGTCCAGCGAGCGAGCGAGCGCCCAAGACCAGCCGGCCCAATTGGGTTCCGGACGGCCCTTTTTTGCACCGCCGTCCAGCGGGCGACAATGCGCTCTGCTGTTTCCCTCTGGAACGAGCCGCCGCCGCCTTGAGGTCAGCAGAGCGCGCCCATCAAGTGGCGCCCGAGCTCGGCAAGTCCTCAGCAGATGTCTCGCTCATGATCTCTGTCGGCTGACATTGGCCCACCCGCTGGAAACTCAGACGCTCCTCGGCCCAACTCGACCAGAGAGACTGGGCCAAATTACGCAATCAAAGGGGCAGAGGAGCCATCAACAAGAGGGGGCGTGTCTCTCTTTGGTGAAGAAAGGGGCAGATTTTCCAAGTTTTGTGCAGGGGCGAGAAAGAGCCTAGTGCACACTGAAGAGTGCAGTGCAGCGCCGCAGCCAGTCACTAGCTGCTAGTGACTGGCTGCGGCTCGCACACAAACAACAATACGCACTCGCGCGGCCCACTTTTCACTGTGCGCGCCGCACTCAGTCTGCGCCACAGACTGGCGCCCCCGCCCGCCGCAAAGGCACACACAGGCCCCCTTCAGCGGCATTAAAATGGCCCCGCCGGAGATCTTTATCGCGCCTCTATCTGGTCGCTTGGGCCGTCTTGCCAGAGTCGCCTTGCCAGGACTGCCTTGCCTTGGCTGCCTTGCCAGTTGCCACGCTCAGCCGCCAGCACGGCGGGCCCACACTGCATGGCAAATCTTTTCCCCATCAGCTCGCCGGCGCCAAACTAATTAGGCCCCGATTCTATATTTGGCCTTGGGCGAGCGCCTCTCTCGGGAGGCTGGCCAAGTGCAGATGGCGACCAAGGCGCCCACAGACAGGCTGCGGGCGGGCCAGTTGCGCCTTGTGAGGGCCCACCGTGCTCGTGATGGCCGGCCGGCTTTTGGTCAATCTTGATGGAAAAGTAATTGCGCTGAGCGAGACTCGAGCCGGGCCCAAACGGATGGACGAGCAGCGGTTCCTTGGGGCTCAGCGGCGGGCCCTTAGAGCTCAGCTGGGGCCCACTTTGGCGCCCGGCCAGGTGTCTGGGGAGTTCGGTTTTGGGCGCTGGAGGGGCGAAAATGGGAACAAAGCGGCCGGGTTTGGCGCCCGACTGGAATTGATCCGCCAAGGTGGGAAGGTGGCTCGCCGGCTGGAGCGAGTAGAGGTGGTGGCAGGCGAGGGGGAAGCTCGGCAGTAAGAGTGAGAGGGGCCCAGCAACAGCTCGCTGGAGCGTGAATTGGCCGAGCTGGCGACTGGCGACTAGCGACTGGCAAGTGGCAAGAGGCAAGAGGCAGGGGGCGCCCATCGGCCATCGTTTGCCCGTTTTGCTTGGGCCGAGCTCGCCAGTTGCAAATATGTCCCGCCGAGCGAGCGGCAAGCTAGCATTAGGCGAGCACTGGGCGAGCATTGGGCGAGCTGCAAGTGTGCAAGTGGGCAGAGTGAGTAAAGCGCGATGATTGTCATTGTTATTTTTGCCTCTTGTTGTTGTTATTATTGCGCGCGATAGTCTGCGGCCCAAATGTGCACACAGTCTGCAGCACAGTAGTGCACTTCTACACAGTGCAGTGTGCGCTCACTCGCCATAGACATGCATTGGCGCGCCCATTCAATTGGCGAAAAATCCAATTTTCAGCTCACTGACCCCACAGATATGCTGCCAATTTTATTCTATTCATGCCCCCTCGTCTTCCTCTCTCTCTCTCGCCGCAAGAGGAAGCCTCTCGGGCCAAGTTTAGACCAAGTTTAAACGTTCGGCCAGCCTCCTTTTGGCCGCCTGTTCGTCTTAAAATTGCGCCCAATTTCGGCCAGCTGAGCGTCACAAGGCGCCCAGTCAAGAGGAGTTTCTTCTTTGGGCCGAGGAATTGGGCGGCCGCTTATCAAATATGATCAGCACGTCGTCCCAGAGAGTGTCTGTAGAGAGAGAGAGTGTCTATCCAGAGCGTGAAGAATGGCTCCTGAGCGCGAGTTTATTGGCGCTCATTGTGCGTTCTGGAAGTGGAGTCTTGCCAGGCCCCACTTTTAACAACTCGCGGCCGGCCAGACGGGGGCAAACCGTGTCCAATCTGCAAGAGTGTCTGGCCATCTCGTTTGGCTGAATGGGCAATGATTTCAGCTAAGCCAGTTGGGCGAAATCATTGCGAAATTGGAAAAATTGGCCGCGAGAGCAAAGGCCGCCCAGCCCAATGGAAGATCCTGGAAACCCTTTCGGAGCTTATTAGCGGCGACTTGGCCATTTTTGTCGCTCGGCGGCGGAAACGGCGCAAGAAAAATGCTCTCAAGTGAAACGCTATGCTCGCGGCTCCCAATTGGCCGCCCGCACACAGTCTGCAGACTGTCTCTTGCTCACAGAAGCGCCCAAGTTGCCATTATGGTGCCTCCTTGGCTCTTGCGCCTCCGCTTCAAGCTCGAGCGCACGGCCGGCCAGCAGACGAAACTGGCAAGGAATAGAGGAAACTGGCGCCGAGGACTCTCTCTGGCTTGGCAGCCCCTCCAAGTGAGGCGCCCCCACGAAGCTCAGCGGCCCGCAGACTGTCTCTGGCCGTGCTGGACGCAGCAGTGATTTAATTCTCGCACTTCCGGCTGGGCGGAAACCTAGCCGAAGATAACTAGCTTTCCGGAACATTTGGTCCGACGGAGCACACACAGCTTTGCAACGCTTGTTAGACGTCCATTACTCGCGGCGCAGTGGGCGCGCTGAAATTTGTAATTCAGCTTTTGGGCCCAAACGGCGCGCTGTAGACTAGCTAGCCCTAAGCTCTGGAGCTCCGTTGGCTTGTTGGCTTGTTGGCTTGTTGGCGAGCCAGCGAGGCGGCGAGTTGGCGAGCTAGTGAGCTAGTGAGGCGGCGCGCAGACTCAAGCCTTTGGCGAAAGCAGCAAAGACTTGAACAAACACGAAGGCGGCCAGAAGACAGCCTTCTCGACCGAGCTTCTGGCGAGCTTAGCAGACGTGGCCACCTCTCAAGCCGCTTTCTCCCCGCTAGTTCATCGCCAGTTCATCGTCTAATTCATATTCCTGCGCGCTTGTTCTCCTCCTTAGCCTCCGCCTATTTCCAAAGCAGCGCAAATACGCCCACGAAAACACGGCAGCCTCACTGGAGCTGAGTGCATATCGCCGGAAGCAGGAGGAGGAGAACGGTCGGCAGAAGAGGCGGCGAATGAGACGTGAGAGAGACGCTCGTTGCCAGTCGCTAGGGCCCGATAATTAATTAGATGAACGTGCTCGATGGGGCCCAAGTTGCTGTCAACTGTGATCGGGCGGCACGTGAATGGGGCCGCTCATTGTCATTGTGTTGTTCTAATACTAATAATTTCCCCCCCACAAGAAAGAGTTGCCCAGAGCTACTGAAGTACTGCAATTCACTGTGCAATCCAATGCACTGCACTCTGAAGGTTCGTGCACTGCACTGCATTGCTGCACTGCAGCGCGTGGAGAACAATGCGCCAGAGACAAGCACTGGCGGCTTGCAGGACGCACGACGCACACAAGGCGCACAACGCACTCAAGCCGCCCGGCGCATACATGTTATCCTCTTATTAATCTTACGCGCGGCAAGCCGCCCACTTGCTTGAGCCCCCCTCCAAAACCGACTTGCTAGCTGGCCGCCAAACTGACCGCCGGTGTTCCGGTGACACTTGACGAGTTGGCCGCAAGGAGTTTGGCCGAGCACGAGGAACAGAGGCCACCAATTGGCGGGCGAGTCCAAAATGGGAGTGGAAAATTGCCACGGGCCATTGGCGCCCACTTGGCGGCCGCCCCTCCCAGAGACTCTCCTCGGGGGCCCCTCGAGAGCGACGAAAGGGGCGCCTCGGCGAGCTCGTCTGGCCGAATATGAGCGCCGCCTGGCAAAGGCGCTGCAAGGGCCAGTCCAAGAGGTTGGGGCGCCCGACTGGCCGCGGACAGTCACGAGTGGACTTTGGCGCCTCTCTCGCAGTCCAATGCGACGTCTAATGGGAGAACAATTTTTCATTTTCGACCTCCGTCTGTTTGCCCAGCCGAGTTGGGCGCCAAACAAACACAGAGGCACACTTGCCAAAGTTGGAGGCCTCCAGAGCTCTCGAATTGGTGCCCGAGACAGTTGTCGGGGGCCCGTGCATGGCCCAGAGGCGCTGCACTGTGGGCTAGCTAAGGTCTAGCCGCTCGGCAGGCGCCAATTGGGCCGGAAGCTCAGGTCTGGGCGGCGAGCGAGCAAACATTTGGCGCCGGCGAGCAAATTGGGCGCTCTCTTGGGGCGGCTAGACCTTAGCTTGCTCCTTGCCGCTCAGCAAGTTTAAACTCATTGGCCGCTCGTGTGGGACGCCTCAATCTGGCGCAGTGGGGCGCTCAAGGTCGCCCACTTGGACGCCTCTCTGAGCTTTGTGGGGGCGCACCTAAGCTAACGAGCTGAGCGCACTACAGACAGACACTCGAGCTGCGCACTGAGGCCACACGCAGGCCGCCCATTGGCCCCTCTGCGCTGCTGCGGCGGCAACTTATTAGTCGACAAATTGGTCACCTGCGAGCGAGGCCAAGTGGGTTTTCGCTTGGCGAGCTTGGGGTGGGCGAAATCCCGCAAAGCTCGCCGCCAAGCTCGGCGCCAAGCTCGCTCAGACAACAGTCTCAAATGCACGCCAAAGAGGCTTGGACGGCGCGCCGGAAGTGGGCCGCCGGTGCGTGTTGGGGGCGAGTGGGAAGGCTGCAGGAGGGGCGTCATTATTGCGCCCAAGGCCGGAGTGTGGCGGGCAAATAATGACCGTGGGCGGCATTCATGGAGGCGCCCGCATCAGTGTGTGGGATGTGGACTCGCAGCCCCAGTCTGTTGGCAACTCAGGCGATCATTACGGATTGGCGCGCGCGGCTCTGCGGATTTTGCAGCGCCCATGCAGCGTGAATGCGGCGCGAGTGCTGCGTGGATGCCGCGCCGATGCTTAGCTGCGGCTCATCGAGTGCAGTTTTGGGCCGCGCGCACTCGGCCGCTCCCAGTCCATCGCCGGTCTGCGCCTTGCCGCCCACTGTCTGCGTGACTCAAAGTATCTCCGGCCAGCTCGGCCAACAAAATGCACGCTGCCCACTCGGCTCGTCCAGCGAGAGCCTCTTCCGGCCGCAGTTCAGAGCACGCTCGGCCCTGAACTTGGCCACTCGCTGGGCGTCATTATGCGTGCCTGCGAGGCCGGCAAACACTTGTTTGCCCACCAGAAGGGCCCACAAACTGGAGAGACTCTCCATTTCCTGCCTCTCCATTTCTGCCTGGGCCGTCAACGAGCTCTAGTCGGCCGGCCTCCAACTGGGCCAACTGCCCCATCCACCATTGGCCTCACCTGCAGAGTGCTGGCCTCTCTTTTGGGGGCCAGTTTGGCTCCGTGTGCCGCTCTGTGTGCCTCTGTCTCGTGCGCCACAGACAGTGTGTGACGCTCACACACAAAGACAGAGGCTCGCGTGTTTGGCGTCGGGCGGTCGCTGTTTGGCGACTGCGGCCCACTCGGCCCAAGCTTATGACTGGGGCACGAGCGGAATATGTAATTTTCAGAGCTCTCCAGCTCGTTGTTCTTCTGTCAGCGGCCTCCAGTTGGCCGCCGGGAGGAGCCAATCTTGCGGGTTGCCCGAGAGAACCACTTGTTCGAGCTACTCTTGTTCGAGCAAGAGTCCACTCGCCGGAGACAGTGAAGGGCGGCTGGCCAAGTGGGCGACTGGCCAGCACTGTGCGTGTCTGCAAATTTCAACTGCAGCCAGCAAGCTGCCCTGAATGGCGGCTGGCATACAAGGCTGGCTTCTGCACTGTGCGCGTTGGACTTACTCTGTGCGAGTTAACTAAATTTTACACACACTCCGCGATGGGAAAGTGTGCGCGCCGCACACTTGGCGACAAAGCGCAAACTGGCAGGAAAAGCACGCGCGCCACTGCCAGTTGCTCGCACGCAGCAACCTGCTCGCTGCAAACCAATTGGGCCAAAATTCTGCAATTCTATTTGCACTTTTACCCAATTTTACTCTCTCTCTCTTTCGTGCTTCCTGTCTGGCCGCATCTCTGCTTAGCTCTCCACTGCTTAGCTCTCTTCCAGCTAGCTCGCCATTCATCTCGCTCCTCCTTCGAAGCATTAACTCACCTGCAGGCCGAGCGTTGCGGTCCAGTTTCGGGGCCAGTTGCAAAGGCGCGCGTGTGGGCCGGGGGCAACGTTCGCGTGGTTCCATTGGTTGTTGTTGTTTTTCGCCGTTTCGTCGGCGGGCAATTTGGCCCACCATTTGGCCAGCGTTTAGGAGAAGCAAGAAAGAGGGTCAGAGATCGATTTGGGAGATAACTTTAGGCAGTAAGTAATAAGAGGCGCTGGCGGGCGGCAGCTCGCCAACTGTTCCAACTGCTCAAACTGTTCCAACTGCGCCAGTTTAGCAATCGTCTAGCCCGCCAAACGGAAACAGGCGAAGGCGGGCGAGAGGAAAAGGTGAAAGGGAGTGAGGTAAAGAGGAGGAAAAAGGAGGGAAAAAGAGCAAGAGGAAGCGGATGCAAAGTGGAGCGAAGGCTAGAGACTGGCTGGAATGTGTTGGTTTGTTTGTTTGCCAGCCAGCCAGCGAGCCAGCCAGCGAGAGTTGCTCTTTTTTACCTCTCTTTTTCCACCAAATTATCGGCATGTAAATTGAAACTCGTTCCAATCAGCCTGAGAGCTTTGGCCGATATTTAGTCTACCATTAGTGGAAATAGGAGTGCGCCGGCGCCAAGCTAAGCTAAGCTAAGCTGAGCAAAGCAAAGCAAAGCTGAGCTCGGCGAGCCAGAGGTGCTCGCATCAGCCAGCCAGGAGCCAGGAGCCAGGAGCGGCAGGCGACAGAGACACAGACAGAGAGCAGCCTAGAGACTGACAAGGGCAGAAACTTGCAGCTTTGGATTCCATTCCGATCGGCTGCAATTGGGCGTGTGATTTTGCACCAAAGGCACCAAAGGGGCGCCAGCGGCCAGATGGAGGGGAGAAAATCCCCCGTGGAGGCGGCCGCTTTTTCTCGCTTTTTCTCGCTTGTTGGCCCTGAGAAATGCAGAGAAATGCACACTGAGCCGCGTGGAGACTGCGACTCGATGTCATGACAACGGGCCTCTGTTTGCCGCTGCTAGTCTGTCGCGCGCGTGCACTTCTCGCGGCACGCACAAGCAGAGCACAAGCAGCTCTGGATTGTGCACTGGGCGCTGGTCCTCACTGGGCGACTGGCGCCCGCTCGCTCGCCCAACCCCTTGGGCACCAAACTGCGCCCAAGGTGGCGCCCGAGAGTGACTTTGTCGCCCGGCTGATGCGCCTGCAACTGTCTCGCCGTTCCTCATGGTCCAGCTCGCTGCTCCCCATCATCCAGCTCGCGTCTCGAGCAAACAACTTGGACGCCCAAGTCGGCCCAAGTCGGCCCTGGTCTCGCCAGTGGACACCGGGGCAGCTGGTCACGTGTGGCCGCCGGCTGCCAAGCGAGTGTGGCCAGCCAGCGAGCCAGAGCGCCAAACACAAAGGGCCGCCCCTCAGCGCTGCACTGGGCGGCCGCCTGGCGCCGTGGGCGCGTTTCCGGCCAACCAGCCGCACAGGCAGACAGCTGGCAGTCTCGCTGGGCTTCCGCCGAGCTCGCCTCTCCTTCCGCCGGCTGCCCACTGGCCGCCCGCAGGACAGTCCTCCCCGAGCGGCGGCCAGTCCACCATCTCCGAATACTAATGACAGGCGCTTGCAGGCCTTTGCAGACTCTTGCAGACGCCCACTGGCGCCCGCTGGCGCCAACTGACACCCACCTGCGCGTGTGCAGCGCGCGCATCTGGCGGCCTCTCAGAAGACTCAATCGGTTTGTCTCTGCAGTGCGCGTCTTGCCAACTGGCCGTCTTCGCGCTCCACTGGGGCCCAGTTTGTGCACGAGGGCGCAATCGGCCTGGCGACTTCCAGCGGCGATTAAAATTCTCCAATTGGGCCCAAAGTTTTTTCAGCTCAGCCAACTGAAAGCGCCACTCCACCGGCAACAGTCTTCGGCTTGCCTAACTCTTCATTGCGTCTTCCTGCAGACCTTGGCAAGTTTGCTCTTCCTATTGGAGACGAGCAAACTTTCGCCAAGAAGTCGCCCAACTCGCTCAGCTCGCTGAATTCGCTCCCCAATTCGCCGCCAAGCTCAAGCTCGCCAACCCTCGAGCTTGACGGTCGCCAAGCAACCCTTTCATCTGGCCGGAAAACTGGAGGAGCCGCTCGACTGGGCTCCTCCAGTTTCCGGAAGGAGAGCCCAGAAGGAGCCAGGAAGACGCTGGCTACCAAGCGAGAGGCGAGCTCTCTTTTATTGGCGCATTTGCGGGCCAATTTCACGCTCCACCAGAAAGGGCTAATGTCCAGGTGCAGGCATAATGCTGCCCACTTGCAGCCCAGTGGCCCGCGTTGCCTCTTTTCTTTTTTCTCTCTTCTTCTTTCCGCCTCCAAGTGGCTCAGTTGCGCAGGACACAAATCTCTTGGGCAACATTCTCTTGCGAGCATTTTGTTGCCAGTTTTGTCCGAGTGGCCTCAATTGGCTCCAATTGGGCACACTCAGAGCACAAAAACAGAAACAGAAACAGAAACGGACTAGCTCTAGAAGTGCACCTAATTGGGCACACCAATCTCGCACTCTTCTGCAAGTTTTTGCCCACCGCTCAGCCGGTCAAACTTTCTGGCCGCCTTCAATCAGTGTCGAGTTTTCATTTCCGCCGGAAATATCGCCCCCAAACAAGTGAATGGGGCGCGTCATGTCTTCAAATTGATGGAAAACTCTCGTCCAAAAGTAATCCAAACTGGCGGGCCTCAATCGGCGGCGAGCTCTTGCTGCTCAGCTCTGGCGACTGGCCCCAAAAGTGGCCTCGTCGAAAACAATCGCCAATTCCAAATTGCGTCACATCGATTCGCATCCATCGGGCTTGAAGGGCGGCTAAGGTTCATTTATCTCCGCGAGACAGACCGACACGAGGCGGCAATCTATTTCCATTTGTCAGCTGGGCTCTGTTCAGTGCTCAGCGAGCGCCCAACAGCTGACACCTTTCACTCTCAGAGGCTCCTTCTCGCCGAGACCTCGACTGCAGCAGTTCGAGTCTTGTTTCGAGTCTGGCCCACGCGATTCAATTGCGGCCGATGATTGCTTCAGGCGGCCCGAAATCTCAGTTTGAAGCGGAGAGAAGCAGTCTGGAAGGGAGCCAAACACAGTTGTCGGCCGGCCGAAATGGCCGCAGACAGACCTCCCCACCGGCCGGCCTGCATCGAGCCGGAAGGTCTACTTCAGCTGAGGGCGCCTTCGCCCATTGAGCTCGCCAGCGGCCAGGCTTGGCTGCAAAGTAAATTTGCACTGCAGACTCATTCGACTGCACACGACGAAGAGGCCCCACTCGTTAAGGCCCCACTGCCATCGATGCGCCATCTCTCGGCTAGGAATGCGGTTGGGGGAGCTCCCTATTTTGCCACTGGACGGCGAACAGGTGGCGGCAGTGTCGCCTAGCGCCCAGTTGGGCCGAAGATAGTCGCCTCCACGTCAGCGCACAAGTCTTCTGTTCGCAGGCTTTCGAATTGGATCATTGGAAGGGCCGCCCCTAAGTTGGATTGCTGGCAACAAGTGCCTCTAGAGGAAGCCTGGGGCTTGAATTTTGGTTGTTTTCGAATAAAACAATACAAAACTGCCAGCCTTCCTGTCAAACTCGACCACAAAAGTCCCCGAGAATTAGCAGGCTCCTCCGACAAGACACTCAAGCATTCCTCCAGCACACTCTGAGCTTGCATTCCTGCCCGAAGGCGAGCTCAAATGATGGACCATCTTTGGATAGCATTTCTACCCTTTTCATTGGAAGCCAAGAGCAACATAGACGGCCAAACACGTCGACCATTCGAAGCGCATCTTTGACGATTTGATGATGCCTTTAGTCCGTATCAGAAGCCAGCCTGAAGCAGTCCCAGGGGCTACTCTGAAGTGTGGCATGATTGCTTGCACATGTAGGCTAGCAAGCGGGATCGTGCATTGGACGCTTGTTGCTCGAATCGGAGCCTCTTACAGTGCCCCTCTATGTGGCAAGGATGCTGGTTATCGCGGCCAAATGAGCCTGTAGTCCGTATCAAATGCATGCCAGGAGGAGGCTGCAATCCTTGTTTTGGGCCTAGAAACCTGAGAAGAGACACAAATGGGACCCTTCATAGCGTGCACGAGCCCCCTCTTACGCGCTAGCGCACTGTTGCTATCGTGCGCTATTCTGCCATTGAATCCGCAGAACGATTTCTTTCCAAATTCTGAGACGATTTTCACACCTTAATAATCAAGCATCAACATCTTCGCAACCAATCGAGCTAGGCAAAAAATAATCATATCAACATGTTGCAAATTATATCTGCTACATAGACATGCGGTCTGATTGTGCATAATGTGTTTTGCACCGCTCCCAGTTGGGCCTATGCGCTTTCCCATTAGGAAATCCGCAGGCAAATTGTTCGACGAAACGCGAGAAGTTTGCCTGAAATTGTTCGAGTTTCCTGGCACCACCAAAGTCCAAAGAGTCTATCCTCGAACATGGCTTGCTTCCTTGGTACTTGTGAACAAACTCTGCGTTGAATTCTCACTTTCAATAGAGAGACAAGAAGTTAAGCTCGTCTGACTGAGACAATCGACTAGTGCTTTTGGTGCCATAGACAATCACTATGAAGGGGTCAACTAGATCTAAATGGCGAGACCATTTGTCTCCCTGTGGATTTTGTCTACTTGTTTATTTGCAGATGGTCCTGTTTGGCCCGGAAATGGCCAAACAGGAGTATAAATTTCAAGGATTTTGACCGGTCTGGCCGGCCTGACTCAAAGTCCTAGACCACAGCACAGCAGATTGGGCGCCCACATGAGAGACAGTCCCGCTCGAGATGCAAGAGTTTTCTGAGGAGGCAAGTCAGAAAGAGAAAAGGAAAAGAAAAAGCCGGCTCATTTGGGGCTAGAATCAGTGGCGAGCTGAGAAGAAGATTGGTTGAATGAAAGTGGCTCGAATTGGAGTAGGATTTGGGGTGAGATTTGGAGCCATTTGGAATTGGCTTCGCTTAATCGATTGGGCGGAGATTGCGCAATTGGCCACCGCACTGAGACGAGTGTCTTCCAATGGCTGGACTCAATCGCGGACCAATAAGAAGAAGTGAGAAGAGGAAAATTGGGCCCGGGAAATTAAGAGACACACGAGCATTGTGTGACAGTTAAATGTATCCTTTTCTCCTCCCCTTGGATCACATAATGGCCCTGTGGAAATGGTGGCTGTTATTTGCTAACTAGCGAGAGTCTGCGGCCACCCAAGTTGGATTCAGTTTCAATTGGGGGCCCACAAATGGAGCCTAAGCTTTGGTGTGCTTCTGTGAGCTTGTAGGCTAGCAGAGTGCGTGCAGACTTGCAGCGCCATGAGAGACAGAGAGAGTCTGTAACTTTGCACGTGAGCACGCGGGGCCACAACGGAGGAGCTCCGGTGCGTCTTGTCCGACACGCTTCCAGGGCCAGGCGGCCCACTGGACACTGTCTCGCCCACCCCGAGCACTTTGCGCCCTTGTCCAGCTCGCAGAGTCTCGCCAACGGAGCAGACCAAGCGCACATCCGGCTCTTATGCGGCAATATCCTCACCTGGGCGCTCGGCGAGCTGGCGAGCTGGCCGCTCTTGCGGCTCGCCCGCTGGCCAAGCGGACAAATGGGCGCCCGAAAGGAAGGCTGGAGGAGGGACGAGCCATGGAGAGAAAGCGTGAGAGAAAGAGTAGGAGAGAGAAGTGGTGAAGAGGAAATTGGACCACTTGGGCTCCCTTTTTTATGGGCACATCTGATTTTGGCCAGTGTTTCATAATTTATGGCTGCAATTTGATTCATTTTGCCTCCTGGCTGGCTGTTGTCATTGTTGTTGCTTCCGCGCCAGCAGCCACAAAGGTGCGCTCTCTGCTGGCCACTCGCCTGCTCTCAGCTTTATGGCCACACTGTGAAGGCACACAGAGAGAGAGAGAGAGACGAGCGTCCGCGTGGGCAGTGTCGGATGGGCAACACTCGAAAAGATTAAGATCTTTCTCGTGTGGGCCCGAAGGGGGAAAGATATTCGAGAATTAACGGCGCCACCTGAGGGCCGGCGAGAGGCAAGAGGCGAGAGGCAAGAGGCGGCCCCAATTTGGCGGCCCAGCTCAGAGTCTAGCCGAGATTTGGACACACAAACGGACAGACAGGCACGCAAAGGTATGCAGCAGCGTTTGGGCGCTCTGCAAACACGCCACTGTGTGCGGCCCGTGCGGCTCGTGCAAGCTTAGGGCGCCCGCAACGCTTGCACGGACGCTTAGGGCGCGTGAGCAAACAATCCGACTCCAGAAGCGGATCTCTGTTTGGGCCTGCAAGAGAAACTGCCTGAAACAGAGACAACCAAAGACTAGCTTGGCCACCATTCTGGCGAGCTCGAGGAATGCGCTGGGGGCGAACGTGGCCCCGCAGGTGCAGCTTGGGAGCAGCTTGTGTGGTAGCAGCAGAAGAGAGAAGGAGAAATATGGAAGAGCCAAAAGTGGCTCCGATCGGAAGCGCTCCCGCTGGTCAGTTTAAGTTTTGGCGCCCCCGACAAAATGGGCGCGCTCAAATGGCGTGCAAATGAAGGCACACGTGCTTGGCGGACCATGAAGGAGGCGTTTGGACGAGAGCGAAGGCAGTGGCCGCGAGCTGTGGGCCCGAAGGCAGTCTGGATCCAGCGCCGAGAAGCTCGCCCGGCAAGGCCAGCCTGGCAAGGCGCAGACGGAAATGGAGGCAATAAAAAATGCACAGCCCCAGTCTGGCCAGTTTCTGGGCTAGTTTTCGGGCTAGCCTTCGAGCTAGTCTTCGAGCTAGTCTTCGAGCTAGTCTTTGGGCCAGTCTTTGAGCCAGCCGGCTAGCCAGCGAGTGAGTGAGTGTGGCATGTGTGTGGGCTTTACTCAATTAGCCGCAGTGGCTGTGCTTGGGACTGGGAGTGGTCGCGTGCGAGTTGCGGCGTCTGCAAAAATCATCGACGTTTCTCTGGCTGCCTTTTCCGATGCATTTGCGCCCCACCGGAACTTGGGGCCAAGCAGCGGGGCCACTCATCGCGCGACTTCATGAATCGGGCGAGCTTCAGAGGTCGCAAAGGACGCAAAGGCGCCCACGAAGCGCGACTTCTCGCCGCATTGGAGGGCGCTCAGTCATCGTCGGCCTCCAGTGCAGTGCCATGCTGGTGCACTGTACTGTTATACTGGAAAGCAGTGAAAAACTCGCTCCAAGATACATGCTGCAAAAAGGCCAACAACAAGGCTGAAAAGGCGCAACAAACTGCAACCTCTTTCTCTCGATTGACTTGAGCTCAGACTCCGAATGGCTCCATGTGCCACAGAAGCTCCCTGTGCCCCAGAAGCTCACTGTGCCACACGCGCTGGATGTGCAGCTGAAAAGATACAAGATTTAGTGTGTGAAAAAGGAGCGCCCACGAGGCAAGCGAACACTTTGTTTGCACTGCTACGATTTCCTTCCGCATTGCCAGCGTTTCCGCCGCTCCAATTGGTGCTCTCTATTTGTGTGTGACTGTGTGTCTGCATGGGCCTGTGTCTGTCTGTCTGTGGCTCTTGCGCGAGCTGAGCACCAGAGAGGCGCGCTCAAGGCGGACAAATAATAAGCTTCCAGCGTGGAACTGCAACAACCTCTCCTAATGTATTGCTCTTTTGCCAGCATTAGCGGGCGAAACAAAAAACTGTTAGCCGAAGCTTGTGGGCCGCAAAGCAGCGCCCAGAGAGACCCAGTTTCATTTCGACCTCCTCCAATGGACACCCAATGCACATTGGCCGCATTGGGCGCATTGGAGGCGCTTCAGTGGGAAGGGAGGCCAGTCTTGCCGCAAGCTGGCCGCCGACTCGCCAAGCCACCACTGACTTGCATTGACTTGCTTGACTGCTGCCGTTTCTTGCCTCTGTGCTGCTCCAAGGCTGCCAGTCTAAACTATGACCCACAAACGGCGCATGAAAGACAATCGTCGGTCCACGTCACTCGCCGACGCCCAACAGGAAGTTGGCCCCACTCAGACTCCATCAGAGCCTGTCTGTCTGTCTGTCTGTTTGTTTGTTGTTGCGGCGGCGAGAAGGCCGGCCGGCTAGAAAGCTGGAGGAATCCATTACTCGGGCGCAGGTCGACTTGGCAGAGAACAACAAGCTCGCCATTCGTTTGTCTTTCTCTCCCATTCTCTCTTTCTCTTGCGTCTCGCTGAACGATGCTTCTCTGACTCAAGTCCGTCTGCTCTTCTCTCCCTTTTTCCACCTTCAAACGACAGACAAACAGTGGCCTTCCTTAGCCTCTTGTTTTGCAGTGATTGCTGAGCCAATATTTGGCCCAATTTGCCTCAGTCACGCGTGTTGCCGTCCTCGCAGCAAGTGGCCAAGTCGCACGTCTTCCAAGCTGCACACAATCCTCACCACAAAAGAGCCCGAACTGACCAATTGGGCTCGTTAGCGCCCCCACCAAGTTAGCTACCGACCACACTCTGCGGCGAGACTGGCCGCAGATTGACCGCCTGTTTTCGAGCCCAAGACGCCCAAAAACGGCCCTAAGACGCCCTAACGAGTGTCGACTCTCCGCCGGAACTAACGATGCTGGGCCAATCAGCGGCCGCGTCTCGGCGACAAATGGCCCTCGCGGCCAGGCGGCGTTCGGTCGTCTCGTTTGTGCCGGTCTTGCCATTCTGCCGGGCAAGCTTGTCGTGCATCGTTTGTCGCTTGTCGCCGACAACTCCCACACACTGGCCCGCGGCAGAGTGGGCGCCGCACAAAGGGCACAGAGCAAAAAAGGGGCGCCCGCTGGAGGCGCAACTCCGCCAAGAGCAGCGCCCACTCGCCGGCTTCCTGTGCGCGGGAGAGTTCCCCCCATTCCGCGCATCCGCCCTCCATGCTGCCTGCACGAACCAACATCAGCACGTCCGGTTGCCAAGACACCCAAGGGCCGGATGTTGGCCGCTGTTGAGTGCCGAACAGTGAAGGCACTTGTCCAGAGAGAGTGTGTGTGGAAAAAGTTATGCTAATGAGCTGGGCCGGCCCGATCGAATCATCATCTTTTCCATCTTTTTTCGCCCCCACTCGCCACGGAAAGGCGCCCACAGGCCTCCGGCCGCGCCCTTTCGACCCGTTTCCGCCGCCTAGGAAGAGGCTTCCTCTGGCGAGTGCGCCCTCCAAGCGGGCGCCTCTTCCGCCGCCCAGCAGGCATCTCTGGCGTCCACGTGGGGGCGCCTCAACGCTGCATGAAGGCCGGTCGCTCGGGGGCGTCTCTCCATTGTGGCCGGCCTTGAGCTGCGTGGTTTGTCACACTTGTGGCCCGCATGTGCGCCCCAGACACACATGTGGGAGACTCCCCCACTTTGGACTCTGCGGCCAGCAGATCCAAATGGCCAGCACGGCGAGACAGTGAGATCCCTTTGGCCGCCAGACGCAGCCAAAAGAGTCCAGCTCGACTCGAGGCCGCAAAACGGGAATCAATTTTCTCCCCCTCTGCTCATTTCTATCTTGTCATCATTAGACTGTTTCTCTTTCTCGACTTGTTCCTCTTGCAGCAACAGAGCTGCGCCACAGCTCACTTGCACCCACACTCCTCTGCCCTTCTCGTCCGTCTGCCAACAGATGAGAAATCATCGACATTCGGCCCCATTCTTCTTCCTGTTCCCTTGTCCAGTCGGCGTCTAGGCGTCTCTCCGTCTCGCCAGCACCCACCAATCGCCAGAGGGGAAACCAAATCTCTGGCCAATCATCAGATAAGCGGCCAGGCTGGCCACTTTTTGCCCATCTCTCTCGGCCACTCGCGGCCGGAAACCGCGAAGAGCGCTCGCAACACATGAATGGCGCCGCTCGAAAGAGCCCCGAGCGGATCAAGTTCTGCGTGGGCCCGTCTTGTGTGGCCCTCGGCTGGTCACTCGGCTGGTCACTCGGCTGGCCAGTTGCTCGCAAATGGTCACTCGGCTGAGCTTCCCTTAGCCTAACTTTTTTCCTCCTTTCTCGCTTTTTGCTGCCCCTTCAGCTTCTGCTTCTGATTTACTTCTGCAAATCTCCTGATTTCAATAAAACAACCATTCCCTCCAACGCCGGCTCATCGTTTTATCTGATTGGTCTGGACGATCAGATGGGGACCAGCTCAGTGCTGCAGCCGCTGCTTAGCTCCAATCTATAGACTCGTGGCGCCGACTGGCCACTCTCTCCGGCGCCCCAATCAAGCCCAATCGAGCGGAACTAAAAGGTAACACTGCAGCTCGCGGACTATCTTTGGCCTGCTGCTCAAGTTTGTCCAAGTTGCGCCCCACGAGCAGCAGACCGAAGAGATGGACTCGAGCATCATCGAGACCCATCAAACTGGGCTGACCATTGGGAGGCAGCCCAATGATCCCACTTGAGTGCTACTCTTTCAAGGCTCTCTCGTCTGCCAATTTTCTCCCCACAAGCTGGCCCAATATTACCACTTTTGGCCCCGAAAATCACTCGACCACTCAGATTTTCTCTGGGCAAGAAAGCCCAACTCCAACCGGTGCTCGACTCTGCTCTCAGCCATCAATCTCTCTCTTTCAGTTCGAGCAGCTTAAGGCCGACGAAAACTGCTGATGGCTGGATTCCAGTTTAAAGGATTGCAAAGGATAGATATACATGTATCCCTCTCCTTGGCTGCTTTCCAACTCATTCAGCCCAGTTCACTCAGTCAATCCTGGCTGCTTGTACCACCAACAAAGCCCACACACTCAGAGGCCGTCGACTTCCAACTCTGTCTTGCTCTGTATAATTTCTAGATGTGCAGCTGCAAATTTATACAGATGAAACTTCATCCCGCTCGGCAATCGAAAACTTTCAGATGCTATTTGAATCTTCGCTTCTCACTTTGAGGCTTCAGGCGGAAGTTCCACTGCTTAGCTTGGGGCTGATGCCTAACAAAGCCGGTTGGAGGAAATGAAGGAAAGTTTCCTCATCGTTGGGGCAGAGTGTGCCGCCCAAACAGTTACGATCTCGCTTTGGAGTCTCACAAGACCACTGAATTAGGAGATCAGAAGAGAAAAGAGAAGAGCCACGAAAAGGAGCCAAGTCCCCACAGGCTGATTGGCTGTTTTTGCATCCCAGTCAAGCAGAGACCATTGACTGTCTCCTCTGAGAGAGCGGCCAGAAAGAGTCCCACTTGGGTTCCAGCAGAATGAACAATAAAGCCGAGCAAAAAAGTTGCTTTCTCTAGAGAGTAAAAAATGTCATTAGGCAAATCATGTTGCAGAAATATAAATTGTTTGCTCGCGGAAGATCTTCCCAAAAGACGATCCTGTTGGAGATCTGCGGCCAAGCAGAGCTACGGGAGAGCTGCTCTTTTGCCATACTTCCTAGAATTCAGGCTCGAGCTCGAGAATCTGGGCAGAAGTTGGCCCTTGAATTCTTTGGAGAAGAAGAGCGCCTTATAAATTTTGTCTCTCGGAATCTGTCTGACGTGGATCCCAGTTGAGTGGGCGAAATCGTGATAGTATTACATGATCACTGGATCAATTAGGGTCTGCCCAAAGGAGAACTATCCGCCAAATGGAGACTAGGATCGATGCTGGTGGAAGATTTATCGCTAATAGTTGGCGCGTGAATAATTCTCGGCCAATTCTACACGTGGCCTAACAAGTTGCCATCGAAGCACACTTTCGCTTTGGCCATTCTCAACGTTTGCTCCTAATTATCATAATGCAACCGAGATTCAAGCCCCAATTGACCTCAGCTTAGTAGCAAGCAGCTAGCTTGGTGGCCAGTTAAGTTCACCGCTCGTAGTGGGTGGTGGCTAGTGTTTCAGTGGCCACGAGTGATGATAGAAGTGGCCAACTGAGATTGGAATTTCCATGCTAGTTGAACTCGGAGTGGCGGAAAGGCAAATGGTTGCAGGCTAGCAACCAGCGGCCAAGAGGCCAACTAATGCGAACCGGAAAAGCGCTCGGTGGGTGAGAATAAATGAATTGGAAGCCTGCAGGACGGATGGCTGAGGGCAGTCTGTCGATGAGCCGCAAGAGGAGGCGCCTTTGGATGATAGTCAACGGGGCCAACTGGAGTGCTCTACTTGGGGGCAGGTCCGCTCGGCGTCCAGTGGGCGAGCCAGATGGACAGCGACAAGCAAAGAGATGGGTCACTAAATCAAGTTAACCCCAATTCCCCGCCAGGCTGGCTGCTTAGTAGTACTGCAGTGGCAGTGCCCAGTGACCAGTGGATCACTGGAAACAAATAAGCTTGCCAGCCGGCCGATCTGTGACCAGTGGCTTGCCAACTGGTCGGCTGCTTAGAGAGAGAGAGAGAGAGAGATAGAGAATCCAATTGAATTTGGAGCCCATTTGGAATTTGCTGCTTTCCTCGTTGGTCCTCATGAGAGGCAGCCCAAGCACACAGGCAGAGAGGAGTGCAGTAGAGGAGTGGGGCTGGTGTTTTTGTGCCAACTTTGGCCGACACTTTGGGGCGCCGCTTTCTCTTAATCACCATCGGCGAGCTTGGCGCCCACGTCAGACTGCTCTGCTGCCCCTGGAGGGCTAGTTGAGGACAAATGTCGCCACCCTTAGTGTTGGTGGTGGCTCGTGGGAGAAGAGCAGGCGAACAGGCAAAAAAAGGCACAGGAACAGGAAATGGAGAGAGCCGATTTTGTGTGGAAAAAAATATATATATCCATCGAGCGAGCTTGATGGTGCGGCCACAACGTCGACTGGGAGGCCGCGCAGTCAATGAGTGGGCGACTGTGCTCTTCTCGAAACCATGGCCCAACTATGGAAACAAACAGTGACTGGTAACAACAACCACTACTCACCTTTCCTGCTGGCCAGTCTCCATGGGCACTGCTGTCAAGCAGGCGGCACTGTTTCTGGCCACCTCCATGAGCGCCCGCCTGCCATCGGTGGCCGTTAGTTGCCACTCGGCGCCCGCCTGGAGCTCCAGCTCGTCCGTTTGCGCGGCCCAGAGGGCGCCTGCCGCTGCTGTTGCTTGTTGATGCTTTGGCCGCTTGGCAGGCTCGAGGGCGCCCTCGGCGGCTCCAGATGGGCCGGAGATTTGCGCGCCACTTCCGGCGTCTATGGCGTCCCTTCTGCGAGTGTGTTGGACTTGTGCTTGAAGCTCGAGCTTGCCGGTGGGCTGCCCGTGGGCCGGAGTAGCTGTGCTTAGGCCGCATTGGCTGGATGAGGGCGAATGTAGATGCTGCGCCTGCTCTTGTTGTTGTTGTTGTTGTTGTTGTTGGAAATGTTGCTGCTCATTTGGACGGCCTGTGCTCTGCTTGGGGCGACTCTGGTCGGAGAAGAGGAGGGCCGATCTGGCGGCGCTGAGCTGCGGCGAGTCGGCGGCAAGACACGCCCGCTGTCTGTTATCGGCGCCCCTCTCCAGAGCGCCTCTTCCGGCGCCCTCCAGCCAACTTGTGGCGCCGCTCGGAGGCCGGCCGAACGGCAGACTGGAGCCTGCTCGCTCGCCGTCCACGTCGCCACTCGACCAGCTGGCCTCGTGGCCCAGCCGGCCACTCGACCAAGCGCCAGAGCCAAGCGTGTCCGCGCAGTCCAAATGGGCCGCCCAGTGTCCATTTGCTCGCCGCGGGGTGTCCAAAGTGGCGCCGGCCGGCTGCCTTCGGGGGCCACTTCCGTTGGCGAGTCGGTGGCGCCGCTGGATGAGATTGGGATTGTCCATTTGTTGCCGATGGAACTCGATCGCTCGACGGTTTCTCCTCTGCTGGCCCCCCGACCAGTCGAGCGACGAAATGGTCAGCTGGCTGGCCAAAAACCGGTCGCCCTTCCTGGCGGCCACCTGCAGCCAGCCCAGACCGCCGTCCACGAGGAAGTTCCGTCTCGAGCTTGGCGCCTGCTGCCGCCGCTCTGGCTCCTCTCTGGCGGAAGTCTCCCACGTGGGCCCGAGTTCCTGGTGGGCGTCAGTCTGTCTCTGTTGCGTAAACAGATCCACGCTGCTCGTCGACTTGGGCTCCATGCAGCGCCACTTCCAGTCGGCCTTCCTCTTGCACGCCAGCGCCAACGACCGCTTGCCTCTGGCGCCCGAGCCGGCGCCGGAAGTGGCGCCGCCGTCCAACTGGTTGCGGAAGGTGGTCGCCCGCTCGCCCGGCAGGAAGGAGCCCTGGCCGATGGGCGCCACTCTGCTGGTTGGGAACTCGTCGCAGTACTGGCCCGAGGAGCTGGCCGCCGAGACAGCCAGTCGGCGCTGGCGGTGTCCTTGCGCGTGTGACTGAGACTGAGACTGGGACTGCAACTGCAACTGCAA